>ENA-ORDG01000128-ORDG01000128.1-marine-metagenome-genome-assembly--contig:-NODE-128-length-35400-cov-3.584152_pt1 | contig 35400 bp, 37 predicted proteins | sample MGYA00248629_ERZ508524 | MGnify/ENA primary metagenome ERZ508524 (study PRJEB26194, sample SAMN05421901) | marine metagenome | isolation source: East of Rio de Janeiro, Brazil, South Atlantic Ocean...
TCAAGGCCCTGTACCGCGACTGCCGACTGCTGGTCCTGGATGAGCCGACGGCCGTCCTCACCCCGATCGAGGTGGAGGAGCTGTTCGTGACCCTGCGGGCCATGGCCACCGACGGCGTGGGGCTGATCTTCATAACCCACAAGCTGGGCGAGGTCCTGGCCCTCGCTGATCGGATCACCGTGATGCGCGATGGTCGGGTCACCGGCGAGACGGTTCCGTCAGCGACCTCCAAGGGGGAGTTGGCCAACATGATGGTGGGTCGCCCGGTCCAGCTGGCCCCCGACCGTCCGATGGTGGAGGTGGGTGCAGTCCGACTGGCCATCGACGGGCTCCGGGTCGACGGTGACCGGGGAACCGAGGCGGTCAAGGAGTGTGGTCTGGAGGTGCGCGCCGGCGAGATCGTCGGAATAGCGGGGGTCTCGGGGAACGGTCAGCGGGAGTTGGCAGAAGCGGTGGTGGGACTGCGATCCGTCACGGCTGGTCGGGTGGCCATCGACGGTGTCGACGTGACGGGCATGCATCCGAGCCGGGTGCGGGCTGCAGGCCTGGCCTATGTCCCCGAGGAGAGGATGCGCGACGGCGTGGTCGCCGAGTTCTCGGTGGCTGAGAACCTCATCCTGGTGGACCATAACCGGCCACCCTTCTGCAGACGGGGACTCCTCAGGCTCGGGGCGATAGCGGACCACTGCAGGGACCTGGTCGAACGGTTCATGGTGAAGACACCCACTCTGGACACCCCTGCTGGGAACCTCTCCGGTGGAAACATCCAGAAGTTGATCCTGGCCCGGGAACTCTCCAGCGAACCGGGCGTGCTGCTGGCTTCCCAGCCGACCCGGGGAGTCGACATCGGTGCCGCCGAGTACATCCATCGCCGCCTCATCGAGGAACGCGGGAGGGGCGCCGCTGTGCTGGTCATCTCCGAGGACCTCGATGAGGTCCTGGCCCTCAGCGACCGGATCGCCGTGATGTCCGAGGGTCGGATCCTGGCGGTCATGGATCGTGACGAGGCGACCATCCAGCGCATCGGCCTGCTGATGGCCGGAAGCGAAGCCGTCGCCTGAGCGGATCGGGGAATGGCTGGCGGGACCGCGGGTCGGGTCAGCGGTCACAGGTGCCCCATGTCACCGGCCTCTGCTTCTACCGACTGGTTACCCATCGGTAGGTTTCTCCACAGAGGTTCCCTTCCCCACCTTGGGAGCCTCCCTACCTCCGGCCGGAACCACCCCCCGGTTCTGAAGCCGAGAGTGACCGTACGCCCCGCCCTACCCGGTGGGGCGTACGACGTTTTGTCCCCATTGGATTCCCTCCTGACTGCATACCCGGTGGCCTGCGCTGTCTACGATCGACCGACCGCCCGAGACGCCCATGGGGAGAGACATGCCCAGCAACCGCCGCGACCTGATCCGGATGACCGACGACGAGAGGGCGACGTTCATCGAGGAGCAGAAGAGCCTCCAGGTGGCCTGCCACGACCAGGATGGCTCAATCCACCTCTCCACCCTCTGGTTCGCGGTGCTGGAGGGTCGCCTGGCCTTCGGGACCTACACCAGGTCGCAGAAGATCCTGAACCTCCAACGCAACGACCGCGTCACCCTGCTGCTGGAGGACGGGCTGACCTACGAGACCCTCCGTGGCGTGATGATCAAGGGCCGTGCGGTACTCCACGGCCCGGAGGACGTCGAGGAGGTGCACCGTGTGGCGCGTGCGGTGATGACGCGCAACCAGATGGGCGTACCGGAGGAGCACCTCGAAGCTGCCGCTGCGGTCTGGGCGGCCAAGCGAACCGTCGTGATCGTCGAACCGGAGACCGTCATCTCGTGGGACCACACCAAGCTGGACGGCGCCTACTGACCTGTGTGGGCCAGCCGCCAAGATGCCGGCCTGCCGACGCCTAGCATGACCGCCATGGAAGACCTCTTCGCCCTGCAGGACGAGGATGTGCTGAGGGGCCAGTTGGAGTACCGGAGGGCAAGGCTTCCGGAAGCCGATGCCGTCCTGGCCGCAGAAACCGCCAGGGTCCAGATGTCCGCCGAGGTGGGGGACCTGCAGATCCAGCGCCTCGACCACGCCCGTCGACAGAACCGCTTCGAGGGCGAGGTGGCTGCCATCGAGATCCGACTGGGTGAGCTGGACCAGAGGCTCTACGGCAGCGCCATCACCTCCCCGAAGGAGGCGACCGCTCTGCAGAACGAGATCGGGAGCCTTCGACGGCGCCAGGACGACCTGGAGGGCCAGATCCTCGAGATCATGGAGATCCTGGAACCCACCGATGCCCGCCTGGAGGAGCTGGCCGCCGCCGCCATCGTCGCCGATGCCGATATCGCCGCCGCCAAGGTCGCCCTGGTCGAGACCGAGGCAGCCATCGACGGCGAGCTGGCTGAGTCGGCGACCCGTCGCGAGGAGGCCGTCCAGTCCCTGCCGGCTGACGTGCTCGTCCGGTACCAGCGGAGCCTTCCGTCCTTCGGCGCCAGCACCGTCGTGCGCTTCTCGGGAACGGACTGCAGCGGTTGCCCGTATTCCATGCCGTCCATGGAGGCCGATCGGGTGAGGGGACTGGACGCCGGCACGCTGGCGGAATGCAGCGAGTGCGGTCGGCTCGTGGTCCGCTGACCGGACCGAGATCGAATGCTGGTCTGGTTCGCCGTAGCGGCGATCGTGGGTGTCGCCCTGGTGTTCGACAGCCCGTCGATGGACCACCGGTTCGTGGTCCTCGGAGCCGTCCTGCCGGTGGGGGAGGGCCTGGTCGGTGGTCCCTGGATCCTGCACACCCCGATCCTCGGCGTGCTCCTCCTGGCCGGCGTGATGCTGGGTGCCCGCGGTCGACGCCTCACCCAGCGGCGCTGGTTGGGCGTGCCGATAGGGATGCTGGCGCACCTGGTCCTGGACGGCACCTGGGCTGACACCGGGCTCTTCTGGTGGCCGTTCGCCGGCACGGGCACCCTCGGCGCCGCACCGATACCTGAGTTCGGTCGGGGCTGGGGTGGCGTCATCCTCGAGTCGCTGGGCGTTGCGCTCGGACTCTGGGCGTGGCGGCGATTCGGCCTGACCGACCCCACCAGACGCACGGCGTTCCTTCGACGTGGTCGCCTTGACCGCGTGCGGTCCCGCTGATGCTCTTCGTCGTACGGCACGGACGCACGGCGGCAAACGCCTCCGGGCTGCTGCTGGGTCGCCTGGACCCGGACCTCGACGAGCTGGGTGTCCGCCAGGCCACCGCTGCGGCAGCGGCACTCGGCTCGGTGGACCGGGTGGTGTCCAGCCCGCTGTTGCGGACCCGCCACACCGCCGAGGCGTTCGGTCGGGAGGTGGAGGTGGACGACCGTTGGGTCGAGATGGACTACGGCGAGTTCGACGGCCAGCCGGTGGCGGACGTACCCGCCGCAACCTGGCGGGAATGGCGTGACGACCTGGACTGGGCACCGCCGGGCGGCGAGTCGCACCGGTCCCTCGGCGTCAGGGTCCGGGCCGCCCTGGATGACCTGTTCGAGGCCTCGCGGACATCTGACATCGTGGTGGTGACCCACGTATCGCCGGTGAAGGCGGCGCTGGCATGGACCCTCGGCGTGGGCGACGAGGTGGCCTGGAGGACGTTCGTGGCCCCCGCATCCGTCATGACCGTGGGTGCCGGACCGGGCGGTCCGTCCCTGCGCGGCTTCAACGACGTGTCACACCTGGTCGGTGCCTGAGGAGCAGGTCTCTCAGGGCATCAGGGTCAGGGCATCAGGGATGCAGCGTCGAGGTCCCTGATTGCGGCCACGACCCGATCCAGCATGAGGCCCACCAACTGCACGGCCCGGTCGTTCACCAACTCGATGTTGCCTCCGGCCTGGATCGGGTAGCAGAGGCAGAACAGGACCGTCCGCCGGTAGTCCTCCAGCAACTCGTCGGCGGGGTAGTCGATGTCCGCCTCGGCCAGGGTGGACCTGTAGACGTCCAGGAGCCGCTCCTCGTGCGCACGCCGGTTTTCGGTGGTGAGGCTCTGGCTGAGGAAGTAGCCGAGGTCGTAGGCGCCGACCGACCTGACACAGATCTGCCAGTCGATGGCGATCACCTCAGGGCCATCCTCGTGCCTACGGAAGAAGAGGTTGTCGAGGCGGTAGTCGCCGTGGACGAGCGTGGTGGGCTTCTCGGGGAAGTACATCATCTCCTCGGCGACATCGGGGAAGCGCTCGCCGATGGCCCTGATGTCCTCGTCGACGTGGTCTCCGAAGCCGGCCAGGAAAGGCTCCCAGGCCATGGTCACCCCCTGCTGGACGCCCTGGGGCATCGGCGGATCCCAGCCGTACGGCAGCCATGACAACTCCTTCCCGAAGGAAGGCGTCTCCCAGAATTCGGTGTGGTGGCGCGCCAGCGCACGCACCGCCGCCTCGGCCAGGTCGGGCGGGCAGCCGTCCAACTGGTCGTATGCCTCGGCATCCCCGAGGTCCTCCAGGAGGAGCACGAAGTCGTCGCTCTCGGGATCGTGTGCCGAGGCGAGGCAACGCGGTGTGGTGAGGGGACTACGGGCGGCGGCGGTGCGGTAGAAGGCGACCTCCTTGCTGTAGAACTGGAATGTGCGGGCCACGAACCTGGTCATCTCGTGGTCCACCGGTGTCTTCAGCACGACGGTCGCCGGGCCCGATCCGCCGTCGTAGGTGGGCGTCAGGCGGTGCAGCAGGCCCATGATGCCGACCCCCTGGCCGATCAGCTCGGCGTCGAAGCCCGTCACCGTGCCGTCCTGGAGTGCCCCGCTGCCCCGGAGGGCATCGGTCAGCCAGGCAGGCGTGACCTGTTCGACGGTCGTCGGTATTGCGTGTTCCGGCATCCGGATCCCCCGATCCCAGGCGGCGAATCAGGTCGACCTGCCGTGAGGGAACGGACGGTAGCAGTCGATTCCTTCGGGGTCAGGTTGTCCGGGAGGGTCTGGCCGGGGTGTCGGTGTCGGGTCTGGACGACCCCGGTGGATCAGTCGTGGTCATCCAGACCGCCCGACGAGGGCGGCTCGAAGCCATCCGGCCAGATCGTCGTGTCGTCGTGCCGGATGCCGTCCAGGATGACGCCGTCCAGTTGGACGCCGGTCAGGTCGGCTCCCACCAGGTCGGTGAGGGAGAGGTCGACCTGGATCAGCGAGGCGCCGCGGAGGATGGCGCCCGACAGGTTCGCAGCCCGGATGGTGGCGCCGTTCAGCATCGCGCTGCGGAAGTCGGCGCCTCCGGCGAAGGCCCCGGTCAGGTCGCAGTCACGCATGCAGGTTCGGGTGAGGGATGCTCCGGCGAGGATCGAGCCACCCAGCAGGGCACCGGTCAGGTCGGCGGCGATCAGCCACGCCCCACCCATATCGGTGCTGCGGAGGTCGGTGCCGGTCAGGCGGGCACTGCCCAGCCAGGCTCGGCTGAGGATGGCACCACCCATCCGTGCGTCGCTCAGGTCGGCGCTCCAGAGGTTGGCGTGGTGGAGGTCGGCGTCGGCGAACACGGTGCCCTGGCAGATGGCGTGCCTCAGGTCTGCGCCGATCAGGCGGGCATCGGACAGGTCCGATCCGCTCAGCACGGCGCCGCCCAGCCAGGAGCCACTCAGGTCCACGGACCTCAGGTCGGAATCGGTCAGGTCGGCGCCCGCCAGGTCGACGCCCGCACCGATCTCGTATCCCCGGACCTCCATGCCCGAGAGGTTAGGGCAGCGTCGGGTGGTCGACATCGGTACGGGCGAAGTCTGCATGACCCCCTCCGCCGGTGACGGGAGCACGTGGGGGAGAGGGCAGCATTCCGCGGTGATCGTCCTCCTGGGGTCCCTGGCCGCCGTCTTCTTCGGCATGGGTGACCTCCTGGGAGGCGTCGCGATCCGGCGTTCGGGGCGTCCCGGAGCGGCGATCTCCATTGCGCTGACCGCGACAGCGGTCAGCGCCGTCCTGACAGGCGTGGTCGCCCTCGTGTACCCGCCTGAGGCCGTATCGGTCGGCGACGTCGTCTGGTCCGTGTTGGCGGGACTGCTGATGGCCGCCACCCGGCCTCTCCTCTACGCCGGGATGGCGCGGGGACCGGTCGCCGTGTTCGCTCCCGGGTACGGCCTGACGATGATCGCGGTGCCGGCACTCGTCGGACCGTTCATCGGCCAGTCCCTGGGGTCGGTGGCCATCTGGGGAGTGCTCCTGGCCATTCCCGCCGTGGTGCTCCTGTCGGGCGAGGGCCGGCTACCGCGTCCGGGCGAGGTGGTGCGAAGTCGGATCCTGGGCCTGGCCGTCCTGGTCGGGGCGAGCCTGGGGAGTGCGGGCCTCTGCTTCTCACAGGTCGGGGAAGAGGCCGGTGTGCTGCCCGCATTCATGGCCCTCGCGGTCGGACTGCTGGTCCTACCGGTCGCCTCCCGGATCCAGACCGGAGCCGTGTGGCCGGACAGGTTGAACCGACGCGGGGGAACGGTGGTGGGCCTCACCAGTGCCGTGGCGTTCATGCTCAGCACGGTCGCCTACCAGATGGGCTCAGCCGCAGTGGTGTCCGCTCTCGTAGCGCTCTGCCCCGCCGTCTCGATCACCCTCTCCTGGCGGTTCCTGGGGGAGCGGGTGGCCCGCCTCCAGGTCATGGGTGGTGCCTTCGGCGCGGCGGCCGTCGTGCTCCTCGCCCTCGGAACCTGAATCGGACGCCGAAAGCGGTGGGTGGCCGTGGGTGACGGTGAGCCGGCCTGTAGGCGGGGTTCTGTCCACCGGCCCCTTGCGGGAGTCCGGATGGGTGACCATCCATCTGTGCGGCCCACCTGGGAGTGTCAGCGGGCGGGCAGCCCTCTCCCTGTTCGGCCTTGCTCCGGATGGGGTTTGCCTAGCCGACCGGGTCGCCCCGGTCGCTGGTGCGCTCTTACCGCACCGTTTCACCCTCACCTGTGCCAGCTCCCCGAGGGGAACCGGCCATCGGCGGTCTGTTCTCTGTGGCACTTTCCTGCGGGTCGCCCCGACTGGCCGCTAGCCAGCATCCTGCCCTGCGGAGCCCCGACCTTCCTCAGCGTGGAAACCACGCCGCGGCCACCCGGCCGGCTCACCGTCCCTGCCAGTCTGGCAGCAGAATTTCCCTTGCGTCGCCGGAGTGTGGGTACTAGCAACGCTCCGGACATGGAAGCACTCGTCGAAACACCGATATCTGTCGTCGCCCCTTCGGCGATCTTGCCGGACGACCGGCTGTTGGAAGGCTGGTACCTGCGCGGCGCCTGTCGTGGGCTGGAATCCTCGATCTTCTATCCGGATCCCGCCCAGGCGGCCGAGGAGGCACGTGCGCTCGACGTCTGCTCCGGATGTGAGGTACGCAGCGAGTGCCTGGAGCATGCACTGGCCCGACGCGAATCGACCGGCATCTGGGGAGGAACCACCGAACGCGATCGCCGTCGGATCCTCCGCCGTCGCCGGAACGCCTGATCGGCGCTGTCCACACGATGGCCCTGGATGACTACGGCGGCTGGCCCGGCCTCCTGGAACGACTCTGCGACGGGGAGCACCTGTCGGCTGGCGAGACGGAGGCCATCCTCTCCGAGATCCTCAGCGGGGAGGCCGAGCCGTCACAGATAGCAGGCTTCCTCGTCGGGCTGAAGGTCAAGGGCGAGACCGCGGAGGAGACCACCGGCCTGGTCAATGCCATGGTCGCGGCAGCGGAGCCGCTGGACCTGCCCGAGGGCACGATCGACATCGTCGGAACAGGCGGAGGGGCGGTGCGGCGCGCTGGCGCGCTGAACGTCTCGACCATGGCCTGCTTCGTTGCGGCGGGGGCTGGAGCCACCGTCTGCAAGCACGGGAACCGAAGTGCATCGTCGACGTCCGGCGCGTTCGACCTGCTCGAGATCCTCGGAGTGGACATCGAGGTCAGCCCAGGCCGGGTGGCCGAACAGGTGGCCGAGCTCGGGATCGGCTTCGCCTTCGCCCGGACCTTCCACCCGGCAATGCGCTTCGCCGGTCCCATCCGGGCCGGTCTGGGCATTCCGACCGTGTTCAACGTCCTGGGCCCCCTCTCGCATCCGGGACAGCCGAAGCGCCAACTCATCGGGGCCACGGAGCCGGCGTTGGCTGATCGGATGATGGAGGTGTTCCGGGTGAGCGGTTCCGTCCACACCTGGCTGGTGACCGGTCACGACTCACTGGACGAGATCGCCCTGACCGGTCCCACGCGGGTGCTCGAGCTGCGGGACGGGCTGGACTCCGAATGGATCCTGGACCCCGTGGAGATCGGGTTGACGCTGGCGGATCCCTCGGAACTGGTCGGGGGTGGGCCTGAGCGAAATGCCGAGATAGCGCTGGCCATCTTCGCCGGCGAGGAGCGGGGGCCAATGCGCGACATCGTCGCCCTGAACGCCGGAGCCGGTCTGGTGGTGGCAGGCATCGCCGATGGGATCGGGGACGGGGTGGAGCGGGCGGTGGCAGCCCTGGATGACGGTTCGGCCTCAGCGGTCCTGGACTCGATCAGGGCCTGACCGGTCAGCAGTCCGGCGACGTGGCCGGGGTACCACCGTCCAGGAAGCCGGCCACGATGTGGGCCGCACAGGCATCGGACATGGACGGGACGTGGGTCCAGCCCCGATGCTCCACCAGGGTGGCGTTCCCCAGGCCGTCGGCCAGCCGTCGTGCCCAGGCCACCGGGGTGATCGGATCCAGGTGCCCGGAAAGGATCAGGACGGGCACGTCCGAGGTGACCGCCAGGTCGATGATCCGGGGCGATGCCGGCACGTCCCAGAGGGCACAAAGGGCACGCACCTCGTTCATCGCTCCGGACACGGCATCCAGGATCGGATCGCCGGTGTCGGTGGTGGCCATCGTGTTGAAGGGAACCTCATCGGCGCACTCCGAGGAGAGCTGGGCCCCCTCGGCGACCGGATCCCCGGCGGATCGGCCCGGCGACGCGATCTCGGCGAGTAGGGCCACCGCCTCGGCCAGCCGCTGGGAGGATGCCAGGGGGATTGCCCGTCGTGCCACCGCTGGACCCATCGGGCCGGCCAGGGCGTCGGTGAGCAGGCGGGCGAACCTGACGTCGTCGTAGGTGACGGCCTCACCGGACCTGGTGGTCACCGCCACGGGTCCGTCGGCCAGGTCGGCCAGCACCCCACGGAGCGGTTCCAGCAGCCCCTCCGTGCAGGCGGCCACCTCGCGACACCCGACCTCGAGGCTTTCGAGTGCGCCCAGCACCCCGGCCGGCAGGTCGTCGTAGGCAGCCACCTCGGGGGGCATGGGAGAATCCAGGACGGCGGACAGGACCGCCCCTTCGTCGATCCGGATCAGCTCCAGGGCGATCCGGGTTCCGAACGAGACGCCGTGGAGGTGCCAGGACTCCAGCCCCAGGGCCTCGCGTAGTGAGACCATGTCGAGGGCGACCTGGTGCACGGTCGTCTGGCCCCGGTCGATTCCGGAATCGTCCAGGCGTCGTCGACAGGAGCGGTAGTCGTCCAGCCCGGCCGAAGGTCCAGCATCCAGCTCGGAGCAGTCCAACGACGGCGTGGAGTCCCCTCCGCCCCGCTGGTCGACGAGGATCACGTCGTGGCCTTCCAGCACCTCTGAGCGGGGGGCCAGCCACCTGTGCCGGTCCAGGACGGCACGTCCGCCGGGCCCGCCGTGCAGGTGCAGCACCGGGCCCCCGGTCGGGTCGGCGGAGCGGATCACGACCACGGAGAGCGAGGCGTCCCCCAGCTCCAGGCGGTGGCAGGTGACGCTCAGGTCGGTGGGGACCTCTTCGCCCGGGCAGGCCGCGTCGAGGAGCACGTCGCTGGCGGCCGACACCTCCGGAATGGGGGATCCGTCGGAAGTGGGGGATCCGGCGCAAGCCATGGAGGCGACCAGGAGGACCGCAACCAGCCCGCGGATGCCGAGGTGGGTGCGCGTCGGAATCCTCACGCCGTCCACGGTAACCACGGACCCTTCCGGGGCTGGATCAGGCGTGGGGGTCCGTCAGCGGCCTGAACGTGGGGATCCTCGTCAGCGGGTCGGCGAGGGTCCCGTCGCAGTGCTCCAACCTGAGCAGGTGGGACTCGGACTCCAGCCATGCCGCCACGCAGTTCAACTCGTCGGCGATGTCGCGCGGAATCGGCTCGCCGGGGACCGGTCTCTTCCCGGAGGCCGGCGGGAACTCCAGGGTGGGGTCACCCGCGGCGTCCGCCCTCCAGGCCTGCACCAGCAGCCCATCGCAGAACTCGGCGCCGCCCCGACCCGGCGACAGGACCTGCAGGCGACCAGATTCGCGGAGCCGGCCCAGACGATGCTGGCGGCGGAGGGCCCCGGCCAGGGCGGCGGCGCGGCACCGCACCTCCTCCGCCTCCTCGAAGCGCTTCTGGTCTGCCAGTTCCCGCATGAGCACGGCAAGGGGGTCGATGAGGAGGTCCGGCCGTGAGGTGAGCCCTTCCACCGCCCGGGTGACGATCCGGGCGTACTGCTCCTCGTCCACCTCGCCGCTGCACGGGCAGGCGGCCAGGCCGAGCTGTGCCGGAACGCATGGCCCTGTTCCCGGGCTGCGTGTGGCCCGGCAGGTGCACCGCCGCAGCGGAACCACCGACTGGATGGCGTCGATGACCGTCCGGGCCGCCGAGGTGGAGGCCAGTGGACCGATGTAGAGGCCACCGTCGTCCTTCAGGGTTCGGGCGGCCGAGAGCCTGGGGAACCGTTCGCCCAGGGAGAGCTTCACGTAGGCGTAGCGCCGCCATGTGTTGCCATGACGGTTGAAGCGTGGCTCATGGCTGTGGATGAGCCGGATCTCGAGCACCGCGGCCTCCAGGGCGCTGCCACAGGCGAGGTGGTCGATCCGGGCTGTCTCCCGGAGCATCTGGCCGGTCTTGCGGCGTGTGTCCGTCGAGAAGTAGCTCCGGACTCGGGCCCGCAGGTTCGTGGCCCGGCCCACGTAGAGGACCTCTCCACGGCGACCACGGAACAGGTACACGCCCGGCGAGCGGGGGAGGGAGTCGGTCATTCGGAGCTTGTCGGCCTGGGGGTGGCCCGCCATGGTCGGAAGCGCCAGGAGGTCATCCAGTCCGGTGACGCCGAGTGACCCGGCGCGTTCGATCAGCAGGTGGAGCAGGTCGCCCGTTGCGAGCACATCGTCCAGGGCCCGGTGGGATGGCTGGTGCTCGAGGCGTAGTCGTTCGGCGAGGGTTCCGAGGCGACAGTCGGGCACCTCGTCGCGGATGAGGCGTCGGGCCAGCCCGCAGGTGTCGATCGACCGGTTCGAGAGTCGGGGGCGGTCGGTCTCCGCCAGGGCGGCGTTCAGGAAGGAAAGGTCGAAACGGACGTTGTGGCCGACCACGACGGCGTCCCCCAGGAACTCCAGGAAGGAGGGGAGCACCTCGGCGATGCGGGGAGCGTCGATCAGCATGGCCGATGTGATGCCGGTCAGGACCGTGATGGAGGGAGGTATCGCAGACCCCGGATCGATCAGCGACTGGAAGGTGCCGAGGCGCTCGCCACCACGGAACCTGACGGCACCGATTTCCGTGATGGCGCACTCCGACGCCGACAGCCCGGTCGTCTCCAGGTCCACGACGCAGAAGGTCACGTCGGCCAGTGGGGTCCCGAGGTCCTCGAGGCTGCGCTGGATCGCATCCGTCGTGAGGGTCGCCACAGTGCCAGTAAAGCGAACAGATGTTCGGTCGTCAAGTGGTCCTGACGCCTCCCGCCGTCCTGACTGTCACACCCCCCGTGGAAGATGGTGGACATGCGAGACGAACCACTTCTCATCGACTGCGGTACCTGTACCGAACGCCATACGGACACCTGCGAGGACTGTGTGGTGACCTTCATCTGCGGGCGTACGCCCGGCGACGCCGTCGTGGTCCACCTGGCCGACTTCAGGGCCATGAGGATGCTGGGCGAGGCCGGGCTGGTCCCGCCGCTGCGCCACTCGGAGGGATCCGCGCCGGGCGGCTGATCGACCGCCCCGGCTCCGGCCGTGGGACCATGGGCCCATGGAGGAGACCGGCGATCGGCTGAAGGCGGAGGTCCTGGCCCTCGGGCGGTCGGTGGGCCTGGATGCCGTAGGGGTGACCGGAGCCGATCCGTTTCCGGAGGTGCGCGCCGAGTTGGAGCGACGACGGGCGGAGGGCCTCCACGGAGGGATGCAGTTCACCTTCCGGAACCCCGCCCGGTCGACCGACCCGGGGCGGATCCTGGAGGGCGCCAGGTCCCTGGTGGTGGGAGCGCTTCGCACCCCGGCTCCACGCCTCGCCGAGGTGGGAGCCGGCCGCCTGCGAATAGCGGCCTACGCGAGGCACGACCACTACGCCACCCTCCGGGGCCACCTCGAACGGCTGGCGGATCGGATCAGGTCCGATGGCTGGACGGCTCGTGTCGTGGCCGACGACAACGCCCTCGTGGACAGGGCGGCTGCGGTGCGCGCCGGGATCGGCTGGTACGGAAAGAACGCCAACGTCCTCCTGCCCGGGAGGGGCAGCTGGTTCGTCCTCGGGGCCGTTGTCACCGATGCCCTCCTGCCGCCTTCGGAGCAGGTGGAGGAGGGCTGCGGTACCTGCAGGCGCTGCCTGGACGGCTGCCCGACCGGGGCCATCATCCAGCCGGGCGTGGTTGACGCAAGGCGCTGCCTCGCATGGCTGGTCCAGGCACCGGGGTCGATTCCGCGTGAGTTCCGGCGGGCCCTGGGTGGACGGCTCTACGGCTGCGACGACTGCCAGGAGGTGTGCCCGGTGGGCCGCTCCGAGGTGATCGCCGATGGCACCGAGGACCCGGCTGCCGACGTCGAGGCGATCGACGTGCTGGAGGCCGATGACGCCGAGCTGCTGGAGCGGTTCGGGCGCTGGTACATAGCGGAGCGCGACCCGCGCTACCTCCGACGCAATGCCCTGGTCGCCCTCGGCAACACTGCCGACGGCAGCGACCCGGCGGTGGTGCGGCTGCTCGAGGCGTTCCTGGCCGACCCGGATCCCGTCCTGCGGTCCCACGCCACATGGGCTGCGGCCGAGCTGGGTCGCCGCGACCTCCTGGGTGGTCTGGACGACGATGAGGACCCACTGGTCGCCGAGGAGATGGCCCTGATACGGGGCAGGGTGGGGACGTGAGGCGACACCTGCTGGTGACCAACGACTTCCCACCGAAGGTCGGCGGCATCCAGTCCTACCTCTGGGAACTCTGGAGGCGGCTTCCGTCCGACGACGTCGCCGTCCACACCACGCCGTACGCCGGGGCGGACGCATTCGACGCCGACCAGGCCTTCGCCGTGAGCCGTTCCCGGGAGCCCGTGCTGCTCCCCACCCGGAGCCTCCTGCGCCGGGTCGAACGCCTGGCCGATGGGATGGATGCCGAGCTGGTCATCTGGGATCCGGCCCTTCCGGTGGGCCATGTCGCTCCCCGGTCGGATCGCCCCTACGCCGTGGTCCTGCACGGGGCCGAGGTGACGGTTCCGGGTCGGCTGCCCGTGGGCCGCTCCCTGCTCGCCAGGGTCCTGCGATCGGCATCGCTGGTGATCTGTGCGGGTGGCTACCCGGCCCGTGAGGCGACACGGGCAGCAGGGACCGAGCTGCCCACCGTGGTGGTGCCGCCCGGCGTGGACACCGATCGGTTCCGACCCCTCGACGCCGGCGAGCGGGCCTCGGTGCGGACCGACCTGGACCTGCCCGTGGATGCCCCGTTGGTTGTCGCCGTGAGTCGCCTCGTGCCGCGAAAGGGCATGGACACCCTCATCCGGGCCGCCGTGCGGCTCCGGTCCTCGCAGCCCGACCTTGTGGTGGCGATAGCCGGGTCGGGACGCGATCGCCGCCGACTCGAGGGCCTGGTGGAATCCACCGGTGCGCCCGTTCGCCTGCTGGGTCGCGTGCCGGACGAGTTGCTTCCCGGCCTCTACGGGGCAGGCGACGTCTTCGCCATGCCGTGCCGGTCCCGCTGGGGCGGTCTGGAGCAGGAGGGGTTCGGCATCGTGTTCGTGGAGGCGGCCGCCTCCGGCGTCGCCCAGGTGGCCGGTGAGAGTGGCGGAGCGGCCGAAGCCGTGGAGCATGGTCGGACCGGCCTGGTGGTTGGACCGGGCAGGGCGGTCGAGGGCGTGGCAGATGCCCTGGCCGACCTCCTGGACGACGACGACCGCCGCCTGGAGATGGGCCGTCGGGCCAGGGAGCGGGCCGTGGCCGAGTTCTCCTACGAGGTGCTGGCCGACCGGCTGCGTACCGGCATCGATGCGGCGACGCTGCGGGACTGAGCGGGAACCGGAATCCACCTCCCGGCCTGACGACGGGCGGGGGACCACCCACCACCAGGTACCGCACGACCGGTAGTGTCGGCCTTCCGGAGGTAGCCATGACCGATCACGCCAGCCAGCGCATCATCGTGCGGGCTACACCGCAGCGCTGCTACGAGACCGTCCTCGACGTCGAGCGGTTGCCCGAGTGGGCGCCCGACATCAAGGAGACCGAGGTCCTCGTGCGCGACGACATGGGTCGACCCGGCGACGTCGCATTCCGTGCGGCTGCAATGGGCCGGAGCACCAACTACACGCTCAGGTACAACTACGGCTCCAACCCGCTCCGCATCTCATGGCGACTCGTGGATGGCGACCTCCTGAGGAGGATGAGCGGGGCGTACGAGTTCCTGGAGGTGGAGGGGGACGCCGACGCTGCCCTCGTGGTCTACGACCTGGAGGTGGACCTTCTGATCGGGCTTCCGGGGTTCGTGAAACGCCGCCTGGAGGCCAAGGTCGTCCACGCCGCCATAGATGACCTGAAGGCCCGGATCGAGGTAGGCGCACCCACCAGCTGATCGGGTCGGTCCACCGACCCGACTTCGGCTGCGAAGGGTCACGGCTACGCTCCAGCGATGGAATTCCGGCGCATCAACTCGCTTCCTCCCTACGTCTTCACGATCATCGACACGCTCAAGATCGAGGCGCGCCGGGCCGGCGAGGACGTCATCGACCTGGGGTTCGGCAACCCGGACCTGCCGTCGCCAGACGTGGCGGTGGACAAGCTCTGTGAGGCCGCCCGCAACCCCCGGAACCACCGCTACTCGTCGAGTCGAGGGCTCCCGAAGCTGCGCCAGGCGGTCGCCGACCTCTACCTGCGCCGTTTCGGCGTGGTGCTGGACCCGGAGACCCAGGTACTCAACACGATCGGCGCCAAGGAGGGCTTCGCTCACCTCATGTGGGTCCTCCTGCAGCCTGGAGACGCTGCCCTGGTCCCATCCCCCTCGTATCCGATCCACCGGTACTCGCCCCTCTTCGCCGGGGCGGAGGTCCGCGAGATGCCGTTCACCACCGACGGCGACTTCGTCGCCATGCTGAAGGAGGGATGGGAGTACTCGTGGCCACGGCCACGGGTGATCGTCCTCTCGTTCCCGCACAATCCCACCACTGCCTGCGTGGACCTGGCATTCATGGAGGAGGTCGTGGCCTTCGCCCGCGAGCGCGACGTGGTCCTGGTCCACGACTTCGCCTACGCCGACCTCGGGTTCGATGGCTACAGGCCACCGTCGATCCTCCAGGTGCCGGGCGCCGACGAGGTGGCGGTGGAGCTCTACTCGATGACCAAGAGCTACTCGATGGCAGGTTGGCGGGTGGCCTTCATGGTGGGCAACGCCAAGGTGGTGGCGGCCCTCACCAAGCTCAAGTCGTACCTCGACTACGGCTCGTTCCAGCCGATCCAGATTGCCGCCACGGTGACCCTGAACGAAGCCCCCGACTATCCGACCGAGGTGTGCGGCGTCTACCAGGCACGCCGAGACGCCCTCTGCGAGGGCCTGAACAGGATCGGGTGGAGCATCCAGCCGCCGAAGGGGACGATGTTCGCCTGGGCACCCATTCCCGAGCAGTACCTGGAGATGGGATCCGTGGAGTTCGCCTCCCACCTGGTCCGGAAGGCGAACGTGGCGGTGTCTCCCGGCATGGGGTTCGGTCCGGGCGGCGAGGGCTACGTGCGCTTCGCCCTGATCGAGAACGAACAGCGGATCGGGCAGGCGGTCAGGAACCTGAAGGGCGCCCTGGATCGTCTGGATCCGTGAGCCCGTCGGCCAGGAACCCGACGTAGTTCCCGCAGGTGACCGGTGCCCCCTCCTCGGGCGGGTCGCCGTCGCTGACCGGAACGTTTATGGCCTCCAGGCCGTCGGCGCTGTCCAGGAGGATGGCGACCCTGTCGATCTCGGCACCGGCGACGAGGTTCACGGCGGTGCAGACCAGCATCGCGAATGCCAGCCGGTTGCCGGCGCTGTCGTCCTGTGGGAAGCCATCCAGGGAGTCCAGGTGGATCTCCAGCAGCCCCTCCACGAGGACCGTGCCGATCACGGCGGAGCCCTCTGCGAACGGGGATATGAACTCGGATTCATGTTCGGCGACGGTGGGACCTGCGAGGACCTTGTCCAGGATCACGTTGATGGAGCCGTCGCCGGCGATCTCACGGTCGACCACCTCCAGGAGCATCCGGTCATCGTCGGTGAGGCGTGCCATGTAGATCTGGACCGACTCGGTCGCCGCCGGGGCCTCGGTGGTGGTGGATGCCGGGGGCAGGAGGGCGTCCGGGAGCTCTGCGACGAGGTCTCTCGCCTGCTCGTCGATGGGTATGGAGCAGCCGGCGAAGAGGCCGAGCGCCAGGAGTGCGGCGAAGAGGTGGCGGAGGCCCATCAGGCGTCCTCTTCGGGAAGGGGCAGTTCCAGCACGAAGCGGGCCCCCGGTCGGCCGTCCGGACGGTCCTCCACCCACACCCTGCCGTCGTGCAGGCGTAGGTCCTCCACGACGAGGCTGAGGCCGAGGCCGGTACCCCCGTCATCGGTTCGACGCCCTCCGGCCGAACCGCGGAAGAATCGCTCGAAGACCGCCGAGCGCTCCCCGGCCGGAATTCCGGCGCCACCATCCTCCACGATGATGCGGAGCGTGTCGTCCATCTCGAGGGTGATGCCCGTGGCGCCGCCTCCGTAGCGTTCGGCATTGTCCAGCAGGTTGGACATGATCCTGGCGAGGCGGCGCTTGTCGGCCTGGACAACCACCGCATGGGCACCGTCGGGCATCAGGAGCGCGACGGCTCCGGCGCCTTTGGCCGTGATCTCCAGGAACCTGGCGATGTCCACCTCCGTCAGGTCCAGGGCGGCCACACCGGCATCGAAGCCTGAAATCTCCAGCAGGTCGTTCACCAGTCGGTTGAAACGGTCCAGATCGGCGACAAGCAGGTCCAGGGCGATCATCGACCGCGGCGAGAGTTCCTCCCTTCGGGACTCCAGCACCCCCACCCCGGCCATGAGGGTCGTGAGCGGGCTGCGGAGTTCGTGGCTGACGTCGGAGGCGAACCTCGCATCGCGTTGGATCCTCGACTCCAGCGCATGTGCCATCTCGTTGAACGAGTCGGAGAGTCGATCCAGGTCCGGGTCGGCCTGGGCCCCCAGCCGGGTGTCGAGTCGCCCGCCGGCGATGGCCTCGGCGGCCTCGCGGACACGACGCAGGGGTCGCAGCATCCGATTGGCGGCCCACGAGCCGAGAAGCGCAGCCAGCGTCACGGCGATGGCGCCGGCACCCAGCAGGATGAACCTGAGGTCGTCAAGCGTCTGCTGGACCTCGGAGAGGTCGCTGATGGCGTAGTAGTCGGCGTCGAATGCCGTGAGCGGAATACCGACCACGAAACGCGGCTCCCCACGCACCATTGCCAGCATCTGGCCCGGCCTCCGGTCACCCAGGCGTGTCACCAGCGGCGTGGGCAGGTCGGCGCGGTCCAACTCGGGGGCGACGAGCCAGTCGTCTCCCATCCTGATGATCCGTTGGCTTCCTCCGATCCTCGTGAGGGAGTCGACGATGGTGGGCAGGTCCTCGATGGAGGACTCCGGAGTGAGCTGGTTGGACAGTCGGGTTGCGTTGCTCACGGCCATGGCGGCAGCGGCGCTGCCGCGGGTCTCGAGCAACTGCTGTCGGGTGAGCACCAGGGTCGCTGCGCCCAGCAGGATGGACACCAGCAGTCCACCGATGGCGAACAGGACCGAGATCTGTGCTCCCAGCCCCAGACGGCTGACGTCGTCGGTCTTGGAAACGTCCGGCACGGATCAGGTCTGGAGCTTGTAGCCCATGCCGCGCACTGTGACCACGAAGCGGGGGTTGGCCGCATCGGGCTCGATCTTCATGCGCAGGCGTCGCACGTGGACGTCCACCAGGCGACCATCGCCGAAGTAGTCATAGCCCCAGACACGTTCCAGCAGGTCCTCGCGGCTGAGTACCCGGTCGGGGTGGGTGGCCAGCTCGACGAGCAGCCTGAACTCGGTCCGGGTGAGGTGGACCTCCTCACCGGCGTAGCGGACCACCCCTGCGTCGGGAAGGACCTCCAGTGCATCGATCTGTATGTGGACCGGCCGCCCCTCGTCGGGTCGGATCCTGCGCAGGAGCGCCCGGATCCGCGCTGAGAGTTCCTTGGGATCGAAGGGCTTGCGCAGGTAGTCGTCGGCGCCGGCCTCCAGCCCGGCCACCACGTCATGGCTGTCCGAGCGGGCCGTGACCATGACGATGGGTACGTCACCGAGGCGGCGGATGCTCCGGCAGACCTCGAATCCGTCGATGCCGGGAAGCATGATGTCGATCAGGACGACGTCGGCCGGCGTGCGGGAGAAGGCCTCCAGGGCCTCTTCTCCGCTGGCGGTCTCCTCGACCTCCCAGCCCTCCTCTTCGAGGGCGAGGCGTACGGCGGTCCGGATCCGCTGGTCGTCCTCCACGGTGAGGATGCGCGTGCTCATGGGTGAATGCTGCCCCATGGAGGGCCCCCCTGTCGCCCACCCTCCGGGAACGGGCTCATCAGGCCACCTCGGCGCCGGCCGACCTGAGCAGTTCCAGGAGCGGACCGTGCAGCTCCACCGGGGCTGCCACCAGCATTCCGCCGCTTGTCGGCCTGCCCTCCAGGTCGGTTACCCGACCCCCGGCCTCGGTGACCAGCACTGTTCCAGCGGCGCAGTCCCAGGGGTTCAGCCCGCGTTCGAAGTAGGCGTCCACCCGCCCGCATGCCACCGATGCGAGGTCCGTGGCGGCTCCGCCACAGCGGCGGATGTCGCGGATGTGTCCGATGATGGAAACGAGGGCCTCCGCCTGGCGTCGGCGTCGTCCGGGGTCGTATCCGAAGCCGGTGGCAACCAGGGCCGACGAGAGGTCCTCCACCTGGTTCACCCTGACCTGTCGGCCGTTGCGCGTCGTCCCGTGGCCGACCGCCGCACAGAACTCGTCGTCCAGGAGCGGGTCCACCACGACCCCGGCGACCGGCGTGCCGTCCACCTCGACGCCGATGGAAACGGAGAAACCCGGATGGCCGTACACGAAGTCCGTTGTGCCGTCGATCGGGTCCACCAGCCAACGCACCCCGGACGTTCCGTCCACCCCGGTTCCCTCCTCGCCCAGGATCGAGTCGTTGGGACGCGCGGCCAGGATGTGTTCCACGATGCGTTCCTCGGACCAGCGGTCGACGTCGGTGACCAGGTCGGTGAGGGTCGTCTTCGTGTCCGAGACCTCGACGGCCCCAGCCCGGCGGCGCAGTTCTGGGGCGACGATCCGGGCAGCGGACAGGGCCAGGTCTCGGAGGGTGGAGGGTTCGGCCACGGCGGTTGGCGGACGTCAGTCGACCGGATGGTCGTCCCGGGCAGCCTGCTGGAGCTGGCCGGTTCGCCACTCGGACATGGCCCTAAGCGACAGGACGGCGACGATTCCGACACCGCCGGCCGCCAGGACCGCTCCCAGGACCCCCATGGATCCGGCCAGAGCGGTGCAACCGTCGGCACACTGCAGGCTGGTGACGGCGTGTCCCACGAGGCCCCCGCACGTGCCGGCCACGAGGATGGCCAGCAGCGCCAGCAGCCGTGCCGTCATCGACGGAGCCGCCGACGGGAGCTGGCCGACGGATCGGGTCTGGGCATCGTCCACGCCCGGAGGCTATCGCCGGCCCAACCGGTGGCCCGGCCCCCGAGCGGCACCGTCACCACGAGGTGCCAGACTGCGGCGGTGGGTGATGGTACGGGTCGACGCTGGAAGGTCGTGGGCGGCCTCCTGACCCAGCGGGGCTCCACCCTGCTGGTGGCTAACCGCCGTCGCGATGGTCGGGTGGAGTGGACCCCTCCCGGTGGGGTCGTGGACCGTGGAGAGGTCTCGGTGGAGGCCCTCTCACGCGAGGTCCGGGAGGAGACGGGCCTGACCGTGGAGGGCTGGTCCGAGGCGGTCTACCGGGTGACGGTGGACTTTCCCGACCGTTCCATACAGCTGGGCGTGGAGGTACACCGGGCCAGCGGGTGGCATGGGGACATCACCGTCCAGGATCCGGACGACATCGTGGAAGATGCACGGTTCGTGGAGCCCGACGAGGCATTTCGACTCCTGGCCACGGCCCCACCCTGGGTGGCCGAACCGGTGACGGCGTGGCTCTCGGCCGCGCTGCCCGAGGCTTCCGGCGACGGGGTGCCGCACTTCGCGTACCTGGCCCGTGGCTCCAGTCCATCCGAACTGGTGGTCGAACGCCTGGCACCCGGTCCCGGTTGATGGTCCAGACAGGTGGGTGAGCCGACCCCGATCCTGCATGTGGACATGGACGCGTTCTTCGTGTCGGTGGAGGTGGTCAGGCGACCCGAGCTGCGTGGCCTTCCGGTCGTGGTCGGCGGTGAGGGTGCCCGCTCCGTGGTCGCAGCGGCCTCCTACGAGGCCCGGGTCTACGGCATCCACTCGGCGATGCCGTCCACGAGGGCACGTCGCCTCTGCCCGGACCTCGTGTTCCTGCCGGGGGACCACCGCCACTACGGCGAGGTGAGCCGCCGTGTGATGGCGATATTCCGTCGCTACACGCCGCTGGTCGAACCGTTGTCCCTGGACGAGGCCTTCCTGGACGTGTCCGGAGCCGGCCGGCTGCACGGGCCGCCCACCCGGGTGGCCGACGCCATCCGACGCGACGTCGAGGAGGAGGAGGGCCTGGGGTGCAGCGTCGGGATAGCGGCCAACAAGTTCCTGGCCAAGTTGGCCAGTGCCCAGGCGAAGCCGACCGTCGGATCGGGAGCCCCGGTGCCCGGGAGCGGTGTCCTGGTGGTGCCGGCCGACGGAGCACGGGAGTTCCTGGATCCGCTGCCGGTCGGGGCCATATGGGGCGTGGGCCCACGCACCCTGGAGCGCCTGCAGCGCCTGGGGGTCCAGACGGTCGCCGAGCTCCGGGCGGTTCCCGAGGCGACCCTGGTGTCGTCGTTCGGCCGTGCCGCCGGCGCCCAGTTCTGGCGCCTGTCGAGGGGCCTGGACGGTCGTCGGGTGGATCCGGACCAGTCCGTCAGGTCGATCGGCCACGAGGAGACCTTCGCACGGGACCTCACCCAGCCGGATGACGTCCGCCGGGAGCTGGTCCGCATGGTGGATGCCGTGGGCCGGAGGTTGAGGGAGGCTGGCGTGGCCGGTCGCACGGTCACGCTGAAGGTCCGCTTTCCCGACTTCACCACCATCACCCGGTCGCAGACCCTCCCGGAGGCGACGGACCTGGTGGTGGAGATCCTCGAGGTCGCCACGGACCTGATCGCAGCAGTGGACATGTTGCCGGGAATCAGGCTTCTGGGGGTGTCGCTGAGCGGCCTGCGGGATTCCTCGGTTCGCCAGCTCAGCTTCGAGGACCTCGCTGATCCCGGTTGGCGTGAGGCCGAGCGGGCCGTGGAGTTGATCCGGGGTCGTTTCGGTGTCGGATCCATCGGTCCGGCGACCACGGTGGGCGCCGATGGGCTGCAACCGAGGGAGCGGGGGGATGCCCAGTGGGGTCCGGATGAATGAGGTTCGACGGTCGCCGCGTTGTCGCTGGTGACCCGCTGTGCGATGCTTGTGGTGAGACGAAGCATGACCGGCGAGGCGAGGAACGGCCAGGTGCCCCTGTCCGAAGACGAGGAGAGAATCCTCAGCGAGATCGAGGACCTACTCACGGAGACCGATCCGGACCTCGTGCGCGAGGTGAGCGAGACGACGGTCTACACGCAGCCGCTGCGAAGCATGAAGGTGGCGGTGGCGGTATTCGTCGTCGGCGTGCTGGTGATGGTCACGACCCTCTCGATCTCCTTCCTCCTGGCCTTCGTCGGCTTCCTGGTGATGCTGGGTGCCGCACTGACCCTCGAGCGAAACGCCCGACAGGTGGGTCGGACCGGCCTCAGGGCCGCTGTCGGATCCGGGCGGGCCACGGGACTGCGAGATGCCGTCGGGGGAACCCGTGCCAAGGTTCGCGAACAGATGCGCGATCGCTTCCGTCGGGGTGACCAGGGCCGAACCTGAACCGGTCGCCTGATGGCCCGGTCGCAACCCCGGCCTCAGCGGGCGTGACGACGATCGCGTCGCTGCCCGTGCTGGCCGTGGACGTGGGCGGAACGAAGCTCGAGGCCGGCCTGGTGGATGCGGACGGCTGCATCCTGGGTCGCCGTCGGGCGGCCACGACCGGCGATGACGGCGACGCCCTGTTCGAGCAGCTCATGGGCCTCGTCGAGCCCCTCATGGCCGAGGGGCCGGTGGCCGGAATCGGCGTGGGATGTGGTGGTCCGATGTCGAACGGCGGATCGCTGGTCTCGCCCCTGAACATCGGACAGTGGAGGGACTTCCCGTTGGCGGACCGCCTGGCCGAGCGGACCGGGTCGGCCGTGGTGGTCGACAACGATGCGAAGGCCCTGGCCCTGGGCGAGGGCTGGTGCGGTGCTGCCGTGGGGGAGCGGAACTTCCTGGCGATGGTGGTGTCGACCGGCGTGGGTGGCGGTCTGGTGCTCGACGGCCGCCTGTTGGACGGAGCGGCGGGAAATGCCGGCCACGTGGGTCACGTGGTGGTGGATCCGGATGGCCCGCGCTGCGCCTGCGGCAACCGTGGGTGCCTGGAGGCGGTGGCTTCGGGACCGGCCATCCAGCTGCTCACGGGAGCGTCTCCCGCCGAGGCCTCGCCCGAGGTACGACGACGCACCGGCGACCTGGTGGGGAGGGCCGTGGCGACCGTGGTGAACCTCCTCGATGTCCGGTTGGCCGTGGTCGCCGGTTCGGTGGCGTTGGGCTTCGGCACCCCTTTCTTCGAGGCGGCGCAGCGGCGCCTGGACCTGGAGTGCGGGCTGGAGTTCACCCGGGGAGCCCGGATCGTTCCGGCCGGTCTGGGTGCCGATGGTCCGCTGGTGGGGGCCGCGGCGGTCTGGCACCATGCCCGACGGTTGACTGGTCTGGCGGTAGGAGCGTGAGGTGGTGGATGGTGAGGGTGGCATCGGCGGTGCTGGTCCGCCCCGGCCTCTGGTCCGTTGCCCTCCGTCAGGTGTTCCGGATGGCCGGCCACCGCTGGTGGCGTCATCGTCCGTTCCTTCCGGTTCCGGCACCTGCGTACGCCCGCTTCAGGGCCGTCACCCAGTACGGGGATCCTGATGCGTCGCCGACGGCGGACGACGTGGTGACCTGGCTGGAATGGGTCCGGAGGTTCCCGGAGGGGGACCCGAGCGGCCTCCCGCCGGTGGACTGACTGCGATGCCGGAAGGTCCTCCCGACGACTGGACCCTGGAGAGGCCGACGGGAACCGTCGAGGAGCTCCACGCACCGGTGGGTCCGATCTCCCGACGGGTGGTGCTCGTGAACGAGGTGAAGGCTCCGACGCTGGTGCTGGGCAGCGCCCAGAGAGGGGTGGAGGTGGCCACCGGCATCGACGTGGTCCGGCGGCGCTCCGGTGGAGGAGCCGTGCTCCTGCGGCCGGGTGGGGTGCTGTGGGTGGACGTCCTGGTGCCCCGGGGTGACGTCCTCTGGGAGGAGGACATCGCCAGGTCCACGTGGTGGCTGGGCGGGGTGTGGGCCGCGGCGCTGGCTGACCTGGGGGTCGACGCAGTCGTCCACCGGGGCCCGATGGAACCGGGCCGGTGGGGTGCCATGGTCTGCTTTGCCGGGATCGGCCCGGGTGAGGTGCTGGTGGCGGGCCGCAAGTCCGTGGGCGTGAGCCAGCGGAGGGATCGTTCCGGAGCGCGCTTCCAGTGCGCTGCCCTGCTGGAGTGGTCGGGGCACGAGATGGTCCGCCTGCTGGGACTCGTCCCGGTGGAGGAGGCGGACGGGTGCCTGGAGTCCGCCGCCGGGCCGCTGCCGGTCCGGTCCGGGCCGCTGCTGGAGGGGTTCCTCGCCCACCTGCCCTGATCGGATTCAGGCCTCTGGCGTAGGCCGAAGTCCAGGGGGCGGTCCGGGGATGGGTTCCCGATAGATGGCCCATGGCGTTCCCGTGTGCCCGTGGGGAGGAATTGTTTGATTTGGTGGGGCGGAAAGGGTTAAAGTGGCGACCAATGTCAGGAAAGTGGGGAAATCAGGATGACGATGGTCGACCCTGAGGGCTCCCGCTCCTCCGACAGGAACAGGAATACGACCGGAAACGACGGGAAGGAGGGAGATGGCCATGGCTTTCGTCGGAACACACGAGCATTCGCTGGACGTCAAGGGACGCCTCGTCCTTCCGGCCAAGTTCCGCAGCCACTTCTCGGGCGACGCCTACCTCACGATATATATCGGATGCATCGCCCTCTGGACCCCGGAGGGCTTCGACGCCATGGCTGCCCGTCTGAAGGAGCAGGTCCGGAACCGCGAGGTGGAGGCACAGGCCTACCGCGCCCTCGCACCCAGCTCCGTACTGGTGCGACCGGATGCACAGGGTCGCGTGATGATCTCGGAGCGACTGCGCCAGCACGCCTCGCTCGAACACGAGGTCGTGGTCTGTGGTGCCCTCGACCGGATCGAGATCTGGAATCCCACGAGGTGGGCCTCTGTGGCTCCGGACCTGAACCGGTCGCTGGTGGACGCGTTCCTCCAGGGCGGGGGGATCTGACCCATGGAAAGCCGAACGAGAGGAAGCCTCCACGACGACACCCGATGACCACGACGGCCGGTCCACGACCGGTTCGTCCCTGGACCGTCCCCCGGTCGGCAGGATGGGAGGCCCCTACTCCGCCCGCTTGCCATCCAGCCCGATTCGGGGAGACATCCCGACGTGCGCCAGCCGGTCGGGGGACGGTCGAAGGACGAGCCGGCGGCCCGCTGGAGGTCGCGGCGATCGGATCGGCGGGAGGGGCCATGTCGAATGATCCAGCTGACGAGCACGGAGGGGAACCAGCCGGGTTCCACCATAGACCCGTGATGCTCGCCCAGGTCCTGGAGGTCCTGGGCGAGGCTCCGGGTGGCGTCATCCTGGACGCCACGCTGGGCGGCGGTGGCCACGCAGAGGCGATCCTGGAGGCCCGCCGGGACATCCGGATCGTCGGCATCGACCGCGACGACCATGCCCTGGCCGCTGCGGGTTCTCGACTCGCCCCGTTCGGGGATCGGATCCAACTGGAGCGCTCCGCGTTCGTGGACCTGGGAAGCGTCCTGGACGGGCTGGGCATCGACGGACTGGCCGGCTTCCTCTTCGACCTCGGCGTCTCGTCGCCCCAGTTGGACCACGCCCAGCGGGGCTTCAGCTACCGGGAGGCCGGGCCCCTGGACATGCGGATGGATCGACGCCAGGCCCTCACGGCCGACCAGGTGGTCAATGGCTACGACGAAGCTGCCTTCGCCCGCCTGCTGGTCGACAACGCCGATGAGCGGCATGCCCGCCGCATCGCCCGGGCGGTAGTCGCCCAGCGCCCGATCTCCGACACGGCCCGTCTGGCCGAGATCATCCGGGACGCCATACCGGCGCCGGCCCGGCGAAGGGGTGGGCACCCGGCGAAGCGGACCTTCCAGGCCATCCGCATAGAGGTGAACGGCGAGTTGGAACAGCTCGCCGACTCGTTGGACGAAGCCATCAGGCGGCTGGTGCCGGGTGGTCGCGGAGCCGTCCTCTCCTACCACTCGGGAGAGGACAGGATCGTGAAGCGTCGCTTCGACCTGGCGGCCACAGGCGGGTGCACCTGTCCGCCCCGGCTGCCCTGTGGATGTGGTGCGGTGCCTCTGGTGGTCCTCGCACGCCGGGCCGGCAGGGTCCCGGATGATGCCGAGGCTGCAACCAATCCCCGGGCGGCCAGCGCTCGCCTGAGGGTCCTGGAACGCCGATGACGGCGGTCCTGCGGCACCCACGACTGGGCCTCGGCCAACGGATCGATGATGGGACGGGAGGGCGCGCCGTCGTGCGTCCGGCCGCCCGGAGCGCAGTGGCGTTGGCCGTCTTCGGATTCTTCGCCACGCTTCTGGCCCTGGCTGCCTTCCAGAGCGTGGTGGTGAGCGGCCAGTTCGAGTTCGACCGACTCCAACGGCGACTGGAGGATGGGCGGGACCGCTCGCAACTCCTCCGCGCCGAGGTGGCACGCCTGGAGAGCCCCGGTCGCATCCTGGAGGTGGCTGGTGGCCGACTCGGCCTGGTCTCCCCGCCGACGAGGCTCTACCTGCCCTCGGTCGTACCGGGTGATCCGTTGACCATCCTCCTTCCACCGGTGGGCGACCCCTTCTCCCGGACCTACCGATGAGTCGCCAGCCCGTAGGGCCCGCAGCCCTCGGGCGCGGTGCAGCCACCGTTGAGCAGCACAGGGAGACACATCGCCGGTTCCGCAGGAGGGCCGTCTTCGGCGGGCTGATGCTGGCGGTGGTGGCCGGGATGTTCGGGTGGCGCCTCGCCTCCCTGCAGCTCCTGGAACCGGAACGGTTCGTGGCACACGGTGAGGCCCAGCGCATCAAGACCCTCAGGTTGAGGGCGGGACGCGGCGCGATAGTGGATCGCAACGGCGTCGACCTGGTCCTCTCGGTTCCCGGGCAGTCGATGATCGCCAACCCGCGACGGGTGGAGGACCCGGTCAGGGCGGCTCGGGCGCTCGCACAGGTCCTGGGAGCCGACCCCGAGGTCCTGGAACGTCGCATCTCCAGCGACAAGAGCTTCGTCTACCTGGGGCGCCAGGTCGACCTGGAGGTGGCCGAAGCGATCCTGGCGCTCGAGATCTCCGGCGTCTACGCACAGGAGGAATGGGAGAGGATCCGGCCCGGTGGGGACTCGGCCCTTTCGATCCTGGGTCGCACGGACATCGACTCAATAGGAATCAGCGGCATCGAGCTGGTCTACGACGGCCCTCTCTCCGGTACCGACGGCGAGCGGAAGTTCGAGATGGGAATGCGGGGGGCGTCGATCCCGGGCGGTGAGTACTCGGTGGAGCCGGCCTGCAACGGCAGGACCCTGGTCCTCACCCTGGACCGAGCGCTCCAGTTCGAGGCCGAGCGACTCCTCCTCGAGCGCGTGGAGGCCGTCGGCGCAAAGGGCGGCGTCCTGGTCGCCATGCACCCGGCCACGGGCGAGATCCTGGTCTCGGCGACGGTCCGACGATCCGCAGACGGAGTGGTGAGGATCTCCTCCGAGCACCTGGCGGTCACCTGGACCTACGAGCCCGGGTCCATCATCAAGCCACTGACCGTCTCGGCGATCCTGGATCGGGCGGTGGCCGCGCCGGACACCGTGCGCGAGGTGCCGCCACGCCTGAAGGTGCACGATGCCACCTTCAGCGATTCACCCTTCCACGAGACCGTGGAGCTCACCCTGGCCGACATCATCCGCCGGTCGTCGAACGTGGGGACGATCCTGTGGGCACAGGACCTCGGGGCCGAGGCCCTCCACGAACAACTCCGGGAGTTCGGCCTGGGGTCGGTAACGGACCTGGACTTCCCCGGCGAGGCCAGCGGAATCCTCCACCCGGCGGGAAGGTGGTCGGGAACGTCGTTGCCCACGATCGCGATCGGACAGGGGGTCTCCACCACGCCCCTGCAGATGCTGGTGGCGTATTCGGCTCTCGCAAACGGGGGAGTGCGTCCCGCGCCCACACTGGTACTCGGAACGCGGGACGATGACGGGGTGTTCGAACCCCGACGTCCCGGCCCATCCCTATCCGTCCTGCCCGCCGCCGTGGCCGCAGAGGTGGTGGGGATGATGGAGCAGGTCGTGGCGTCCGGAACCGGTACCCGGGCCCAGGTGTCCGGTTACCGCGTGGCGGGCAAGACCGGCACCGCCTGGAAGGTCCTGCCCGCCGGTGGCTACGGAAGCAAGGGCAACCGGTCCTACGTCGCCAGCTTCGCGGGCTTCCTGCCCGCCGAGGCGCCACGACTGGCTGTCATCGTGGTCGTGGACGAGCCATCCGGGGAGGTCTATTCGGGCGGCAGGGTGGCTGCCCCCGTATTCGCCGAGTTCGCCAGGTTCGCCGTACGGCAGCTGAGGATCCCGTCGGCTGATGAACGTGTCGAGGCGGACCGTGAAGGCCGGGTCATGGCACTCACGCCGGCCCGCCATGCAATCCTGCGTGAGGCTGCCGAGGCGTCACGGCTCGAACAGTCCGGCGAACTGGTCGCCGCCTCAGCGACCAGCGGCTGAGATGCGGCTCGGTGCGCTGCTCCGCGCCGCCGGGATCAACGGGCCGATCCTCGGAGCGGCATCGGCATCGGCTTCGACCGAGGTGACCGGGGTGGCCCACGATTCCCGGAGCGTTCGGCCGGGTGACCTGTTCTGCTGCGTTCCGGGGGCATCCCACGACGGCCACGAGTTCGCCGTCGAGGCGGTGCGGAGTGGGGCATCCGCGCTCCTGGGGGAGCGTCCGCTGGGCCTTACGGCGCCGACCGTCGTCGTCCCCTCCGTCCGTGCGGCCATGCCCCTGTTGGCAGCGGCCATGCATGGTTGGCCGTCGCGGCAGCTGGACCTGGTCGGCGTGACCGGCACCAACGGCAAGACCAGCGTCGTCCACCTGCTCACCTGGATCCTCGGCCGGGCCGGTAGGCGTACGGATGCCCACGGCACCCTGTCAGGGGGGAGGACCACCCCGGAGGCGACCGACCTGCAGGCCATGTTGGACCGCTGGGTCTCCGACGGCGTCGAAACCGCCGCCATCGAGGTGTCATCCCATGCCCTCTCCCAGCACCGTGTGGACGGCACGCAGTTCGCCCTTGTTGGCTTCACGAACCTCAGCCGGGACCACCTGGACTTCCACGCCTCGATGGCCGACTACGAGGCGGCCAAGGCCCGACTGTTCGACGGGTCATTCGCCACACGGGCACTGGTCATGGTGGACACTCCGGCCGGCGGGCGGATGGCCGACTGCGCCCGTCGGGCCGGAATGGACGTGACCGAGTTGGAGGTCGCCACGGCCGGCGGAGTCGTCCGCCGTGACGGCGTCGGGTTCGAGTGGAGGCGACACCCGGTGGAGGTGTCCACCCCGGGGCGCTTCACGATCGCCAACGCACTGCTGGCAGCAGAGATGGCGGCAGCCCTGGGGGTCGGGGAGCTCGAGGTGGTCGACGGCCTCGCCTCGGCTCCTCCGGTGCCGGGTCGGTTCGAGCCGGTACCGCTGGAGGGCGGCCCCATGGTGGTCGTGGACTACGCCCACACCCCCGATGCGCTGTCCGCCGCCCTCGCCACGGCCCGCGAGCTTGTCGCGGGCCGGCTCCTGGTCGTGTTCGGATGCGGTGGCGGGCGTGATCGTGGCAAGCGACCGGAGATGGGGAGGATCGCCCTGTCCGGCGCCGACATCGTGGTCGTGACGTCTGACAATCCGAGGGGTGAACCACCCGAGGGGGTCATAGCGGACATCCTGTCCGGTATGGATAGCGACCCACTGCTCGTGGAACCCGACCGGAGGTCTGCGATCGCCGGCGCACTTCGCATCGCCGGCCCGGATGACCTAGTGCTGATTGCCGGCAAGGGCCATGAGGACACCCAGGAGTCGGAGGGTCGCCTGGAGCCCTTTGACGACCGGGTGGTAGCGCGCCAGGAGTGGGCCCGGATGTTCCCGGATGGCGGCATCGGATGATCCGCCTCCTGCTCGCTGCGGCGATCGCCATGGCCTCCTCCCTGGCCGGTACCCGCCTTCTGATCTGGTGGCTGACGAAGCTGCAGATCGGCCAGCCGATACGCGATGACGGCCCCCAGGGGCATGCCACCAAGGCCGGCACCCCGACCATGGGCGGCCTGGCCATCGTGGGCGGAGCGCTCCTCGGCTACGTCCTGAGCGACCTGTACCGGGGCATCTACACGCGCAGCGGCATCTTCGTGATGCTGGCGATCATGGGCGGCGGCGCCGTCGGCCTGATAGACGACTGGATAAAGGTCGTCCGCGAGCGGAGCCTGGGCCTCAACAAGCGGACCAAGATGCTCGGCCTGCTGGCGGTCGCGGTGACCTTCGCCATCCTGATGCTGGAGCACGCGCCGACCCACACGCAGCTCTCCTTCACCCGCTTCGACCAGCCCGGGCTGGAGCTGGGATCCACCCTGTGGGCCATCTGGGCGGTCCTGCTCATCATCGGATCAGCCAATGCGGTGAACCTCACCGACGGCCTGGATGGCCTGGCGGCAGGCGCCGGCACGTTCTGCTTCGGGGCCTACACGGTCATCGCCTTCTGGCAGTTCCGGTACCCGGAGACCTATGACGTGGCCCATGCGCTGGACCTGGCGGTGGTCGCCGCCTCCATGGCCGGCGGCTGCCTGGGCTTCCTCTGGTGGAATGCGGCCCCGGCCCGGATCTTCATGGGCGACACGGGTTCACTGGCGATCGGCACCGGCCTGGCGACCCTTGCGCTCACGACCAATACCCACCTGCTGCTACCGGTGGTGGCCGGGTTGTTCGTGGCCGAGACGGTTTCGGTCATCCTGCAGGTCGGAAGCTTCCGCCTGCTGGGCGGTAGGAGGGTGTTCTCGATGGCCCCGGTCCACCACCACTTCGAGCTTCGGGGCTGGCCGGAGACCACCGTGATCATCCGCTTCTGGATCATGTCCGGACTCTGCACGGCCGTCGGGCTGGGGATCTTCTACGCAGACTCGATCGCCTCCGGGGCGGTCGGAGGGTGAGCGGACCGGTCCTCGTGCTGGGCCTGGGGGTCACGGGCCGGGCGGTCCTGGATGCCCTTTCCAGCCGTGGCCTGGAGGCTTTCGGCGTTGATGATCGGCCCGGGTGGGAAGCGCGGACCTGTGCGGAGCGCCTTTCGGTGGAGCTTGTCGAATCGCCCCTTCCGGAGGACTGGTGGGCGCTGCTGGAAAGGGCGGGGGAGGTGGTCGTGTCGCCGGGGGTACCTGACGGGCACCCGGTCTTCGCCGCCGCCGCCACTGCGGGCGTCCAGGTCCTGGACGAGTCGGACCTCGCGACGCGCTGGGACACCCGGCCCCGGTGCGCCGTGACGGGAACCAACGGCAAGACGACCGTGGTCACCCTGGTGACCGACATGCTGCAGAGGTCCGGCCTGGTGGCCGTAACGGCCGGCAATACGGACACTCCTCTGGTTGCAGCCATCGATGACGTCGACGCCGACGTGTTCGTCGTGGAGGCCTCGTCGTTCCGGCTGGGCCATGCCGCCGGCTTCTCGGCGTCGCCGGCCGTCTGGCTGAACTTCGCTCCCGACCACCTCGACGTACATGCGGACCTTGCCGCCTACGAGGAGGCGAAGGCGCGCATCTGGGAGGGTGTCGCCTCGCCTGGCGATGCGGTGGCCAACCTCGCCGACGCGGTGGTGGCTGCCAGGGCACCGTCCGGCGCTACGGGATTCGGAACCCCGGACGCTGCGTGCCACGTCCGGGCCGGGGTCCTCACCCTTGAAGGGTCCCCGGTCGTCGAGGTCGAGGAGATGGGGCGTTCGATGCCCCACGACCTGGAGAACGCCCAGGCGGCCTGCATCCTCGCCGTCCTGGCTGGAGCCAACCTGGAGGCCTGCGCCGGCTCGCTGCGGAGCTTCAGCGGTCTGGAGCATCGGATGTCCTTCGTGGCGGAGGTGGATGGCGTCCGCTACGTGGACGACAGCAAGGCCACCACCCCCCACGCCACGCTGACGGCGATGGCGGCCCTCCCGGGGGCGGTCCTCATCGTCGGAGGACGCAACAAGGGCCTCGACCTGGAGCGCCTTGCCGATGGGCGACCCAGGGCCGTCGTGGCGATCGGCGAGGCGGCCGGAGAGATGGCAGCGGCCTTCGATGGTGCCTGCCCCGTCGTGATCGCCTCGAGCATGGAGGAGGCCGTCATGTCGGCAAGGGACTCGGCGGCCGGTACCGGGACCGTCCTGCTCTCACCGGGTTGTTCATCCTTCGACTGGTACGGCTCCTATGCGGAGCGGGGGCGGGACTTCCAGCGGATCGTCCGGGCCCTCGCCGGGGATGGCGACGCATGAGTGCGGATGGAGCCGGCGCGGTGACAGCCCGTACGTCGAAGCGGGTCGCTTCCGGTGAGGGACGCTCGGCCCGCTTCGTGGTGCTCTGGTCCATGGCCATGCTCCTCGGCCTACTGGGATTGGTGATGGTGGTCTCGTCGTCGTCCGTCTCGGACCTCCAGACCTACGGGGACGCGTGGCACCACCTGCGGAGGCACGTAATCTGGGTGGCCATGGGCCTGGTGGGCCTGTCGGTCACGCTCCGGGTGGACTACCGCCGCCTCCGCAGGCTGGCACGGCCCGGTCTGGTGCTGGCGATAGTCCCGCTGGTGCTGGTGCTGATTCCCGGGGTCGGGATCCGGACCAACGGGTCGGCCCGGTGGCTCGGCGTCGGCGTGGTCTCCTTCCAGCCTTCTGAGTTCGCGAAGCTGGCGGTGATCCTCTACGGCGCAGCCATCCTCTCCTCGCGACCGCCCGAGTCGGTACGCCTGACCCTCTGGCCGATGCTGGTCGTGCTGGGTGGCGTAGGGGGATTGATCTTCCTGGAGCCGGACCTGGGGACGGCGCTGATCCTCGGGAGCATCGTGGCCTGCCTGCTGTTCTTCGCTGGACTGGGCCTGGGGTCGCTGGCGTTGACCGGCGTGGCGGGAATGGGCCTGGTGGCGGTGCTGAGCCTCGGCGCCGGCTATCGGCGCGATCGCCTCTTCTCGGTGCTGGATCCGTGGAGCGATCCGCTGAACACCGGTTGGCAGACGATCCAGGCCGGCGTGGCGATCTCCAACGGCGGACTCTGGGGCCTGGGCCTCGGCGCCAGCAGGGCCAAGTGGGGCTTCCTCCCAATGGTCCAGACGGACTTCATCTTCGCCATCGTGGCCGAGGAGTTGGGCTTCGTGGTGGCCATCCTCGTGGTGCTGGCCTTCCTGGTGCTGGGAATCTTCGGGCTGTCCACCGCCGTGCACGCACCTGACCGGTTCGGTCAGCTCCTGGCGGCCGGAATCACCTCGTGGATACTCACCCAGGCATTCGTCAACATCGGGGCCGTGCTGGGCGTGCTGCCCATAACGGGGGTTCCGCTTCCCTTCGTCTCCTACGGCGGGAGCTCGATGGTGCTGACCCTGACGGCCTTCGGGATCCTCCTGAACGTCGCCCGGCAGGCCCGGTGAACGTGGAGCGGGCGCATGGCGACGGCCCACGTCGCGGTGGGATCCTCATCGCCGGTGGCGGAACCGCCGGACACGTCCTGCCTGGACTGGCCGTGGCGGCAGCCCTGGTGGAGCGCGGCGTCGTCGCCGACAGGTCCGACGTACACCTCGTGGGAAGCCGTAGGGGCGTCGAGGTGGAGCTCGTTCCCGGGGCGGGGTTCGGCCTGACCGTCCTGGGTGGACGCGGCATCCAGCGTCGCCTGACTCCCGCCAACGTGGGGGCGCTGATGGGCCTGCTGGCCGGCTTCCTGAGGGCGTTCCTGCTCATGGTGAGGGCCAGGCCGAGGGTCGTACTCTCGCTCGGTGGCTACGCCAGCATCCCCTGTGGGTTGGCGGCGGTGGTGTTGAGGGTTCCCCTCGTGGTGGCCGAGCAGAACGCGGTACCCGGTGCCGCCAACCGCCTCCTGGGAAGGTTCGCGCGGGCCTCTGCAGTGTCCTTCGTCGACACCGCACTTCCCCGCCCCGAGCTGACCGGCAACCCGGTTCGGGCCGCGATCCGGTCGGCTGTCGGCACCAGGTCGGAGGCACGTGCCCGCATCGGCGTGGACGACCGCCCCCTCCTGGTCGCATTCGGTGGCTCCCTGGGCGCCCGGCGCATAAACCGTGCGGTGGCCGACTTCGTGGAGGGCTGGAGGGGTGGACCGCTGGCGGTCCGCCACGTGGTGGGTGCACGTGGATGGGCGGCTGGCGAGATGGCTAGGGCGGTGCCTGCAGGGGTCGGCTACACCGCCGTCGCCTACGAGCACGACATGCCGACCCTGCTGGCCGCCGCAGACCTCGTCGTCTGTAGATCCGGGGCCACATCGGTCGCCGAGCTGGCCGTCCTGGGTGTTCCATCGGTCCTGGTTCCGTTGCCTGGCGCTCCGGGCGACCACCAGACGGCCAATGCCCGGCACCTGGCCGGAAGCGGTGGCGCCGTGCTCCTGGCAGACGCCGACCTGGACGGATCGGCCCTGGAGGATCTCCTCGGCGAGATCCTGTCGGATCCCCCACGTCGCGACGCAATGGCCGAGGCGGCGAGGTCCATGGCCAGGCCGGATGCCGCCGACCGGGTGGTCGACCTGATCCTCAGGCATGCAGCCGGGCGGTGTGATGATGTCCGGGATGCCTGAGTCGCCGCTGGACCTGTCGATTCCCACGCACGTCCACGTCATCGGTGTGGGCGGTGCCGGCATGAGCGCCATCGCCGAGGTCCTCGTGTCCATGGGGCACACCGTCAGCGGCTCGGACCTGAAGGCCTCCTCAGGTCTGGACCGTCTGGCGGCCCTGGGCGTGGATGTCCGCGTGGGACATTCGGCGGACCAGGTCGGCGAAGCCGCGGTGGTGACCCGTTCCACTGCGGTGCCCGACTCGAACCCGGAGTGCCGGGCAGCTCTCGAACGTGGCATCCGCCTCTGTGGCCGACCCGAGGTCCTCGGCGCCATCAGCGCCCTCCGCCACACGATCGCGGTGGCCGGCACACACGGCAAGACCACCACGGCCTCCATGCTGGCCCTGGTCCTCCGGGAGGCCGGTCTCCGCCCGTCCTTCATCATTGGCGGCGACGTGAACGAGATCGGTACGGGAGCAGCCTGGGACGAGGGTGACCTGCTGGTGGTGGAGGCCGACGAGAGCGACGGTTCCTTCCTCGAGTTGTCTGCGAGGTTCGGGCTGGTCACCAACCTGGAACCCGACCACCTCGAGCACCACGGAGGGTTCGATCCACTCCTGGAGGCGTTCGACCGGTTCGTGGAGGCGGTGGATGGGCCGGTCGTGGTCGGCGTGGACGATGAGGAGGGTGCCGCCCTGGCCGCCCGTCACGGGACCGCCACCGTGGGCACGTCGGCTGGTTCCGACTGGCGGCTCTCCGAGGTGGTGGAGTCGTGGGAGGGCGTCCGCTTCACCCTCACAGGGCCCGTGACCGGGGCCTTCGGACTGGAGCTGCCGGTTCCGGGCCTCCACAACGCCCGGAACGCCGCCTCGGCGGCGGCTGTGGCGGTGCAGGGCAGTAGCAGGGCCAGGTGCTGTTCATCGTAACGGGCGGCCACATCGCTGCGGCGAATGCGTTGGGCGACCCGGTCGGCCAGGAGTGGCAGTTCGTTGTGCTGCACCAGCGCCAGGGTCAGCGGCGAGGAAATGCGATCGTGCAGGGGCACCAGCCAGCCAGCGGTGCTGACCAGCGCTTCGCGGCTGATGAAGTCGGTATCCGGGTCACGCCAGGTGGCTTCCAGTGCGGCTCGGGAGAGGTGCTGGTTGCGCCAGATCATCAAGCCGAAGTAGAGCATGCA
>ENA-ORDG01000131-ORDG01000131.1-marine-metagenome-genome-assembly--contig:-NODE-131-length-34819-cov-4.590553_pt1 | contig 34819 bp, 30 predicted proteins | sample MGYA00248629_ERZ508524 | MGnify/ENA primary metagenome ERZ508524 (study PRJEB26194, sample SAMN05421901) | marine metagenome | isolation source: East of Rio de Janeiro, Brazil, South Atlantic Ocean...
AAGTGAGTTTCCTAATAGTTTTATTGTTCCCGAAGGCGGAACCAATGATTTAGCGGTGAAAGGCTGCGAAGAAATTCTCACAGCAGAAGATGAGCAATTCGATATAATTTGCAGCCCCGTCGGTACTGGCGGAACAATTTCAGGTTTGATCAATGCTTCAAAAAAACATCAAAAAATTTTAGGTTTTCCTGCCTTAAAAGGTGATTTTTTACAAAAAGAAATCGATAAATTTGCTAAAAAAAACAATTACGAACTTATACTAGATTATCATTTTGGCGGTTATGCAAAAGTAAATGTGGAGTTAATCGAATTTATTAATAAGTTTAACGATGAAAATAACATTCCGCTAGATCCAATTTATACCGGTAAAATGGTATTTGGAATTTCTGATCTATTGAAAAAAGGAAAATTTAATAACAAAAAAGTGCTAATGATTCATACCGGCGGTTTACAAGGAATCGAAGGAATGAATTTACAATTAGCTAAGAAAAATTTACCCCTCATTAAATGATGAAATGTAAAGTAGTAATGAGTATTGTGGTGGTTGCCCTAATACTTTCAGCGTGTGGTTCTAAAAAGAAAGTAAACGGTTATAATAAGCGAAAAGGCGAAGTGAAAACCGAAATCGTAGAACCGCCAAAACCCCCGAAACCAAATCCGGTAGACGAAGTTGCAGAAGAAACCGTTGAAGAAATTAATGAAACAGAAACTTCAGCAAAAGATAATACCCCGGTTTTTAAAGACAATGTCGAGCGTTACATATATAATTTTAATGCTATTGCTAAAGATGAAATGAAACTTTACGGGATTCCCGCAAGTATCACTTTAGCGCAAGGAGTTTTAGAGTCTAATGCAGGGCAGGGAGAATTAACTTTAAAGTCGAATAATCATTTCGGGATCAAATGTAATGGTTGGCAAGGCGAAAAAGTTTATCACGACGATGATGCTTTAGACGAATGTTTCAGAAAATATAATAATCCTAAATATTCATTTAGAGATCATTCCCTTTTCTTAACCGATCGCAGAAGATATGCCAAGTTATTTGAACTGAATAAAGACGATTACGAGTCTTGGGCTTATGGTTTAAAATCTGCCGGTTATGCAACCGATCCTAAATATCCCGATAAACTCATCAGCATTATCGAACGTTACGAGTTGTATAAATACGACGATGAGGTTTTAGGTAATGGCGATCGTAAAGGCAAAGCGCAAAAAGAACTTAAAGTAGATTATACCAGTATTCGCTATACCGTAAAAAAAGGAGATACCTTGTATAGTATTTCTCAAAGTTACGACCTAACGATCGAAGAGTTAAAGAAACTCAATAATTTAAAATCAGATAATCTTGCTATAGGGCAAAAACTTTATGTAAAGTCCTTATAACAAAAACACAATTATGATATACCAAAGAAGCAGTCAACTTTTTCAAGAAGCAAAAAAATACATTCCCGGTGGTGTAAATTCGCCTGTTCGTGCCTTTAGCGCTGTTGGTGGAGATCCGCTATTCATTAAAGAAGCTAAAGGAGCGTATTTATATGATGAAGACGATAATAAATTGATCGATTACATAAACTCTTGGGGACCAATGATTTTAGGTCACGCTCACGAGCCGGTAATCAATGCTGTGATTGAAAAAACTAAAAAAGGAACTTCTTTTGGAACGCCAACCGAAATCGAAACTGAAATCGCTAAACTAGCGGTTTCGATGGTGCCCAATATCGATAAAATTAGAATGGTCAACAGCGGTACCGAAGCTTGTATGAGTGCGGTGCGCTTGGCAAGAGGTTTTACTAAAAGAGATAAGATCATCAAATTTGCCGGTTGTTATCACGGGCATAGCGATTCATTTTTAATACAAGCGGGTAGTGGAGCCGTAACTTTTGGAACGCCAAATAGTCCCGGTGTAACTAAAGGAACCGCGCAAGATACTTTATTAGCGCAATACAATAATTTACTTTCTGTTGAAGAATTGGTAAAAGCCAACCCAGGAGAAATTGCTTGTATTATTTTAGAACCGGTGGCAGGAAATATGGGATGTATTCCGCCGCAAAAAGGATTTTTAGAAGGTTTACGTAAGCTTTGTGATGAAAATGATATCCTTTTAATTTTTGATGAAGTGATGACCGGTTTTCGTCTGGCTCCCGGTGGTGCACAAGAATTATTAGGCGTAAATGCAGATATTGTTACCTTCGGAAAAGTGATTGGTGGTGGTTTACCGGTAGGGGCTTTTGCAGCTAGAAATGAAATTATGGATTACCTAGCACCAAACGGACCTGTTTACCAAGCGGGAACCTTAAGCGGAAATCCGTTAGCGATGGCAGCCGGTTTAGCGATGCTTTCTGAGCTGAATGAAAAACGAGAAATTTTCGATAGCATTAACGAGAAAACAGCTTATTTAAGAGATGGAATTAAAAATGTATTGAACCGAAATAAAATAGATCATACCATTAATCAATTAGGTTCGATGATCTCGGTGCATTTTGCAAAAGAACCGGTAGTAGATTTTGAATCTGCTGCTTTAGGAAATAACGATCGTTTTAAAAAATTCTTCCACGGAATGATGAAAAACGGCGTTTACATTGCACCAAGTTCTTTTGAAACCTGGTTTATTTCTGAAGCACTTTCTACAGCAGATTTAGATGCAACCATTCAAGCGGTAGATAAAGTGACTTATAAGGATTTTTAAAATTCAGAAAGACTAACGATGAAAAATAAAGTTGAATTTTGTGAATTATCACAAGATGATTTTGCTGAAATTATTCCGTTAGCGCAACAATTAAATCCCAAACTTTCTGAAGTAGAATTGAAAGATTTCCTGTTTCAGATGTTTGGGTTTTCTAATTATTACTGTTTTGGTTTACGAGAAAACGGAAGCTTAATTGCTCTTTCCAGCGGATGGATCACCGTAAGATTTTATTCTGGGAAGCAGTTAGAAGTAGATAATGTAATTGTAGATCAAAAAATTCAATCGAATGGTTACGGTAAAGTTTTATTTCAGCATATCGAAAAATGGGCGAAAGAAAACCAATGCAAATCTGTTGAATTAAATACCTACCTAGAAAATCGACGATCACATAAGTTTTATCATCAAAATGGTTTTTCTATTTTAGGCTTCCACTTCTGTAAATTTTTGTAGTGAATACAAATTTTAGTCCAGTTAAATAATTATATATGAAAAAGTACATTCTATTAATTTTTTCTATTCTTTTTACTGTCGAAAAAAGTCTAGCTTTTAATGATATTGATTTTACTAGCAAGAGTAATGTAATCGTTAATGGAATAGGTTTTGGAAGTGTAGTAGCTGCAATAACTTCTTGGGAAAGAAATAAATCAGTACTGTGGGTAATTATTCACGGTATGTTAAGTTGGATTTATGTAGTGTATTTTCTGTTTACTCGAAAGCAGGATGAAAGAAAATAAAACTATAAGTTTTTATTGATCTCTAATAATTCTTCAATGTAATCTCGCTTGTTCGAGAGTCTTGGTATTTTATGTTGGCCACCTAATTTGCCGTGATTTTTAGACCATTGGTAAAACAAACCACGTTTTGCCTGATTCACTTTTAATAAATTAAGCGTCGTATTATTTTTACGTTTAGCTTCGTAATCGCTGTTTAAGGTTTGTAAAGTTTGGTCTAAAGTTTTTTGAAAATGCGCCAAATTATCTGGCGGAGTTTTAAACTCGATGATCCATTCGTGCGCGCCTTTTTGATTGCCTTCCATAAAAATAGGTCCGGCTGTGTAATCTACAATTTCACAATCGGTGAGTTTAGATACTTTCTTTAAAGCCTGTTCTGCATTTTCAATAATAAGTTCTTCACCAAAAACGTTGATGTGATGTTTGGTACGACCGGTAACTTTAATTCGGTAAGGGTCTAAAGAAGTAAACCGAATTGTATCGCCAATTTTATAGCGCCACAAACCGGCATTGGTCGTAATTACTACTGCGTAATTTTTACCGAGTTCAACTTCACTTAACGGAATAATTTTTTCTTCGTGACTTCCGTAAGCATCCATCGGGATAAATTCATAGAAAATTCCGTAGTCGAGCATTAACAATAATTCGTTGCTGTAATTTTGATCTTGTACAGCAAAAAATCCTTCCGAAGCATTATAAATTTCATAATACTTAAAATTTTTACACGGAATAAGTTTTTGGTATTGTTCTTTATAAGGTTCAAAACTTACGCCACCGTGAAAATAGACTTCAAGATCCGGCCAAACTTCAGTTAAGCTTCGTTTTTGAGTGGTTTCCATCACGTTATTCAACAAAACGAGCATCCAAGAAGGTACGCCGGCAATACTGGTAACATTTTCCTTAATGGTAAAATCGACAACTGCTTGCATTTTCTTTTCAAAATCGCTCATCAACGAAATTTCGTTGTTCGGTGTGCTGCTATACGTTGCCCAAAAAGGCATATTGTCGATAAGAATGGCAGAAAGATCGCCGTAAGCTGTACCGTTTTCCTCGTATAATTCTTTGCTTCCGCCCAAACGCAAACTCTTGCCGGTAAAGAGTTGCGACTCTTCATTATTGTTTAAATACAAGCAAAGTAAATCTTTACTTGCTGCGTAATGGCAATCTTCTAAAGACTCGGGACTTACCGGTATAAATTTGCTTTTTGCGTTGGTCGTTCCGCTCGATTTGGCAAACCATTTAATGGGCGTTGGCCAAAAAATATTGCTTTCTCCTAAACGCGCTCGCTCAATTAACGGCTCAACTTCTTCATAATTTTGAACGGGTAATCGCTCTGCAAAATCTCGATAGGTTTTAATCGAAGAAAAGTCGTACTTTTTACCAATTTCGGTATTTTTTGCCTTTCCTATTAAATGTTGCAGAAGCTCGTTTTGAACTTCGTGCGGGTATTTAATAAAAAGTTCCATTTGATGAATGCGCTTCTTCAAAAACCAAGAAGCAATGGAGTTTACGATAGGAATTGGCATTTAATTGAATATATTTAAACCTAATTGTCTAACTATAAAAATAAGATTAATTTAGGCTCCTGAAAAGCTTTCAAATAAAAAATTAACAATTATGCAGTATAAAGGTGTGCTTCGAAAAATGAAGACAGAATTAACTTCTCAAGTTCAGTATTTTATGGAGTTTGAAGATGATTTTATTCATATGAATCAATTGTTAAATCGAGAAGTTGGCATCACTTTTATAGGCTATCAATGCTTAAACTGCGGAAAAGATAAAAAGATTTATCGCCAGGGTTTTTGCTATGATTGTTTTTACGATACACCACGCGCCGGCGATTGGATCATGAAGCCGGAGTTAAGTAAAGCGCATTTAGATGAAGAAGATCGTGATCTGGAATATGAGAAAAAAGTACAGTTGCAGCCTCATATTGTTTACTTGGCAAATTCGAGTAACGTGAAAGTTGGTGTGACCCGAAAATCGCAAGTGCCAACACGTTGGATCGATCAAGGAGCGCACGAAGCTATTGAAATTGTAGAAGTGCCCAACCGTTACCTTGCCGGTATTGCTGAAGTAGCGTTGAAACCTCATATTTCTGATAAAACCAATTGGCGAACGATGCTGAAAAACGAAATTGAAGATGTTAATCTTGAAGAAAAGCGTGATGAGTTAAAACAATACTTGCCCGATGAAGTTCAGGAGTATTTTTTAGCTTCAAATAAAGAGACTGAAATAGAGTTTCCGGTATTGGAATATCCTAAAAAGCTAAAAAGTTTGAATCTCGATAAAAAACCGGAGTACAAAGGGAAATTAAAAGGAATAAAAGGGCAGTACCTAATTTTTGAAGACGATACTGTTTTTAATGTTCGAAGTAACGAAGGTTACAAAGTGAATTTAGAAATATTAGTCGATTAGTTTTTTCTGAATATACTTAGAATTCATAACTCGAAGCGCGCCCATATACGTCATTTTAAAACTTATGGTGTCGCCAATTTTGTAATCTTTTTGAGATTGACTCACATCGAGCACCAACATATCTGAACTTGCGCCAATAAATTCGAGAGTCTTATCGATAGGGAAGAGAAAATCTACTTTAGAAATATCGAGCAAGCCAATATCTAAAATGGCTCTTTTTTGGGTAGAACCATAATCGTCTTCGTTAATTTCTGTTTTTTCACCGGAAGGATTGTTTTCTATTCTTCCGTAAGGAACGACTGGCTTTTCGGTGATCTCTATAATTTCAGAATTCAATAAAAAAACATCATCTTTCATGCCGTCGATGGTTGAATTGTTGAATAAATCGCTTCCGAAGAAAAGCGTTTCTCCAATTCTAAAATGATTAACTCCTTTAGGGATTTGTCCTTTTAACAATAAAGGAACCATCACGGAAGAACCACCGGAAACACCGACAATTTTTTTACCGAATTTAGCTTCGATCAACTGTTCATACAAACTCAACTGAATGAGCTTGTCTTTACTCGGCATCACACCATTTAAGCAATTAAGGTTAGCGCCAATCCCGACAACTTCGATGTTCGGCAAGTCGAACACTTTTTGATAAAAGTCGATAAGATGGTCGCCCATAATGCCTTCGCGAAGATCGCCCAGCTCGATCATAATAATAATTCGGTGAGTTTTGTTCTGTTGTTTTGCTTCTTCAGAAAGCCATTTTATCGTAATATATTCGGTGTTAAAACTTACATCGGCATATTTTACGATGTCTTTAATACTATGTTTGGAAGGCGGTTTTATATAAATTGTTTCTTTTTCTGGCTTTAGCGATTTTATGGTCTTTAGGTTGCCTAAGCGGGCATCACAAACTTGTTCTTCACCTAAATTCAATACAAAATCTAAATAGGTAGTATTGCCGCAAAGCATTTTTAAAACCGGCGCCCAATTTATTTCATGTTTGCCAAATAGGTCTTTTAAATACGTGTAATTATGTTGTAGAGAAGATTTACTTAGCGTGACGTAAGCCATAAATTTTAGCTTTTTCGTCAAGTTATCAAATACAATTTCAAATTGAATTAAAAATAACTTAAAATTGGAAGAAGAAACTTTTTAATGTTGAAGTGAAAGATGATTATTTACTTAATCTCATCTCTAGGTATTTGTTGGTAAAACCTAGCTTTTCGTAAAGTTTTTTGGCAGGATTGTCGGGTTCGACGTGAAGAGCAATATCACCTTCGGTAAGCTCGATGGCTTTTTGCATTAATTGTTTGCCAATGCCTTGTCCTCGAGAATCTTTATTCACTGCAATGTAAACCAGAATGTTCTCGGGTATATACCCAGACATTCCGGTTTCATTTATAATTGTAGCTCCTAAAATTTGATCTTCGCTATTTTTTATGGCTAATGCAAAACCACCGTTTTGAGTGGCTAAATCACCAATAGCGTAATCTAAGCATTTTAGGATATGCTTTTTGGGATCTCCATATTCACCTAAATGAGTATAAAGAAAATTTACCATTTCTTCTTTCTCAACCTCATTTGGTTTGATGTTAGAATTGTAAATGGTAAGCGTATTCATAAGGCTTATATTTCTTCTTGATCGCGAAGCGACTGAATATAAGCAGCTTTTTGAATTTGTTTTCTTCTTGCCACAGATGGCTTGGTGAAATGCTTGTTATCTCTTAATTTTTGCAAGGTCTTAGTGTCTCTGTATTTTCTTTTTAATCTTTTTAGAGCACGTTCGATTTTTTCTCCGTCTTTTACTTTTACTATAAGCATTAATACGCATTTAAATGATTATCATTTCTCAGAACTTTTCTAAGAAATACTGAATGTTTACAATCTAATGAAAGGAAATTTGAGACTGCTCTCAAGTATTTGTCTAAATTCAGGTTGCAAACTTATTAAATTATAAAAGAAAATAAACTAAAATAAAAGGTTTTTAGTCAAATTTTAACCCAAATAATTTTTAAGCACTTTATTTTTAGCGCTACTTCTTAGTTTACGTATTCCTTTTTCTCGAATTTGGCGTACACGTTCTCTGGTTAAACCAAAGGTACTGCCAATTTCTTCTAAACTCATTGGGCGTTCGCCGTTTAAGCCATAAAATAATTTTAAAACATCAGCCTCTCTAGCATTAAGCGTATCGAGTGCACGATTAATTTCAGTATTTAGCGATTCTAAAATTAAGCTGTCGTCAGGATTTGGCGATTCACCAGATTTTACGACATCATATAAATTAGAGCTGTTTTCACCTTCTTTTAAAGGAGCGTCCATCGATAAATGCTTCCCAGAGTTCTTTAAAGATTGTTTCACTTCAGAAACCGTCATATCTAACTCTGCAGAAATTTCTTCCGGAGTTGGTGGTCGTTGGTTAGCTTGCTCTAAAGTTGCAAAAGCTTTATTGATCTTGCTTATGCTACCAATTTTATTAAGCGGTAAACGTACAATCCTAGATTGTTCTGCTAATGCTTGTAAGATCGATTGTCTAATCCACCAAACGGCGTAAGAGATAAATTTAAATCCGCGGGTTTCGTCAAAACGTTTGGCAGCTTTTACCAAACCAACGTTACCTTCATTAATTAAATCGGGTAATTTTAAGCCTTGGTTTTGATATTGTTTCGCTACAGAAACGACAAAACGTAAATTGGCTTTGGTTAATTTTTCTAGCGCTAATTGATCTCCTTGTCTAATGCGCTGTGCTAATTCTACTTCTTCTTCTGCAGTAATTAACTCCTCCTTACTAATATCTTGTAAATACTTGTCTAAGGAGACAGATTCACGGTTGGTAACCTGTTTAGTTATTTTTAACTGTCTCATTCACTAAAAATTAAATTATTTTTTTTCGTCTTTTTTCTTCCCAAATAACCCGTTTAATACTTTACCGGCGGCTTCTTTTACTTTGTCTTCATCACTTTTCTCTTCAGTACTGGTAGAGTCTTGAGTGGTTTGGGTATTTTCTTTATTACCTCCTAAAAGGTCTTTTAGTTTATTGCCAACTTCTTCTTTGGCCTTATCTTTTAATTCGTCTTTTTGCTTCGCTACAATTTGTTGTGTCAAATCGGTCACTGCTTGTTTCATATTTAATTGAATTTGCGGACTATTAAAACTGCCCGATAACCCAATTGGTAATTGTACTTTCGTATTTTCTAGATCGGTTTTGGTTAAACTCGCTAAACCATTACCTACTTCGCTACCTAAATATTTTGCAGGAATATCTAATTTTAAGTTATAATTCATTTGGTTGTCGAAACTGTGAGAACCTCCTGCCGTAATATTTATGTCCTTAATATTGAAGTTAAACGGGTCTACTTCAATTTGACCATTGTTAAACTTTAAATTTGTAGCTAAATCTTTCAGCGCTAAATTATCTAAATTTATAAAATTTAACTGGCCGTCTAATTTAGACAATAATGGGGTTTTTTCGGTATCAACTTGTGCATTTATTATTTGAGCGAAAGCTGTACCTCCTAAACTGGTTAAAATCGGTGTTAATTCGTTGGTTAAATTTCCGCTTAAATTGATCTTTGTATTTAACGAACCTTGTAGCGCTTTCGCAAGCGGAGCAAGGTTTTGAATCAATTCTAAATTCTGAAAAGACTCTACAATATCAATCCTGTTTAAATTGAGTTGCATGTCGAATACAGGAGTCGCATTTTTGGTAGAAACATTACCATTAATACCAATATTACCTCCAAAAATATCGGCAGATACGTTTTCTAACGAAGCAGTTTCGTCGACAATCACTACTGCACCTTTCGTATTTTTTAAAGTTAAATTATCGTAGATCACGTTTTTTGCGTTAAAATCTAAACGCGCATCTAAGAACGATGGTATTTTAATTGCCTCTTCGCCGGTTGGAGTAGGAGTGGTTTCTTTTTCTTCGGAAGTGTTTTCTGTTTCATTAGTGGTTTCTTCTGTTTGTGCGACCATAAAATCGTTAACAGAAAAAGTGTTTGATTGCACATTAAATCGACCTTTTAACTGCTGGTCAGAAAATAAATATCCCATTAAATTATCGAGCGTTCCGGTAATTTTAGCATCGGTTTGCCCAGATTTAATATCCATTTCTTCTAGCGTAACTTTTTGCGTGTTGAAATTTAAAGTCGCTTTCGAAATATTTACATCATTCGGAATTTCCGGAGAAGTATATTTGAAGTTACTAATGCTGGCGCGACCACTACTTTTTACGTTTTGATATTGCTCTTTTTCAATAGAATTCATATCAAAATTAGTGGTAAGGTTAGCGTTTAAAATTCCGTTGAGATCCATATCCAAATCTAACGGATAGGCTTTTTCTAAATTCGCTAAGTTCAACGTGCCGTTCGCTGTTAAGTCGATTAACGGGTTATCCATTAAATTTTTAAAATTCCCTTTTGCTGAAAAACGATCTTGATCGATTCTAAAATCTAACTGATCTAAATTTACATACGTATCGGCTAAGAGTCCGGTTTCATTTTTCAATACCGCATCGATACTAATATCTTCAACTTTCTTCGGAAGGTCTGGATATTTAAAAGAAGCATTATCACTTTTTATAGCAATATCCATCATTGGGATGTGTTCTTCATCAACAATTCCTTTAATCATTCCGTTTACGGTAAAATCTCCTGTAGTTTCTACACCGTCTAGATTTTTAGCATACGTTTCCGGGATTACGGCTAAAAAGTTTTTAAAGTCAGATGAAGGAGTTTTAAAGGTTAAATCGAGTTCTTGATTTTCTTCATTGATCTTTACAAATCCATCAAAAGTCAACGGAAGTTGATTAATTAAAGCTTCATTTTCTAAGAACGTATATTTTTGGTTAGCCAAATCCATTTCAAAATCGGCATCGAGTTTTAAACTGTTTTTGTTTAAATAATTAATGCTGTCAAATTCAAAAGAAACAATAGCCTCGGTGTTGGTTTCAAGATTGGTTTTATCGGCAGTAAAATCACCATTTCCATAATGGTTAAAATCGGTAATTCTTAAAAAAGTTTTCGTGCTTTCATCTAAATAATTAATTCGAGAATTATTGATCTCGTAATGCTGAATATCTAATGAAAGTGCGCTACCGCCATTTGAAGCTTGCGCCGTCGTATCTGCAGCCGTTTCTTTGGCAATATCGTAATTCGCGTTGCCTAAAGAATCTACTTTTATATTTACATATGCACGGTTTAGAGCCAGTTCGTTAATGCTATAAGGTCCGCCTTTAAATAATTGCGGAATTCCTAAACTTAAAGCTAGCTCTTCACTCGTTGCCAGCGTGTCACCTTCAAAAGGAGCTTTGTTAATTACGCTAAGGTTTTTCAACTTTAATTCGGCATCAGGAAAACTGCTGAATAAACTTAAATCTAGATCTTCCCATTCTACCGTCGCATTTACGCTATTGTTAATCGAGTTTTTAACGGCTTTTTCAATCTGACCTTTAAATAAAATCGGCGTAAGGATCACCAAAAGAATAAGTACTAAAAGTACGATCCCTACAATTTTTAATATCTTTTTCATTGCTCTTCTAAAATTAATTCTTCGTTAGGTTGGAGTTTAAACCACTTCCTCATTATAAAAACTCCTAAATATAATAAAGGCGTATCACAGGCAGCAATGAGTACTTTAAACAAAAAACCGCCTAAAAGTAAACCACCAAAAAGCTCCCATTTTATCTGCCCAAAACTGCAAAGCAAAAAGAGAACGCTAAAGGTGTCTACAAATTGAGATAAAAATGTAGAAAAATTATTACGTAACCATAGGTGTTTACCTTTTGTTAACTTTTTCCAGAAATGATAAATCTGAATATCAATATACTGCGCCAATAAATAAGCCATCATCGAGGCAAAAACAGCAATGGCCGTGTTGCCAAAAACTTTTGAAAATAAACTGTCACCAATCGGCGACCACTCGGTAGCCGGTACTGCGGCAGAAGTATAAACAATTAATAATGAAAAAACCGAAGCAAAAATACCGGTCGTTACGATTTGATTAGCTTTTTTCTTCCCATAAATCTCACTTACCAGATCGGTAATTAAAAATGTTACCGGATAAGGCAAAATACCTACAGAGATTTCAAAACGATATAATCCGAAAAAATCCCAATAGAAAAACTTCTGAAAAATTAAGTTAGAAACCACTAACGAAGTAATAAATAAAGCAGCTAAAATTAAATAAACGCGGTAAGCGGTAATTTTCCTCTCTAAATTCAAACGGATAGATTTGTTAATACTCTTTTCGTCAAAAATAAGTTTATATACTTTTCTTTTAGTTAATTTGCCGTGAAATTCTAATTTTTATTTTCTTTTTTTTGAAAAACCCTACCACCGCATACCTGGCTTTAGGAAGTAATCAAGGCGATAAATTACAGTTTCTGCAAAAAGCAGTTCACGCTATTTTTAAGCGAATAGGCGAGGTGAGCGCTGTTTCTGCGATTTACGAAACTCCTGCTTTTGGTTTTGAGGGTAACGATTTTCATAATGCCTGCATCCAAATTAAAACACGATTTTCTGCGGAAGAGACCTTAGATAAACTCCTGCAAATTGAAGATCTTTTAGGGCGACAACGAACTAAAAGTGGCGTTTATGAGAATAGGGTGATCGATCTAGATCTCATTTTCTTCGGAAATGAAATTTTTTCTTCTGAAAAATTATCGATTCCGCACCCAAGATTGCAAGATCGAAAGTTCGTGTTGTTTCCTTTAAAAGATGTGGGGGAAGATTATTTGCATCCGGTATTGAAGAAAACCGTAAAACAATTAACAGAAGAAACCAAAGACACTTCTGTAATTAAAAAAACTTCTAAAAAATTAGAAAAGCCGAAATTTAAACTACATCCGTTTAATTACCTCGCGATCGAAGGAAATATTGGTGCCGGTAAAACCAGTTTAGCCACGATGATCTCGCAAGATTTTAAAGCAAAGATCATTACCGAACGTTTTAAAGACAATCCTTTTTTACCAAAATTTTATAAAGATCAAGCGCGTTATGCGTTTCCTTTAGAAATGTCTTTTTTGGCCGATCGTTACCAGCAATTACTCGACGATATTTCGCAATACGATCTGTTTAGTGATTTTATGGTGGCCGATTACGATGTGTATAAATCGCTTATTTTCGCGAAAGTTACGCTGCAGGAAGAAGAATATTCGTTGTATAAAAAGTTATTCAACATTATGTATAAAGACTTGGCGAAGCCAGATTTATACGTGTATCTCTACCAAAACACCGATCGTTTATTACAGAATATTAAAAAACGCGGCAGAAATTACGAGCAAAATATTCCGGCAGATTATTTAGAGAACATCAACAAAGGCTATCTCGATTTTATTAAAAATCAGCATCATTTAAACGTGAAAATCATCGATATCTCTGAACTCGATTTTGTGAATTTTAGAGAAGACTATCTAAAAGTTCTAGAAGAAATTAATCGTTGATCGGTTTGAAATTGAAAATGAAGTTGAAACCGAAATCGAATACTTTTTCATTTGATTAATTTGTCACCTTGAGCAGAGTTGAAAGGTTTTAATGAGAGTCAAGATACTAGAACCTAGATTATAGACTTTTTTACAATAAAAAGTTCCTTCCTTTCAGGGAAGGTGGCTTCTGTAGCGGTAGCGAAAGAAGTCGGAAGGGTGTTTTCTTGAAATTGAAAATGAAGTTGAAATTGAAATTGAATTCTCTTTCATTTGATCAATTTGTCACCTTGAGCGGAGTTGAAAGAATTTTAATGAGCGTAAAGATGCTAGAACCTAGATTATGGATATTATTTGTAATGAAACTAGTTCTTTCCCTTCAGGGAAGGTGACTTCTGTAGCGGTAGCGAAAGAAGTCGGAAGGGTGCTTTTTCTGAAGTTGAGACTGAAATCGAATTTCCTATTTCCTAAAACCTAAGACCTACAACCTAACACCTAATCCCTATTATTTCATCTTCGCAAACAAATCCCAAACCACAACGCCGGTACTAACTGAGATATTTAAAGAATGCTTGCTGCCAAATTGCGGAATTTCAATAACTCGATCGCTTTTTGTAACGACTTCTTGTTGCACACCTTTAACTTCGTTGCCAAAAACGATTGCATACGTTTTTCCCGTTTCCGGAGAAAAATCATCAAGCATCGTGGCGTTTTCAGCTTGTTCAATCGCGAGAATTTCAACGTTTTCTTGCTGAAGTTTTTCCATTACGTCCAAGGTGTTTTCGGCATATTCCCAAGTCACGGTTTCGGTGGCGCCCAAAGCGGTTTTATGAATATCTTTATGTGGCGGAGTTGCGGTAATTCCGCAGAGATAAATTTTTTCAATTAAAAAAGCATCGGCCGTTCTAAATACCGAACCAATATTATTTAAACTTCTAATGTTGTCTAGAATAATAATAAGCGGAGTTTTAGCTGAATTTTTAAATTCTTCAACACTTTTACGCTCGAGCTCGCTGTTTTTTAATTTTCGATGTTCCATAGCTGCAAAAATATAAAAAAGAAAATGCAGCCCAACGAAAGCTGCATTTTAAGATTATTGATCATTAAGAAATTAGATTTTAGAATCTAGACTTTAGACGACCTTTTTTTTCAACAAACCGTTCCTTCCCTTAAGAGGGAAGGTGACTTCTGTAGCGTTAGCGAAAAAAGTCGGAAGGGTGTTTTCTTGAATTTAAATTTGAAACTGAAATCGAAATTGAAAAAATATTGAGTCTTGTTTCAATTCATCTTGTTTCAGAAAAACTACAATTCCCGATCAACTTTTGTGACATCTAGCATCCAACCCGGGTATTCGCGTTCGAGCTTGCTTACTTTTTCTAATTTTTCAAAATCGTCTTTAGAAAATTCGATTTTTGAAGCGTTTAGGTTTTCTTCGAGTTGTTCTGTTTTTTTAGCTCCGACAATCACGGTAGAAACGGCTTTTTGTTTTAAGAGCCAAGCAATAGAAAGTTGAGCCATCGATACGCCATTTTCTTTCGCCATAGGGCGTAATACGTCGATAATATTAAAAGCGCGTTCTTCATTTACCGGCGGAAAATCGAAATTATCTCGTCGGCCTCCAGATTTTTTCTTGCTGTTTCGATCGTATTTTCCGCTTAATAAACCTCCGGCTAACGGACTCCAAACCATTAAACCTACTTGTTGGTCTTCTAATAAAGGGATAATTTCTCGTTCTAAATCTCTACCGGCAAGTGTGTAGTAAGCTTGTAAAGAATTAAAACGTTCTAAATTGTTGTAGTAACTGTAATCTAAAGCTTTCATCAATTGCCAAGCGGCAACATTACTTGCGCCAATATATCTTACTTTACCGCTTCTTACTAAATCGTCTAACGCACGTAGGGTTTCATCGATCGGAGTGATCGGGTCGTTAGAATGTATTTGGTATAGATCGATATAATCGGTGTCTAAGCGTTTTAAGCTTGCTTCAACCTGATCGATAATATGCTTGCGGCTTAAGCCTTTTTGGTTAGGTTTTTCGCCCATTGTTCCGCGAACTTTAGTCGCTAAAATTAACTCGTCACGAGAAATTCCTAAGTGTTTAATGGCTTTACCGGTCATTTCTTCAGAAATCCCTTCAGAATAAACATTAGCAGTATCTATAAAGTTAACTCCGGCGTCGATGGCTTGGGTTACTAAAGCATCGGCACCTTTTTGGTCAACGCCGCCAACGGCTGCAAATTTTCCTTTGGCACCAAAAGTCATCGTTCCTAAGCAAATTTCAGAAACCCAAAGTCCGGTTTTTCCTAGTAAATTATATTTCATATTAGATCGTTTTTACAAAAATACTGAATTCTGAAATTTTAAGATCGGAGTGTTTAAAAGTTTGCATAAGTATTTCCTGCGGAAGTTTACAAAAAATAGTAGAATTATTATTTTTAGCCCAGTCTTAAAAACTTACCGATTTGTCTGCAAAAAAAGCCGCAAAAGTTACTCCGTTAATGAAACAGTACAACGCTATTAAAGCGAAGTACCCCGATGCGATGTTGTTGTTTAGGGTAGGAGATTTTTACGAAACCTTTGGTGAAGATGCTGTAAAAGCAGCCAAGATCCTAAACATTGTACTTACCAATCGTAATAATGGCGGTGAGCGGTCTGAGCTGGCAGGTTTTCCGCATCATTCATTAAATACGTATTTACCAAAATTGGTAAAAGCCGGGCAACGCGTAGCGATTTGCGATCAGTTAGAAGATCCCAAACAGACCAAAACCATTGTAAAACGTGGCGTGACAGAATTGGTAACTCCCGGTGTCGCGCTAAACGATGAAGTTTTACAAAGCAAAACCAATAACTTTTTATGTGCCATTCACGTAGGTAAAAAAAATTACGGAGTCGGGTTTTTAGATGTTTCGACCGGAGAGTTTTTAACTGCTCAGGGCAATGCAGAATATGTCGATAAGTTGTTGCAAAATTTTAGTCCGAGTGAAGTTTTAATTCCGAAGAAATTTAAAAAACAGTTTGCCGAGCAATTTGGTTCAGATTTTCATACCTATTACTTAGAAGATTGGGTCTTTCAGCCCGATTATGCGCACGAAACTCTAAATACGCATTTTCAAACCAACTCCTTAAAAGGTTTTGGGATCGAGCAGTTAGAAGAAGGAATTATTGCTTCGGGAGCGATCTTATATTATTTAAGTGAAACGCAACATCACAAATTACAGCACATCACTTCTATTGCCAGAATTGCGGAAGAAGAATATGTGTGGATGGATCGTTTTACCATTCGAAATTTAGAATTGTATCACGCCAAAGATCAACATGCGGTTACGCTTTTAGATGTGATCGATAAAACCATTTCGCCGATGGGCGGAAGAATGTTGAAACGTTGGTTGGCGCTTCCGCTTAAAAATACTGAAAAGATTGCGCAGCGTCATCAAGTCGTTAATTATTTTATGAAGCATCTTACGCTTCAGCAAAACATTCAGCAACACATCAAGCAAATTGGTGATCTGGAGCGCTTGATCTCTAAAGTAGCTACGCAAAAAATTAATCCACGAGAAGTTGTTCAGCTTAAAAATTCGCTGAATGCGATCGTGCCTATCAAGCAAATTATTTCAGAAACCGATAGCGAAGCCTTAAAAGTTTTAGGTGAAAATTTACACGCTTGCGATTTACTTCGTAATAAAATTGAAGAATGTCTGCACGACGAAGCTCCGGTAAATATTGTGAAAGGAAATGCGGTAGCACCCGGTTTTTCTGAAGAATTAGACGAGCTGCGACAAATTGCTTTTTCGGGTAAAGATTACCTCGATAAAATGGTCGAGCGAGAAGTAGAAGCAACAGGAATCACCAGCTTGAAAATTGCCAGCAATAATGTGTTTGGTTATTACATAGAAGTTAGAAATACGCATAAAGATAAAGTTCCTGAAACTTGGGTAAGAAAGCAAACGCTCGTCAGTTCTGAGCGTTACATTACCGAAGAATTAAAAGAATACGAAGCCAAAATTTTAGGAGCCGAAGAGAAAATTCACGTATTAGAGCAAGAAATTTTTCAGAAGTTAATTAGTTGGATCAACGATTACATTAAATCGGTTCAACAAAATGCGATCCTTGTTGGGCGTATCGATTGTTTATGTTCGTTTGCGCAATTGGCCTTAGAAGAAAACTATTGCATGCCGCAGATTACCGATGGCTATGAGCTGAACATTCACGAAGGTCGCCATCCTGTGATCGAAAAGCAATTGCCGGTAGGAGAAGCGTATATTACGAACGATATTCAGTTAGATCGGGAAGAACAGCAGATCGTGATGATTACCGGACCCAATATGAGTGGTAAATCGGCTATTTTACGTCAAACTGCGTTGATCGTTCTCTTAGCTCAAATGGGAAGTTTTGTGCCTGCTAAGACTGCAGAAATTGGTTTGGTCGATAAAATATTTACCAGAGTAGGAGCGAGCGATAACATTAGTATGGGCGAATCGACCTTTATGGTCGAGATGAATGAGACCGCAAACATCTTAAATAATATTTCTAATCGTAGTTTGGTGTTGTTAGATGAAATTGGTCGCGGTACGAGTACTTACGACGGGATTTCGATCGCTTGGGCGATTAGCGAATATTTGCACGAGCACCCCGCAAAACCCAAAACACTTTTTGCAACGCATTACCATGAGTTAAATGAAATGACGCAAACCTTTACGCGCATTAAAAATTATAATGTATCGGTAAAAGAATTAAAAGATAACGTATTATTTCTGCGGAAGCTCATCCCGGGAGGTAGCGAGCATAGTTTTGGGATTCACGTAGCGAAAATGGCAGGAATGCCACAACAGGTTTTGCATCGCGCCAATAAGATCTTAAAAAAGCTGGAAAAGTCTCACGGAAGTGAAGAATTGAGCGGAAAATTAAAAGAAGCAGCAGAACAAGAACCGCAGCTTAGTTTTTTTCAATTAGACGATCCTTTGCTGCAAGAAATTAAAGAAGAAATTTTACATACTGATATTGATACACTTACGCCGGTAGAAGCCTTAATGAAGTTGAATGAAATTAAGCGAATGTTACAGCCGGCGAACCCTGAAGCAAAAAAAGTTTGATTTTTTTTGCAAAAAAGTTTGGGTGTATGAAGAAAAGGATTAAATTTGCATCCGCATTTGAGCAACAACGTTCTTAAACATAGCTTAACGCGAAAATAGCTCAGTTGGTAGAGCGCCACCTTGCCAAGGTGGAGGTCGCGGGTTCGAATCCCGTTTTTCGCTCTGAGTAGACAAGTCTAAATATTATTTAAAAATATATAGGCTCGGGTGGTGGAATTGGTAGACACGTTGGACTTAAAATCCAATGAACATTAGTTCGTACGGGTTCAAGTCCCGTCCCGAGTACTTTAACCCTCTTTAATCTTACGATTTTAGAGGGTTTTTTGTTTTTAGGAGGTTTTTAATGAATTTTTTAATTTAAGAATTAGATTTTAGGAGCGTTATCAATCTCAAACTTATTAATGTAATTTTTGAGAATAATCATATGTCTTCTTAATTGCCTTTTAATTTCTGGCGCTTCCATAATGTCTGCTGCTCGATATGCATATTTTATAAAATTGCCTCTATATTTTCTTTCGAATCCTTCTTTTATAAGATTCCCGTTTTTATAGATAATGTTATGAGCAGGAAGTTTTCTTGATTGTATTCCTCTAAAACTATATAGTCTGTAAATTTTCCTTTTGTAAATTATTGCCTCATCTGTTAAGTGCTTCTTTTGGATAGTTTTTATTCGTTTATCCTTCATAGCAATACTTTCTTTCATTTCTCTGTAAAACCTAGAAATGTTAGCAGATTTAATTAAGGTTTTGTGACCATAGAAATCAAAACCGAGATATTGTAAGTAAGAGTTTGGAATTAAATCTTCTTTTTTGATTTTGAAACACTCAAGTCTAGAGTTAACTTTTTTGAATTTGAATTTTTCAGTTTTAGATGGAGCTATTACTAATTTTATTTTTTCTATTGCATTCATTACAAAGTTCTCAACTTCAGAGATATCTTCTGAATTGCAAACCACGACTAGATCGTCTGAATATCTTCTATAAAAACAGTTTTTCTTTTTAACTAAATTTTCAATGATGCTTTTGTCGAATGGAAGCATATATAGATTTGCTAGCATTGCACTTATCGGTAAGCCTTGTGGTATACCGGCAATTTTATTATCTGTCTTTTTTTGATTTTTATATACTTGAATTCCCGATTCCTGAAAATCTTTGTAATTTTCGAAAAGCTGAAACTTTCCTTTATTTTTTAAAGAAGCTATTTTCTTTTCATTTAAATGTCCTTTTCTGCGCTGCCTCAAATCATCATAAAAAAAGTAACTATAATTAGTGATAGATTTAAATATGTTGTAATGATCTTTTGGTAAGCTTTTAGTGCTCAAAAGTTCACTCCAGACCTTTTTTAATTGATTGTGATTTAAGCTTGGGAAAAAGTTTTTAATATCGAATGCCAAAACACCGCAGTCTTCCCTTTTTTTAATTTCGTCAAAAACATCCTTAGCAAAATCTACATTGTATTTAAATCGAACAACATCATCACTTTCTATTTGTCGGTAAGCGGTAATACTTTCGTCTAATAATTTATTGGCTTTTAAAATCTTTTCATAATTGGGTTGAATAATTTTATGTGAATAATAAGAGTAAATGTGAGAATCTATATGTGTGGCATACATAATAGGTCTTACTTTAGCATTACTTGTAATATTACCTTTATCATCTGTAGCTTTATGAGATCGCCTTTTTAAATCTTCTGAATATTTATAACGTCTGTTACTTGTTTGACGAAGGATAAAAGGCGAAAATTTATGTTTTTTGACTTTTGCTGGGTTAGAAGCGTAATGCAGAACTTTAGTTTTATCTGCTTTATTTATTCTGTTGGTGAGGTGTAAATAGCCGCGATCTTTAAACCAGTCTTTTTGATTAGATAAATCTTTACTCATAATTATAAAATAGAGGAAGTTCTCAAAGCTAGTTAACTAAAAATGCATAACATTAGACTTAGCTAATTGTACCACTAACCGAATTCTCGGTTCACTTTTCATTGTTACGATACAAACAGTAATCACTTGTATAATTCAAATAATACCTAAATCTATGAAGTTTAAATTAACTCTAAATGTAAAGATTAGAATACTATTGCGACTAATAAGTGCAATCACTTTAATGCTTACCTTGAATATAGTTGATATCTCGCGAGAGATTAACTATATTTATAGTACTTAAAGATCAACCTACGTATTTATTATCCCTTTTGAAGGTCTAGATTGATTGGAGAATTAACTCACCTTGGTACAGTAGATGTCATTTTTAAATGTAAAGAACTTCCTCATTGTGATTCAAATTTACTAAATTTATCACTCTTTAATATATTCAATTTAGCTTAAAAATGGCAAAAACCAAGATAAAATTCAAAATTGGAGATATAGTTACGCTTAAATCTCATCCTTTAGCTTTTCAAGAAAACGGAGAGATAGATAGTTATGTCAATCAAATTCCTCCATTAATGTGTGTGAAAGAAATTCACATTGAAAAGAAAAAGAAATTATATAGTGACACAGTTTTAAGAGTTCAAATTTCAGATGAGATAAAGTATTTATGCGTATACTTTAATCAATATCGAATGATTTTTGAAGAGAAATATGTCTATCAAAATGTGCTTGTTTCTTTTAAAAAGTTGACTTTTCATAATGAAAATGATAAAGTTGAAGATGGGCATATTTCTCTAATTAAAGAAACAAAAAAATATAAGAAAATTAAATATGAATTCGGGAAGCGAGTATTTTTTAAAACCTATAAATTAGAAAAGAGGAAAAAGTTTAAAAGTGCAAAAAATGATGTAAGGTTTTCAAGAACCACAACTTCAACCCATACTTCGCCTGCTTTTATATTAAATGGCGTTAAGCTTAATGGTAGAGAGTCGATTTACAATTCTAAAAATGGGGAATTACAAAGAGAATGCTCTAAAAAACTATTCAAAGTGTTATGGTACAATGCTTATCAAGAAAAAATGTCTGAAGAATACTTACCAGAAGAATTTTTTACAGATGATGAGAGAATTTATAAAAATTCAGTTAGTAATAATACAAATGATAAAAAAAGTGACAAACGATCTGAATCTAAAGATTAATCTTCTAAATTTTTTAAACTCACCAACCTAACCAAATCATGACCTTAACCTTCGCTACCATTTCTTCACGAATAAAAGCCGTGTTTGTCGATACTGTACTCATTGTTATTTTAGCGTATCTAATTTCAGAAACACTTACGCGATTTGAAGACGTGCCGGTTTATGTGAGAATTTCTTTATTTACCATTATTTTTGTGTTGTATGACCCGTTGTTCGTGAGTTTGTTTGGCGCAACCGTAGGTCATTCGTATTTTAAAATTAAAGTAAAATCTAAAAAGCAACCTCAAAAAAATATTTCGTTCTTTCGCGCCTTAATTCGGTATATGTTGAAATATACACTAGGTTGGATCTCTTTATTAACCATTAGCGGTAATTCAGAAAAAAGAGCGATTCATGATATGGCCGGCGGTTCTATTGTTTTAGAGGAATAAATGTTATGATGATCAAAAAAATATTTTCAGTTCTAATTATAGTTTTCATTGGTTTTGCGTCTGCAATTGCGCAAGATTCTATTCAGCCTACAATTTCTAAAACCTATACGATCGGGATTAGGCAAACGCCGCCTTTTGTCGAGCAAGCTCCTAATGGTTATTCTGGTTTAAGTATAGAAACTTGGGAAATGGTGAATAAAAAATTGGGCTGGAATTATGAGTACAAGATCTACGGTTCTTTAGCCGAATTACTTACAGCGGTAGAAACCGGTGAAGTCGATTTTAGCATCAACCCGATTACGGTCACTGATAACCGGATGCGAAAAATGGATTTTTCGCAACCTTATTTTATTTCTCATACCGCGATTGCACAAAAGAAAAAATCGAATGCCTGGGCGGTGGTGAAGAATTTGTGGAGTTGGGAGTTTATTTCAGCTTTATTGGTGTTAATAGGTGTCATCTTTATTTTCGGTTTTTTAGTTTGGCTTTTTGAACGCAAAAAGAACGATGCAGAGTTTGGCGGTAAAGGCTTTAAAGGTCTTAAAGAAGGTTTTTGGTGGAGCGCCGTGACGATGACAACGGTCGGTTATGGCGATAAGTCACCTCAAACTACAGGAGGTCGTGTAGTTGCGCTGGTTTGGATGTTTATGGCTATAATTATTATTTCGAGTTTAACGGCAAGTATCGCTTCTGCATTGACGGTAGAAAGTATAAATAACGAAATAAATTCGGTAGCAGATCTAGATCGTTTTAATGTGGTTACAGTAGGTAGTTCTAGTTCTCAGGAGTTTTTAGACCTTTATCAAATTAAACACGATGAAGTAACTAACGGAGCGGCAGGAATTTCTTATTTAATTGAAAATCCTAACGATTTATTCATTTATGATGAACCTATTTTAGATTTTGAAATTGAACGTCAAGAATTAGAAGACGAAATTCAGGTATTAGAAAAAACCCTGAAAAAGGATTATTTCAGTTATAGCTTTCCGAAGAATTCAACCTTAATCAAAGAAATTAATCCCAGTCTTATTAGTACCATGAAAACGATGGAATGGAGCAGACTAATGGAAAATTATAATTAAAAAAAGCGAATAAAACCTCCATTCACTAAATTGAAATTACTTAGAGAACAATCCATTTAAGCAAAGTGATGAATATTAATTTACTTCAATTTAGTCCGTAAAATGGTATTGCAGAGCTTTATAAAAGTATAGAGCTTCACTTTGTTTAAATTTTAGCTAGCGCGGGAATATATGTCGTTTAATTAGGGGATTTTTCTTGGGGTCATCTTGTGGGGGTTTAAAGGTGAGTAAAAGTTTTAAATTCAGGCTAAAACACGAATTAATTAGGAACAGTTTCGAGCGCTTTCATCAACAAAGTTTCAACCATATTGTTGAAAGTTCTGTTTTCTTCGATCGCTAATTGCTCGATGTTTTCACAAATTTCCGTTTTCAGTCTAATCGATCTCTGACGAGATTTACTCTCTTTCTTCATCTAATAAAGGGTTTAAATAAAATTTGGATAAAAGTATAACTATTTTTTTCTTTTTGAAAGAATTATTTGAATTTAATTAACACTAATTGGTTGTATGTTAACAACTTACAATATTCGATGATGTGTTTTTTTTATAGATAAAATGCATACTAACGTATTAAATATAGAAAAAAATTGAATAAGTTGAAGTTTTTTTGTATTTAAAATAGCGTTTTTCGCAATCGATTGTTAATAACTTACTATTTTGTGATACATTAGATTACGATAAAAATACAAAATTGGTTTGCCTCAAAATGAAACAATTAACACAAAATTACTACCTGCGTGATATTTTAGAAAGTGATCTTGAACCTATTTTTCTTGGTCTTTCTCACCCTGAAGTGATCAAATATTACGGTATAAGTTATTCGAGTTTAGAAGAAACCAAAACGCAAATGCAATGGTTTAAAAATCTTGAAATTTCCGGTAGCGGAAAATGGTTTGCAATTTGCGATTTAAAGACCGATGAATTTTTAGGTGCCGGCGGTCTTAATGATTTGATAGAAGAGCATCAAAAAGCAGAGATCGGTTTATGGTTATTGCCGCAATTTTGGGGCAAAGGTATTTTGCAGGAAGTAATGCCGAAGATTGTTGCGTATGGTTTTAAGGAACTTCAGCTTCATCGTATCGAAGGTTTTGTAGAAAGCGAAAATACCAAATGCCGGCGAGCGATGGCAAAAACCGGCTTTACTTACGAAGGAACGATGAAAGATTGCGAACAAAAAGACGGTAGGTGGATCAGCCTTAGTGTTTACGCCATTTTAAACCCGTAATTATTTTAATTTATAAGCTTGGCGCGCAATTAGCTTCCAGCGATTCTTTTGCTATTGCCAAACCAAAAGATTACCAATTTTCACTTCGCCGGGCTTACCGGAGTCATTGGTTTTAGCTTCTAGAATATGATGAACAATAGCGGTTTGATCGTGAAGTTTTATTTTTTGATCGCTAAAACTTAACGTTACAAAATCAGATTTTCCTGAAAGTAAGGTAGCGATAAACGTTTCTTGATCTTCATAATTGCCAGAAGAATGCCAGTAATCTAAGTCTTTAGCGGTAAGTTCTAGCAATTCCTCTTCAGTAGGTTCGATTAACACCTTTCTAAATTCTTCTACGGTCTGTTTTAATTGTTGTTCGGTTTGCGCTTGCGTAAGCGTAAAAGCTGCAATGAAGAAGCATCCTAAAAGTGAAATAATCGTTCTCATAAGTTAATTGTTTTGTTAAAGATAGTGATCTCGAATGTTGATCGCAAGTTCAGGATAATCACTAATTATTCCGTCAACACCAAACGCCATCATTTGCTGAAGATCTTTTGTGGTATTTACCGTCCACGGAATTACTTTTATCCCTTGCTGCTGTAATTTTTTTACTTTTTGTGAAGAAAGTAAAGTGAAATGCGGACTGTAAATGGAAGGTGTAAAACTCAGCTTTTTCAAGTTAGCTGTTGCTTCGCCATCTTCTACTAAATAAGCAAGCGTAAAAAAAGGATATTGTTGGTGAATTTCTTCTAAAATTTGAATGTCGAACGATTGTAAGATCACTCGATTTTCAATTTGATGATCTTTTAAAACCTGAGTCACTAAATGAACAAATTCTTCAGGTTCAGGCTGAAAAATACCATAATCTTCTACTTCAGATTTAATTTCGATATTGTATTTTACCGAAGTTAGTTGGTGCTTTTTGGTGAAATTTTCAACTACGCTAATCACTTCTGAAAGTGATGGTTTATAGGTTTTTATCTTTTGTTGCTGAAGAAATTTAGGATTTATTTTCGAGCCGCCATCAAATTGCTGAATAACTTCATAATCCATTTGATAAAGGTTGAAGTTTCTTTCTTCATTTTTCAAGATACTTTTTCCGTCTGGTTGAAGTATATAAAGTGAAGCCATAAACGGCTCGTGCGAAACCACAACTTTCTTGTCTTTAGAAATAACCACATCCATTTCTAACACGTCGACACCTTTTTGCAACGCACTTAAAAACGCGGGAATACTATTTTCAGGAAAATGCCCACGATCGCCACGATGACCGTGAATTTCAACTTTTTTCAAGATCTATAAAATGAAATTTTAGTTTCTTAACGTAGAAACCATTACTGCGCTCATCACTCCGGCGCCAACACCGGTAGAAATTGCCTCTAAAGTTTCTGTTTTATTTTTTAACCATTTGCCTTCTTGAAAAAGCAACCACACTTCAAATAATTTTTGGGCTTCTTCAGATAATTCGAGTTGGTTTACTTCAGTAATTTCTATCGCGTTCGGAAATAACTTTTTTGTTTTGTGAATGGTAAATAAAACCTCGCCGCTATTTTTATCGATTACTTTTGCTTTTTTGAGTGACATAAACTTCCCTCTAAAAGCAAATTCATTTCCTTCCAGCTCTAATTTTCTTCCTCGAAAGGAAATCAATTCTTCGCCGTCTTCAGAAATTTTGTTGTCTTCAATTTCGTAATCTTCGTAGATAAACGAATCGTCTTTATAGTAATATTCAGCTTTTACTTCTTTTAATTCATCAAAAAAAACGACGCCGTCTTTCACCACGGTGTAGTCTTCTTCACTTTGAGCAATGCTAAAAAATCCTGTAAAAAGTAGTGCAAGTAGAGTAATTTGTTGTTTCATAAACTTTGGATTTTTTAATTACTGTTAAATATATAAAAAATATAGTTTTGCTCAACTTTAGAAGCTGAAGAAATATGAATTTAACACACTCGATAAATGTTCAATTTGAATATGAACTTGAAATACTTCAGCAATAATTCATCTATAAAATATTGATTTAATGCTGAATGAAGACTACCGAAAAACCTTGTGATATTAAAAAACCATTCAAGTAAAGTTTGCTTGAATGGCTTTTATTATTTTTTATGAATTGAAAATTATTTGGAAGTATCTTTTTTAACGATTTCTGTTTTAATGATCTCTTGGGTAATTTTCTTTTGATCCTGTTTAAGGTTGTTAATTAAAAGCTCGACGGCTTTTTCTCCTACTTTTTCAGGATATTGATTAATGTAAGAAACCCTTGGGAATTGTAATTCGTTTTGTTTTTTGTTTACGTAACCAATTAACGAGATCTCATCGATAAACTTTAATTTATTTCGAGAAATACTTGCGCTAGCAATCGAGGTCGACTCAATATCGGCTCCTAAAATGGCATCGATATTCGGTTGAGAATCGTCGGTGATTCTCGCTTCAATTTTTTTACGAAGTTCGTCTAGATCGTGTTCTTCGATAGTTTCACCGGTAAGAGAAGTATTGTTTTCTATAAATCCGGTAAAAGTTCTTCTTCGGGTTTTACCCACCGAAAGCCAACCGATCGATGAAACAAATAAAATGTTTTTAGCATCGGTGCTTTGAAAATGATCGCAAGCTTTTAAAATACTTTGGTCGTCATCTACAGAAACAGAGTTAAAATTCAACTCTTTATGTAGTCGGTCGAAAGTGACGATAGGTGTAGTTTCGGCAATATTTTTAAAATGCTCGAATTGCCGTTCGACAAAAGTTTCTTCAGAAGGGCAAACAATAATACCTTCTACCATTCCGTTTGATAGAATGTTGAGACTTTCTCGTTCTTCTTTTAACTTTTCACCGGTAAAAAAAGTAATAATTCGATAACCGTTTTTCTTGGCGTGTACTTCTATATTTTTTAAAACTTCAGCTAAAAAAGAGTTTTGAATATCGGGTATAATAACTCCTATATTAAATGTAGACTGGTTTTTTAAACTTACGGCAATGTGGTTAGGTACATAACCGTAAAACTTAGCCAGTTCTTTTACTTTCTTTTTGGTTTTTTCACTTATCTCCGGACTATCATTCATTGCTTTCGATACGGTAGATACAGAAACCATTAAGATTTTTGCTATTTCTTTGATGGTAATTTTTTTCTTCATAACTAACAAATGTTTCAATTAGAGATAATGAGCCCCAAAAATACTAAAAATAGCTGTTTATTAACCTATTTATGATGTAGTTCTCAACAAAAACTAAAGTTTTGATAAACATTTGAACAGCTTTAAGGCTTTGTTTAATTTCAAAGCATTAAATAAAAAGCATGAAGAATATTACCGTTGTTGGAGGAGGAGCTTGCGGTTGTGCTGTATTTATCGAACTAGTAATTCAAATTTTAGCAGAAGAACTTCAGGAAAAAGTAAGCTTAACTTTAATAGAAAAAGATAAAAAAATAGGTTACGGTTTGGCCTTTGGTACGCAGCAAAAAAGTCATTTACTCAATACGCAAGCCGATCTCATGGGCATTTTTGGAGAAGAGCCCGAACATTTTGCGAATTGGTTAAAAGAGAAGCGAAAGAATTTTGAGGCTTACAGGACATCATCTGAAGCAGAAGAAACTTATACCAGTCGTTTACTTTATGGCGATTATGTAGCTGAACAACTTTCAATTTTTAAAGAAAAAGCAATACAAGGCGGTATTCAAGTGAATTTTTTAGAAGGTGAAGTCGTTAATGTTGAAAAAAATAAAATTGAAGCCCTTACACTTAGTTTCGCAAACCAGGAACAAATTACTTCAGATTATGTAGTGTTAGCTTTAGGAACACCAAAACCCAATACGTTTAAAGATTGTGAACAATATAAAGAGTTTATCAACTTCCCGTGGCCGGTAGAAAATTTAAAGCAAAAAATAAATCCTGAAGATACAGTGGGCGTTTTAGGAACTAGTTTAAGCGCGATCGATACGGTTCTTACACTTATCGACCAAAACCATAAAGGGAAAATAAAATTAATCTCTCCTGAAGGTTTATTGCCGCGTGTGCAACCATTGCAGAACAATGAGATCGACAGAAAATTTATTACGCTTTCTAACATTCATCAACTTAAAAGAGATGAAACTAGAAAGCCTAAAGTAAAAGAACTTTTTAAACTTTTTATGCAAGAAGTAGAAGCTCTAGAAGCTTTCAGCTTAGATTGGAATGCGTTAAAACGTGACGATCGTAGTGCAGAAGAGTTATTAGAGATCGATATTTATGCTGCTGAAAATAACGGAGATTCACTATTAAATTTAGCCTATGCTTTGCGTCACGATGCTTCAACCATTTGGAGTTGGCTTTCAACAGAACAAAAAAAGCATTTTGGAGATTGGATCGGGAAGTATTGGCAAATTAACCGTCACGCAATGCCTCTACATAATGCGTATAAACTGAAAAAGTTGATGGAAAACGATCAACTAGAAGTAATAGGCGGTTACCAAGAAGCCAATTATATTGAAAATAGCGGTTTTGAAATTAAACTTGAAAAGGCTGAAAGTTTTAAAGTTGATAAATTAGTAAATGCTACAGGAACGCCTTCGAGTGTAGAAAGTATGGAGAATGCGTTAATTCAAAATTTATTAAAAAGCCAAACGATTATTCCGCACGAAATTGGAGGTATTTATATTGATGAGCGAACAATGCGTGTCGTGACTCCTCAACAAGATCTGCCGCTTTACGCTTTAGGTCATATTAATAACGGAATGTTACTCGATGTAAATTCAGTTTGGTTTAACGTAAAAACTTCGATGATCGCCGCAAAAGATATTCTATTTAAAATACAGATGAATGAACGTATTTCTTGATTTATATAAAACTTTAATTCCTTATTTATTATGTATTCCTATAGGGTATGTGTTAGCTAGAAAAAATATCATTCCGAAGAATATTGTATCTAAACCATTGCTGTATTTTTTTATGCCGGTTTTGGTGATCAATCACGTGTTAGAAGCTTCGGTTGAAAATTTAACCATTTTACCCATTATCTCTTTTGCACTTTCGGTATCGATGATTTTGCCCGCTACCATCGTGCATAAAACTTTTGGTAAAGGCGAAAGTAGAAGTTTATTAAAAAGCGGATTTTCTTTTTTTAACGTAGCCTTTTTTGGGATCCCTGTGGTTAATGCGCTTTTTGGGAAAGAAGCGATCACCACGCTTATTTGTATTTATATTGGTTCTGCGTTATACGGAAATATTATAGGTTACTTTCAGGTAGCGCGAACTCGCTTCAGTAGAAAACATTCGATAAAAGAGATTTTTAAAGTTCCTTTTATATATGTTTTTATACTCGCAGTAATTTTAAAAATATTTGGTTTTGAAACGCCAAGCGCAGTAGAACCGGTCGTCGATGTTTTTAGCGTGATCGTTTCGGTAGCAGGAATGTTAATTATCGGGATAAATATTGAGCAAGTAGATTTTAAAGCTCTAAAGTGGAGTTACTATTTAAAACTTTTAGGAGTACGAGTGATCGCTTCAGTAGTTATCATGGCGGCTTTAATTGGGCTTGAATATGCTTTTGTAAACGGCTTAAATACAGAAGAAACTCACGTATTAATTCTTTTAGCCTTATTTCCGATCGCAGCAAACCTTACGGTTTTTGCTTCCTTTTTAAAATCGAATGAAAAGCAATCGGCGCTACTTGTTTTACTATCGATGTTGATCTCGTTAATTCTGGTTCCGTTGGCCGCGATGTTTTTTCAATAAAAAAAAGCCGAATTAAAAAATTCGGCTTCATAGATTGGTTGAAGTAAGGCTTAGTGAACGTCGTCGTCTTCGTGCACTTCTTCGTGAATTTCTTCTTCAGCTTCTTCCTCTGCATTTTCAGCAGCGTCTTCTACGTTATCGGCTCCTCTTTCGATGGCATCGCCGGTTTTTTCAGCTCCTTCTTCGATAGCGTCACCAGTTTCTTCAACACCTTCTTCGATAGCGTTTCCTGTTTCTTCTGCAGCGTTTTCTACATCTTCACCAATAGCTTCAGCAGCTTCTTCGGTTTTTTCTTGAGTAGTTTCTCTACAAGAAGTAGTGGCTAAAAGAATTGATAATGCAGAAAATGCAATGAATAATTTTTTCATAATAATTAGCTTTAAAAAATTGTTATGTGTAAAATTAATACATTTAAGGTCAAGTATAAAAGCCTATGAGATTTCTTTATATATATTTTTTCTTTCTTTTAACATATTCTTCATATTCTCAGGAGTTACCACCAATATTAAATTTTTCAACAAAAGATTATTTGGCAGGAAATCAAAACTGGATGATCGCTCAAGATGAAGCAGAAGATATTTATGCTGCAAATAATGCCGGTCTGTTGAGTTTTGATGGCGAGCGATGGCAACTTCATCAATTGCCAGAAGGTTCTTTTATACGTTCTATTGCTGTAGCTGACGATAAGATTTTCTCTGGAGCATACATGGATTTTGGGTATTGGCAAAAAGATGAAACCGGAAAACTAAATTATACTAGTCTTAAAGATTTAGTCGATACGCCGTTTATCGATGGTGAACAGTTTTGGCATATCGAAGCGGTGAATAATTATGTGGTATTTCAGAGTTTAAGTCGGTTATATAGTTACAATATAAAAACCAATAAAGTGGTGTTGTTGCCCACAACCAATACGATCACAAATCTTTTTAAGCTGAATAATAAAATTTATTACCAAGTTGCCGATGAAGGTTTGTATGTTATAGAAAACGGGCAAGATCGCATTTACATTTCTAATGGCGAACTCAACAACCAAATCGTTGTTGGTTTTTTTGAATATAAAAATAGTCGCTACCTCATTACGCGTACTAATCAAATCTATAGAATTGAAGGTGAAAAGTTAAAAGAGTATCATTTTGAAAACTTAGATTTAGCTTCTGATGAATCTATTTTTGTTGCTGAATTAACGACCAATTCAACCTTAGCTTTAGGAACAATTGGTAATGGTTTAAAATTATATGATCTTGAAGATAAAACTTTAACGCATTTTAGACAACCCAGCATATTAAATAATACGGTTTTGTCTTTATTTACCGATAGCCACGGAAATCTTTGGAGTGGTTTAGATAACGGGATTAGCTTGGTTAATTTAAATAGTTCGGTTAAGATTTTTAGCGATACGTTTGGTGAAATAGGAACCGTTTATTGCAGTTTACGAAATAACGATATTCTTTATTTAGGGACTAATCAGGGTTTGTATGCTAAAACAATTGCGAGTCAAGAAGATTTTAAACTGATTCCAAAAACTAGCGGACAAGTTTGGAGCATACAGAAAATTAGAGATCATCTTTTGGTAGGGCACGATAAAGGAACTTTTTTAATTGAAAAATTTCAAGCTCAACCTATTTTCGAACAAACTGGAACTTGGGAAGTGAAAGCCTACAAAAACGGACTCCTACAAGGTCATTACAACGGGATGTCTTATGCTGAAATTAATAACGGAGAAATTCAGCAATTTCAGCGTTTTACTAATTACGATCTCTCTTCACGTAATTTAGTTATCGATAGTTTAGAGAATCAGGTTTGGGTGGGGCACGATCACAAAGGTATTTATAAGTTGAATGTCAATGAATCTGCAAAAACGATCGACGTGGTAGATAATTACAGTTTGCCCACGCAAGAAGGTACCGGTTTGAGCGTATTTAAATTTTATAATGAATTATATGTATCGACTGCAAAATTAATCTACCAGTATAATTCTTCTACTAATTCGTTCGAAAAAGCAGAACGGTTCAATTCACTTTTCAAAGGGCATCAACGTATTACCGGAGTTTCTAAAGTGATAGATGGTAATACCTGGTGGAGTTTTGGGCAAGAAAATATCTTTCAGATCGCCAAGGATGCTTTACAAGACGACTATGTGCTCAACACGATCACGATTCCTAATAGTTTAAGAGGGATTGCAACCAGTTTCGAAAATATTTCAGCAATAGATAATAACAAGTTTCTAATAGGTTCAAACTTGGGTTATATCACCTTTCAGCTTCCGTTTAGATCTCCGGAAGTTTCCGAATTAAAAATAAATAATATCGCCATCGCTAATAAAGGAGAAAATTATAGTAACCTAGCGATCAACGCTAATGATGTAGAAATTCCCTTCAAAGATAATTTTATTCGTTTTTCTTATACCATTCCGCATTACAACTTATTGAGTGATGTAGAATATAGTACGATGTTAGTAGGTTATGACGATCATTGGTCTAATTGGAATACTACTGGGAAAACCAGTTTTAAAAATTTGCCTTATGGTTCTTATATTTTTAAAGTGAAAGGTAACCTTAATGGCAAAGAAACCGCTGTTGAAGAATACCAATTTATCATAGCAAAACCTTGGTATGTATCGACACTCGCCATAATTATTTACGCGATCATCTTTCTATTGATTATTTACCTTACCAATCGATTTTATAATAATTACTATAAGAAAGAGCAAAATAAGATCATTGCTGAAAATAATAAGCGATTAGAGTTACAAGAGATCACGGCGCAACGAGAAATCGTGACCTTAAAAAATCAACAATTAGAAACTGAAGTTGCTTCTAAAAACCGAGAATTGGCTGCTTCAACGATGAATATTATTCGTAAAAATGAATTTCTTTCCGAATTAAAGCAAAAACTGAATAAAGCAAATACAAATGAAGATGTTGAGGAAGTGATTTCGATCATCAATAAAAATATTGCTGAAAAAGATAACTGGAAATTGTTCAAAGAAGCATTCGATAATGCCGATAAAGACTTTTTACAGTCGGTAAAAGAAAAACACCCCAACTTAACATCTAACGATTTAAAACTATGTGCTTATTTAAGGTTGAATTTAAGTTCAAAAGAAATTGCACCAATGCTCAATATCTCAGTTAGAAGCGTTGAGATAAAACGATATCGTTTGCGTAAAAAAATGGATTTAGCGCATGAAGAAGGCTTAGTAGAATATATTTTAACTTTCTAAGCACTCAACAAATTCAAAAAACACCTCAACATTACCACAACATTTATATAAAATGTTTAAAATCAATCCGTTTCTTTTAGACTAAATCGCTTTACGAAATCCTTACTTTAAAGGCTTCAAAATTGTTTTATCTTAAAAAATAGGGATGAATTTTTAAGATGTATATTTTTTGTTGAGGTAGATTTTATTTGGAGTTAACACTTTATTAATACATTGCTATCAAATCAAATCATCAACAAATGAATAAAAATCTATTATTAATTTTAATGTTTTTGGCTCCATTTGTGTCGATTGCTCAAACGTTTTCGGTTTCGGGAACTGTTGTTGAAGCAGAGACAGAAATGCCGATGCCGGGAGTAAATGTTTTGGTCAAAAATTCGACTAAAGGTGTAGTTACCGATTTTGATGGTAATTATACCTTAGATAACCTAGAAGAAGGCGATATAATTATTTTCTCTTATATAGGTTTCGAAACCCAAGAAGTACCATTTACAAATCAGTCAACTATTAATGTTTCGTTACAGCCAGATTCGCAAGCTTTAGATGAAATTGTTTTGGTTGGTTATGGTCAACAAGTTAAAAAACAAGTAACAGGATCTGTTTCTACTGTAGGTGATGAGACCATCGATAATTTAGAGCCTACCAATGCTGCGCAAGCTTTGCAAGGAACAACCTCTGGTGTAAATGTGGCTATGAATGGCGGTGCACCGGGATCGAATGCTAATATTCGTATTCGTGGAGTTTCGACCAACGGTCAAAGTAAACCATTAATTATTTTAGATGGTTTTCAATATGAAGGAGGTCTAAATTCGATCAACCCGGCAGATATTGAGAGTTTTACCGTTTTAAAAGATGCTCAAGCTGCAATTTACGGAACCATTGGTGCGAACGGAGTAATTTTGATCACAACCAAAAAAGGTAGAAAAAATCAAAAAGTTCGTGTTGAATATGAAGGTTATACCGGGATACAACAAACTACTCGAAAATTACCTTTACTTAATGCTAAAGAGTATGCGCTTTATTTAAATGAAGCTTATGCGAATGCAGGTCAAGATGTTCCTTTTACTAATGTAAACGATTTAGGTACAGAAACAGATTGGCAAGATGAAGTTTTTGATCAGGCGATGATGAGAAGTCATAACCTTTCTTTTCGTGGAGGAGAAGAAAATGTAAGTTATAGTTTAAGTGCTAGTAATTTATATCAAGAAGGTATTGTATCGCCAAGTAAATCTAATTTTGAACGTAGTACTGCAAAACTTTCGTTAGATGTAGATTTATCTGAAAAAATAAATGTTTCCACTAAGCTTTTCTATAGTAGTGTAGATGTGAAAGATATTAATTCTTTCGCATTAGGTTCGGTTCTTTTCAATGCTAACAATATTGCGCCAATTATCGATCCAAGTCAGGATAATTTAGACGGAACGATCGATTTAGGTAACGAGGTGGTGAATCCGCTAACGCAAACCAGAAATACGTATAACAGTAGTTTAATAGATCGATTAAGCGGTACGGTACAGGCAAGTATCGATTATGCAAAAAATCTTAATTTACAAGGACGTATAGGTTTCAATAGTACAAACACAAGACATCGTGATTTTACGCCAGAATTTAACTATGGTGCCGGTAAAATTTATACGACGCCAACAAGTTCAGTTACCTTAGGTAAAATTAACGATTACGATTATACATTCGATTTATTCAATACTTATGAAAATACTTTTGGTGAAAATCATGATGTGACTTTTCTGTTAGGAACCACTGTTTATCAAA
>ENA-ORDG01000137-ORDG01000137.1-marine-metagenome-genome-assembly--contig:-NODE-137-length-34087-cov-4.345222_pt1 | contig 34087 bp, 35 predicted proteins | sample MGYA00248629_ERZ508524 | MGnify/ENA primary metagenome ERZ508524 (study PRJEB26194, sample SAMN05421901) | marine metagenome | isolation source: East of Rio de Janeiro, Brazil, South Atlantic Ocean...
AGCCGTATACGTGGCCCGTATGTACGGTTCTGTGAGAGGGATGAGGCGGTAACGCCTCACCCTACTCGCTATGCCTGAAAAAGACCGGGCAGGTCAGGCCTTCGGCAGGTACTGGCGTTCGGGCCGCACCCATCTCGGTGCCCATGTCTTCCGCATTCCAGCGGCTGCGTTGCGGCAGAAGGTCACGAACCTTGTCCAGGGTCAGGCCGTCTATGCCTTTGGGTAGTCGTTGGCGGGTTGCTTCAAGGGCATTGTCGATCAGGTTGCCGAGCACGCTGACCAGCTGTTCCCGGGGCAGGTTGGCTGGAATATCTTCCATGGCGCTGTCCGGATCTATGTCCAGGTTCAGCCCCATTTCCCTCGCCCGGTTGTACTTGCCCAGCAGGCAGCCGGCAATGACCGGGTCGGGTACGGCTTCCAGCAGCAGTTTCAGCAGGGACTGGTGGTCGCTGACTTCGCTTCCGATCAACGTGAGGGCTTCGTCGGTCGCTCCTATCTGGATCAGGCCGGCAATGGTGTGCAGCTTGTTGGAGTATTCGTGGGTCTGGCTGCGCAGCGTGTCGGCGTACTGCTGGATGCGGGTAAGCTGCTGGCTGACCTGGTGCAGTTCGTCACTGGGCCGGAAGCTGGTTACCACGCCGATCACCTCGTTGTTCTGGCGCACCGGCAGGCGGTTCACCACCATTTTCCGGCCCCGTAGCCAGACTTCCCGGTCAAAGTCCGGTTTCCGGATCGATCACCGGCGCCTTGGCCCGCATGGATTCGCCAAGGCTGCCCGTGGCGCGGGCCACGTAGGATTCGCCGTCTTCCAGGGCGCGCCGGCCATAATCTCCGTCGTCATCGGCCATCGAGCGGCCGAGAGGGCCGGATACACCCGTGCCCTTTATGAACAAAATGGTTTTTTTACTCTTTAAAGGCTTTACGCACACAAACTTCAAGACTGCCCTGCTCAACTTTTAACCTGCCTCAAGCTGCTTCCGGTGGCCGCCTGTTCCGACGCCCTGTCTGCACAAGTGTTTCGGGAGCCCGCACAAAAACAAACTAATGAGGCAACAACCATGTTGATCAAACGAACTCTGTCCTTCGTGGCAGCTGCGGCTGTCTCTTTTTCTGCCATGGCCTGGCAGCCCTCCGACAAAGTCGAATGCCTGGCGCCTGCCGACCCGGGCGGTGGCTGGGATCACCTGAAGGTTCTGATTGCTGCCAAGGCTGCCGGTGCGGAGAAGCTGCCGTCTGTGCCCTATCTGTCATACAACAATGGCGGTGAAGCCATGAGCCAGGTTGTGGGCGGGCAGGTTGATGCCTTCACGGGTGATCTGTCCGAAGCCACCGGGTTCATGAAGTCCGGTGATTTGCGGGTGCTTGCAGTGCTGGCCGAAGAGCGTCTGCCCGGTGAGTTTGCTGATCTCCCGACCGCAAAAGAGCAGGGCATTGATGCGGTGGGTCCGAACTGGCGTGGTTTTTATATGCCCAAAGGCGCCGAGGAAGGTGCCAGGGAATACTGGGTAGAGGCGCTGAACACCCTGTATGCCAGTGATCAGTGGAAGAAGGTGATGAAGAGCAACGGCCTGATTCCTTTCCACCCGCCGGCGGGTGAGTTTGAGGCCTTTGTTCAGGCCCAGGTAAAGGACATTGAAACCCTCTCACGTGAAATCGGGTTGCTGAAATGACGGGCCTTGGTGATCGTATTCTCGGCCTGGGCCTGCTGGTACTTGCCGTTGCCTATGGCTGGGTTGCCCAGCAGTGGCCCGAGCCTTTCGGTGGCGCGGAAGCGGTAGGCCCCGAAACTTTTCCGACCATTCTGTCGGTGGTGCTGGTCGTTGGCAGCCTGTACCTGATGGTAAGGCATCGATTTCATCCTGGCGATTGTCGGTTTATTTGCGATTTCGGAGCTGTTGTTCTTCGTAGAGCATCGCATGGGTAGCGGGCGCGACAAGATGTCGGTTGGCAAGATCACCCTCAGCTTCGAGGAAATCGTCAGTACCATTCCCACCCAGCTTCGCGGCGGTATCCTCGGCTTTATCTCCGGTGTTCTGCCTGGCGCCGGTGCCTCACTGGGGAGCTTTATCAGCTACACCCTGGAAAAGCAGGTAATCGGCAAGAAGGGCTAGTTTGGTGAGGGTGATATCCGGGGTGTGGTTGCTCCGGAGGCGGGTAACAACGGGGCGTCTTCCGGTGCGCTGGTGCCCATGCTGATCTCCCTCAACATTACTCCGGGGCCGTTGATGTTCACCCAGAATGCCGACATTGTCTGGGGCGTGATTGCGGCACTGCTGATTGGCAACCTGCTGTTGCTGGTGCTGAACATTCCGCTGGTGGGCTTCTTTGTGAAGCTGCTGTCGGTACCGCCCATCTACCTGTTGCCGATCGTGACCATGGTGGCTTTTGTCGGTATCTACTCGATCAGCCACAGTGCGTTTGACCTGTACTTCATGGTGGCCTTCGGTGTGGCCGGTTACTTCCTGCGCAAGCTGGAAATACCGCTGGTGCCGATCATCCTGGGCCTGTTGCTGGGGCCAGAGATGGAGAAGAACCTGGCCCACGCCATGGTGTTGTCAGTCTTTGCACCGGGCTTGCCCCGGTGCTTTTTTCTTTCTGCTCACCCGGATTGTCGGGTGCTGCCCCGGCGCACGGCCCTCTCCCGCCGGCGTTCACTTTCTGAATGCGCCGAAATCGCTTGCTGCACAAAGCCGATGTGTTCCCCCGCAATGGCCCTGGCGTCTTCCGCCCGACCTTCCATAATCGCGGAGAACAGCGCCTGGTGTTGCTCAATCAGGCCCTGACGGGTGGCCGCGTCTTTTGAGTACATGCCACCGATATTGGTCACGATGTCTTTTTTCAGGAGATTAAACAGGTTGCGCATGGTGTGCAGCAGCACTACGTTGTGGCTGGCTTCGGCGATAGCCATATGGAAGCCGGCATCTGCGGCACCTTCCCGCTCGATATTTTCCTCGCTGGGTGACCGGTAGCAATTGTCCAGTTCCTGCCATGCCCGGGTGAGCAGTTCCTGGTCTACCTTGGTGGCACGTTGGGCCGCGTAATAGGCGCAGTCGGCCTCCAGCGTACGGCGAAACTCCAGCAAGTCCCGGTGGGCTTCGGGACGGTTTTCCAGAAGCCGGATCAGCGGATCGCTGAAGCTGGCTCCGAGATGCTCAGTGACAAAGTTTCCTCCACCCTGCCGGCTGATCAGCAACCCCTTCGCTGCCAGCCGCTGCACAGCTTCCCGTAACGAAGGCCTGGAAACTCCGAATTGCTCGGCCAGGGCGCGCTCCGGCGGCAGCCGCTGTCCCGGTTGCAGGGTGCCTTCCAGGATCATGGTTTCCAGTTGCTCGACAATCGTGTCGGCGAGCCGCTTCGGTGCAATGGGTTGTGGAGACATTGGGCTTCCTGATGCTGTTTCCGGAATTGGTCAGACCAAAATTTCGGGAGCTGTTTGTACCTGTTTTTACTGTGAAACTGCAAGCAAATAAGACCAATGTCTTAGCTTTTCGCTTTGACAGCCCGCGAGTGCTCAAATACCGTGCTGGTTTGTTGCTTGTAAATTGGTATTACCAATTATCCAAAAATAAATCATCACAACAAGACTCTGGAGAAAACCATGTCATCCGGATTACTCGCCCTGCTGGCATTTGCCCCCATTCTGTTGGCCGGAATTCTGCTTCTCGGCCTGCGATGGCCCGCCCGAACTGCCATGCCTGTTGTCTTTCTGGCAACGGCCGTACTTGGCTATACCGCCTGGGACATGACCCTGAACCGAATTTTCGCCTCGACCCTGCAGGGACTGGTGATCACGATCGGTGTGTTGTGGATTATCTTCGGCGCCATTTTGCTGCTGAATACCCTCAAACACTCGGGAGCCATTGCTACTATTCGCTCTGGTTTTACCAATATCACGCCGGACCGGCGGATCCAGGCCATTATCATTGTCTGGCTGTTTGGCAGTTTTATTGAAGGCGCATCCGGTTTCGGTACGCCGGCAGCCATTGTGGCGCCGTTACTGGTGGCGGTAGGTTTTCCGGCCATGGCGGCGGTTATGCTCGGGATGATGGTGCAGAGCACGCCGGTGTCGTTTGGCGCGGTCGGCACACCGATCATTGTCGGTGTGACCACGGGGCTGGACGAGGCCACGATCAGTGGCCAGCTTGAGGCTGCGGGTTCCAGTTGGGAAGCCTACCTGCAGCTGATTACCTCCGAAGTTGCCATTACCCACGCCATTGCTGGCGTGATCATGCCGCTGCTGATGGCGGTGATGATGACCCGTTTCTTCGGCCAGAACAAAAGCTGGAAGGAAGGTCTGGAAGTGTTGCCGTTTGCCCTGTTTGCAGGCGTTGCCTTCGTGGTGCCCTATGCCATCACGGGTATACTGATGGGGCCGGAGTTTCCGTCGTTGCTGGGTGGCCTGATTGGCCTGGCGATTGTCACGTTTGCGGCCAGGAAAGGCTTTTTGATTCCGAAGAAAACCTGGGATTTTGCCGAGCGTGAAGACTGGCCGGCCGAGTGGGTTGGCAAACTGGAAATGAAGCTGGAAGACATCGCCGCCCATCCCATGAGTGGCGTTCGTGCCTGGCTTCCGTATGTGCTGATGGGTGCAATTCTGGTGATCAGCCGCACGGTAGCGCCGGTGAAAGACTTCTTCGTCAGCATTGGCGTATCCTTCTCGAACATTCTGGGTGAGGCCGGGGTCAGCGCCGGTGTGCAGCCACTGTATCTGCCTGGCGGCATTCTGGTGATGGTGGTGATTGCCACCTTCTTCATCCACCGGATGAGCACCAGGGCCATGGGTGAAGCCCTGAAAGAGTCGGGCGGGGTGTTGCTCAGCGCGGGCTTTGTACTGCTGTTCACCATTCCGATGGTGCGGATCATGATCAACTCCGGCGTCAACCTGGCCGACCTGCCAAGCATGCCGCTGGCCATGGCCACCTGGGTGGCGGATTCTGTGGGCGGCATCTATCCCTTCCTGGCGCCTACGGTCGGTGCGTTGGGTGCTTTCCTTGCCGGCTCCAATACCGTATCGAACATGATGTTCAGCCAGTTCCAGTTTGGTGTTGCCCAGGGCCTCGGGTTGTCTACCGCACTGATGGTGGCGGTGCAGGCTGTTGGTGCGGCTGCCGGTAACATGATCGCGATTCACAATGTGGTGGCGGCTTCGGCGACGGTTGGTTTGCTGGGCCGTGAAGGCCAGACCCTGCGCAAAACCATTCGCCCGACTATCTACTATCTTGTAGTAACCGGTGGGGTTGCCCTGGTGGCCGCCTATATTCTGGGCGTTACCGACCCCCTGATGAACTGACCTGAAACAACGGGCAGGGCTGCTCCGCAGCCCGCAGAACCCGGAGGCAATGACTGATGAGTGAGCTGTTCTACGACGCCGCCCCCAATGCCACCCGCGTGGCTCCTGAACGACCCGGGCCACGAACGTATCCGGCCAAGCCGGCCGAGGTCACGCTGTTCGGCACCTGCGTGGTGGACCTCTTCTTCCCGGAAGCCGGCCTGGACGCTATCCGCCTGCTGGAGCGGGAAGGCATTCGCGTGCACTTTCCACAGGAACAATCCTGCTGCGGCCAGCCGGCCTGGACCTCCGGCTACGTGAACGAGGCCCGGGAGGTGGCACGGGCACAGCTCAACCTGCTCGACAACGGCTTGCCGGTGGTCGTCCCCTCGGGCTCCTGTGCCGGCATGTTCCGGCAGCACTACCGGGAAGTGTTTGCGGAAGAACCCGATACCCTGAAACGTGTGGATAACCTGGCCGAGCGTACTTTTGAACTGACCGAGTTTCTGCTGCACGTATGCAAGGTGGACTGGCAGGATCTCGGCCAGCCCACGCAGATTGCCCTGCACACGTCCTGCTCTGCCCGCCGGGAAATGAACACCCACCTGCACGCGCGGGAGTTGCTGGGTAAGCTGGCGAATGTCGAGCGGCTGGACCACGATCATGAAAGCGAATGTTGCGGCTTTGGTGGCACCTTCTCTGTACGCATGCCGGAAGTGTCCGGAGCCATGGTCCTCGATAAAACCCGTTCGTTGCGGGAATCCGGTGCAGCGGAAATGGTGACCGCCGATGGCGGCTGCCTGCTCAACATCAACGGCTCCCTGGAAAAACAGAAACAGACGTTCCGGGGCCGGCATCTGGCCAGCTTTCTATGGGAGCGGGTGAGCGGAGAGGTGAAACCATGAGCCAGCGTATACCGGTAAAAGAGCTCACCGATAGCTTCCGTGGCCGCGCGGTGGGCGCCCTGGCCGACGACCAGCTGCGCACCAACTTCCGGGTCGCTATGGACTCGCTGATGAAAAAGCGGGCCGATGCTTTTCCGGACGAGGAAGAGCGTGAAGGCCTGCGGGAACTCGGCAACCATATCAAGGCCCGGGCGCTGTCCCGGTTGCCGGATTTGCTTGAACAACTGGAAACCAGGCTGACCGCCAACGGTGTCAAGGTCCACTGGGCGGAGACTACCGAAGAGGCCAACCGGATTGTCCACTCCATCATTGAGGCGAAGCAGGGCTCTCAGGTGGTGAAGGGCAAATCCATGGTCAGCGAAGAAATGGAAATGAACGACTACCTGGCCGAACGCAACATCGAGTGCCTGGAGTCGGACATGGGCGAGTACATCGTCCAGCTGGATGGCGAAAAGCCCTCCCACATCATCATGCCGGCGATTCACAAGAACCGCTTTCAGGTCTCCAAACTGTTCCACGACAAACTGGGCGTGGATGAGACCGAGGATGTGAACGAACTGATCCAGATTGGCCGCCGCACCCTGCGCCAGAAATTCCTTGAAGCGGATGTCGGGGTCTCCGGCGTCAACTTCGCCATTGCCGAAACCGGCACCTTGCTGCTGGTGGAGAACGAAGGCAATGGCCGCATGAGCACCACGGCGCCGCCAGTGCACATTGCCGTCACCGGCATCGAAAAAGTGGTGGAGAACCTGCGGGACGTGGTGCCCCTGTTGTCCTTGCTGACCCGTTCCGCATTGGGCCAGCCCATCACCACCTACGTGAACATGATTTCCGGCCCGCGCAAGGCGGATGAGCTGGATGGTCCGGAGGAAGTGCATCTGGTGTTGCTGGACAATGGCCGCAGCGGTGCTTTCGCCGATGCCCAACTGCGCCAGACGTTGAACTGTATCCGCTGCGGTGCGTGCATGAACCACTGCCCAGTCTATACCCGTGTGGGTGGCCACACCTATGGTGAAGTGTATCCGGGGCCGATCGGCAAGATTATTACGCCGCATATGGTTGGCCTGCACAAGGTGCCGGATCATCCCAGCGCGTCCTCCTTGTGTGGCGCCTGTGGCGAAGTGTGCCCGGTGAAGATTCCGATCCCGGAAATGCTGCAGCGCTTGCGCCAGGAAAACGTGAAAAGCCCCGCCGAACAGCCGAAAGTGAAAGACGGCGGCGCCAAGTATTCCCGCAAGGAGCGGGCGATCTGGCGCTTCTGGGCCAGGCTGAATACTTCGCCAGTGTTCTACCGGCTGTTCCTGTGGGGAGCGACCCGCTTTGGCAAACTGGCACCGAAAAACGTCGGCCCCTGGACCGAGAACCACTCGGCGCCGGTGCCGGCTCGCCGGTCTTTGCATGACCTGGCCAAAGCCCATCTGAACCAGGGGGATCAGCGATGAGCGCCCGCCGTAACATTCTGAACAAGCTCCGCGCTGGCCTGGCCGGCACTACGCCCCGGCCGGATGATTTCGATGAAGGGTTGGTCACCCGGCCATGGCAATACGCGCCGGAGGACAGGATTACCCGGCTGCGTTCGCTGATGGAAGCGGTGCACACCGAAATTCACCAGCTGACCTGCGCCGAGTGGCCGGCAAAAGTTCAGGAACTGCTGGAACATCGCGGCCTGAAAAACCTGCTCTATGCCCCGGGTACCGACCACGGCCAGACGTTGTCGGAACACTGGCAGCAAAGCAATGCCGCCCCCGAATTGCTGGCCTACGACCGGCCCATCGAGGAATGGAAAGAAGAACTGTTCTGGCAGGTGGATGCCAGCGTCACCGGCACTGTGGGAGGCATTGCAGCTACCGGCTCACTGGTGCTCTGGCCGGATCGCCACGAGCCGCGGCTGATGAGCCTGCTGCCGCCGCTGCACATTGCACTGCTCAAGGCCAGTGAAGTGGAAGACAACCTGTACGGCATGATGCAAAAACAGAACTGGTCTGCGGGTTTGCCGACGAACCTGTTACTTGTGTCAGGCCCTTCCAAGACCGCGGATATCGAACAGGTGCTGGCTTACGGGGCCCATGGCCCGAAAGAGCTGGTGGTCCTCATCCTTGAGGACGCCTGAGGGCGGGGTTATTTAACCCCGAAGCCCCGCTTGTTCAGGAAATCCTTCATGTGCGGCCGGAGCTTGCTGGTAAACAGCGGCTTCAGCTGCTCGGACCAGTTGGTGTCCTTATTGCCGCCGGTGCGTTCTTGGTAGTACTGGTGCATGGTGTCGTCAAAGCTGGCCACCAGGGCTTCGTCGTCGGAATCGTCGTAAGCGTCTTGTTTCAGGATGGCGGCCAGGGGCAGCCGTGGCTTCACTTCCGGATCCTGGTCCGGGTAGCCCAGGCACAGGCCAAATACCGGGTACACATGCTCCGGCAGGTTGAGCAGTTCGCTCACTTCCTGCGGGTTGTTGCGAATGCCGCCGATGTAGCAGATGCCCAGCCCTTCGGATTCCGCTGCCACCACCACATTCTGGGCGATCAGTGCGGCGTCAACGCTGGCCACCAGCAGCTGCTCGGTCATGCCCCGGACCACCTCGGCACCGGCTTTCTCGGCAGATTCGGTGGCGCGCTTCATATCGGCACAGAACACCAGGAAGTCCGAACAGGTTTCCACATAGGCCTGGCCGCCGGCCAGTTCAGCCAGCTTCTTCCGCTTTTCCGGATTGACCACGTGAATAATGGTGTAGGCCTGCACGTGGTTGGAGGTGGCGGCACACTGGCCGGCGCGGATCAGCTCTTCAAACAGCTCCCGGGGAATCTGTTGATCCTTGAACTTGCGGATGGAACGGTGGGATTTCAGGAGTTCAATGGTCGGATTCATAGCCCCTCGTCTGAGTCAGGAAAAAAGAGACGATAGCTTGCTTAACAGAGCGGGCGCAACCGGACGAAGGTGGGTAGTTGCCGCAGCGGGTGGGACACAGGCACAAAAAAGGCGCGCCGGGTGGCGCGCCTTGGCAGGGGAAACGAATCCGGCAATTACGGAATCATGTCCACTGGCTTGGGAGTGTCAGCCGTGCTCGGCGGCAGCACCGGATAGGTGACCTCCGGAATGTTGCCGGTCAGGGTTTTGAGGAACGCCACGATGGATTTCACTTCGCTGTCGTTCAGTTCGGTACCCAGTTGGGCAGTGCCCATAACCGCAACGGCTTCTTCCAGGCTCCAGACGGCGCCGGAGTGGAAATACGGCGCGGTCAGTTCGATGTTGCGCAGTGGTGATGCCCGGAAGACATACTCGTCAGAGGCGGTTTCGGTTACGGAGAAACGGCCCTTGTCGCCAGCGGGCAGGATTTCAGCACCGGGCTTGGCTACCAGGCCGAACGGATAGTAGTTCTGGCCGCCGACGTTCATGCCACTGTGGCAGGCGGTACAGCCGCGATCCATAAACAGGGCCAGGCCTTCTTTTTCCTTCTCGTTCAGGGCAGCAGAGTCTCCACGCAGGTATTTGTCGAAAGGCGCTTCCGGTGTGATCAGCGTTGCTTCATAGGCTTCGATGGCGACCGCCATGTTATCGAAGGTGACCGGGTTGTCCTGGCCCGGGAAGGCGTCTTCGAAGCGCTCGATATACTCGGGCATGCTGTTGAGGGTGGAAACCACGCGGTCCGGGGTGCTGCTCATCTCAACACCGGCCTGTACCGGCCCTTTTGCCTGTTCGGCCAGGTCTGCGGCGCGGCCATCCCAGAACTGTGCTGCGTTGAACACCGCGTTGAACACGGTCGGAGAGTTACGGGGGCCTTTCTGCCAGCCGTGGCCGATAGAGGTGGGCAATTCGTCATCGCCGCCCAGACCTACGTTGTGGCAGGTGTTACAGCTGATCAGATGGCTGGAAGACAGGCGCGGTTCAAAGAACAGCATCTTGCCCAGCTCAACCTTGGCCTGGGTCAGTTCATTGCCGTCGATAACCGGGGGATACTTCGGGATTGGCTCGAACATGCTGTTGGCACGATCCATCAGATCGTCTGCCATTGCCGATCCGGCCATCATTCCCAAACCCAGGGCCAGCGCTTTTACTAGGGGGCGTTTGATCATCGTTCTCTCCTTATGAGACAAGTTGGTCTCCCTTTACTAAAGCTAACAAAACCTGCTGGATGTGCACGGAAAATCGGCAGGTTTCGGTCATGAAATTGATGTCCGTTAATTTGTAAATTTTGTCTGGAAAAACAGGGCATAGGTGCGACATTTCGTCGCTGAAGCGGTGGCCGTACTTGCTGCTAAAGCTCGGGTTATATCGTTATGCTCTTTTGGTGAAGCTTAGCCAACGACTCAGGGGAGTGTGATGAAAAAGAAACGGGTATGCCGGATAACGTTGAAGAATTCCAGCGTGTTGGCAGTGATTCCGGAGGAACGTGACCGGTGATTCCGGCATCGTGACCGGCGATTCCGGAAAAACGCCCGAAATCGGTCACGTTCAAACGGAATGGGTGGTCACGATGGGCCGGAATACGCACACCCACCGGGATTCATTGACCTGAAGCAAAATCTCCCCACTGGTAACAGCGTTTACTGTCATCAATATCAGGAGGGAGGTCCCATGAACATGAATACTCAGGTTTCAACTCAACCCAGGTCTACTGTGATCGGTCGCCTTGCTGACCGGTTGATCGCCGGCCAGTATCAGATGGCTGTAAAGTCCCTGCAGATGGAAGCCCCGGATGCGCTGGAGCAGATAGTTGCTCAGGCCGATCCGGCCCTGGATTCCTCCGTTGCTGCTGAAATCGAGCGTCTTTTGAGAACCGGTGGTGCACCGTTTGTGCGTTTTGAAAAGACCCTGATGCCGCAGATGCAGGCACGTTTCGGCGTTACCGAAGAACAGATGGGCGCTCTGGAAGCCAGAGAGCTGACGGCTATGAAGAAGCGTTGTAATTCCTGCTCGGAAGCAGCCCGCTGCTGGCAGGCGCTGCGTGGCGGGGAGTCTGCTGAGCGGTGTCGGGAGTTTTGTCCGAATGCAGATACCTTTGATCGGCTTTGAAGCATAGCCCGGTACTTCTTTGACCATCAAAAAGGCCTGAGAAACCTCAGGCCTTTTTGCTATCTCAGAAGAGCAATTCCGGCAACCAGGTTGCGATCTCCGGGAAGATCATAATCAGTATGATCCCAACGATTTCTACCAGTACAAACGGAATGATCGACTTGTAGATATCGTTCATGGTGACCGACGGAGGCACGACACCTTTCAGGTAGAACAGGTTGAAACCAAAGGGTGGCGTCTTGTAACCGATCTCCATGTTGATCACGAACAGAATGCCGAACCAGATTGGGTCAAACCCTAATGCCGTGATAATCGGAATAAATACCGGCAGAGTGATCATCATAATGCCGACAGGGTCCAGAACCATCCCCAGGAAGAAGATGATGACCATCATCGCAATAATGGTGCCCCAGGCTCCACCCGGGATCATGGCCATAATGCTTTCAATCAGGGCCTGGGCTCCCATGCTTTGATAGGCAGAGCTGAATGCGTGGGCCGAAAACAGGATCCACATGGTCAAGCCAGTCAGCTTGAGGGTGCGGATCGCGGCTTCATTCAGTACTGACCATTTGAACTCGCCGTAGACCGCTGCTGAAATCAGCGCACCGAGGACACCCATGGCTGCGGCTTCTGTGGGTGTAGTGAGTCCGCCCATGATGGAGCCCAGTACCATTCCCACCACACTGATCGGCAGGAGAACAGAGCGCAGGGCGCGGAACTTTTCAGGCCAGGATGCCCGGTCGTCTTTAGGAAGCGCCGGTGCCAGGTCCGGTTGCAGGGCGCAGCGGACAACAATATAGAGGGTGGTGAGTACCATCAGCATAATGCCGGGCATAACACCTGCAGCAAACATCTTGCCTACGGATACACCCGTAATCAGGGCATACAGGATCATCAGGATACTTGGCGGAATCAGAACGCCCCAGCCGCCACCGGTATTGATAACCCCGAGTGCCATCTGCTTGTCGTAACCCCGGGAGAGCATGGAGGGGAGTGCGATCGCACCCATAGCGACCACTGCCGCACCGCTGATGCCCACCATGGCTGCAAATACCGCACAAATACCCAGAGTACCGATGGCCAGGCCGCCCCGGAGGCCGCCGAACCAGAGATACATCATGCGGTACAAGTCTCGCGCAACACCTGTGCGTTCGAGAATCATCGCCATGAATACAAACAGTGGTATGGCCACCAATGTAAAGCTTTCCATGGTGCCCCAGATCTGGGAAACCACCATGTAGAAGGAGTCAAAGCCCCAGGTGAAATAAAGAAAAACAACAGACACACCACCCAGCACGAATGCCAGTGGCAGGCCAAGCAGCAGGAAAAACAGCAGCGAACCAAAGAATAGAAGCGTCATGACTTCAATGCTCATTATGCTTCTCCTTCTTCAGAATGGCTTTTCCGCTCAGCGGGGTCGTAATAGCTCAGGTTAAATGCGATGGCGATATCCTCCAGCAACCTCACAATGCCTTGCAGCAGCATCAAAACAGAGGCAACAAAGATGGCTCCCTTGGCTGGCCAGATAGGCGGGTTCCAGGCAGAAAAGGAGGTTTCCCGGCTTTCGAATGACTCAGAGGCCATGTCAAAGCTGAACCAGACCAGCGCCAGCATGAAAATGAAGAACAAAATGGAGGTGAAAATGTCGACAAAGCCCTGGGCTCTCAGCTTCAGCGTCGAGTGCAGCAGATCGACATTCACGTGCCCGCGGTGGGCCATGATGTATCCGCCAGACATTACTGCGTATACACCGAACAGCAGTTGTGTCAGTTCATTTGTCCACACCGAAGGTGAATTGAAAAAATAGCGCAGAGCTACTTCAAGTATCAGAAAGACAAACATGGGAAAGACGATCAGGGCTATACATCGGCCAACGTACTCGTTGAGCCTGGTGACGCCTTTCATGAATGCGCTGACTACGCTCATGGCACTCTCCGGGGGACTTGGGTGTGAACTGAGAAAACAGGCCCCGGGGGTTAATCGGGGCCTGTGGTGTTGCGTTTAAGATCAGAGGTAGCCAAGTTCGCCAAGGAACTGCTTGAGCAGGCTCAGAGCCTTCTTGGCCTCATCGCTGCGCTTGGCTTCTTCATCCCACATGCCCTGGGCGGTCTGGGCAAGCTTCTGCTGAACATCTTCAGGCATCACGTTTACTTCAACACCTTGATCAGCAACGGCTTTGGCCAGGGCGATACGCTCTTTGTACAGATACTGGTTGGTGCGGATCCAGAATTGCTCATCCAGAGCCTGTTTCACCACCTGCTGCAGGTCTTCCGGAAGTTTGTCCAAGGCCTTCTGGCTGACGATGATGACATCAGTGCCGGCGATGTTCAGCGCAGGCTGAACGTGGTATTTGGCAACATCATACAGGCCCATGCTCGCAGCACCCTGGGCAGCACCCCAGTGGGCGCCGTCTACAATGCCGGAATCCAGTGCGGTGTACAGTTCACTGCCCGGGATATAGGAAGCGGAAGCACCGGCTTCGGTCAGGAACTTCTGAAGCGCACCGGAGGAACGGATTTTCAGCCCCGTGAAGTCTTCCCAGCTGTTGATGGGTTTGCTGGTAACCATTTCGGTCGGGTAAACCTTGTCGGTTGCCCAGTAAACGCCAGACTTGGCGGCTTCATCCCGCAGCATTTGTTCGAAGCCCATGTTCTGGTGGAAGTAGGCGGCTTCCCAAACGTTTCGGAATGCGAAGGGCAGGCCAGAAGCAATTCCGGCCAGAGTCATCTTGTCCTGGGCATAACCGGGAGAAATCGTACCCATTTCCAGAATGCCACGACTCACGGCATTGAAGGTTTCTGTGGCCTTGAACATGGCGCCTGCTTCAAACAGCTGGAGCTTGATGCGGCCTTCAGAGCGTTCTTCGATCACATCCTTCAGTCGACCAAGGCTGTCCTGGTAGGAGCTGCTGGAGCCTGGCCAGTGGGACTGAACCTTCCAGGTGTAGGTTTTTTCAGCGTATACAGGTGCGCTGGCGATAACAGCGGATACACCCAGTGTTAACGCGGATGCATAGGTAGTAAGGTTTTTTCTGAATGTGGCAAGGAAGCTCATAGGTTTGCTCCAGTACTTGTTATAGTTGCATTGCTCTTGTTTCGCAGTGCAGAATATAAGACTGCACCGTGAACTGTTGTTGTTCGACTTTATCACAAGATTTGCCATTTGCAATAGGACGTTTTTCTCCTGTTTCAGAGGGGGAGGGCGACTCCCAGGAGATGTACATGATTAAGAAATATAGCCAAGAAAAAACGATCCATCTTGTCATAGATCGTCCGGATAAAAAGAACGCCCTGAACCGAAGCATGTATGAGCAGCTGGCAGGTTATGTGCTGGAGGCAAGTTCTGACCAGAACGTGCATGCCGTCGTCATCTCGGGTGCTGAAGGTGTGTTTACCGCCGGTAACGATCTTGATGATTTCCGGGCGCGGGCTACGGACGAAAACCCGAAACCCTCTGCCGGCCTTGCTTTCATTGAAGAATTGATGGCTTGTGATACTCCGGTGATAGCGGCGGTGGAAGGGTTGGCGATTGGTATTGGCACCACTATGTTGCTCCATTGCGACAGCGTGTTTGCGGGGCGCTCGGCCAGGTTCAAAACTGCCTTTGTCGATTTGGGATTGGTGCCGGAGGCTGCTTCAACTGTGACCATGCCATTGCACCTTGGCTCTCGTATGGCTGCTGAATTGCTGTTGCTTGGTGAAACCCTGGATGGCACCCAGGCCGGTGAGTGTGGCCTGGTAAGCCGGGTGGTAGATGATGGGCAGGCTGTGGATTCGGCCCTGGCCCTGGCGGGCAGGCTGGGAGAAAAGCCCCGAGAGGCATTGCGGGCCAGCAAGCGTTTAATGAAGGCGCCATGGCGCGACCAGGTGCAGCAGGCATTGGAGCGGGAGCGCGGTGTGTTCAGTGAGCGCTTGCGTTCCGATGACTGCCGTGATGCCCTGAATCGTATGCAGCGCCGTTAACCGGCGCTGTTTTCCCAGTAAGGCGTTCTTAGCTCCCGCTTCAAGACCTTGCCAATGGTAGAGCGAGGCAGTTCCTGTCGGAACTCTACGGCACTCAGGCGCTGGGTCTTGCCCAGATGCTGGTTGGCCCAGTCCTGGATTTCCTCTTCTGTTTCCTGGCATCCGGATTTCTTTACCACCAGAGCGAGGGGAGTTTCGCCCCATTGGCTGCTGGGTATGCCGATAACAGCAGCATCGGTTACGGCAGGATGGCTGAGGACGACTTTTTCCAGGTCTACAGCGTAGATGTTGAAACCGCCGGAAATAATCATGTCTTTCCTGCGGTCGAGGATGTGGACAAAGCCGTCTTCGTCAATGCGGCCCATATCGCCGCTGCGATAAAAGGCAAGTCCGTCGGGGCTTTGCCACAGCATCTCCCTGGTCTGCTCCGGGCGGTTTACGTAACCTCGCATCATGGAAATCGCGCGCCCGACAATCTCGCCGATCTCACCCTGGGGCAGCTCCTTTCCATCCTCGCTGATCACCCTTACTTCAGCCCCTTCGGTGGGCAGTCCGACGGTATCCCACTTGTCCGGATAGGCAGCGCAGTCGAGGCTGGTGGAAATGCCGCCTTCTGTGAGGCCATAAACCTCCCGGATATTGCCTGGCCAGCGTTTCATGGTTTCGGCGATCACATGGGCCCGTAGCGGTGCACTGGTACAGAGCTTGAGCTTGAAGCTTGAAAGGTCAAACTGGTCGAAGTCCGGAACCGCCAATATGCGCTCAAACTGCACGGGTACCAGCATGGCGTGGGTGACTTTGTGCTGTTCTGCCAGTTCAAGGAAGCGACGGGCATCAAACTTGGCCATCAGCACCAGGGTGCCGCCATAGAAAATGGTCGGTAGCACCGATACCAGGGTGGTGTTGGAGTACATTGGTGTCGATACAAGGTTAATGGCTTCACCGTTGAGCCCGAACCGGCTCATCCTGACCATTTGTCGCTGGCGGAAGCGGTAGTCGTGGAGTATGCCCTTGGGAGTTCCGGTCGTGCCTGAACTGTAAATGATGTTGAACGGATCGTTCAGCGTTACCGGCGCCGGGTCTGGCTCGGCGGGAATCGAGCCCAGCCAGTCCTTTAAATGCTGTCCGGCATCATCGTTGTCCAGCCCGATCACCTCATCGTCATTCAGGCCGGCCCGGGGGCTCGCTTCTGCCCAGATATCGAGGTTTTTACGGGAAACGAACAGGAATTTGGAGCCGCAGTCACGAATCATCAGAGCCAGGGACTCGCCGCTGGCCATACCGGAAAGCGGTACCATGCAGCCACCCGCCACCAGGGTTCCCAGATAGAGGGCCACCATTTCCCTGCTGTTTTCCGACAAGGCCGCAACACAGTCGCCTTTTTTAAGGCCGGCCTGTCGCAGTCTGTTGGCAATGCGGTTGACCTCATGCAGCAGGCCGGCCCAGCTGAGTGCTCCCTTTTCGTCGATGATTGCGGTCTTGTCGCCTTGTCCGCTGGCAAAGGCCTGAATACGAAAACCGATGGCCTCCATGGCTTCGCCGGAGTCAGTGGGAGCGTATACGGGCATTTCGTCAAATCGCGTTTTCATTTTGTCATCCTTTGATGTTGTAGTTTTGCTAGATGAAATTAACTTCCAATTATATTGACTCATAACCGTTGCGCGTGACAAATTATCTGGAAAGCAAAATAGAACACACAAAAATAAATCATGTTAGCGGGGAGAATTTCATGGGGCGATTTGATCAGCGAGTGGTAATCGTCACCGGGGCCGGAAGTGGTATCGGGCGGGCAACCGCACTCAGGCTGGGTCGCGAAGGGGCATCCGTTGTGCTTGTTGATGTCGCCGAGGGCGGCTTGCTCGAAACCGAGAATCAGATGGCTGATGGTGTATCTGTGCTGCGTCGGGTGGCAGATGTTGCTGATGAGGCTGCGGTAACTGCCCTGGTAGCCGAAACCATGAAGACCTTTGGCCAGATTGATGTGCTGTGCAATATCGCCGGTATCGCCAGTATTTCCGGAGCCCATCCGCCGGTCACCGAGAACAGTCGTGACGAGTGGGAGAAAGTGCTCGCTGTAAACCTGCTGGGAACCATGCTGACGATAAAGCACGTTGCACCTCACATGCAGGCCCGCAAGAAGGGCAGCATTGTCAATACTGCATCTGTTGCCGGTATTCGTTCGGGGGCTGGAGGCAATGCCTACAGCGCATCAAAGGCCGGCGTGATCAACCTGACCATGACCGCAGCCTGTGATCTGGGGCTGGACAACGTGCGGGTAAACGCAGTTTGTCCCGGGCTGGTTGAAACCGGTATGACCCAGAAAGTCTTTGACTATGCCCGGGCACACGAAAAGGCCCACAAGCTCGGCTCCCGTTGTGAGTTGCGCCGTTATGGCGATCCCGCGGAAATTGCTGCCGCCATCCTTTTTCTCGCCAGTGACGACGCAAGTTACATTACCGGCCAGGCCCTGGCCGTTGATGGCGGGAACACCGCGTCCCTCAATCTGCCAGGAATGAAAGTCTGATGAGCAACAGTAGTCTGCACATTACCGGTGGCAAAGACTTGCCGGGTTTTCACAACATGTTGGGCTACCGGCAGGTGTCGTGGGAAGAGGGCGAGGCCGTGATCGAGCTGGAAATCCAGGCCGATCACCTGAATCTGGGTGGTGTGATCCATGGCGGAGTACTTACCTCCTTGCTGGATATTGCCATGGCCGAGGCCGGCACTTACTGCCCCTATCCCGGGCGCATGCGCAAGGCTATTACGCTTTCGCTGACCACCACGTTTACCGGGCAGTGCACCGGGGGCGTAATCCGGGTGACCGGTCGTAAGCGCGCGGGTGGAAGCCGGATCTTTAACAGTACCGGTGAAGTTCACGACGAGCAGGGCAATTTGCTTGCAATCGGTGAGGGCACTTTCCGGATACGTTCTGGTAGTGAGAAACCTGAAGGCGTTCCCGTCTGAATGCCTGCTAACGCGATTGCCGGCGTTAGTGGCGGTCGCAAATAACTGAACAAAGAGGAAGCGGATATGTTCGAGCTGTCTGACAAGGCCAAGAAACTGCAGGCCGAATTAACCGAGTTCATGAATGCCTACATCTACCCGAATGAAGAGAAGCATCACCATCAGGTGGCAACCGCAGAAAACCGCTGGGCACCGGTTCCGATCATTGAAGAGCTGAAAGATAAGGCCAAGGCTGCCGGGCTGTGGAACCTGTTCCTGCCAGAGAGTGACCTGGGTGCCGGGCTGACAAACTTCGAGTACGCGCATCTGTGCGAGATTATGGGCCGATCCGAGATGGCTCCTGAAGTATTCAACTGCTCCGCGCCGGACACCGGCAACATGGAAACCATTGCACGTTACGGAAACGAGGAGCAGCAGGAACAGTGGCTGAAGCCGCTTCTGGATGGAAAAATCCGTTCCTGCTTTTCCATGACCGAGCCGGACGTCGCTTCCTCTGACGCAACCAACATTGCTTGCGAGATCCGTCGTGAAGGTGACGAGTACGTTATCAGCGGTCGTAAGTGGTGGTCTTCAGGTGCCATGACCACCACCAGCAAGATTGCCATCGTTATGGGTAAAACCGACCCCTCCGCTCCCAAGCACCAGCAGCAGTCGATGATTCTGGTGCCGCTGGATGCACCCGGGGTGAAAATGATTCGCCCGCTGACGGTATTCGGTTATGACCATGCACCGCACGGCCACGCCGAGATTCACTACGACAACGTGCGTGTGCCGGTCAGCAATATCCTGCTGGGTGAAGGTCGCGGCTTTGAAATCGCCCAGGGGCGCCTCGGGCCGGGCCGTATCCACCATTGCATGCGCACCATCGGTGTCGCCGAGCGTGCCCTTGAACTTATGTGCAAGCGCGCGAATGCCCGTGAGGCCTTTGGTCGCCCGCTGTCCGACTTTGATTCCATCCGGAAAGACATTGCCCGTAGTCGCATCGACATAGAGCAAGCTCGCCTGATGACCCTCAAGGCTGCCCATATGATGGATACCGTAGGCAACAAAGTGGCCCGTCAGGAAATTGCCATGATCAAGGTGATTGCCCCGAGCATGGCCCTGAAAGTTATCGATCGTGCAATTCAGGTGCACGGTGGTGCCGGTGTTAGCCAGGACACCTTCCTGGCATCTGCCTGGGCCAAGGTCCGTACCCTGCGCCTGGCCGATGGCCCGGATGAGGTTCACCTGGATTCCGTAGCCAAGCTTGAACTGCGTCAATACCGCTGAAACAGCTGTTACCCAGAGTAATAAGGATTCGGAAATGACTAATCCATTATTTGATATGACCGGGAAAGTGGCTGTTATCACAGGGTCCACCAAGGGCATTGGCCGGGCCATTGCCGAAGAAATGGCCCGCTGTGGCGCCCGGGTTGTGATCTCCAGCCGTAAGGCTGAAGCCTGTGAGCAGGTTGCCAGTGAAATGCGGGCCCAGGGCTTTGATGCCATGGCCATCGCTTGCCACGTCGGTAAGAAGGAGGACCTGCAAAACCTGGTCGACAAAACTAACGAAGCCTGGGGCACCATCGACGTTCTGGTTTGCAACGCCGCGACCAACCCGGTGTATGGTCCGACCGCGGAAATGACCGACGACGCCTGGGACAAGATCATGGACACCAACGTCAAGGGAACCTTCTGGCTCACCAATATGGTGCTGCCACAGATGGCCGAAAAGGGCTCAGGTTCTGTGGTGCTGCTGTCCAGTATTGCCGGTATTCGCGGCAACACCACTATCGGCACTTACGGTGTGTCCAAGGCGGCAGAAGCTGCCCTGGCGCGCAACCTGGCCGTTGAGTGGGGGCCGAAGGGTATCCGTGTGAACAGCATTGCGCCGGGCCTGATCAAGACCGATTTTGCCAAAGCGCTTTGGGAAGACCCGGTTCGCGTAAAGCGGGCAGAAGACAAAACCCCGCTTCGGCGCATCGGTGATCCGATCGATATTGCCGGCCTGGCTGTTTTCCTGGCGACCCCGGCCAGTGCCTACATTACCGGGCAGGTGATTGTTGCCGACGGTGGTGAAACCATCTGCTGATACCGGGAAGCCGGAACACCCCTGCCGCCGGGCCCTGTCTGGCGCCAGGGGTTATCAGAACATAACGACAAGAGATAATCATGAGCATGACTCCAGAGCTGGTAGCGGTTCTGCCAGCCCACAAATTCGATGAAGCCCGCCTGCTCAACTGGCTTCAGCAGGCATTGCCGGACTTCGGTAACCAGATGGACGTGAAGCAGTTTCAGGGCGGGCAATCCAACCCTACCTTTCTGCTGGATACCGGCAACAGGCGTTATGTACTGCGGAAGAAGCCCCCGGGAAAGACGCTGCCTTCGGCTCACATGGTGGAGCGGGAATACCGCGTTATGCGCGCGCTCGCTGAACACACGTCCGTTCCGGTACCCAATGCTCGCGTACTGTGTGAAGACAGTGAGGTCATTGGCACTCCCTTCTACGTGATGGATTTTCTGGAAGGCAGGATTCACTCCCATTCAGCACTCAAAGAGCTGGAGCGTGAAGAGCGAATGAGGGCTCATCACTCAGCCATCGACACGCTGGCAGCTTTGCACTCTGTGGATGTCAACGCTATTGGCCTGGCAGATTACGGCCGCCCGGAGGGTTATGTGTCCCGTCAGGTGGCTCGCTGGAGCAAGCAATATCTCGCATCCCGGACGGATGACCTGCCGGCCATGGACAAGCTGATGGCCTGGTTACCGGAGAACCTCCCGGTCAGGGATGAGACTTCGATTGCCCACGGTGACTACCGGTTTGGCAACCTGATGCTGGCACCGGATCGCCCGGAAGTGATCGCGATCCTGGATTGGGAGCTGTCGACTCTCGGGCATCCGCTGGCAGACCTTGCCTATTACTGCCTGCCATACCACCTGCCTGCTGATATGCCCGGTATGCGTGGCCTGAATGGCGAAGATCTGCAGGAGCTTGGTATACCAAGCGAGCAGGAAACGATTGCACGGTACTGCGCGCAAACCGGCAGAGACGGTATCGATGACTGGCACGTGTTCCTGTCGTTCTCATTATTCCGGCTGGCGGCCATTCTTCAGGGCGTTTACAAGCGGGCTCTGGATGGCAATGCTGCCAACGCCAATGCGCTGGAGGTTGGCAAGCGTGCCAGCCTGCTGGCGGATATTGGCTGGCAAATCGCTTGTGAAGGTCGGAAGCCATGAGCGGAGAAGCGATGATGCACGGAAAGATTGCCAATCGAATTCTGATTACCAACGATGACGGCATCAATGCGCCGGGTATCGCGATCCTTGAAACCATTGCCCGGCGGTTGGCCGATGAGGTTTGGGTTGTGGCGCCGGAACATGATCGCAGCGGAGCTGGCCAGAGCATATCCATTCACAGTCCGTTACGGGTTTATCAGGTTGGGGCTAATCGTTATTCGGTTTCAGGCACACCGGCCGATTGCGTGTTGTATTCCCTGGCCGAGTGGTTCGGGGAAACACCGCCAGACCTGGTGCTCTCCGGTGTGAATTGCGGAGCGAATATCAGTGATTCGGTCCAGTACTCGGGTACCGTTGGAGCGGTACTGAGTGCACACCACATGAACATTCCGGCCATTGCGCTGAGCCAGGCTTACCTGAACCGGGACGACGTCCGCTGGTCGCCGGTGGAAACCCTTGCTGAAGCTGTCATTCGCAGACTTTACCGCCCCGGCCAGGTTCTGGCGTGGAATGTGAACTTTCCAGCCTGTGAAGCGGCCGATATTACCGCAGCCCGATGGTGTCGGCAGTCCAACGGCTCTATCCAGAAGCCAACACTGGTCGCTGGTCGTGATGCGCGCAGCCTGCCTTACTGGTGGCTTGGTTTTGACCGGAGCTCACGCCACATTGTGGCGCCGGATGCGGATGTGACCGTACTTCGTGAAAAAGCCGTTGCCATTTCACCGTTACGCCATGACGAGCCCTTGCCCGGGGCTGTTGATTATTTTGATTTGTCCGCTCAAGCGGTTGACTGAATTAACCCAGGGGGAGAACAAGAATATGTTTACACGCCACTACAAGGTTTGGCCGAAAGATCTGCCCAAAACCATGACCCTGCCGAAAACCAGTCTGTACACCAACCTGGAAGTCTCGGCACTGCGCTATCCGGACCACAATGCCATCGTTTTCTACGATGCGCCCATGACCTATGCCCGGCTTAAGCGAGAAGTCGATACTATGGCGGGTTACCTGCAGGCCCAGGGGGTCAAGAAGGGTGATCGGGTCCTGCTTTATATGCAGAACTCCCCGCAGTATGTGATCTCCTACTATGCCATCCTGCGGGCCGACGCCGTGGTTATTCCTGTGAATCCCATGAACCGCGCGGCGGAGCTTGAGCACTATATTTCGGATACCGGCTCCACGGTTTGCATGGCGGGCCAGGAACTGGCGGGCTTCATCGCGCCGTTGATTGGTGAGACCAACCTGGAACAAGTGATTGTTGCGTCTTACAACACCTACATTAACCCGGAAACCGACCTGACATTGCCGGCTGAAGTTGCTGCGCCCGCGTGGTCCAGGGACATACCGGGAGTGGTTACCTGGGAGGCGGCCCTGGAAGCCGGACACAAGCCCGGTGAGCATACTGCCGGCCCGGATGACCTTGCCGTTATTCCGTACAGCTCCGGTACCACCGGGGCACCCAAGGGCTGCATGCACACTCACCGGTCGGTGATGGCGACAGCCGTGCACCGGGTATTCTGGAACCTGTCTACGCCCGATGGTGTGCAGCTTTCCACGTTGCCATTCTTCCATGTAACCGGCATGACCGGCTCCATGAACGGTCCCATCTTCTCCGGCGCCACCTCGGTCATCATGACCCGTTGGGACAGAACCACAGCGGCACGTTTGATTGAGCGTTACAAGGTTACCGGCTGGACCAACATCGTCACCATGGCGGTGGATTTTCTGTCAAACCCGGAGCTGGGTAGCTACGACATCAGCAGCCTGAACATGATCGGGGGTGGTGGTGCCGCGATGCCTGTTGCGGTGGCGGAAAAGCTCAAAAAGCTGACAGGCCTTGATTACATCGAAGGCTACGGCTTGTCTGAAACCATGGCAGCTACCCACATCAACCCCGGTAACAACCCTAAACCGCAATGTCTGGGGATTCCGGTATTTGATGTTGACAGCCGGATTATCGATGTCGACACACTTGAAGAAAAAGGCGTGGGAGAGACCGGCGAGATCGTTTCCTGCGGGCCTCAGGTCACTCTGGGTTACTGGAATCGACCCGTGGATACCGAGGCCTCGTTCGTCGAAATCGATGGTAAGCGTTTCTTCCGCACCGGCGATCTGGGTTACTACGATGAAGATGGTTACTTCTTCATGGTGGATCGGGTCAAACGCATGATCAACGCGTCTGGCTTCAAGGTCTGGCCGTCTGAGGTAGAAGGGTTGATGTACCGTCACCCATCCATCCACGAAGTTTGCATTATTTCTGCCCCGGACCCCAAGCGTGGTGAAACGGTCAAGGCTTGTATTGTACTAACGCCTGAGGCTGAAAACACAACAACCAAGGATGACATCATCAGTTGGTGTAAGGAGCAAATGGCGGCCTACAAGGTACCAACCATCATTGAATTTGTTGATGAGTTGCCAAAATCACCGACCGGAAAGCTGATGTGGCGGACACTTCAGGAGCAGGAGTGGCAGAAGTAGCCTCCAGAGGCTTCTTATGCATTCATGTACCGCTGTGCGGAATATAATTTTATTTAATTGACAGAGTGGAAATGTAATGTAATTGTTTAGGTGGATACTGCGGAGACTGTTCCGCAGTATCTATGCCTCGCGCTCTCGCATAAAAACAACCAACGGAGGGGCAGTTTTGAACCTTTTCTTCCAGCAAATCATTAACGGGTTAACTCTCGGCAGCATCTACGGACTCGTAGCGCTCGGGCTGACCCTGGTCTACGGAATTCTCCACGTTCCCAACTTCGCACATGGCGCGCTCTACATGGTTGGAGCCTTCATGTCGTATTTCTTTATGGTCGACCTGGGTGTCCACTACTGGATAGCTATGGCGGGCTCAGCTGCCGTCGTCGCTATACTGGCCGTTCTCTGTGAGCGCCTGGTGTTCCACCCGCTAAGAAACTCTCCTCCGATCCACGACAAGATCGCAGCAATCGGGATACTTCTGTTCCTGGAAGCGGTGGTTCAGATGTTCTGGGGCTCTGATTTCCGCCGCATGAGCTCGCCGTTCACCGGCATCCTTAATTTCGACGGACTGATCATTCCAGAGCAGCGGTTGTTGATTATCGTGGGCGCATTTGTGCTTGTGTTCGCGCTGCAGTTGTTCCTGCGCAAGACCATGACCGGCGCCACCATTATTGCCATGGCCCAGAGTCGGGAAGGGGCATTTCTGGTGGGAATTGATGCTAACCGGGTCGCGATGATGACATTTGCCATTTCGGGTGCCCTCGCGGCGATCGCCGCGACACTCTATGCGCCTATTAACCTGGTTTACCCTGCCATGGGACACCTGGTGATCATGAAGGCCTTCGTAATCATCATTATCGGAGGAATGGGCAGCATTCCAGGAGCCATCGTTGGCGGCATGATCATCGGATTTGCCGAAGCCCTTGGCGGTTTCTACATCTCTACTGACTACAAAGACATCATCGCCTTTGGTCTGTTGGTGGTCATTCTTTCTATCCGCCCGCAGGGCCTGTTTGCGAAGGGGGCGCACTGATCATGTTATTCAAGATTGGTCGATACCTGATGACGCCCGGGGCCAAGATGGCGCTCCTGGCCTTTGCCCTGGTGTTCCCGTTCCTGGCGTCAAATGAATACCAGGTCTATGTGATGGCTTCAGCCTTTGTCTGGGCCATTGCAGTATACGGACTGAACATCATTACCGGTTACTGCGGCCAGCTTAACCTGGCCCATGGCGGCTTTTTCGCCATTGGAGCTTACACCCTGGCATTGCTGACGGCGGACGCCGGTTGGAGTTTCTGGCCGGCGTTTGTTGCAGCCCTGCTGGTGAGCGCCGCGCTGGGTTTCCTGGTGGGGATCGTGTCCTTGCGTCTCAAAGAGCACTACTTCGCCATTTTCACCTTGTGTGTCGGGTTTATCATCTACCTGCTGATCGATAAGTGGGAGGAGTTAACTCACGGTGCAATTGGCGTGCGTAACATTGCAGCGCCTTCCGGGTTTGGGCTGGTGGATTTCACAGAAACAGTGCCTTTCTACTATCTGGTCCTGGCTTTTCTGGTGTTCTGCATCTGGTTCATGGGGCGGCTGTCACGGTCCTTGCTGGGGCGCACATTTATTGCAATCCGAAACGGGGACGAGCTCGCGCAATCACTGGGTATCAACCTGATGCGTAACAAAATCCTGGCGTTTGTACTGTCGACTACCTATGCCGGCCTGGCCGGAGCCCTATACGCAGGCATGGTTCGAATTATTGGCCCGGAAGAGGCAAACATTGTTCATACCTTCGACATGATTACCTACCTGCTGGTAGGCGGCATCGGCACGCTGATGGGACCGCTACTGGGTACGGTAGGGATTGTCTGGATCACCCAGTCCCTTCAGTTCCTTGAAGAGTACCGGATGATCATCTTTGGCCCGATGCTGGTCATTCTTGTGATTTTCTTCCCCCGGGGTATTTCTGGTCAGTTCCTGACCTGGATGCACCACAAGGTGCAGTCCATGGTGCCGGGGAAAAAGCGCAAGGAAAAAAAAGTGCAGAACGCCAGCACCGAGGAGGCCAAGAATAATGCTTAAGGTAGAACATCTGACCAAAATGTTTGGCGGCCTTGCCGCGGTGAATGATGTGTCGGTCGAATTCGAAACCGGAAAAATCAACGCAATTATTGGCCCTAATGGTGCCGGTAAAAGCACCTTCTTCAACCTGATATCCGGGCTGCATCAGCCAACCTCCGGCCGCATCACTCTGGACGGGGTAGATGTGACGCATATGCCCTCTGACAAGGTAGCCCGCCTGGGTGTGGGGCGTACGTTCCAGACTACCAATCTGTTCGAGCAGGCCACGGTTCTGGATAACCTGATTGTAGGGCACAGGTTGCGCACTGAATCGGGCTTGTGGGATGTGTTGATCAACAGCAAGCGTTTGCAGCGGGAAGAGAAAGCCGCCCGTGATAAGGCAATGGAAGCGCTCGACTTTGTTGGTTTGAACCATATTGCCGGGCAGTTTATTGCAGATACCACCCAGGAAGAGCGTAAGCGGGTTGCCTTTGCCCTGGCACTGGCGACAGACCCGAAGATCATCCTGTTGGATGAGCCTGCCGCAGGGGTAAACCCCGAAGAGACCGAGGGCTTTGCCGAGCTTATGCGCAAGATGGTCGATAACGGCCTGACGCTGTGCCTGATTGAACACAAGATGGACATGATCATGAGCCTGGCAGACAAGATCATGGTGCTCGATCACGGTGAAAAGATTGCAGAAGGTACACCGGAGGAGATCAGAAACAACCCCGCGGTGATTGAGGCCTACCTGGGAGGTGACGAAGATGCTGCAGCTTGACCACGTAGACGTTTGCTACGGCAGCTTCAAAGCGCTGTCAGATATTTCAATGACCGTGGATACCGGCGAACTGGTGGTTCTGCTCGGCGCCAATGGGGCGGGCAAGTCTACCCTGTTTAATGCCATCAGCGGTTTGGTGCGGCCGTCTGCCGGTGACGTTCGCTTTGAAGACAAGCACCTCAATGGCATGAAAGCCAGTAGTGTGGTGTCAGCGGGTGTCGTGCAGTGTGCGGAAGGCCGCAAGCTGTTCCCTCAGATGAGCGTTCTGCAGAATCTGATGATGGGAGCTTTTGTGCATCGTCGTGACAGCGCTGGCAACAAGAAGCGTCTGAATGAAGTTCTCGAACTCTTTCCGATACTTGAAGATAAGGCTGACCAGCCAGCGGGCTCGCTTTCCGGCGGGCAGCAGCAAATGGTCGCTATCGGACGGGCGATGATGAGCCGGCCAAGACTGTTGATGCTGGATGAACCCTCGCTTGGCCTGGCACCGCTGGTGGTTAAACAAATGTTCGAGACCATTCAGCAGATCAACAGTCTGGGCACTACCGTGCTGTTGGCAGAACAGAATGCCTTTGCAGCCCTGAAGATCGCTGACAGGGCTTATGTCATGGAAAACGGTCACCTGGTTATGGAGGGTGACCGGGAAATGATGTTGGGCAACGAGCAGGTTCGCAAGGCCTATATCGGCGCCTGATTGGTGATAAACAAAGCAAACCGAAGCGCAATAAACCAGGAGAAAACAATGAAAAAACTTAGAACCTTGGGTCAAGCAATTGCCGCAGCTACTCTGACAATGTCCCTCGCCGCCGGCGCTAGCGCCGGAGAGGTAAACATTGGCTTTACCGGTCCTCTGAGCGGTGGTGCCGCCCTTTACGGTGAAAACACTTTATCTGGCCTTCGTATGGCGGCAGAAGAAATCAATGCGTCCGGCGGATTCGACCTCGATGGTGAGAAAACCAAGGTGAACATCGTGTCCCTTGATGACCGTTACTCTCCTGCCCAGGCTGCAACTAACGCCAAGCGGCTCAAGCAGGAATCTGGTGTGCCGGCCGTATTTGTTCCTCACTCGGGGGGCACCTTTGCGCTGCAGGATTTCAACGAAAAAGATAACTTCATCGTGATGTCCTACAGTAGCGTGCCCAGTATTACCGAGAGTGGTAATACGATGACCCTGCGGATTCCGCCAACGTTTGATGGGTATGTAAAGGCCTTCACAGATTACGAAATGCAGAATAATGGCAGTAAAACAATGGGTATGGCCGGTGCAACCCACGAATACGCCAAGATCTGGGCATCGATGATCAAGAAGGAATGGGAGTCCAAGGGAGGTGGAATCGTTGCCGACAACCCCATGGACTACAACAAGTCGGCTGACTTCTTTACGGGTATCAGCCGGATCATGGCTTCAAGCCCGGACGTTCTTTTTGTGGGTGGTGCTTCCGAGCCTACCGGACTGGTGATCCAGCAAGCCCGTCAGATGGGATATCAAGGCGGCTTTATTGTAATGGACCAGGCCAAGATTGATGAGGTGGCCGAGGTCGCCGGTGGTCTGGACATGGTAGAAGGTGCTATCGGTGTAGTTCCCTTAAGCGTTTACGAGACAGAAACTGCCAAGAACTTCATCAAACGCTATCGTGACAAGTACGGTAAAACTCCGGGTTCCGAGGCGGCCTACAACTACCTGGCATTGCACGCCCTGGTAGAGGCCATGGATGCGACTGAGTCTACAGACCCGAAAGTCATTCGCGCTGCCATGGGCAATGCCCTGAAGAGCATGGATCTCGCCTATAACCCCTACGAAGTGACAGAAGTAACCGAGAATGGCGGCTTTGTAACACGCACAACGCTGGCTGTTGTGAAAGATGGCAAGATTGTGCGCGAAGAAATCAAAAAGTAAGCCTTAGTTCGTAAAAAAAGGCGGCCCTCCCGAGAGGTGCCGCCTTTTTTGTACCGCAAGTCCAGAGTCAGAGCACATACATGGCGAGGTTCTCGACCACACAAGCAGGCTTATCTTCGTTTCTGATTTCCACCACTGTCTGGTAAGTGGCCAGCAGGCGGTGATCATCCACCCGCTTCACTGATACCAGCTCAACCCGGGACCGGATATCTGACCCAGCCTTGACGGCTGCGGGAAAGCGGAGTTTGTTCAAGCCGTAGTTGATGGTGGCTGAAGTTCCCGTCACCTTGATGACTTCGCTGTTGAGCCTGGGTATCAGTGAGGCGGTCAGGTAGCCATGGGCGACCGGGCTCTTCCAGGGGGACTCGCGGTTGGCCCGCTCGAGATCCACATGGATCCACTGGTGGTCGCCGGTCGCATCGGCAAAGGCATTTATCATTGCCTGACTTACGGTAACCCAGGGGCTGAGGCCAATGAGCATGCCCTGGTAGGCTTCAAGATCATTAATATCAACAGTAATCATAGGACCTTCCTGATAGTGGATTGATGAAGGGCTCAAACGTTGTAGCCGGGAGACCTGGCATCAAGCAGTCTCAGAAGGGCGGGCCAGGTAAGCTTTGCTGCCTTGCCGAGTGAGCCTGATTGATCCGCCGTGGTGTCGATAGCCTGTTGGGTGGGCATGTATACCGGGCCACAGCTCTGCGCTTTTACCTGTATCTCGCAGGCCTTCATCAGGAAGTAGAGGTAAGTGAAGGTTTCCGGCACATCGCGGCCCACGGTCAGAATGCCGTGATTTCGCAAGATCATCATGGATTTGCTACCCAGATCCCGGATCAGGCGCTCCCTCTCATCAAGGTTGAGCGCTACGCCTTCATATTCGTGGTAACTCAGGTGCTCAAGGCACAGCATGGCGGTCTGGCTCAGGGGCAGTAGGCCATCACGGTGGGCTGATACCGCAACACCATCTGCTGCATGCAGGTGCATGACGGCTCCGGCATCTTCACGCCCCATATGTACGGCACTGTGGATGGTAAACCCCGCCGGGTTAACCCTGCGCAGCCCGCCAGCCTCCACGACTTCGCCATTTTGGTCGACTTTCACCAGGGATGAGGCGGTCATTTCATGGAACAGCAATCCGTAGGGATTGATCAGAAAGTGATGATCAGGCCCGGGCACCCGGGCCGACAGATGGGTGAACACCAGGTCGTCCCAGCCAAAGAGGGCTACCAGTCTATAGGCAGCAGCCAGTTCGGTTCTTATTTTCCATTCGGCTTTTCTCAGATCAGCCTGCATTTCGTCCGGGTGGTTTTTTGTCATGATTGTTCCTCCGCAGAGAATGATTACTCAAGGTTATTCCGGGCATAAAAAAGGGGTGGCATAGGCCACCCCGAAAGAGGGTCCTGACTGAATGTGGAGGCAGACCCAAGGTTCACTGATTCAGTATCAGTTGGCTTCCAGCAGGGCGGCATAGCGCTCAAGATGGAAGTCATCATCGCCCAGCTGGTGGTTGATCATCACCAGGCGCTTGGCGTAGTGGGCAAAGTTGTATTCCCAGGTCATGCCAATACCGCCGTGGGACTGTATGCCCTTCTCGGAAATAAACTGGGCGCTACGACTAATTACGTTTTTAGCGGCCGCAATTACCCGGCGGCGCTCGTCACTCTGAGGCTCATCAGCCACGCTGGCGGCAAGGATGGCCATTGAACGAGCCTGCTCCAGTTCGGACATCATGTCGGCCATCCGGTGCTGAAGCACCTGGAACTTTCCGATGGGCACACCAAACTGCTTGCGCTGTTTGAGATAGTCCAGGGTCAGGTCACAGGCGACTTCCATAACGCCGACAGCTTCACCACAAAGAGCGGAAATGGCACGGCCAACCTGGTATTCAATAACATCGGCAGCCTCACCTTCGTTGCCCAGCAGAGCGTCTGCGCCGACTTTGACGTTGTTCAGGAATAGATCGCAGCCCTTCGCGCCGTCGATGGTCGGGTAGCTGCGACGATCCAGGCCTTCAGCATTGGCGTCGATGACGAACAGGCTGATGCCAGAGGCATCACGGCTGCTGCCAGAGGTGCGAGCAGAAACCACCAGCAGGTCGGCACTATGACCACCGATTACGACCGCTTTGCGGCCGTTAAGAACATAGTCGCTGCCGGCTTTCTCGGCGGTGGTTTCTACGTCATTGGTGTTGTAGAAGCTCTGGGGCTCCTGCAGGCCAACGGCTACCTGGGTTTCGCCTGTTGCAATGCCGGCCAGCCACTGTTCTTTCTGCTGTTCATTGCCGGCCTGGCTAATTAGCCCGCCACCAAGAACCACAGATTGAAGGTACGGCTCGATGCACAGGCCGCGGCCCAGCTCGGTCATCACGCTTTGAACTTCAACACCGGTGCCGCCAAAGCCGCCAAGTTCCTCGGGGAATGGCACAGCCATCAGGCCCAGTTCGCCCAGTTGCTTCCAGAAACTTTCACTGAAGCCAAGTTCGGTTTCGCTGTATTCCAGCCGCTTTTCAAAGCTGTATTCACCGCGAACCAGACGAGCCACGGTGTCCTGCAGCATTTGCTGCTCTTCGTTGAGTCGGAAATCCATGGTCGCCTCCTTAAAGTCCCAGAATCATTTTCGAAACGATGTTCTTCTGGATCTCGTTTGATCCACCGAAAATAGACAGCTTGCGGTTGTTGAAGTAATGGGCAGCCAGAGGAGCAGCATCCGGGTCAGACAGGAATTCGCCGTCATAGGCCTGGTCCATCTCTTCTTCAACAAACGGAATGGCGTAAGGCCCGATCGCCCGGCGTGCCAGGTCGTTGATGGCCTGGCGAATCTCGGTGCCGCGCACTTTCAGCATGGAACTTTCCGCTCCCGGAACGCCGCCGCCCTCTACCGAGGCAACAATTCTCAGGTTGCTGATCGCTGCTGCCATCAGGTCGATTTCGACCTGCGCGATACGTTGGCTGAAGGTCGGATCCTGAATCAGGGGTTTGCCGTTCTTCACCCGACGGCTGGCCAGCTGCTTGAGGTGTGTCAGCGCTGCCTTGGACAGGCCGATGCCGGCCAGGCCGGTGCGCTCGTAGGTGAGCAGGTACTTGGCATAGGTCCAGCCTTTATTTTCTTCACCTACCAGGTTTTCGGCCGGAACCTTCACGTCTTCAAAGAAGACTTCATTAACTTCGTGCTCGCCGTCCAGAGTGATGATCGGACGAACGGTGATGCCCGGGGTATTCATGTCGATCAACAGGAATGAGATGCCTTCCTGCGCCTTCACTTCTGTATTGGTGCGAACCAGGCAGAAGATCATGTTGGCGTGCTGGCCCAGCGTGGTCCAGGTCTTCTGGCCATTAACGATGTAATGGTCGCCTTCGCGTACAGCCCGTGTTTTCAGGGAAGCCAGGTCAGAGCCGGCGCCCGGCTCGGAATAACCCTGACACCACCAGTCTTCGCCGCTCAGAATCCGGGGCAGGTACTGCTGCTTCTGTTCTTCGGAGCCGAACTTGATGATGACCGGGGCCACCATATTTACGCCGAAGGGAATGGAGCGGGGCACACCGTAACGGCAGGACTCTTCATCCCAGATGTGCTTCTGGACCGGTGTCCAGCTGACACCCCCGTACTGTTCCGGCCAGTGCGTGGCGTACCAGCCTTGCTCGCTGAGAATTTTTTGCCACCGCTGGTGGTCTTCCTTGCTCAGCTTGCGAAAGCCTTTCACCTTGGCTGCGATGTCTTCAGGCAGCTTGGCATCCAGAAATGCGCGAACTTCATCGCGGAAAGCCAATTCCTCGGCTGTGTAATTCATGTTCATAGGTAACCCTCACCGTGCTCTTAGCGAAAATGTATACCGCATAGCAGAATTGCTCCATGATCCATCAACCAAACGGTGGATGTCAATGCTAACGGAATCAACTGTCAAAAAAATGCATCGTTGTAGACATGCAAAAAGATAAATGGACTTGTTGATCTAAAATTCTTCATCTATATTCGTTGTCGTGGAAGATGGTACTGCATAATGAAATGAAAATAACCCACCATTCCGCTGTGCGGAATTGTTGCGGTAGGGTCTGTACCAGTCCCGGAGATTTAACAATAAAGACGCTAACCAACTCCGATGCGAGGTTTTTCAAGATGACAACAACAACAACCCGTTTTGCCACCCATCCGCTGGTCCGCGCCGTAGCCCTGGCGGGTGCACCTCTGCTGATGCTTGGCTCGGTAACTGCCCAGGCGCAGAGCAACACAGAGCTGGAAGAGCTGCGTGAGCGCATCCAGGTTCTGGAAAGTCATGTGTCGACTGCCCCTGAGGCGCGGAACGACAACCCATATCTGTTACGTGAAGGCGATGGGATGAAGATTGGTGATACCACGATTTCATTTGGCGGGTTCATCAAGGCCGATGTGATTTTCGGATCCAACGGTAATGGAATCAGCAACGGTTACTCCATTGGTTTGCCCCGGACGCTTGCCAAGGCGGCCAATGAAGGTGAAAGCGACTGGAAAACAGGCTTCTCTGTCCGTGAATCTCGTATCAGCATTGGTACCAAGACCGAGGATGTTGCCGGCCATGATTTGACCACGTACATCGAAATGGATTTCAACACCGCGGCTGATGCTCCCGGCAATGAAGTTGTCTCAAACAGCTATAATCCGCGCATGCGGCAGGCGTATGGCTCCTGGAATGGTTGGGATTTTGGCCAGACCTACACAACCTTTACCGATCTGGCTGCATTGCCAGAGATTCTGGACTAAGGTAAACAGGCTGCCTTTATCTATGCCCGACAGCCGATGCTCCGCTATAACATGTCCGCTCCGGGTGGCAAGTTGATGGTCGCCCTCGAAAACCCGGAAGATGGTTTTGGCTCTGAATCCTATGGCGATCAGTCCTATCCGGATCTCGTAGCGCGCTATCAGACTCGCGGCAACTACGGTTTCTACTCTGTTGCGGCCCTGCTGCGCCACCTGGAAGATGATGCTGCGGAGGACACCAAGGCAGCCGGTGCTGTATCTCTGAGTGCCCGTATTCCTACGTTTGGGCGTGATGACTTGCGTCTGCAATACAGCTATGGAGCGCTTGGCCGTTACATGGGGCTGTTCACCTACCCGGATGTGGATCGGGCTGAGCAGGCGGCCGGAAAGGTTGAGCCGCTGAATACCTACGGGGTCACTGCGGCCTACCGTCACTTCTGGAATTCAACCTGGAGAAGTAACCTGACGGTTTCCCATACCGAGATTGTGGACGATCTGGACTTCTCTCCTGCAGGGACTCTCAGCTATTTCGACTCCTCCACCTCAGTCCACGCCAACCTGCTGTGGTCCGCTCATAAGAACCTGACTCTGGGTCTTGAGTATGCCTACTGGGACTTTGGCGAGATCGCAGGTAGCGGCAGCCAGCAGTATGAGCAGGTAATGGCTTCCGCGAAGCTGTCATTTTGATCAGCGATTTCCGTTGAGTTAAAACGAGTATCAGGTATTTCATCGCTTGCCCCGGGTGCGCTGCACACCGGGGCTTTTTTGTTTGCCCGGCGAAGCCGGCAAACCCGGCCATCTGAAAGAAGATGGCGTCACCCCGACTGAGGGGAAGAC
>ENA-ORDG01000143-ORDG01000143.1-marine-metagenome-genome-assembly--contig:-NODE-143-length-32979-cov-5.177132_pt1 | contig 32979 bp, 28 predicted proteins | sample MGYA00248629_ERZ508524 | MGnify/ENA primary metagenome ERZ508524 (study PRJEB26194, sample SAMN05421901) | marine metagenome | isolation source: East of Rio de Janeiro, Brazil, South Atlantic Ocean...
TCAGAATCGACCCAAATATTTCCGCAATGTGCAGCAATAATTTTTTTCACAGTAGCCAGCCCAAAACCATATCCCTCTACATCGTAATTCAAGCGGGCATTTGTTTCAAACACTTTGTCCTGATGTTCCGCAATTATTCCCGGCCCGTTATCTCGAATCCAAAATTTAACAGTATCCCTACTTTCTTCACCACCGAATTTTATCCTGACGGGATTTTTTGTACCCCGAAATTTTATCGAATTGGCAATCATATTTTGCCAGACTTTCAGCATCCGGATTGGATCACACCTTGCTTCCGGCATGTCCGGCAGCTTGCTGAAACAGGCTATTCCTTCTTGTTCTGCATATTCAAAATTTTCAATCACCGCATTTATTATACGATCCATCGATACAGATTCCAATTCACCAATAACCTGGCCTGCTTCCGCATAATCCAGTTGCGTATTGATAAAATCCAGCATTTTGGTAAAAGTCTGTGGAATCCGTTCTAGTAATTCTTTTAAGCCTTCATCCTCAATGATTTGTGGAAATTCATTTTTGATGCGGTACAGAAAAAAATCATAAAGGCTGGCTGCACCAACGATTGGAGATTTAAGATCATGACTGACTGTGTGTGAGAAACTGCTAAGTTCCTGTTTTTTTTGCTGCAGTTCCTTGTTCAGTTCTTTGATTCTGTCAAGATCTTCTTTGCTGCGCAAAGCTGATTTTACACGGGATACTAAAATGGTACGATCAATCGGTTTGTAAATATAATCCACTGCTCCTGCGTCAAAAGCCTCCTCAAGGGAATCCATTTCCTGTTTGGCCGTTACCATTAATACAGGAATATCGTGGCATACAGGAATCATTTTAATACGTTTCGTAGCCTCAATTCCATCCATCACGGGCATCATAATATCCATCAAAATGCAATCCGGACTCCAGTTTTTCAGAATTTGCAGGGCCTCATTTCCAGACGAAGCTTTTCTAAATTCACACTTCAGTTGCCTCTGCAGATGGTCTTCAATCAGTAAACAGTTGTCCTCAATATCATCAACAATCAATATTCTGCGGGTGGCCCTGTGCCGGTCACTGGCTGGCATGAAATTTTTTCAATTACATGTGTATAGAGCGTTTTTCTGATGCGTCCAACATTGCTTCTTTGATGGCCTCTGCATAAGTCGGATGGGCATGTGACATCCGCGCGATATCTTCTGCGCTGGCCCGGTATTCCAGAGCAACAACTGCTTCTGCAATCAAATCTGCAGCACGTGCTCCAACCAAATGAATTCCTAATATTTCGTCAGTATCCTTGTCTGCCAGGACTTTTGCAAAACCTTCTGTGTCCATGGATGCACGGGCACGTCCTAGTGCCTTGAACGGGAAATTACCCGTTTTATAGTTATAATTTTCAGCTTTTAATTCGTCCTCAGTAAAACCGACTCCTGCTGCTTCCGGCCAGGTGTAGAGCACTCCCGGAATTGCTTTGTAATTGATATGCGGTTTTTGACCTGCTATCGTTTCCGCCACAAAAACTCCTTCTTCTTCTGCCTTGTGCGCCAGCATATCTCCTGCCACAACATCGCCAATGGCATAGATTCCCGGAACCGCAGTTTCCAAATGTTCATTTACCGGAATACGACCTTTATCATCAAGAGTAAGGGCGATCTTTTCCAAACCCAAATTGTCTGTAAAGGGCCTGCGTCCAACTGCAACCAGACAATAATCTCCGCTGAATTCCACCTCTTTGTCCTTCTTGTTTTTTGCAACAACTTTAACACTGTCTCCTTCTACAACTGTACTTTGCACAGTATGGTTGAGAAAAAATTCCAGACCCTGTTTTTTTAAAAACCGTTGAACTTCTTTAGCCAGTGAAAAATCCATTCCGGGAATTAAACGATCAAGAAATTCCACGACCTGCACCTTTGAACCAAGTCTGCTGAAAACTGAACCCAGTTCCAACCCAATCACACCACCTCCAATCACAATTAATTTCTCCGGAACCTTTTCCAGATTCAGGGCTTCGGTTGAAGTTATGATGCGTTTTTTGTCAATTATCACACCCGGAATACTTGACGGCTTGGAACCTGTTGCAATGATAACGCGTTCGGTGTTCACAGTTTCCTTGGAACCGTCGGTGCCACTCACTGAAATCGTCTTTGAATCGCTGAATGATGCATGTCCGGAGATGACCTTGATTTTATTTTTTTTCATCAAATACTTGATTCCGTCGCATGTCTGCCCTACCACATCGTCCTTACGCTGACGCATCCTTGGCCAGTTTAGTTTTATTTTTTCCGCCATGATACCGTGTGCCTCAAAATGACAGTTTGCATTGTAGAAATGCTCACTTGAATCCAGCAAAGCCTTTGAAGGAATGCAACCCACATTCAGGCACGTTCCACCCAGTGTAGGATAACGTTCAATGATTGCCGTTTGCATCCCCAGTTGTGCACAGCGGATTGCGGCCACATAACCTCCTGGCCCTGAACCGATGATTGTTGTGTCGAATTTGGTCATTGTTTGTTATATTGAAAGTAAGGTGAAAATGGTACTAAGGCTCTTTTTGAATTAGGCACTAAGGCACTAAGGCACTAAGGCACTAAGGCAAAATCAACTACCACTTCTGATTTTACTAACCAGGGAAAGTAGCATTCTTTCTATTTCTCGAGTATTTTCGTAAAGGCCATTGAACTCAAATTCGGTTAAGTATTCCAACTTTTTCGCAATTTCCAGTTGAGTTTGTAACTCGTATTAGAGAACCTACAAAAATTTGTAAAAAACGAACATAATCTCCAGTGGATCTTCGTCCATATCCTTCAGCAATGTTGCTGGGAATTGAAACTGCGCTTCGACGCAACTGGGAGATCAAACCATAAAACTCCGACTTTGGAAAATTCCCAGATGCCCGATAGATCTGTGTTACCAAATCCACAGATTTTTGCCAAACAATTAAATCTCGAAACGTCTTAATTGTTCCCATCCTGATGTTACCTCATACTAAATGTCCCAAGCCCCTGTGCCTCAGCTACTTTGTTCCTCAGTGCCTTTTTCCTTTGTGCCTCAGTACCTTATTAACACAGAGCCTTTTTTCCTTTGTGCCTTAGTGCCTCAGTGCCTTATTAACTCAGTGCCTTTTTTATACAAGCATCCTTGTCGGATTTTCCAGGAATTCTTTTACACGAACGAGAAAACTCACCGATTGCTGACCATCGACAATACGATGATCATAGGACAGAGCCAAATACATTACCGGACGAATCTCAACTTTTCCTTCAACTGCCATGGGCCGCTCAACGATATTGTGCATTCCCAGTATTGCGCTTTGCGGTGGATTTAAGATTGGAGTAGAAAGCATTGAACCAAAAACTCCTCCGTTTGTGATAGAAAAAGTACCGCCTTCCATTTCGTCAATACTGAGTTTGTTTTCACGCGCACGTTTGGCAAGTCTGCCAATTTCAATTTCAATTTGTGCAAGAGAGAGAGATTCTGCATTTCGAACAACTGGTACCATCAAGCCTTTGGGTGCACTCACTGCAATACCCATATCGACATAATCATGATAGACAATTTGATCCCCATCTATCTGGGCGTTGACTGCCGGAAAGTCCTTTAATGCTTCCGTGCATGCTTTTGTAAAGAGTCCCATGTAACCCAACTTTATGTTGAATTTTTCCAGAAACGCCTCTTTACTCTGGGAACGCAGCTCAAAAATAGCATGCATATCGACTTCATTAAAAGTCGTCAACATTGCTGTTTCGTTTTTTACTGCAACCAGACGCTCTGCCAGTTTTCGGCGCAGGCGGGACATACGTTCTCTTTTTATGCTGCGGGAACCGGACACAACCGGAGGGGTCGCTTCAAGTTTTGTTTCCGTGGTGGAAGCGGCATAATCCGGATTCTGCTGCAAATGCATTTCTACGTCTTGAGTCGTTATTCGACCACCTGGGCCGCTTCCGGATACGTCAGTTGTGCCCTGTTCAGCCATCATTTTTCTAGCAGCAGGAGATGGATGTCCGGCGGCATATGATGCTGAAGCAGAAGAAGCTTCATCCGGAATAGTTGCACGTTCAGAGGGTTCTTCTGATTTTACGATGACCTTAGATGGCGTTGGAGTTGAAGTAATTTTCGGTTGCTCTGCATCGGTATCAATCGAACATGCCACATCTCCTATTCCCGCAGTTTCGCCTTCCTGCAGCAGAATTTTCAGTCTGCCTGCACTTTCGGCAATCAGGGGCAAAGTTGCCTTGTCAGTTTCAATTTCGCAAATCGTTTCATCAATTAGAACGTAGTCGCCGTCGGCTTTGAGCCAATTCCCGATTTCAACTTCAGTAATTGATTCGCCTGGACTCGGAATTTTAATTTCCACAATAGACATAGACAAAACCTTTAAATGGGTTAGTTAAAAAATATGATCTCGCATACAGTCTGAAATCCACCCCGGACTTAAATCATCAACCCGGAAATGGAAATAAGAACAATCCAGGGGGTAATTTTGGTGCGGGTTCATTCCTCAAAAGCCCTGTGCACCAGATTTTTCTGTTCTGCAGTGTGAACCTGTGGTATTCCGACCGCAGGAGAACTGTCCGCGTCACGTGCCACCAGATCCAGCACTTTCCCGGTTTCAGAGAATGTCCGCAAAACAAAGCTCCAGGCACCCATATTTTCCGGCTCTTCCTGCACCCAGCACCATTGCTTGGCCCCGGAATATCGTTTAAAAATTGAGAGCAACTGCTTTTTTGGAAATGGATAAAGCTGCTCTAAACGTACAATCGCAATGTCTTTGACATCACTGCTTTGCTGACATTCAAGTAAGTCATAAAATACTTTACCGCTGCAAAACAAAACCTTTCGGACAGAGGACGCATCCACAAAATCATCGTCGATTACTTCCAGAAAATGAGTTCCTTCGAGAAAATCATCAAGCAAACTCAAACACAATGGATGACGTAACAAACTTTTAGGTGTAAAAATTACCAGCGGTTTCCGAAACGGCAATGCCATTTGACGACGCAAAATATGAAAGATATTTGCAGGAGTGGTGCAGTTGACAATCTGCATATTATTTCCGGCACAAAGAGTCAGAAAACGCTCAATCCTGGCTGAAGAATGTTCCGGCCCCTGCCCCTCATGTCCGTGCGGCAACATGAGTACCACACCATTCATGCGGTGCCATTTTGTTTCAGAAGATGAAATAAACTGATCAATAATTATTTGCGCTCCATTTGCAAAATCACCAAACTGCGCCTCCCAAATTGTTAAAGAAGTTGGAGCAGCATAGGCATAACCGTATTCAAAACCCAGAACACCATATTCTGAAAGAAACGAATTGTAGACTTCAAAGGGAGCCTGATCCTTGAAAAGATAATTCAAGGGAACGTGTTTTGTGTTGTCCTCAGAGGTGATAATTGCATGCCGATGCGCAAATGTTCCTCTTCCGCTGTCCTGGCCGCTTAAACGGACAGGCGTACCCTCTGTTACCAAAGTCGCAAAGGCCATGGTTTCAGCCATTCCCCAATCAAGCTGTTTTTTCTCTGTAACCATTTTCCGGCGGTTTTTATACAGCTTTTGGATTTTTGCAAAAAATTTCAAATCAGCACCGGGACTTCCGGATCTTGACAAGTCTGTCACCAGTTCGCTGATTTCTACAAATTTCTTTCTGGACACTCCTGTTTCCGGAGATTTTTCAAAATCCTTTTCTTCCGCTCTCCGGACTCCAGACCAGACGCCTTCCAGAAATGAAGTAACAGAGGCCGTTTCCTGTTGCTTCGATTCCTCCAAACGGTCGTTGAGGTACTGCTTGAATTCATCTTCCATTTGCGTTGTTTCTTTTTCCGTAAAACTTCCGGATTCCACCAGTTTCTTACTGTAAACTTCCCTGACCTTTGGATGCCTCGCAATCCGTCGATACAAATCGGGCTGTGTAAATCTTGGTTCATCTGCTTCATTGTGACCATGCCGCCGGTAACCCAAAATATCGACAAATACATCCCGATGGAATTCTTGACGAAACTCAAGTGCGAGTTTTGTAACATAGGCTACAGCCTCAATATCATCTGCATTAACGTGAAATACAGGTGAAAGAGTTGTTTTTGCCACATCCGTACAATAAGTGCTGGAACGTCCTTCCATAAAATCTGCAGTGAATCCAACCTGATTGTTAATCACCAAATGTACAGTTCCGCCAGTTTCGTATCCCGGAAGTTTCGACATTTGCAAAACTTCATAAATGATACCCTGGCCTGCCATTGAGTGATCTCCGTGAATGAGAATCGGCACCAGTTTTTTAACATTGCCCTCGTGATATTGATCTATTTTGGCCCGGGAAATTCCTTCCACAACCGGATTTACTGCTTCCAGGTGTGATGGATTTGGGGTCAGGCTCAGGTGCACTTTTTTTCCACTGCGCACTTTCTTGTCACTTGAATAGCCCATGTGGTATTTCACATCACCGGAAAATCCGTCGCTACCAAAGGCCTTTCCTTCAAATTCAGCAAAAATATCGCTGTAGGTTTTTCCTAAGATATTTGCCAGCACATTTAACCTGCCGCGATGTGCCATTCCAATCACAAACTCTTCCACACCAAGTTCAGCACCATACTCAAGTATCATATCAAGTGCAGGAATAATTGATTCTCCTCCTTCAAGTGAAAATCTTTTTTGTCCCACAAATTTAGTATGCAGAAAACTTTCAAAGGCCACTGCTTCATTCGTTTTACGTAAAAGCTCGATTTTCTCTTCACGAGAAAAATTTGGTGTGTTGCGGCAGGATTCCATTTTTTGCTCAAGCCAGTTTATAATCTCTATTGTCCTTACAAATTTGTATTCCACTCCGATGGAACCACAATACGTTTGTTCCAATAATTCGAAAATTTCACGCAAAGTTGCATTTCCAATTCCAACACGTGTACCCGCATGAAACTCCGTATCCATATCCGCTTCACTTAAGCCAAAACTTTCTAGGACTATTTCTCCCTCATGTATCCGCCGAGGACGTACAGGATTGGTGTTTGCGAACATGTGCCCGCGCTGGCGATAAGCTCCAATCAGGTTGCTGACTGCCATCTCTTTTTGAAACTGTTCTGGAACAACTTCTTCAGTATGATCAACAACCGGCTTAGCTTGGGCTTCCTGAGAAAAATCTGCCTTTGAAAATTCAAATCCTTCAAAAAAATTCCTCCACTCCTGATCTATAGAGTTGGGATCCTGCTGATATTGCTGATAAAGCCCTTCAAATGCGCCAATATCTGCGTTATTTAAATATGAAAGTGGGTTCATGATAATTGTAAATAAATAAGTAATGCTGTTTTCATAAAAAGTCTCAAAACCGTGTCATTTCGAGCCAAGCAAGAAATCCTGTATAAGCGACCACACTGATATCATAAATATTTTCCACCGAGGTCGAAATGACAGTGAGGATTTCAGACTGTTTACGAGACAGTCAGTAATATCAAGTAATTTTATGCTTAATTTCATGTCAACTAAATCATTTTCTACGTACCGGTTTTTTACGACTTACTTTGGAACGCATAGTCCCTTTATTTGTATCTTTTCCTTTTTTACGGTCTTTAGAGCGTGACGAGAATTTTGTGGATTTCGGAGCTTTCGAGATATTGGAAATTCTTAACTGTTGTCCTGCGACCCAAACTTTTTTCAAGTCATTCAACACATCTTTTGGCATTCCATCCGGCAGATCAATTACGCTGTAATCATCATAAATATTGATCCGTCCGATGTACTGACTATCGAGTCCTGCCTCATTTGCAATGGCACCAACAATGTTGCCGGGTTTCACCTCGTGAATGTGACCCACTTCAAGACGGTAACGCACCATCCCCTCTTCCAGCGGCAGTTCCTTTCTGTGAGTACGAACGCGCTCTTTTCCCTGTCCTTTGCTTCGTTCTTTTCCTTTATCTGTTCCTTTATCCGTTCCTTTACCTCTACCTCGTTCTTTAACACGATTGGAATCGGATTTTTCCCAGTCAGAATCTGTTTTTTGTTTTGCCCGCTTCTGCAACAGGAATGGGGAGTTGCCTTGTAAAAGGAGTGCAAGAGCAGCAGCAATTTCCAGTGCTGGCACATTGTGTTCCTGTTGATACTGCTCAATCATTTGATAAAACAAACCCAGTTCTTCTGTTGCAAGAGTGTCGCTGATATCCTGTTTGAATTTAGCAATCCGCTTGTCATTGATCACTTCAGTGGAGGGAAGTTCCATCATTTCAATCTTTTGCCTGGTCGCACGTTCGATGGAATTCAACATCCTTTTTTCACGGGGTGCAACAAACAAAATAGCGTCACCTTCACGACCCGCACGTCCCGTTCGACCAATACGATGCACATAGGATTCCGTATCATGCGGAATATCATAATTCAGCACGTGGCTGATACGTTCTACATCCAGCCCTCGTGCAGCTACATCTGTGGCCACCAGAATATCCAGCTTTCCCTTCTTCAAATTTTCAATAGTACGTTCACGTTGACTTTGCTTGATATCTCCATTGAGCGCTGAGGAAGCATAACCGCGTGCTTCCAGCTTTGAAGACAACTCCACCGTAGCGGTTTTTGTTCGGACAAAAATAAGTATCGCCTCAAATGGTTCTGCTTCCAGGATACGCGTCAACGCATCCAGTTTATGCATCCCGCTCACTGGCCAGAAACGTTGACGGATCGTAGGGGCAGTGGTGGTTTTATCCTTAATGATAATTTCTACAGGGTCTTTCAAATATCGCGTGGCAATCCGTCTTATCTGATGCGGCATGGTGGCAGAAAAAAGGGCAATTTGTCTTTCCTTAGGTGTTTGCTCAAGAATCCACTCAACGTCATCAATAAATCCCATCCGCAGCATTTCATCTGCTTCATCCAGAACAAGTGTGCTGAGCTTATCAAGTTTCAAAGTACCGCGGCGCATGTGATCCATCACGCGTCCTGGAGTTCCAACCACTACATGTGATCCACGCTTCAAACCTCGTATTTGCCCACTATATTCCTGACCTCCATAAATCGGCAGCACATGAAAACTTTTCATATGAGATGCATATTTTTTAAAGGCTTCTGCGACCTGAATCGCTAACTCTCGGGTAGGTGCAAGGACCAAAACCTGCGGGTCTTTCTGCCGTAAATTTAAGTTGGAAAGCAAAGGCAGAGCAAAAGCCGCTGTTTTACCAGTACCGGTTTGTGCCTGTCCCAATACGTCTTTCTTTTCCAACATTAATGGAATAGTTTGCTCCTGAATGGGGGTGGGAGTTTCATAACCAACTTCGTCTAAAGATTTTTGGAGAGCAGGTTTGAGTTCGAATTCACTGAAAGAGGTAATCATTATTAATAATTTGGGTGTATTGAAAACAACTGATTTTACACGAGACGGCCTGCTGTAGAGTATGCTAAACCGTATTGTGTCTTCTAGACTTCTAACCTTAAATCATCTCATATTTGGACAACACATTAAAGAAGCAATGCTAAAATTACAAATATAAATCCGGTTCACAGTAAAAGTATTTCATATGTAATCCCGGACTTGATCCGGTATCAAGTTTTTCAAAAAGTTTGAGATCAAGTATTGAAGTTGTTCCTCTGGAATCCCGCATGCGTGGGATGACAATGGAGAAAAAACGAAAGCGGCAAAACAGTTATAGCAACTAAATCAACACAGTCATTTCGACCGAATGTATTGTCATCTTGAGCGTAGAGAGATCTATCAGATAACAGTGTTTAAGATTATCCAAGATTTCTCGCTTCGCTCAAAATGACACGGTTTCAGGACTTTTTAATACGGAATTATGCTTTGTAAAAGGAGAATCCCCTCAGGCGCAGGGAATTTGTGATAACAGAAACAGAACTGAGTGCCATTGCTGCTGCAGCCAGCATTGGATGCAAAGCCGGTCCGCCAAAAGGCACTAACAAACCAGCAGCAATCGGAATGCCGACTACATTGTAACCAAAGGCCCAAAAAAGATTTTGGCGAATGTTCCTCAAGGTCGCACGGCTGAGTCGCAATGCGTCAGCAACGTGCCGCAAATCATTTTTCATCAGCACCATGTCCGCCGTTTCCAGCGCCACATCGGTTCCGGATCCCATTGCAATGCCGACATCCGACTGGGCCAATGCCGGAGCATCGTTGATGCCGTCACCAATCATGCCCACGTGTCCGCCCCGTGCCTGATACTGCTTTACAATTTTGGATTTTTCTTCCGGAAGAACACCAGCATGAATTTTAGTGATTCCTGTTTTTTCAGCAACTGCTTCCGCAGAAGTTTTTTGATCACCGGTGAGCATCACAACTTCCAAGCCTAATTGTTGAAATTTTCGGACCGCTTCAGCGCTTTCAGGTCTAGCTTCATCTGCCAGACATATCACACCTGCTAAGTTTCCATCAAGGGCAACAAAAATCGGAGTACTTCCGGAAGGAATTTGTTTTGCCAAAATTTCCGGAACCTCGGAGAAAATATTTTCACTTCGCATCAAAGCCGGATTTCCGACAAAAATTAAATTCCCATTGCAAATGGCTTTTACACCAAATCCAGATTTTGCTTCAAATGCAGTAATTTCCGGTAATGTAAGGTTCGCTTTCAAATTCTGTTTTTCCGCCTCAGCAACTACAGCTCGTCCCAAAGGATGCTCGGAACCTTGTTCTACTGCCGATGCTAATTTCAATAATTCGGTCTGGGCCTGTTTTTGATTTTTTGTATCAACTGTTATAATTTGCGTAACTTTCGGACGGCCTTCGGTCAGCGTTCCGGTTTTGTCCAGAATGAGGGTGTCGAGTCGATGTGCTGCTTCCAGAGCAGGAGCATTCCGGAACAAAATTCCATGCTGTGCGGCGGTTCCGGTTCCAACCATAATCGCAATCGGCGTGGCCAGTCCCAAAGCACAAGGACAGGCAATCACCAAAACGGCGACAGTGTAACCTAAAATTTCATTGGCGGATGCTCCGGAAAGCCACCACCCAACTCCGGTAAAGGCCGCAATTACCAAAACCACAGGAACGAAAACGCCTGCAACTTGATCGGCCAAACGTGCTACCGGTGCTTTGGCCAGTTGAGCGTTTTCCACCAGCCGGATTATGCGGGACAGTGTTGTTTCTCCTCCCACACGCTGTACTCGAATCGTGAGCACTCCGTTGGTGTTGAGGGTTCCTCCGGTGACTTCAGATCCACTGGAACCGTGATCTCCAACAGTTTTTTCAACGGGAAGCGGCTCACCGGTGAGCATCGATTCGTCCACAAAACTTGAGCCTTCCACAACGATTCCATCTGCCGGCACAATACTTCCCGGACGAACACGCAGGACATCTCCGGGATGTACCAAATCAATTGAAATGCTTGATTCCTTTTCCTCATGCACCAGGACTGCTTCTTTGGGACGCAATTTCAACAACGAACTAATCGCTGCCGAAGCACGGCTGCGGCTTTTGGCTTCGAGCGATTTTCCCATCAAAATTAGTGCGATGATCACACCTGCTGTTTCAAAATAAAAACCTTCTACGTTCAGTTGCGTTCCAAATAAATTCCACAAACTGAACCCAACCGCCGCAGCAGTTCCCATGGCTACGAGGGTATCCATGTTGGGGGTACGATGCAACAATGTGGAAATACCTTTGGTATAAAAATCACGTCCGGCCCAAAGCACAGGCAAAGTCAACAGCAATTGAATCAGCCCGTAGCGCAGGGGTTCCGTTTCCGGAGCAAACCAGTTGGGAAGTGAAAAACCTAACATCGGCCCCATGGCCAGCAAAACAAGCGGTACTGAAAATCCAAGCGCCAGCCACATTTTGCTGCGGAATTTTAAGTATTCCTGTTCCGACTGCTCGGATGGTTCCGGTGCATCCTCAGTATCCTTCAATCGCTGAGCCTCAAATCCTGCTTCTTCAACAGCGGATTCCAGAACCGATGGATTCGCGATTTCCGGATTGTAATGAACGGCTGCCCGGTTCAGCGCAAAATTGACTTCCGCCAAATCCACACCATCTACGTTGCCCAGGGCTTTTTCCACTGAATTCACACAGCCGGCACAAGTCATCCCCTGAATATCCAAATTGATAATTTGTATCGCTTGTTCCATTTTTCCTCCAAAATTAAGGAATCTTTGCATGTTCGATTTTATAACAAAATCCAAAAGAACACATAAACCGGGTAGGGCTGCATTACACGGCGGCCTGAGGCGGAGACGTAGCAAGGCCCTATCGTTTCATCATTCTTTTATACCTTATAGGGGTATTATGTTTACGTCAAGCTAAAAAAATAATTATTTTTCCCATTGAAACTTTTCCAGACTATGTGAAGGTAAAATTGTGTCTTTCAGCTTTATTTTTCTTTTCTTCACTTTTTAAGGGACCTCATCTTGCACGCAACGCTACTCATCACAAACTGCGATAAATCTTCCGCTCGCTATTTAAAAATTAAATGAACCTTCATTGATGGAGAACACCATTAAACTTATTTCTTCAAAAACAAAAACCACGACGCATCCAGTAAGCGGTGCGTCCCAGTTTTTCACTTCCTTTCTCATCCGAAGGTTTTTTTTGCTGCTCTGACGGGCAAATTATTAATGCCGGATTCATGTTAGTTCGCATGAACAAAGGTCTGTCATTTGCACTTCCCTGTAAAAAATTGCATGATGTAGTCACATCGTTTTCTCCTCAAAATAAATGTGTAATGAAAGACAGCAGTAATTCAATCTCTACCGCTCTAATTCCCACTATACCCCTGGATTATCAGGAATATCCAATTGAAGAAGTTCAGCGTCGTTCGCTGGAGTACTACGAAAATATGAAGCGGCGTCGAACGGTTCGCGATTTTTCCAGGCGTAAAGTACCTCTTGATATTATTGAAAATTGTTTACGTACCGCAGACACTGCCCCGAACGGAGCAAATCAACATCCATGGCAATTTGTCGTGGTTTCTGATCCGGAAATTAAGCTTCAAATCCGGGAGGCTGCGGAAAAGGAGGAGCAGGATTTTTACAAAAGCCGCGCAAGCAGAGAATGGCTCGAAGCTCTTGCACCACTGGGAACGGATGAAAACAAACCCTTTTTAGAAACTGCTCCTTATTTGATTGCCATTTTTGCCAAGGTATATGGTCTTGACGAAAAAGGGAAACGTGTCAAACACTATTATGTAAATGAGTCAGTGGGAATTGCCACAGGATTATTGATCAGCGCCATTCACCATTCAGGATTGGCGTCACTCACCCATACTCCAAGCCCAATGCGTTTCCTGAACCAAATCCTGGAGCGTCCGGAAAGGGAACGCCCCTTTTTATTACTGGTCGTAGGATATCCTGCAGCAGATGCCAGAGTTCCGGATATTCAGAGAAAATCTCTGCCGGAAATTTCTACATATTTTTGAGGGAAGATCAGCAGGAAAAAGCAACATGCAGAGATGAATCATCAACAATTTTCCAGGACACATGCTTCTGAAGGAAGTTCAATTTCAATAGTGGCATGATCAACTCCCATTTTCCGTGTCTGCTCGCGAATTTGGTTTTTGAGTTGAACCAGAGTCTCCTGATCAGGAATTTGACTAATCACCACATGCAAGCTGAGCACATGGTATTTACCATCCAGCGACCAGGCGTGTACGTCGTGTACATCTTCTACGTTATTCATTAAACGCAGTTCACTTTCAAGTGCGTCGAGGTCAAGGTCTTCCGGATTGGATTGCAAAAATATTCTGGCAACATGTCTCAAACTTCGGAAAACATTCCATAAAATAAAGAGCGTCACTCCCAGTGCCATCAATGGATCCAGCCAGGGAAAATCACCAAAGTGCATGGCAATACTGCCGATCAGCACAACCGTCCAGCCCAGCACATCTTCCATTAAATGCCAGTTGACCATTTTTGCATTCAGGGACTGACTTTTTCGATTGCGCCAAAAAGCAAAACCATTAAACGCAATTCCCAGCAATGCCAGCCAAAACATACCTGTTGCGTCAACAATCTGTGGTTCAAACAGGCGGGGGATGACATGTACAATAACCACAATCGAACCTGCCAGAAGGACCACTCCATTGATCAGCGCGGCCAAAAGTGATAAACGTCCATAACCATAGGAAAACCGCTGATCTCTTTCCTTCCCCGACGCTTTCTGTAAATACCACGCGAGTAACAACGCCAATGAATCACCTGCATCGTGCAAAGCATCCGCTAAAATAGCGACGCTGTTTGTCCATAATCCTCCCGCAATTTCAATCAGCGTGAAAATAAAATTTAGCAGAAACGCGCCGCCGAGTGCTTCAACATCTCCTGAATGATGATGACCATGTTCATGGTGATTTTTGACGTTTCCGCTTTCCATTTTTCTGTAGTTTTTTTATTATTATCGTCTACTTAAAAAGTATAACTATTAACAGCTGGTATAAAAAATATGTCTGAAAAACACGAATTTTCTCCATTGATTTTTTCTATCTTAAAGGTTCATTATTCTTCAGATTCTGGCAATAAAAACTCAACTCCAGCTGGTGGAAGAATAGCATGAAAACCCAAACCCCTCAAACAATTTATCTCAAAGATTACAGGCCTCCACAGTTTTTGATCGATACGGTGGATTTGCACATTGATTTAGCTGAAGAATGGACGACAGTAAAAGCAGAATTGAATTTCAGGCGAAATCCTGCTTCCGCTGAAAACAGTAAAACATTGGTACTCAATGGACATAAGATGGAACTTATGGCTGTCATTCTGGATAATGTGGAACTGACGCAGGATCAGTATCAAGTTGATGAATCTCAACTTACAATTAATGATGTTCCGGAAAAATTTGTACTGTCAACGGAGGTCCGGATTCAACCGCAAAACAACACCGAGCTTGAGGGTCTTTACAAATCCAGCAAACTGTTCTGCACTCAATGCGAATCAGAAGGTTTCCGTAAAATAACATATTTCCTGGACCGTCCGGATGTCATGTCACTATACAGCACGACCATTTCCGCCGATCCGCAGCTCTATCCGGTGATGCTTTCAAATGGAAATCTGCTCGACAGCGGAAAACTAACTGACGGCCGACACTGGGTAAAATGGGAAGATCCTTTCCCAAAACCGGCTTATCTTTTCGCGCTGGTCGCCGGAGATTTACTGCACATTGAGGACTCATTCCGGACATCTTCCGGACGTGAGGTGAAATTGCAAATATACGTTGAAGCGGAAAATATTGAATTTTGCGATCACGCCATGCGCTCGCTCAAAGAGTCGATGCGCTGGGATGAAGAACGTTTCGGGCGGGAGTATGACCTTGATTTGTTCATGATTGTAGCAGTCAATGATTTCAATATGGGAGCCATGGAAAACAAAGGGCTCAATATTTTTAATTCCAAGCTGATCCTTGCTTCTCAGGAAACTGCGACTGACACAGATTTCTACAATATCCAGGGTGTGGTTGGACACGAATATTTTCACAACTGGTCTGGAAATCGTGTCACCTGCCGTGACTGGTTTCAACTGAGCCTCAAGGAAGGTTTCACCGTTTTCCGTGATCAGGAATTTTCCTCAGACCTGAATTCCAGAGCAGTGCAGCGTATCGCAGACGCGGACCGCCTGCGTGTGCATCAGTTTCCTGAAGACGCCGGACCGATGAGTCATCCGATACGTCCTGATTCTTACATGGAAATCAATAACTTCTACACCATGACAGTTTATGAAAAAGGTGCCGAGGTTGTGCGTATGATCTATACTCTGCTGGGTAGAGAAAATTTTCGCAAAGGCACTGATCTTTATTTTGATCGACACGATGGACAAGCCGTGACCTGTGACAATTTTGTCGCAGCAATGGAAGATGCAAACGGAGTTGATTTACAGCAATTCAGGCGCTGGTACGGTCAGTCAGGCACACCGGAACTCCACATCCGCGGCTCACATGATCCGGAGGCAAAAACATATTCCCTGACAGTTCGGCAATCGTGTCCGGATACTGCCGGACAAAAAGGATTCGGCACTGAGAAATCCAAGAATGACGTGCATGAAAAACAAACAGCACCGGTTGAAATTCAAAACTCAAAACAGAATGCTCATCACTCTTTCCAAAAACAACCGTTTCACATTCCTTTAGCGTTGGGTTTGCTTGCAGCAGACGGTGACACTCTGCCGTTAAAATTAACAGGCTGTACTGCTGAAAAAAATCAGGACACAATCATCCTGGAACTCCGCAAGCAAAGTGAAACTTTTGTCTTTGAGAACATTCCCGCAGCGCCAGTTCCATCACTTTTGAGGGGATTTTCTGCACCGGTAAAGCTGCTTTTTGATTACAGCATTGCTGACCTAGCCTTTTTACTGGCCAATGACACTGACGAATTTAACCGCTGGGAAGCAGGTCAGCAACTGATGATCCGAATTTCACTGGAACAAATACAGCGTTTTCAAAATCATGAGCCATTTAACCTACCCTCGGAATTGGAAAATGCTTTCCGGAGTCTCCTGAACCAAACTCAGGAGGGCGATTCCGCACTTTTGGCGCTGGCATTAAGTTTTCCAAATGAACCATATTTGGGTGAGTTAATGGACGTAATTGATGTGGACGCAATTCATGAAACACGTACATTTCTACGCAAAGAACTGGCACAAAAACTACAGCCTGAATTTGAAAAAACTTATCTGGAATTTCAGGAAGAAGGCGCATTCAAAATCGATCAACAATCGATGGGACGGCGTAGTTTGAAAAATGTCTGTCTCAGTTATTTATCAGAATTGGGAAGTTTGGATATCCGCAAATTGACACAAACTCAATTCCGTAAAAACGAAAATATGACTGACGTTGCAGGCGCGCTTGGAGTGCTGACTCATCTGGATTGTCCGGAACGTGAAACGGCTTTTAGCGAGTTTGAAAACAGGTGGCGAAAAAACACGGTGGTGATGGACAAGTGGTTTGCTTTGCAGGCAATTTCATGTCTGCCAAAAACACTGGATCATGTGCGAAAATTGACGAGCCACTCTGCATATGAAAAAAATAATCCTAATAAAATCCGGGCTTTGATCAGCACGTTTTCACGCTTTAATCAGTTGAGATTCCATGCCGCGGACGGTTCCGGTTATGAGTTTATTGCAGAACAGGTTTTGAGGCTCGACCCACTGAATCCACAAATTGCAGCAAGGCTGGTAAGTGTTTTCAATAACTGGAAAAAATTTACTGAAACACATAAAACAAAAATGAACTATCAACTTCAGAAAATTGTTAAAACACCAAAACTTTCCGGAGACGTTTTTGAAATTGTCTCAAAAGCTTTGGGTTAAACTTCATCACCGCTAACAAAAGCTGGTTTTATGGATCCTAAATTATTTAAATTTAACACATTAAGTTTACACGCAGGACAGCGTCCTGATGCGGAAACGGGCTCGAGGGCCGTACCGATTTATCAGACTACCTCTTACGTTTTTCAGGACAGTGACCACGCGGCGGCGTTGTTCAACCTGGAGCAGGGCGGACACATTTACAGCCGTATTTCAAATCCAACAGTCGCGGTGCTGGAAGAACGAATCGCCGCTCTTGAGGGCGGAACCGGCGCAGTGGCTACTGCTTCAGGACAAAGTGCTCTATTTGCAACGATTATGACGCTGATGGGACAAGGCAATCACATCGTTTCCTCGGCTTCACTTTACGGCGGCAGCGTCAACCTTTTCCAGCACACCTTACCGCGTTTCGGTATTGAAACCACTTTTGTCAATCCCCGTAAACCGGAAGATTTCAGGAAAGCAATTCGTCCCGAAACACGCCTGGTATTTGGCGAAATTATCGGCAATCCGGGACTGGAAATTCTGAATGTCCCTGCAGTTGCAGAAATTGCACACGGGGCGGGTTTGCCATTGATGATTGATGCAACTTTCAACACACCTTATTTGTGCCGAGCTCTTGAATTGGGAGCAGATTTGGTTTCACACTCGGTTACCAAGTGGATGGGCGGACACGGAGTTGCGTTAGGAGGAGTGGTGGTTGAAGGTGGACGTTTTGACTGGGAAACTGACGGAAAATTTCCGACGCTTACTGAACCATATGCCGGTTATCACGGGATAAATTTCTTCGAAGAATTCGGACCACAGGCTTTTTCGATGCGCATGCGTTCAGAAGCAATGCGGGATTTCGGCCCTGCGATGAGTCCACAAAACGCTTTTTATCTCTTGCAGGGTTTGGAAACTCTGCCGATCCGTATGGAACGTCACATCAGCAACACCAAAATATTGCTGGAGTTTTTACAGTCAAGTGAAGAAGTCGCCTGGGTGACGCATCCGGATTTGCCGGATCATCCGGATCATGAACTGGCTTCACGGATTCTGCCTAAAGGAGCAGGATCAATTGTTGTTTTTGGAGTAAAAGGAGGACGGGAAGCCGGTGCCGCTTTTATTAATTCCGTGCAGTTGGCTTCACACTTGGCAAATGTAGGAGACGCAAAAACGCTCGTGATTCATCCGGCCAGTACGACTCATGCACAAATGGACTCGGACACAATGAAACAGGCCGGCTTGACCGAAGACATGATTCGGCTTTCGGTCGGACTGGAAGACGCGGATGATTTGATTAATGATTTAAAACAAGCCTTGCGTAAGGCCGCAAAAGCAACAGGAGTAGCAAAATGAAGCTCAATGTGATCAACAGTTCTCCAGGCGAAAATAATACAATTTTTGCTGCTACCGGAGGAAGAGTACTTAACCCGGAACTTCCCCTCGTCATTTTCATGCATGGAGGAGGAATGGATCACACAGTCTGGAATTTACATACACGCTATTTCGCTTTTCACGGTTATTCAGTCCTGGCATTTGATTTTCCAGGACACGGACGTTCAGACGGTTCATTTCTGGATAGCATTGAACAAATGGCGGACTGGATTCCAGAGTTAATGAATGCTTTGGGACTGGAAGAACCGAATCATACTGCTTCCTTAGTGGGACACTCGATGGGAGCCCTTGCGGCTTTGGAATGCACATCCCGTTATCCTGAAAGAGTGCGCTCATTATGTTTGATGGGTCCTTCGGCAAAAATGCCGGTGCATCCGGATTTACTTGAAGCGGCCCGCAAAGACGACCCGCTGGCTTATGATTTGGTTACCTCCTGGGGACACGGACCAGCCGGACATCTGGGAAGGACACCGGTTCCTGGCTTGTCACTTATTGGCGGAGGGCGTGCTTTGCTGAGTTCTGCACCAAAAGGAGCTTTGGGCAATGATTTGGAAGCCTGCAATGTTTACCAAAACGGAATGAATGCGGCAAAAAATATCCGCTGCCCCACGTTGTGCATAATTGGAAGTGATGACAAAATGACTCCGGCCCGTAACGGGATGGAACTCGCTTCAACAATTCCGGAAGCAAAAACTGAAATCATCCAGAACTGTGGACACATGATGCTGCTGGAAGATTCAAATGCATCTTTGAAGGCCCTTAAGGGACATTTAAACAGTTTTGAAAGCTGATCTCAGCACCTGTTTCAGAGGTCTATTTCAGACCCGTTCAATCAGCATAGCAATTCCCTGTCCGACACCGATACACATTGTGCAAAGCGCATAACGTTCTCTGCGCAACTGCAGTTCTTTCACGGCGGTCAAAGCCAAACGGGCGCCACTCATACCGAGCGGATGTCCCAGCGCAATTGCTCCTCCATTTGGATTTACACGCTGATCGTCATCAGCCAAATCCAAAGCACGCGTTACAGCTAAAGCTTGCGCTGCAAATGCTTCATTGAGTTCGATTATTCCGATTTTGTCCAGTGAAACTCCGGTCAATTCGAGCAGTTTTTGCGTTGCCGGAACAGGACCATAGCCCATAATTCTGGGTTCAACACCTGCTGTGGCCATTCCTACGACTCTCGCAACAGGAGAAAGCTTTTGTTTTGTTGCCATCGTTTCTGATGCAATGATCAAAGCTGCTGCACCATCATTAACTCCGGAAGCATTTCCCGCAGTGATGCAACCGTTTTCACGAAAGGGTGTGGTCAATTTTCCGAGTTTTTCCAGCTTTGTTTCCGGACGTGGATGTTCATCCTGATCAACGATCAACGGCTCACCTTTGAGCTGCGGAATACTTACCGGCACAATTTCCTCTCCAAGCCGTCCTGATTCCATTGCCTGTCCGGCTTTTTGCTGAGAACGCCAGGCAAAAGCATCTTGATCCTCTCTTGAAATATTAAATTCTGCAGCCAAATTTTCCGCAGTTTCAGGCATTGAATCAGTTCCATATTGTTCGAGCATCAGTTTATTGACAAAGCGCCAGCCGATAGTTGTGTCAAAAGTCTCAGCATTTCGTGAAAATGCGGATGTTGCTTTTCCCATCACAAAAGGAGCCCGGCTCATGCTTTCAACTCCGCCGGCAATGACCAGATTTTGTTCTCCGGATTTGATTGCTCTTGCGGCAATCCCCACTGCGTCAAGCCCGGAACCACAAAGACGGTTTACGGTTGCTCCTGGAACAGTTTGCGGCAATCCGGAAAGTAAAGCTGCCATCCTGGCCACGTTGCGGTTATCCTCTCCGGCCTGATTTGCACAGCCCAGAATTACATCATTCACTGTTTCCCAATCCACTCCGGAATTTCTTTCCATCAATGTTTTTATTGGAATTGCCGCCAAATCATCAGTTCTCACTCCAGCTAAAGCACCACCGTATCGTCCAATCGGGGTCCGGATTCCATCACATATAAAAGCTTCTTCCATTTTGATTTTTTAATTGTTGATTTTGTTTTTAGTTAGGGCTCACTGAAAAAGATTTTTCTTTTGTCATCCCGGACTTGATCCGGGATCCAGATCTCCGTTCAGATTGAATACAAGATTTGAAGAAATTACCCCGGATTCCGAATCTACGCTTCACTTCGCCCCGAATGACAATAGTTAAGTGGCGAAAGCATTGTTAATTATGCTTTGCCTTTTGCTGCAGCCAGGAAGAGACCTGATAACGTTCTCCATAAAACTTACGTAAATTATCAAGGGTTTCCACCACCGAAAATAAGCCCCATTGCTCGGCCCACTCCAAAGGTCCCTGCGGATAATTAACTCCTTTCCTCATGGCCAGATTAACTCCTGCGGCATCGGAGACTTCTTCCTGGACGAGCAAAGAAGCTTCGTTGGACAACATGGCAACAGTACGTGTCAGAACCATTCCGGGAATATCTTTCAATACAGATACCAGTTTGCCCAAAGACTGAAAAAGACCCACTGCTTCCTGTAAAGCGTTTGCTGAACACTGTGAAGCCGGAGCAAGCGCAATCCGCGGGGACTGAAAATAATCCAAACATAAATCCAGTGAAATCACGTTTTCTCCCAAATCAAGAGATCGCTCAGTTGAGCTTTTTCCATTTGAAATCATGACTGCCGCACCTGCAGGTAGGCGAATAATTCCATTTCCGGAAATGCTTTTTGTCTTTAAAGAACCTCCTTCAATCAATTTTAGTAAAGACTGGGGCAGCTTTTCAGGGCCTTCAATAATGAGAGAAGCAGGAGCAGGAGATTCCGGCGCATTTTTTGGGGCCTGCATTTCCACATCCACTCCATATTCAAAAAATCCCTGTCCTGATTTCCGTCCTAAACGTCCGGAATCCACCAACTCTTTTTGCAGCACAGAGGGGGCAAAACGAGGATGACGCTGATAACTTTCCCAAATTTGACAGGTCACCGCATAATTCACATCCAGGCCAATCAAATCCATCAGTTCAAAAGGTCCCATCCTGAAACCACCGCATTCACGCATTATGGCATCACAGGTTGCCGCATCAGTTCCACCTTCTTTGAGAATAGCCAGAGCTTCACTGTAAAAAGGGCGGGCTGCGCGGTTGACAATGAATCCCGGACTGGAGCGGACATGTACCGGGCTTTTCCCCCATTGCTCTGCGAGTGAGAAAACCATATCTGCAACCTCTGAATCCGTTTCAGTGGATTGCACAACTTCCACCAGCGCCATTACCGGAGCAGGATTAAAAAAGTGCATGCCGACCAGACGTTCCGGACGCTTCAGCACACTGCCCATTTCGTTTAAATCAATCGATGAAGTATTGGTCGCCAAAATTGCATCTTCTTCCAGCAATGATTCCAGTTGGGAAAAAACGTCCTGTTTAATAAGCAAATCCTCAATAATCGCTTCAATCGCCAGTTTGGCCTTAGCAAGTTCTTCAAAAGTTTGTACCGGCTTTATGTTTGCCAGGATTTGAGTTCTTTTTTTGTCCGTAATTTTTTCTTTATTTACTGAGCGTTCGAGTCTCCCGGCAATGTTTTCAATTGCACTTTGTGTTTGTTCCTGAGAGACGTCATAAAGCAACACTGGATGTCCAGCCGTTCCCGCAATCTGGGCAATTCCCTCACCCATCGTTCCTGCACCAAGCACGGCGATGGTATAATTGTTTGCTTCAATTTGCATTTGATTTTTATTTATGACGGGATAGAATGGAAGTTAAAAAGTATAAACAGATTTAACGTCCGGTTATTTTAGCCGATCAAACAAACTCATGCAATTTGAAAAACAATTCGACCATCTTTCTTAAAAGAGCTTGAAAAACAGATAATTTTCCATTAGAGTCCCGGTAGAAGGCCGTCGCTAAAAAGTAATATTTTCAGCATAACAAATCAAAGGAATTACATGAAACCTCAGATACGCAGAATTGTCATCCAAGTTGAAGAAATACATCAGGAAATTGGCCGTACGATTGATCCACCGGCACGAAAAGTCACAGTTGCTGCAGTAATCAATAATCCGTATGCAGGTAAATATGTTGATGATTTGGAACCGCTTTACGATTTAGGTGCGGAAACAGGTGGATTGCTGGCTAAAAAAGGAGTTACTGCACTAGGCGTAAAACCTTCCGAAATTGTCAGTTACGGCAAAGGTGCAATAGTCGGACTGGACGGAGAAATCGAACATGCCGCAGCCATTTTACATCCTCGTTTTGGTAAACCGGTACGTGCTGCAGTTGAAAAAGGTGATGATATAATTCCTTCTACTAAAAAAATGGGCGGCCCAGGATCGGTTTTGGTAATGCCGTTGACCAACAAAGACAGCATCTGGAGTTTTGATCATATGGATGCCACCGAAATCAGTCTTGCGGATGCACCCAGGGCAGATGAAATAGTGGTGGCAGTCGCTCTTGCTGACAGCGGGCGTCCACTCGCTAGAACCGGAACATAACAAATATAAATGGATAAAGAAAATGTTTAAAGCAATGATTTTACTCAAGCGCAAAGAAGAATATACTCAGCGCGAATTCCGAAACTGGTGGCTCGGTGAACATGCACAACTTGCCATTCAACTGCCTGGATTACGCAAATTGTGTTTCAATCCCACCGATAACGAAGAGGCTATGTATGACGGAGTGGCGGAGCTCTGGTTTGACTCAGAAGCAGATTTTACGGAGGCCTATCAAACTGAACTCGGCAAAGCAGTTGCTGCTGATTCTTTGGCACATGTCGGACGCAGGGACCGTTTATTTGTGGATGAAAACATACTGTTAGACGATTAAAATTTCGCAAACAATTTTTTCAATCTTATGCCAATTCTAATAGTCTAAACTATTTTTGTTGTTTTAATTACTTCACCATGATATGTTACGTTCAGTATTGAACTTTTAAAATTATTAATAATTATCTGGAGGATTGATCTATGAAACAAATAAAAAAAGTCGCAGCATTAACAGTTTTGTTGTCATTTTGTTTTTTTGTCAGCTCATCTTTGGCTGACTCGGAGGGTATAATCAAGTACCGCAAAAACGTGATGAAGTCATCCGGGGGTCATATGGGAGCGATTATGGACATTTTGAAAAACGATTTGCCTCTGCAAGCCCACATTCTTGACCATGCGCGGTCGATAAATCAAAACAGCAAAATGATACTGGAAATGTTTCCAATAGGTTCCGGACTCGGAGACACCAAAGCAAAACCGGCAATCTGGGAAAACTGGTCAAAATTTGAATCCGCAGTAAATGCTTTTGTGCGTGAAAGTTCGAAACTGGTCAAAGTCGCAGAAAGCGGCGATATGAAAGCTTTAGCAAAACAATTCCGTGCAACAGGTAAAACGTGTGGTGGCTGTCACAAAAATTTCAAAAAAAGAGAATAAGAAAATCAGATGAAACTTTTCCAATTTTTAGTTTTGATTTTTCTCTTGTTCCAGTTGAATTTCGGAGTGGCATTAGGGAATCCGGATTCTTCAGATTCAGACAGCAATGACGATTCCAAGCCCGTGAACGAGGATTATCAAAATGCTTATTATGAGGTTAAAAGTGGAAACTTCCAGGTTGCCATCAAATATTTAAAGCAGGCCGCCAAAAGCTCCACAAATAAAGCGGATATCTATAATTTGATGGGATACAGTCACCGAAAACTGGATCTGCTGGAAGAGGCCTTTTTCTATTACCAGAAGGCACTGAAACTGGATCCGCGTCATCAAGGTGCGAATGAATACATTGGTGAACTCTATTTGCGAACCAATAACCTCAAAAAAGCCGAGGAGCATTTGGAAGTCCTTGATGATGTCTGTTTATTCGGTTGCGACGAGTATGACGATCTCAAAGATGCCATCGAAAAGTACAAAAAAAGCATGTAGAAATTGTTGGTGGAAGCCGCAGACATTCCGGGGAAAATACTTAGTGAACAGCCGCCGATTGTGTGCTTTAGTATGTTGGTATTTGTTGATTCTCTGCAGCCTACTTGAAGCCGCTGAGGAAAGTCCTGTTAATTTAGCACCAAACATTTCTGCCGGCAAATATCTTTTTCAAGCCGCCGGAGGCTGCAGTTGCCATACTGACACAAAAAACAACAGTGCTTTTCTTGCCGGAGGCCGACCGATTGAAACGCCTTTCGGAACCTTTTACGGAACAAACATCACCCCCGATCCTGAAACTGGCATTGGAAACTGGAGTGATGAGGATTTTATCCGGGCCATGACGCAGGGCTTGAGTCCTGAAGGAAATCACTATTTCCCGGTGTTCCCTTACACTTCTTTCCAGCGGATTAGCCGCAAGGATTTGCTGGCCCTCAAAGCCTACCTTTTTTCATTACCTCCCGTTCGTCAAAATAATCTGCCTCACGACCTGATTCTGCCTTTTGGTGAGCAATACGCGATGATGTTTTGGAAAAACTTTGTCTGGTCTCCAGAACCCTTTATTTCAAATCCGGAACGAACAGAAAGTTGGAATCGCGGAGAGTATCTTGCTCAAGCACTTGCCCATTGCGGAGAATGTCATACTCCGCGAAATCTGCTGGGTGCGCTTAAACCGGAAATGCACTTTGCCGGATCAAAAGAAGGTCCGGAAGGTGAACTTGCGCCGAATATCACTCCGGACAAAGAAACAGGAATCGGCAGCTGGAACAAGGTTGATATCAGCTATTTTTTACAAAACGGAATGAAACCCGACGGTGACGATGTACAGGGTTTGATGGGAGAAGTTATTGAGCTGGGCTACCAGCATCTGCTGGAAGAAGATTTGGACGCGCTGGCCGAATATCTGCTTTCACTTACTCCAATTTCAAATGAACTGCGGCCGGATTCAGCAGAAAATTCTGAAACTGAGGAATACTAATTTCACTATACTTTTGCTTTTCGTATTCGCCAGTGGTTCCAGGATTTGGTAAAATACGGTCTTAGCTTGATTCTGTCGACTACAAGTTTAGTTCACCGGAACAGCTGACTGAACCATAGGAACAAAACACACAGCAGTCTCCGGGTTTTGCTGCAAAATCTTTGCTGCATAACCTGCAGCGGTGCATCCGGATTCAAGTATCCGGAGGAACAATTTCCTCTGAGGCGCGTCGGCAAAGCGGGCAGGAAAGAATTGAAGTTAGGTTTTCAAATCCACTTGGTCGAGCTAATGAGTTTTCATTCATTTTTAGTTTGTGAAAAAGTTTTTTTCTTGCATCCCTGACTTGATCCGTGACCCAGATTCCAGATCAGGTTAAATACAAAAATTGAAACGATTCCCCTGGATTCCGGAAAAACCCTTGCAGTTGACATCTTTAATCGAACAATTTCTTAATGACATTAGGTCTTAAATAAACTCAACAAAACAAGTCTAAAATCAAACAGTTCTTTGGAATAGAGTTTGATTCAACTGACTTCACTTCCAAAACTTCTGCACCATATCCTGACTTAGTGATTTCCGCTACAATCTGTTCCGGATTCGTCATTTGGGGATTGTACCAGACGAATGCTTCCGTTAAGCTGATTTTAGATGCGGTTACGCCTTCCAGACCTGAAAGGGACGATTTAACAATCGCTACTCAACCACCTCAGGAGAGTCCGCTCAAGCTCAAAGCCACCTGTTCAAGTGGTCGAGATTCCTTTTGAGACAAAACGGGAGTCGACAGCAACAGCAAAACAACTCCAAAAACTAATCCGATTTTTCGCATTATCCTCCTTCACAGTGAAACAAGAAAAAAATCCACATAAGTCACCAGACTCATGAGAACAGTTGAAAAAACAAGTCCCGCTATATTCCAGCGTTTGCCCTGCATCCGACAAGCTTGGGCGTCACAGACTTTCCTGCGGCGGAAGTAGAGCCAATAGGCCGTCACCAGCCCGAGCAGTCCCAGCGGATACAGAATAATTCGGTACTGCATCGTAACCATCATGAATCCTCCACTGCCCAATCCGAGCAAAACTATCGTCATCGGCAGCACGCAGCAAATCGAGGCGCCAAATGATGTTCCCACTCCGATTAGCCCCGGTTTCAAATCCTCAATTTGCATGATACCTCCTTCAGTTTTTAAGTGTTCCCTTTTCCGGAATCAGGGATAGAAATGGGTGGTCAGTCAGTGAATAAAACACTGTCTGTCCCTGCTTGACTGATTTTGCAATTCGATGAGCCTTCAATTTTGCCAAATGCTGAGATATAGCCGCAGCAGTCACACCGAAAATATCTTTCAAATCGCAAACACAGACAGCCTCCTTTTCACGTAAAATGTTAATGATTTTCAGGCGAATCGGATTTGAAATTAAATTGTAGAATTCAGCCTGCTCCTCCATATCCGGATGGAAAGAATATTGGTCCTGAAATTTTTGAAGTTCTTTTTCCGACAAAGTAGGTCCTACACAACGCATTTTATAGCTCCGCTTTGGGTGAGACGGGTCGTTCGCAATCCTGTTTTTCCTGCTGATTACGGTAAATTCCGTAGATAGTGATTGCTACAAAAAAAGCAAGTAATGGAAACAGCACATAATCGAGATAACTGATAATGGCTACGGCCCCGAGACCCTTCAATCCAATCACTAAAATGGGCGTAAAACAACACAGGGCAGTCAGTATTGTTCCTATTCCTCAATAGAATGTAGTTTTGTTTTTCAACTTTTACCTATAATAGTATTTAAGCATATACTAAAATATATAATCTTAGAATAATAATCAAGAAGTACTTAAGCATATTCTTATGTATTTGTTCAGAAAGTTTGAAAAAGGAGTAATTTAGCAGACTTCAGTCTGAAGGCAAATATTGTAAGACTGCATCCAGCGTTTGTATTTCAAGAACCGGAGTTCCTGGAAGACGCTCCGCTGCTTGTCCGAAACGATTGACCCAGACTGCCTGAAACCCAAAAGTGGCGGCTCCGGAGACATCCCAGGCGTTTGAGGAAAAGAACAGTATTTCTTCCGGAGTAGATCCAAGTTGATCAACGGCCATTTGATAAACTTGCGGTGCAGGTTTAAAAACCCCAATAGTGTCCACCGAAAAAATTGAATCCAATACATTTTCTAAACGGCTGTTGCTGACACCGGCTTCCAACATTTTTGGGGCTCCATTGGAAAGTATGGCAGTCCCCAATCCCAGTTCCTTTAAATTGTGCAGAGTTTCCGGAACTTCCGGATAACAGGCCAATTCGTGGTATGCATTCAGGAGATCCCGGCGCAGACTGTGATCGTCAATGCCGTTAGAATCAAGAGCATAATCCAGAGCGTCCTGAGTAACCTGCCAGAAATCAACATAGCGTTTCATCAGACTGCGCAGCCAGGTATACTCCAATTGTTTGGTACGCCACAATGCCGATACGGCTTGTGCTTTTTCACCTAGTCGGGATTGATGACGAGACGCCGCGGAGTGAACATCAAAGAGGGTGCCGTAGGCATCAAACACTGCATGTTGAACTGGTTTTAAATTAATTTCATTCATGATTATTTTTTAAGTAAAATGCCGATACTTATCGGAAACATAATACGGTCAGTCTTTCGGCGGTGCAAGCCCTAATTACTGTTGCGGAAGATTTGTGTTTCAGGATGAAAAGCATACCAGGCGAACCAGAAAGCATTTATGCTCGGCAGGACATTGCCTTTGGCATCACGTATGACGCCATTTCGTGTTTCAAGGTTAAATTCCAGAATAATTTGTTTACCTCCCAGCACGTCTTCCAGTGGTGACTTTTGTTGAAATAATTCTACAAAAGGATAGGCTTTGAAGTTTTCATTGATTTCTATTCCAATCACGCGCTCTTTAGGGTGGTACTGACTACTGCGGAAAGACAGCGGGAAATAAATGTCTCCATTTTGGTCATAGTCACCATAGGGAGAGCGTCCATAATCGCGTCTGAAACCGGTGTCACGGGAGAGAACTTTTGTCTGCGGATGTAGTTTTTTCCAGTCCGCCCATGTTGTATGTTCGATGGGCACAGAAACCAGGTGTTCATCTTTTCGCGGGAAGTTGACTGCTTGTCCCATTACTTGAGACCAAATGGATTTGCTCTACCGATCATAAAGCAGTAGGTTCAATGTTATACAGCAAACTGGAAACACCAAGCTTAGTAACCGCACCGTCAAAATCCCGGCGAAAAGCCAACCCGGTTCCAAAGTGCGGGTAAATTGTGATTGATACAGGAACTCCGCAGATAGTGTCGTTGGCGATCTCATGCCAGTTTGAAATTGCCAGCGGATAGCCACGGTTATTACCTTCGATCTCAATACCAATGACTCGACTGTTTGAAAAAAGCCAATCTGCCTCTGCGGCCAAATAAAATTTGGGGGAATCAATAGAAGTAATACCATCACGCGGCGGCCCGCCGCTCAGTATCTCTTCCAGAGGGATCAATGGATCTTCAATTGAAAATCCATTGCGCTGGGCCGATTCTGAATGTTCCGGACTGATGAAGAGGGTCAATGCCCCTGCTAAAAAAAAGCCGGTAGTCGTAAGCCTACCAACTTCAAAAAGTTCATGCTTCCTTGAGTTCCGTTTGCACCTTTTGCTGGAGAACATTGCCTACTTGACCCAAACCGTTCCTGGATGGATTTGCGGCATGTGGATCAATGTAATTCAAGTCCTCTTCGTTCATATCACCCCTGAGCAAAATTTCCTGGCAAGGGTCGTCGATTTTGGTAATTTCCCCACCGTGATCTAAGAACCGTTCCATAGCAGACTGAACATCTTCATGGCTAACGTAGGATGTCACTACCTTTGTCTTGCTTTCCATAGCATCTCCTTTATTAACTTGGAAGTGAAAGAAATGCAACGGTCTACTTAATTTGACGAGTTTCCGGAGAAAATCTTACAACTGTTCCAAAAACTAAACGGACTGTCGAAATTAAACCGCTACATTTAGTACAAAAAAGGTAATGCAAGAATCGTGAAGAATAAATTAAATTAAATTATGAAAAATATCTATTCAACCAAGTCCGGGAATCTAAAAACTATATTTGAGTCAGACGGCACAAGTTAAATATATGTTGTTTTATCAGTGAACTATGTAGTTGTGGAGGAAGTCGAATCGTTGGTTTTTTGACTTTACTGCAGATCTAAATTTCCCTGCTCTGTCTCAAAATTGCTGTTTTTTGACTTTAACAAAAATGAAGTTTCGGAGCACAAAAAAAGAGCGTCCAGAAATATTTACCTACTTTACGGCTATTCACCAAAATATTCCGACCAGCGTTCCGGAGCTTCTTCGCCAAACAGAATTTCGCAGGCATCTTTGAGACCTTGAGAATTTTTAAGGTCTTCGTGGCGGGCAACTAAAGCTAATTTAGAGCGGCGTCGCAAAAAATCTTCTAAAGTCACAATCATTTCACGCCGCGCGGCCTGGGTCAATTCGCAGCGGATGTAATCGGTTCCTTCAATCAATGGTTCTACCATGTCCGGATTCTCCCGGATGTTTTCCAGGAGTCCGATGGCTTGCGCTCCGTAGCGCCTCCAAAGACGTTTTGACAACACTTCCGAGGCTCCAGCAGAGGTCAATTCATCCAGCCCCATTAAATGTACTTGATGAAGATACTCATCTCTAATGGCTTCATGAGGTTCTCCGTACCACTTTCGTTTTGGATAAGGAAGATGAGTTCCTAATTGTTGAACGACCTCGCATATTTCTTCACCAACATTGAGGCAGTCCGTAAGTTTACCTCCAAAAATACTGATGTGTTTTCGCTCCCAATCTACATCAACTGCGTGTTTGCGAGAGAGCTTCATCCATTCTTCATTCTTGTTATTAGCCTCACCTGTTTTTATAACCAGGGGACGTACACCACAGCGTTCGGAAATAATATCTACTTCAGTCAGTGGTTTGGCTAGATTCAGACGTTTGTTAATGTTGTCCAGAACAAAATGCCGATCTTCCGTAGTAACTTCTGTTTCCGGAGTGGAAACACGAGTATCGGTTGTTCCAACCATCGTGCGGTTTCCCATCGGAATGGCAAAAAATAAACGACCGTCATCCGCAAAAAAAGTCAGTACCCTTTTATTATTTGTAATTTGTGGAACGATTAAATGAATGCCTTTGGAAAATACATGACGATGTTCGGTAGTCAGTTCAGAAATCTTATTTTGTTGATCAACATAAGGTCCGCACGCATTGATAATGACAGCGCTCCGAACTTCATATGTTTCTCCATTTCTAGTATTCCGGAGTTGTGTTTGCCATTCACCTTGCGTATTACAGTTGCTGCCCAATGATTCCATGTAATTGACTGCGGTGCAGTTATAGTTAATGGCAGAACGTATAAAATTGAAAACAAAGCGTGCGTCATTGTCGTAGAGAAACGCATCAGAATATTCAAAGCCGCCGATACTGTGATCGGTGTTGACCGTGGACTCGTCGTCATTGATTTGCTGCGGAGTCAAAAAACGTGGGGAACGTGTAAAAAAATTACCTATTGCCCAATAAAGCAAGGCTCCGCAATAAAGCAAAAATGGTGAAAAACGGAATCCTTTGTCCAGATTGGTAAAAAATCGGATCTCCCGGATGGACGAAGGGTAAGAACGGAGAAGATGGTTGCGTGACATGCAGAGTTGTCGCACCAAGGGAAATTCGTAAGTTTCCATATATTTGATTCCACCCCAGACGAGATTAGAGGAATTTTGGCTGGTGAAACCGGCAAAATCACCTTTGTCAACCAAAGCCACTTTAGCACCTCGTGCGGCAAGGGCAGTTGCGGATACTGCTCCGTTGATGCCACCTCCGATAATAAGTACATCGAAAGTTCGGCTTTTTAATTTTTCAATGTTACTATCCCTCAGGTTCATTTTCCGAAGTGACGTTAAAATTGACTGAAAATTATTTTTGGGAATAAAGCAAAGTCCTTGCGGTCACTTCATCGGTAATCAGGGAGTGGATAAAACCACCTTTAAGTGCGGCCCTTAGTGCTTCAACTTTATCTGAGCCACCGGCCACGCCAACCACGTGTTTCATTTTGCGCAATGTTTCCAGGCGAATTGAGATCAGTCGATGGTGATGCTCCAATTCTAACGGCTCACCAACTGCGTTAAAATATTCTCCGTGCATCTCACCTACAGCCCCGTGTTTTTTTAGCCGATCGAGTTCTTTTTGAGACTTATAACCAAAGTCTTCAAATTCGGTACTGGGCATCAGGGAACCAATACCTACCATCGCAATATCAGCAAGTTGAGCCATGTTCATCACATGCTGAACTTCAGGCTCGTTGAGCAACTGGTCCCTGAGTTCAGGTGAACCCACCATCAGGGGTGTTGGTATAACATGGAATGGATAAAGAAATCCGGAAAGAGGAGTGCCGACATTGGCCGGAGTATGCTCGCTGAGATAGTGCATCACACCACCGCAAAGTGTGACAAAAGATGTCTTTTCGGGAATGACCCTTCCCAAATTGCGGGTAATTCCGGAAATGGTCTCGCCCCATCCAAGCGCTATCAATGATTCTTCAGAAGGCAAATTCATTTCTAAATATTGTGCCCCAGCCATGCTGAGATCATTCTTAAGTTCTTCATTAGAAACTCCAGGTGTCAAAAAGACATCTCGAAGATCCCACTTTTCTTTGAGCTGCACTTCCAGATCCATCATCTCTGAGTCTTCACCGCTGATATGAAACGTTACGGTACCATCTTTTCGAGCCTCATTAAGAATATTAATCACACGGGCACGGTTGATTCCTAAACGCTTGGCAATTTCTCCTTGAGTCATTCCTGTCTTGTAATAATACCACGATGCTCTGGCAGCAAATTTCCTTTGATCTCGCAAGGCTATATTCATGTTTTTATTTGAAATGGGGTTACTGTTATGCGATCATTCCCGCAGGATTAATAATCCAGGTACAAAAAAATTCCCGAAACATAATACAGTTTTGTTCACAGTCACGTCTACCGTTTTATTTAATTCAGCCTGTTTCCAGTGTCTGAATCAAAAATATGCAGATGTTCTGGAGTAATGGTTACGGGTAATCTGTCTCCTGTGTCAACTGGATGAATTCCGGAAAGCCGGACTGTTAAAGCAGTATCAGTTTGATCAAGGCTCCCGTAAACAACTGTATCTGCACCAAGTTTTTCCAACAGTTCCACCTGTAAAAACATCAAGGCATTTTCGGTCTCACAGGCTTCCAGGTGTTCCGGACGCATTCCTAAAGTGACAGATGAGTCGCCGTTTACAATATTTTCAAAATTATTCAGCGGCAAGGGAAGCGATTCTCCCAAAATGACCTGGTTGCCGCTTGGATCTAAACGGACCGGAATTAAATTCATGGAAGGAGAGCCGATAAATCCGGCTACGAAAAAGGGTTTTCGGTTTTTCGTAAACTTCCAGTGGCGTACCGATTTGTTCAACCCGCCCCTCGTTCATCAACAGCAAACGATGCCCTAAAGTCATGGCCTCGACCTGATCGTGAGTTACATAAATTGTTGTGACACC
>ENA-ORDG01000152-ORDG01000152.1-marine-metagenome-genome-assembly--contig:-NODE-152-length-32307-cov-4.064226_pt1 | contig 32307 bp, 28 predicted proteins | sample MGYA00248629_ERZ508524 | MGnify/ENA primary metagenome ERZ508524 (study PRJEB26194, sample SAMN05421901) | marine metagenome | isolation source: East of Rio de Janeiro, Brazil, South Atlantic Ocean...
TCAATTCAATAAGATCTCTTGGACTAATGAAACAGACTTATACTCGTAGCTTTGGTTAAACTCCCTAAAAAGCGAAAGGCATTCCGAAAAATGCCCTTCTATTGCTAAATCCTTACGCAGCCGCACGAATTTAGCGAAGCAATAATACCAATGATTAAGATAAAGACCAAACAAAAAGACAAGTAATTACAAATAATTCTTAATAAACTCCAATTCCACTGTGAATTTTCTGAAAGCTCTGAATCGCTGAAACCCTTACTGGCTATGGTAGGCACGGGCGGACTCGAACCGCCGACTTCTTGCATGTCAAGCAAGCACTCTAACCAACTGAGCTACGCGCCTCCATTAACTATTCTTGATTGGCTGCGGCTGAAAGATACACAGACAAGTCCCTCAGATCTTCATCGGTAAAGCTTGATATATGCCAAGATTCTATAAGCCGTTCCATCATTTCAGCTGCATTTGATCCTTTGAATTTATCAATGGAATGACATCCTAGACATCCTCTGCCATAGGCTTTCTGAGCTATTTTTTCACCGTAGTCATAGCTACCATTGACCTCTGATGATATATGGCTATCAGCATAAATAGTCGGTGATATAAGTGCAGCGATCAATCCTGCAACCATCCATATAATAGTATTTTTTTTCATACGTATCCTTGTTCGGTCAATAGTGAAATCATATATAAATTCAAATGAAAAACCAATGGATCTCTCGTTAATTCACCGTTGGTCGTTCTGTGTCGATGTAACTGATACCAAAATTAAAGTCTTTAACGAGTTTGATCTCATCCCTAATTTTAGCGGCCTCCTCAAATTCAAGATTTTTGGCAGCTTCAAACATTCTAATTTCCATTTGATCAATTGTTTTGCCTAGTTTTTCTGGGTGTTCTGGATCAAAGGTTTTTTGTATCGATTTTGGAATTTTAAGGTACCTCTTGGTAGCTTTTGATCTTGCTCCTTGCATAATGTCTTGAATGTTTTTAATAATCGTTTTTGGTTTTATGTTGTGGTCAGTGTTGAATTTAATTTGTTTTTCCCTTCTTCTGTTGGTTTCTTTGATGGCACGATGCATAGACCCGGTTACAGAGTCCGCATACATGATCGCTTTACCATTGATATTCCTTGCGGCTCTGCCCATAGTCTGGATTAAAGAACCTTCGGATCTTAAAAAACCCTCCTTGTCAGCATCAAGAATTGCAACCAGGGAAACTTCCGGGAGATCCAACCCTTCGCGGAGAAGATTGATACCAACCAAGACATCAAATACTCCCAACCTGAGGTCTCTCAATATTTCAGTCCGTTCCACCGTTTCTATATCGGAATGCAAGTAACGGACTTTGACATTGAGGTCATTGTAGTAATCCGCTAGATCTTCAGACATTCTTTTGGTCAGTGTTGTGACCAAAACCCTTTCATGTCTTTTTGTTCTAATTCTAATTTCTGAAAGCAGATCATCAACTTGATTGCTAACGGGTCGCACTTCTATTTCTGGGTCAACCAAACCTGTGGGTCGTACCAATTGTTCAACAACCGCATCGGAATTTTGTATTTCATAATCTCTTGGAGTTGCGGACAGATAAATGATTTGAGGGGTGAGTGTTTCAAATTCCTCAAACATCAAAGGACGATTGTCGAGTGCCGAAGGCAGTCTAAATCCATATTCAACAAGTGTTGTTTTTCGAGAACGATCGCCTTTATACATTCCATGCAATTGTGGGATTGTCACATGACTTTCATCAATAACGACCAAGGCATTGTTCGGTAGGTAGTCAATTAAACATGGTGGTGGTTCTCCTGCTTGTCTCCCTGAAAGGTAGCGACTGTAATTTTCTATACCCGAACAAAAACCCAATTCTTTGATCATTTCTAAATCATACAAAGTTCGCTGCTCAAGTCTCTGGGCCTCCACCAACTTGTTCATCTTATGCAGTTCTTGCAAACGAGCTTTCAATTCTATTTTTATTTCATCAACGGCGTTTAACAACATATGTTTGGGTGTCACGTAGTGTGTTTTTGGGAAAATGGTAACTTGTCTCATCTGTCTGTTGATTGCACCTGTCAACGGATCAAAGTAGGAAAGGCCTTCGATTATGTCCTCATCGAGTTCAATTCGGACTGCATATTTTTCTGAATCAGCCGGAAAAATATCAATCACATCACCTAAGACTCGAAATGTTCCTTGTCTGAAATCAATGGTATTTCTCTGGTATTGAAGTTCGGCCAATTTCCTGAGCACCAATCTTTGATCGATCCTATCATTGATTGATAGGTGCAGTACCATATTAAAATACAATTTAGGATCACCCAGACCATAGATAGCTGAAACTGTGGCAACAATAATTGTATCTCTACGTTCAATCAACGCCTTGGTAGCAGATAATCTCATTTGTTCAACATGGGCATTAACAGAAGCATCTTTTTCGATGTACATATCTGTGGCTGGCATATAGGCTTCAGGCTGATAGTAATCATAATAAGAGACGAAATACTCGACCTTATTTTTTGGGAAATATTCTCTCATTTCCCCATACAGTTGAGCTGTTAAGGTTTTATTCGGTGCCAATATCAGGGTCGGTCTTTGTTGACGGTTGATTATGTTTGCAATTGTAAAAGTTTTCCCTGAGCCGGTAACCCCTAAAAGAGTTTGTTTCGCAAGACCTAAATTTAAGCCCTCCTCCAATTCATTAATGGCATTAATTTGATCGCCTTTAGGTTTGTAGTCGCAAGTTAATTTGAAGTATTCTTCAGACATAATTTGATATTATAGCCCTCTATTTAACCATTATGATGCTAAAACAAAGCAAAACATCAACTCCAGTCCTAACTGAACGTGTTCAACGTGTTCAGCCCTCTGCTACTTTGACAATTTCTGCAAAAGCAATGGCACTTAAGGCACAAGGTATTGACATCATTAGCTTGAGTGCTGGAGAACCTGATTTTGATACTCCAGACCACATTAAAGAAGCAGGAATTCAGGCGATTCTAAAGGGCCAAACTAAATACACCCCAGTTGATGGAACACCAGAATTGAAAGATGCTATCGTTAATAAATTTTCTCAAGACAACAATCTTTTGTATCAACCAGAGAACATTCTTGTTTCATCTGGAGCAAAACAAACTTGTTTCAACTTATTTCAAGCCGTTTTGGAACATGGCAAAGAAGCGGTCATCATTAGTCCCTATTGGGTTTCTTATCCTGATATGGTGCTGCTCGCAAACGGTTCTCCTGTGATCTTAAAAACATCTTTTGAAAATAATTTTCAATTCAACGCTGAAGACCTTGATTCTGTCCTGACAGAAAATACCCACCTTTTGATGTTGAATTCACCCTCAAATCCAACTGGTGTGACTTACACAAAAGATCAATACCAGATTATTGCTGAGGTGCTGAAGAATTATCCCAATGTTCTGATTGCCACCGATGATATGTATGAACACATTTATTGGGGAGAAGATAAGTTCTACAGTTTTGCAGAAGCTTGCCCTGACTTGTTTGAAAGAACAATCACAATTAATGGAGTCTCTAAAGCTTATGCAATGACTGGTTGGAGAATTGGTTACTGTGGAGGACCGCCAAAAATTATTGCTGCAATGAAGAAAATACAAGGCCAAAGCACATCCAATGCGTCGTCTATTTCCCAAGCAGCTGCAGTTATGGCTTTAAATGGCACACATGAATCTGTTCATTCTATGACCAGAGAGTATGAAAGAAGGCATAAATTTATTTTTGCTGCTCTAAATGAGGTTCGGGGCTTCAAAACAGTTGCAGCAACGGGTGCGTTTTACACCTTTCCAGAAGTCATTAACGCGATCGAATACTTAAATTTAACCGATGACATAGAATTTTCTGACTACTTGCTTGAAAAAGCTCGGGTTGCTGTTGTGCCAGGTACCGCATTTGGTGCAAAAGGTCATATACGCCTTTCTTTTGCTACCAGTATGGAATTACTCAAAGAGGCTGTGAGTAGAATTAAGGAAGTGTTGAAATAATTTCTTCTTCTTGACTAATTAAATCGGTTCAAGCAGACTCCGAGTTAGTCTACTCCCCGGTAGCTCAGTTGGTAGAGCGGTTGACTGTTAATCAATTGGTCGCTGGTTCGAGTCCGGCCCGGGGAGCCAGACATCTTTTCCCTAATCAGTCAAAGTTTTAGCCAAAAGTTTTTTGTATTTCGTCGTACTCCAACCATGAGATCTCTCCAAATAATGGATTGGGATATTAAGCTCCATACCCGTAAATTCTTTACCTTGGTAATCATCCCCTAAAAACCTAACATCTATTGTTTGATTCTTAAGAAGCACTAGGAGTTCGGCTTCAGTTTTATAACTAATGATTTCATCAACTTGACGTAAAGACGATAAAATCAGGATTCTTTCTTCAAGAGTCAGAATGGGTTTTAACTTTTGCTTTCTTTCTATAGAAGGGTCTTCATGCAACAAGAGTAAAAGTGTGTTGCAGTGTTCTTTGCATTCATTAAAAAGATGAATGTAGCCCGGGTGGATTACATCAAAGTTACCTGCAATAACTCCAGTTGTTTTATTAATTGTCATTGCATTTAAGAATAATTTAATTGTTTGCAATGAAATTGATTGGAGTGGACGACTCCCAACTTCTGCAAGTTGGACATTGCCAGGAAAGTTTAATGGTCTTGTATCCACAATTTTTGCATAAATATTTAAACTTATTCATGGACTTCTGATTTAGTTTAACTCGGATGTTATTGATTAATTCTTTACTTACCAACTCAGATATTGATTTCATTTCATTAAAACGAAGCAATTCAGAAAAATAAAGTTCATTGGATAAAAATTCATGAAGTGCTTGCATGATCATTTTATCGTCGAGGTTCAAATTCATTATTGCTAGGAGTGCTAAATGTTCTTTTACCTTAGATGATTTATTGCAAATCCCTTGTATCATTCCATTTACTTGATTTATTTGACCATTTTGTTTTGCCGTTGTAATTAAATCAGGTAAAAGAATCTGGTGTCCCAAGTCACTGATTTCACACAATTTTTTATACAGTTCAACTGCTTTTACTAGTTCTAGTTTTTTTAGAGCAATCTGGATTGATACAAAAAGTATTCTTGAGGAACTGGATTTTGTGGCTTTTGCTTTATTGATATATAGTTCTGCATTTTCCAGATCATTTTTAGCAATGTACTTCTCAGATATTTGGCATAAATAATGAGGAATATTTTTTTTATATTCATTTGAGGGATCGATAGCATTAAGTTTTTCAGTTGTTGATAATGCTTTATCCCATTCACAAGTGTATTCGTATATTTGCATTAGCTTGCTTAACGAAGAATTTTTATGATTTTTTATATCTATTAGTTTTTCAAATATTTCTTCAGACTTGTCGTATAAACCGGCCGAGTAATAATCCTCTGCTAATTCTTCAAGCGTTTGATAATAATGATGTTCCTTTAGTTCTTTTTTAGAAATAATGTTCTCATGTAATTTTATCGCTTGATCAATCTTTCCTTGTTTTCTAAAAAGTACCCCCAAGGCTAAATGGGTTTCAATGGTGTCTTCATCGACCTGAACAATCTCTGAGAAAAGGTTGATGGCTTTGTCTGCTTGTTCGTTTAATAAGAGTTTCAAACCTGTTAAGTATTCTGGACTGATTTTTGAGTCGTTGTCATCCTTATCAACAAATTTTAAGTACAGATAACCAAGTAATGCAGAAACTGAAATAATCGCTGCAAGATATATAGTATTTTCTGATGGCATTTACAGTTTTGATCTAACTAGATTAATCTGTGCCTTTATTGACTCTCTTTTTTAGATTTTTTCCTGGTTTAAAATGAGGGACATAACGCTCATTAATGTTAACAGTCTTACCTGTTTTTGGATTACGGCCTATTCTTGGTCTGCGGTAACGAAGTGAAAAACTACCAAATCCCCTTATTTCGATCCTGTCTCCAGTTGAAAGTGCTTGCGTCATGCAATTGATGATTGTTTTTACTGCTAATTCAATATCACGGTGTGGCAATTGATCTTGGTTTCTGGAAATTTTATCTATAAGCTCTTTTTTGTTAACTTTCATGACTTTATTAGAACATTATAATATTTAAGAATGCAATTTTACTCGTTTTTATCTTTTTTTCTAAACTTTGATTTTAACAAATCTCCCAGACTGGTTTTGGCAATAGATTCAGACTCATCTGCTTTATATGATTCAAGAGCTTCCCTCTCTTCTGTTTCTTCTTTAGCTTTTATTGATAATTTAACCGTTCTGTTTTTTCTATCAAAACCAATAATTTTTGCTTCAATTTCGTCGCCACTCTTAAGAACTGCTCGCACATCCCGAAGGCTCTCTTGTGATACTTCGGCAATGTTCAATAAACCCTTTATATTGCCATCAATGAGAACTAAAGCATTGTTTTCATCTATTTCACCAGCAACACCACTAACTATTTTTCCTTTTGGGTTGTTGGTCATGAAAGCGACAAATGGGTCGTTTTCTAGTTGTTTAATTCCCAATGAAATTCTCTGTCTTTGAGGGTCAATTGATAAAATGACAGCCTCGATCTCAGTACCTTTTTTATACTCACCTAGGCTTATGGTGTTTTCACTTTCCCAGGCAATGTCAGAAATATGAATTAAGCCATCAATGTTGCCCTGCAAGCCAATAAATATACCAAAGTCAGTAATTGATTTAATGGTGCCTTTGATTCTGTCGTCGGTAGAGAAATTTTGTGAAAATTCTTCCCAAGGGTTTGGCAAGCACTGTTTTATACCTAGCGATACACGCCTTTTTTCACTATCAATATCAAGAATCATAACTTCAACTTCATCACCAATTTTTGCTATTTTATAGGGGTTAGGATTGTTGTTTGTCCAATCTATTTCCGAAACATGGACCAACCCTTCTATACCATCTTTAATTTCTACGAAAAGACCATAATCTGTTATGTTTGATATGCCACAAGTCATTTTATGGCCCACTTCGAATTCTTCAATAATTTTATCCCATGGGTCTTTATCTAATTGCTTCAATCCTAATGAAACTCTATGTCTTTCTTTGTCTAGGGCGAGAACTTTTACTTTTACTTTATCAGCGATTGAAAGGTGTTGTGATGGATGTTTTACTTTTTTCCACGAAATATCAGTAATGTGTAATAAACCGTCAATACCTCCAAGATCAATAAATGCTCCATAATCTGTTAAGTTTTTCACTATCCCCTCAATAATGTCACCCTCATTAATTTTTTCCATCACTTCTGCTTTTGATTCTATGTTGTCTCCTTGGATGGCTGCTTTTCTTGAAACAACAATATTGTTTGCTTTTTTCTCTGCTTTTATCACTTTAAATTCAGAGCTTGTTCCTTCTAAGTATTGCGTGTCTCTGACAGGCCTCACATCAACTAAAGAGCCAGGTAAAAATGCATTAATTTGACCAATTAAAACGGTAAAACCTCCCTTAACTCTGTTTTTGATGAATCCATTAATGACCGTGTTCTCTTCAAGAGCGTTGGTTATTTCTTTCCAAGTAGCTTCGTTTTTAGCCCTTTGTCGTGATAGTTTTGTGTGACCTTCACCGTCCTCGATGTCCTCAAGAGACACCTCAACAGTATCACCAATTTTAATTTCTATTTCCCCTTTTGGGTTCATAAATTGACTTATGGATACGGTAGATTCAGATTTTAACCCAGCATTTAAAATGGCATGGTCGGACGTAATCTCGATTACATCTGCTTGAACTATTTGTCCTTTCTTTAATTCTTGACTGTATTTACTATTTTCAAATAGTGTTTCAAAATTTTCATTCATAGTTAATTCTATTTTTTGGTTTCAAACAATTTCTTACTATGTTTCATCACTTGATCCATTACTTCAGCAATTGTCAAATCATCAGTATTAATGACCACTGCCCCCGTTGGTATAATCAGTGGTGAGCTTTTTCTAGATAAATCTCTTTTATCTCTCCGGTCCAACTCACTGATCAGTCGCGAGAGGCTAACATTTATCCCTTTTTGTTTCAACTGCTTATGTCTACGCTCAGCTCGTATTTTGGTTCTTGCTTGTAAAAAGAATTTAAATTTTGCCTGTTGAAAAATCACGCTTCCCATATCGCGACCTTCAGCTACTAGACCTGGTTCTTTGTAAAACATTCTTTGAGTTTTTATCAATGATTTTCTGACGGTATTATTGGAAGCGATGATTGAAGCTTTTTTTGCACAGTCTTCTGTTTGGGTCATATTAGATATGTTTTTATCATCTAAAATAACAACCAGTTCATTGTTATTTATTTCAAACTCCACACTAAGGTTTTTTGTCAGGTTAACCAAAGCTTCTGTATTTGAATCCTCAATCTTTTGCTGACCTGAAAGGTATGCAAGAATCCTATAAAGTGACCCACTGTTTAAATAGTTCCAGTGCAATTTCTTGGCAAGTGACATGGCTAAGGTCCCTTTACCTACCCCACTGGGTCCATCTATTGTAATTATGTTGTCCAAAATCAGCATTCTGGATCAATTATATCCATGCCTAGTTGGTTCATTGTTTCAACAAAATTTGGGAAAGATGTATCGATATTTTCTGTATTATGAACCAAAATATCTGCTTTCGAACAAGCAGAAGCAATCAATGCCGTCATTGCTATTCTATGGTCCCCAAATGAATCAATTTCTCCACCGCTAATAACGCCACCCCTGATGGTAAGGCCATCATTGAACTCTTTTACGTCAATGGATAATTGCGATAACAACGTGGCCATGGCTGTTATTCTATCTGATTCTTTGAAACGAAGTTCGGTGGCATTTCTTATCGTTGTAGTGCCTTTTGCACAAGCCGCAGCCAAAAATACAAGAGGTAGTTCATCTATAGAACGTGGGATTAAATTTCTGGGGACAGTAATTCCGTGGAGCTCAGAAGATTTAACTTTGATAGTGCCTTGGATTTCATAACTGTTGTTTGGGTCAATAGTAGTTGTAATCTTGCCACCCATCATTTGTAAAATTTTTAGCAACCCAATGCGGGTGGGATTTAAGCCAACATTTTTTATGATAATTTGACTATCCTTCGCTATCAGCGATGCCAAAATTAGGAAAGAAGCTGAGGAAAAGTCGCCTGGAATTGTGAGAGCATTGATTCCTTTAAGTTCTCCTGGTTCTAAAATAATTTCTTGTTCATTGTGTCTGATGTCACAGCCAAAGGACTCCAACATTAGCTCCGTGTGATTTCTAGTAACCGAACTTGTACTTAAGACAGTTTTAGAATTTGCGTATAGAGCAGCCAAAAGAATCGCGGATTTTACTTGAGCACTGGGTACATTTAATCTTTGTTTGGTGCCGATTATTTGGTCTGATGGATATATTTGTATTGGAGCGTGATCATTCTCCATTTCAATGAGTGCCCCCATTTTACGAAGTGGAACAGCCACTCTTTCCATTGGCCTGGAGTTTAGAGAAGAATCGCCGGATAAAGTACTTGAGAATTTTTGAGCTGCTAAAACACCCATAAACAGTCTCATTGATGTTCCAGAGTTGCCAAAGAAAAGTTCTTGCCCAGGATCTTTCAACCCATACAAGCCTTTGCCTCTAATTTCCATGCATCCGTCTTTTTTCTTACATTCAATGCCAAGATTAATGGCTGCATTTAAAGATTTATTTGTGTCGCTTGAATCGAGAATATTGTGTATCCTCGTTCTCCCTTGAGCAAGCATAGACAAAATAACTGCTCTATGTGAAATAGATTTATCACCTGGAATTGAAACCACACCAGCAATAGAACCTGGTTTTTTAGCCAATAATTTTTGTTTAGATTCAGATTTTGTCATTGTGATAAAACCAAAGATTCAGTTTTATGTTTATTGATATTTAGGGTATGAACCTAGAAATTTTACTTCTACACCCCTTTCTTTTAGGGCCCCTATAGTTTCTTGAATATTCTTGTCTTCCACGTGTCCCTCAATATCAATGAAAAAAACATAGCTCCAATTTTTGACTTTGGAGGGCCTTGATTCAATGTGGGATAAATTTATCTCATTTTTTGCAAATGGTTCAAGGAGACGGTACAAAGAACCTGAATCACCGGTGTTTGGAGGGGTTATTAGTAGCGATGTTTTGTCCGACCCTGTTGCAGTTGAAACTGCATTTCCTATGACCAAAAAGCGTGTCGCATTGTTGCTGTAGTCTTGGATATTTTTTTCGTTTATATTTAACGAATAGTACTCTGCAATGACTTCTGCCCCAATACATGCGTCACCAGGCTTTTTTAAACTAAGTGCTCCTTCTGTGTTACTGATCACAGTAATTAATTCAGCGTGTGGAATATTACTTAGTATCCAGTTTTTGCACTGTGCCAAAGACTGTGGATGACCGAAGATTCTTGTTACTGATCTTATATTTGTCTCTTGCGATAACAAACATTGATTGATGATCAATTCCATTTCTCCAGTAATTAGAACTTTCGAGTCTGACAATAAATCTAGGGTATTGTTGACAGAGCCCTCAACCGAGTTTTCAATTGGCACTACTCCATAATCTACCTCTGATTCTTGGACTGATTTGAATACATCCTCGATTGAAGATTTTGGAAGTTTGCTGATATTTTTTGAAAAATAACGAGTAACAGCAATTTCAGAAAAAGTTCCTTTTGGACCTAAATACGATACGTTCATTGGGTTGTTTTAATTAAGGTTCTTAATAGAAATGACACCTTCAATCTGAGATATTTTTAAGAGTGTTTCAGGTGTAATTGACTTATCAACGTCAATTAATGTATAGCCTATTTCACCCATACTTTTATGTGAAAGATCATTTATGTTGATACCAGCTTCTCCTAAGCAAGTTGTAAATTGACCCACCATGTTTGGTTTATTTTGGTTTGTCACCGATAAACGAGAACCCGATATTCTATCTAGGTGAACTTCTGGGAAATTAACCGAATTATCAATATTACCATTCTCTAGAAATGACCTGATGCTCTTAGCAACCATTTTAGCGCACTTGGTTTCAGCTTCTTTTGTCGAAGCCCCAAGATGTGGTAGGAGGAGAACATTGGGCATTCCTACCAAAGACCTATCAGGAAAATCTGTAACGTAGGTTTTAATTCTATTTTCTCTAAGACTCGATTTAATAGCGTTATCGTCTACGATTTCTGCTCTGGATAAATTAATCAAAGTAGCGTTATCTTTCATCATAGATAACTCTTCTTTCCCAATAAAACTTCTTGTTTCGTTTGTTGAAGGTATATGTATTGTTACAACATCCGCCTTTTTTAATACAGCACTTAAATTATCAGAGCTTTCAATGCCCGGTTGGAGTTCCCAAGCGTTGTTGACCGTCATCATTGGATCAAAACCGATAACATTCATTCCCAAGTTCAAACAGGCATTAGCTACCTTTACCCCTATTGCTCCAAGTCCAATAACACCGATGGTTTTTCCGGGTAGCTCATATCCAACATACTTGTTCTTGCCAAGTTCTATCCGTTGTTTAAAATCTTCAGGATTTTCTGATTCTTCAACAAATTCAATTGCTCGATGAATGTTTCTGGCACAGATTAGGATGGCTGCGATTGCCAGTTCTTTGACGGCATTTGCATTGGCACCTGGTGCATTAAAGACCGGTATCGCCAAATCTGATAATTTCTTTACAGGGATATTGTTAACACCTGAACCAGCACGTCCGACTACTTGAAGTGATGAAGGAATTTCCATTAAATGCATATCAAATGATCTTAATATAATTGCATCAGGGTCTGATATGTCGTCGCCCACAATGTATTTATCAGATGGGAAGGAGTCAATTCCTTCTGCTGCTATTTTGTTCAGTTTCAGTACTTTATACATTTATTACAAGTTGACGTTTTCAAAGTCTTCCATAAAAGCAATTAATTCTTCAATCGCCTTAATCGGCATAGCATTGTACACACTGGCTCTCATTCCTCCAACAGTTCTATGTCCTTTAAGATTTTTCAATCCAACATCTGAAGCCGTTTTTAAAAAATTCTCCTCCAAACCATCTTGAGTCATAGTAAAAGGAATGTTCACCCATGATCTAAATTTGGGGTTTACATCATTTTGATACAAAATTGAATTGTCAATGTAGTTATAGAGCAGTGAAGCCTTCTTCTCATTCAACTTTGACATTGCATCTAGACCCCCTTGTTCAAGGATCCATTCAAATACCAATCCAGCAACATACCAAGGAAATACAGGAGATGTGTTCAACATGGATTTTTCCTGATAATGTGCATCATATCTCAGGAGTGGAGGTAAATCTTTTGCTTTATCTATTATCAAATCTTTTTTCACAATAACAATGGTGAGTCCAGCGATTCCTAGATTTTTCTGAGCGCTTGCAAAAATAAGACCGTATTTTTCTATCTCTATAGGTCGCGTACAAAGGGTAGAAGACATATCAGAAACGACTGGAACATTGACTTCAGGGATATCATGAATTTCCAAACCATGAATGGTTTCATTGGCGCAATAGTAAAAATACTCTGCATTTTTTGAATTTACCCATTCTGCTGGATTAGAAACGTCTATAAAATTATTATCTGAAGAATCAGCAACTATATTTAAGTTGCAATGGTATTTAGCATAATTTGCCGCTCTTTTTGACCAGGCCCCAGTTATGAGATAATCAACGGTGCCTTGATTGGCCAGATTCATCGGCACCATACTGAATTGTTGAGTTGCCCCTCCCTGAAGAAAAAGTACTGCGTAACTGTCGTCTATCTGAAGAAGAGACCTTAAATTGCTCTCAGACTCCGAAGCAAAGTCTTTAAATGCAACGCTTCTATGACTGATTTCCAGAATAGACATCCCGTCTGTGAAGTTGTCCAAACGGTCTGTTATTTGATCAATAACTGATTTTGGTAAGGTGGCTGGTCCGGCACTGAAATTGTAAACATTTATTGGCATGGTTTTTATTCATCATTGCTGTCTTTGATAATTCGTTCCATTTCAAGCAGTTTATCACCGTCGTTTAAACGTATTAATTTCACACCCTGGGTATTACGACCAATAACAGAGATGTTATCTATTGTTGTGCGGATTAAATTTCCTACCGAGCTGATAAAAATAACTTCATCACCAGGCTGCACTTGATTGGCAGCGATTAGTTTTCCATTTCGTTTTGATGTTTGAATAGCAATAACACCTTTCCCCCCTCGTTTGCGGAGACTAAATTCTTTAATAGGTGTTTGCTTTCCATATCCATTTTCAGTTGCAGTTAAAACATTGCCTCCTTCTTTTGCAACAATCAAAGAAATTACTTTTTGTTTTTTATCAAGTCGCATCCCTATTACGCCTTGCGATACTCTTCCTAAAGGCCTTGCATCTTTTTCTGAGAAACGAATGGCTTTTCCAGCGTCTGAAAAAAGCATGATTTCTTTTGTTCCATCTGTTATTTCAACACTTACTACTTTATCTTTTTCTCTAAGTTTAATTGCTTTGATTCCATTTCTCATTGGTCTCGAATAAGCGGAGAGAGCGGTTTTCTTTACGGTTCCTTGTTCCGTTGCCATAAAAACAAACTTATTTTCTTCAAACGCACTAACTGGAAGGACTGCTTGAATTCTTTCTTCTTTTTCTAATGGCAACAGGTTAACGATTGGCCTGCCCTTGGCATTTCTACCAGCTCTAGGCAAACGGTAAACTTTGATCCAATAGACTTTTCCATAACTTGAAAAACACAGCAAGGTGTCATGGGTGTTGGCAACAAATAATTTAGAAATGAAGTCTTCTTCTTTAAAGGAAGTTGCCTTTTTCCCTGTACCACCCCTTCTTTGAGATCTATAGACATCTAATGGTTGCGTCTTTGCATAACCTTCTCTCGATAAAGTTACAATGAGATCTTCTCTTGGTATCAGATCTTCATCAGTGAAATCAGAGTAAAACGAGACGATTTCAGTTTTACGTTCATCGCCATATTTACTCTTGGTTTCTAGCAACTCATCTTTAATTACTTGTGTCAAGGTATCGGCGTTTTCAAGAACATTCGTAAATCCTTTAATATCATCTAATAGTGAGGAGTATTCTGTAAATATTCTGTCTTGTTCGAGTCCTGTTAATCGATGTAATTTAAGTTCCAGTATTGCTTTCGCCTGTTCAATGGAGAGCTTGTAACCTTTCTTGTGGATACCAAACTTAATATTCTGATCAAATGCTTGTGGTCTGGTAGAAACATTGTCTGCTTTTTTAAGCATCGCAATTACCTTACCCGGTTTCCATAATTTAGAAATTATTTTTTTTTGTGCTTCTGCAGGTGTTTTAGATGCTTTGATTAAAGCAATCATTTTATCAATATTTGTCAATGCAATAGTCTGTCCTTCAAGGATATGAGCTCTGTTGATCGACCTGTTTAGATTAAATAGTGTCCTTCTAGTTACAACCTCTCTTCGATGAGCAAGAAAGGCTTCAAGTATTTGTTTCAGGTTCAATAATTTTGGCTGACCATTAACGATGGCAACCATATTGATGCCAAAAACGCTCCCGAGCATGGTTTGTTTGTACAGATTGTTCAACAGCACATCTACAATCTGTCCCCGTTTAAGCTCTATAGCTATCCTCATCCCATCTTTATCTGACTCATCCCTTAGCTCAGAGATCCCTTCAATTTTTTTGTCTCTCACCAACTCTGCAATTTTTTCAATTAATCTTGCCTTATTGACTTGGTATGGGAGTTCAGTAACTATAATTGACTCTCTGTCAGAATCACCTATCGGTTCAGTGTGGGTTTTGGCCCGGATATGAACCCTTCCCCTGCCCGTCTCATAAGCAGATTTAATTCCATCGATCCCGTGAATAGTTGCAGCAGTTGGAAAATCAGGTGCTGGTATAACGGTCATCAAATCATCTATGCTGACATCGGATTGCTCAAGCAACATAATTAAACCGTCCACCACTTCGTTCAAGTTGTGTGGGGGTATGTTGGTCGCCATGCCAACTGCAATTCCAGCCGAACCATTAATGAGCAGGTTTGGTATTCTTGTGGGAAAAACAGAAGGCTCAGATTCGGATTCATCGTAATTGGGAGTAAAATCAACTGTGTCCTTGTCTAAGTCAGCAAGGAGCTCTTGGGTAATTTTTTCCATACGGATTTCGGTGTATCGCATTGCAGCTGCAGAATCCCCATCTACAGATCCAAAATTTCCTTGACCGTCAACTAGGGGGTATCTTAATGAAAAATCTTGAGCCATTCTGACAATTGTTTCATAAACAGCACTGTCACCGTGTGGGTGGTATTTACCAATAACATCACCTACTATTCTTGCTGATTTTTTATATGCTTTGGTGTGGTCGTTGCCCAAGACTTTCATTGCATATAGAACTCTCCTGTGGACTGGTTTTAGCCCGTCTCTAACGTCTGGCAGAGCTCTACCTATGATTACGCTCATGGCGTAATCAAGGTAAGATTTTCGCATTTCGTCTTCTAGGTTTATCTGTGTTATTTTACTGGTCATATAGCTTCAACAAGTACACTGGAATTTACATTTTCCAACTGTTTTATAAAGTTAATATTAATAGCCGTTATAATGATCGAAAATCAGTTACAATTTTACCATATTGACCATCAATCAAGAACAACTAAAGTCTGTTAAGAAGACAATATAAATGAATAAAGCCAGCTTAAATTTTAACCAAGAAGAACTCAATAAATTTAACAAATTAGCCGACCATTGGTGGGACCCAAAAGGTGATTTTTATTCATTGCACATGCTCAACCCATTGCGATTTAATTACATAAAACAACACACCGACCTTCAAACCAAAAAGTGCCTAGACGTAGGCTGCGGTGGAGGCATACTCACAGAATCCTTGGCAACCAAAGCATCTGTTGTAACAGGCATTGATTTAGCCAAAAATGCATTGTCTATTGCTGAAAAACATTCAACTACATCCAATTTGCAAAATATTAACTATGAACAAAGCTCTGTTGAGGATCATTGTGAAAAAAATAAGTCAGAATATGATGTACTCACCTGCATGGAAATGTTGGAACACGTCCCAAATCCTGAACAAATTGTCATGGCGTGTTCTTTAGGAGTCAAACAAGGCGGTCATCTCTATTTTTCAACGATCAACCGAAATCTAAAATCATTTTTAATGGCCATAGTAGGTGCTGAATACATATTAAAATTACTACCGAAGGGAACCCATGAATATGATCAGCTTATCAAACCTTCAGAATTAGATCTGTGGGCCAGGAAAGCAGATTTGAAATTGATTGATCTCTCTGGTGTCTCATACAATCCCATCAATGAAACCTTTAAATTAAGCAGGGATGTTTCAGTCAACTACATGATGCATTTTATCAAGGGCTAAAAAACATGCGTGGCGATAAAAAAGCCGTTTTATTTGACCTGGACGGAACCTTGGTTGACACTGCACCTGAAATGCATTTGGCAGTGAATGTCCTCTTAGAAGAAGAAGGGTTAAATCCCCTGCCCTATGAGTCTGTTCGCCCTCACGTTTCCAATGGTGTAATGGGAATATTTATGAATATTTTTGAAGACAACCCCAAAATGGCCGGTAGAAGATTCAAAAGATATCTGGATATATATGAGGAACATTTGGGCATTAATGCAAAAACTTTTCCAGGCATAGATGAAGTAATATCAGCAATAGAAGGTTTGGGCATACATTGGGGCATTGTAACGAATAAATCAAAACGCTTTGCCAAACCTCTGCTGAGGAAATTAAAACTTTTAAACCGAACTTCATGTCTCGTATGTGGTGATACAACGAATAAAATAAAGCCCGACCCTGAGCCTATTAACTATGCTCTATCTTTATTGAAGACTAAAAATACGAAAAGATCATTTTATATAGGCGACTCCAAAAAAGATGTTGCTGCTGCTAAATCAGCCGGAATTAGTTCAATCGCTTGCACTTATGGTTATATTAGTAATCACGAGAAACCAGAAAACTGGGATGCAAATTACTATGTTAATAGACCCATAGAAATTATTAATATTTTGACCAATGTTAATGAATAAAGAGTTCTTCAGTTAATTAGATATTTCAATTACTATTTTAATATGGATGAATCTGACTTTTTATATGTATTACTTCTGGTAGCTTTTTTACTACTTTTGAATATATGTTTAACTTTTATTAGAACTAAAAAAGAAGATAAAACCGTTCCTGAAGACCCCAATAAAGAGGACCCCATTAGTCAACTCGGTGAAACTTTAGAAGAACAGAAAAGATCTATAATAGAGTTAAACAAAGATGTTCAATCATTCCGTGAACCACTTCTTAAGCTAAATCGATACCTCTCTGGAGGAACACTTGCAGGACAATTCGGGGAATGGGGCCTGGAATCAATTATCAATGACGTATTACCTCAATCCAAGTTTGAACAAAATGTGGAAGTTATTCCAAATACTGGTTACAGAGTTGAGTTCGTTATCAGACTAAATGATGGTTTATTGTTGCCAATCGATGCAAAGTTTTCTTCAGCTCTTTACGATACCTATATTCAAGCGGCAGATTCAGGAAATGGGCGAGCAGTTAAATTAGCAACTACTGCAATTGAAAGAAGTGTTAAGCAGAATGCTGCAGATATTGAATCAAAATACATGCAAACGGGTATAACAGTCAATTTTGGCGTAATGTTTATTCCCAGTGAAAGTTTGATGCAATTGATTGACTCTATAGAGAATTTAAGAGAGAACATTTTTAGGGATTCTCGTATCTTGATGATGGGTCCAAACACACTAGCTGCATATCTGATCAGCATTAATATGACATTCAGATCACTAGCTTTAAATGAACGAGCAGCTGAGATATTTAAAGAATTCGGAAAACTAGAAAAAGAATTTACCAATTTTAAATCTTCAACTGAAGAGCTAGAAAAAAAAGCTAAAGCTATGCTGAAATCGGTAGATAGCCATATAACTAGAGAATCACAAATGGCAAAAGCTATAAAAAAAATGAAAGATCTAGACTAAGAAACAGAAAAAGGCGACGAAAATACCTAATCAACTATTAAAGAATAAAGTAATACTTATCACAGGCGCAGGAGATGGTATTGGAAAATCTGCGGCTATTAACTTTGCTTCGCAAGGCGCGACTCTAATACTACTTGGAAAAACCTTATCTAAACTTGAAAAGGTTTACGACGAAATAGTGGAACTTGATTGCCCTACCCCTTCTATTTCATTGATGGATTTACTTGTCGCCGATGGCAATGATTATCAAGATTTAGTTGATAATTTATTGAAAGAATTTAATCAACTGGATGGTCTATTGCTCAACGCTGGGATACTGGGAGATAGAAGCCCGATTGAACAATACGATGTAAAAAAATGGGTTGAAACAATCCACATTAACCTGACGGCACAGTTTATTTTGGTAAAAACATTGCTTCCAGCTTTAAAAAAGTCAGATGATGCTTCCGTAGTGTTCACTTCTAGTGGCGTCGGAAAAAAAGGGAAAGCTTTTTGGGGGGCTTACTCAGTTTCTAAATTTGGCATAGAAGGGCTGTGTCAAATTTTGTCTGAAGAGTTTGATAATGACAATTCTATAAGATTCAACTGCATCAATCCTGGGGCCGTTCGGACAAAAATGAGAAAAGAAGCTTATCCTCTTGAAAACCCCGAGGATCTGCTTGCGCCTGAAGAAATAATGGAAAAATATTTATGGCTGATGACAGAAGGTAGTAAAAATATTACAGGTGAAAGCTTTGACTGCCAGTAACCAAGATCCTAAATTTTGGAAAATAGCTAAACTAGTAACTTTTCTAGAAAAGGCTGCATTAGCTTACCGAGAAGGCTCCCCTGTAATTGATGACGACACATATGACCATGTTTACCTGGCTGAACTGCAACGTCGTGAACCAAATAATCCTTTTTTAATCAAATTTGATGAAGAACCAGATTTTGATTCTGTAAGATTAAAACATCCAGAACCAATGCTTAGTTTAGAAAAATCCTACTCTGTTGACGAGACTACAAAGTGGGTTTCCAGAATATTGAAAGAAGCAAATAAAAACGACATTGATGAGTTAGAGATTAGCATAATAGCCACGGCAAAACTCGATGGCCTTGCTGCCATGCTTCGAGACGATGGATTGTTAGCAACAAGAGGTGATGGCATCTACGGCAAAGATATCACTACTGCATTTAACAAAGGTGTGGTTGATGTTGGTAAAGGAATTACAGGCGTCGGCGAACTAGTCATGGTAACTGAATACTTTGAAAACAATCTAAAATCATTGGGTTATTCACATCCTAGGAATATCTGTGTAGGGGTCGTAAACTCAGATGAACTCAATAAAGACTTTATGCAGGCATTGAAAGATGGAGTCATCCGATTTGTTCCCTACTCAACTTTAAATAGATGGGAAGGCAATTTTACTGAGCTGCTTGACCAACATGATGATATGCGAAAACAAACTACCGAATCCTGTGAATACCCGACCGACGGTGTTGTTGTCGAAATTACACATGAAGGACTAAAAACTGTTCTTGGATCAACAACACATCACAACCGTTGGCAGATTGCCATCAAACAGAGATCAGCAACCAAGGAAGCGATAGTGAAATCAATCACCTGGCAGACAAGGAGAACTGGACGAGTTACCCCGGTCCTGGAAATCGAGCCGATTGAATTATCTGGTGCGTTGGTTGGTCGAGTCACGGCACACCATGCAGGTAATGTGAAGGCACTGAGACTGGGAAAAGGAGCAATCGTTGCAGTGGAACGTTCAGGAGAAGTAATCCCTAAAATTGTCGAAGTTATCAAACCGGCAACCAGAACCATAATTGTTAACAAATGTGAGTCCTGCGGTTATGAATTGACTTGGCAACGTGATTTTCTCATTTGTCCCAACCACCATGAATGCCCTGCCCAAATAGAAAGTACCCTGGAACATTTTTTCAAGACACATGGACAAGTGGACGGTTTTGGTTCCAAGAGCATTGAGAAATTAGTCACTGCTGGGATTGATACACTGGAGAAAATCTACAATTCAACTGAAGAAGATTTTCAGCGATCTGGATTTGGACCGGGCCAATCAAAAAATCTTCGATTGGAACTAAACAGATCCCTTAAAGTTGAAATTGAGGATTGGCGATTTCTCAGTGCGTTCGGTATTCCTCAACTTGGCCAAGGCGATTCAAGACGCTTATTGCAAAATATACAATTTGATGAGCTTTCCGAAGTAACTAAAGAAGAGATAATAGCTATTGAGGGTTTTGCTGAAATTACATCAGCAGATATTGTGGCTGGATTAAAAAATAAGTGGCCAACGATAAAATATATGCTAGGCCTTGATTTCAAGTTATCAAAAACTCAATTGCTGTTAGAATCTACCTTAATTAATTCTCCCATTTCAGGGATGAAAGTTGTTTTTACTGGGAAAATGCTACAAGGTTCACGAGACCAAATGAAAAAAAATGCATTGGAACATGGTGCAAAAATTCAGAGCTCAGTTTCAGCTAAAACTGATATTTTGATTTGCGGAGAAAATGCAGGATTAGCAAAAATAGACAAAGCTGAAGAACTTGGTGTCCAAGTTATGAGCGAACAAGATTACGTTATTTTTCTCAACAACCAGTAATTAGAAATCAGGGCTGATATTTTCAATCTTGAATTGTTGGTGCTTCCATGTCTAGATCTGCACCTACTGAAACAGATTCGCTTCCGTTACCCGATAAATCCTGATTGCCTACTGAACGATCATCAAGTTCCAGATCCAAATCCAAGGGTTCTTTCTTCTCAGGCAAATCCGGAAGTTGGTCCAGTCTTTGCAAGCTGAAGTAGTCCAAAAATTCAGGGGTGGTTGCAAACATTGCTGGTTTTCCTGGAACGTCCCTGTAACCGATGATTCTGACCCAGTTTCTTTCGGTTAGAGTTCGCATGATGCTTGTGCTAACCGAAACGCCTCTGATTGCCTCTATGTCCCCTCTTGTTACCGGTTGCCGGTAAGCAATGATTGACAAGGTCTCCAATAATGCCCGGGAATATCTTGGTGTCCTCTCTGCAAACATAATATTGAGATAATCGCCAATTTCACTTTTTGCCTGGATTCTGAATCCACTTGCTACTTTGGTAATCTCAATATCTTTATTCTCATAATCTGTTTTAAGATCATCAATTGCTGACAAAATATCAGACTTACTGGTGTTTACCTTGCTGGTAATTATTCTATGGAGTTTATCCGCAGATAATGGTTCGTATGATGCTAATAGAATAGCCTCTATTATGTTTTTTAATTTTTCGCCGTTCATCGTTAATGCTCGGTATTCGTTTCATTATCACTTAAAAGTGCCTTAACATGAATTATTCCATAGGCTTTTGTTTGGACAATTTCAATGAGGAATTCTTTCATAAGTTCCAGTATCGCGAGGAATGTTACTACCAAGCCTGTTTTTTGTTCTTCAAGGTCAAATAATTCTGTGAAGTCAAGAAAATCCTTGTTTTTAAGCTTTTCTAAAATTGTAGTCATTCTTTCCCTGACTGATAGAGGCTCTTTCAACACATGCAATGTTGTAAACATTTCAGCTCGTTTCAATACTTCTTGAAATGAAAGCAGAAGTTCTTGAAGAGAGATATCAGGAAGTTCGATTGGTTGTGCTAAGTGACTTGATTCAACTCCTGTAATAAACACATCTCTTTCTAGTCTTTTCAATTTATTCAATTCTTCAGATGCTTTTCGATAACGCTCATACTCAAGAAGTCGTCTTACCAATTCGGCTCTTGGATCTTCTTCATCTTCTACTTCTTCAAACAATGGCAACAGCATTTTTGATTTAATCTCAGCCAACATAGCTGCCATTAGTAGATATTCTCCTGCCAGCTCAAGTTCCAATTCTTTCATCAAGTTAATGTAATTTACATATTGATCAGTAATATCGGCTATTGGGACATCCAATATATTCAGATTCTGTTTTCTTATTAGGTACAACAACAAATCCAGTGGGCCCTCAAAAGTATCAAGAAAGACCTTGAGTGCCACTGGCGGTATATACAGATCTCTAGGAAGTTCGGTAAGGGATTCACCTTCAACAATCGCAAACGGCATTTCAACCTGTTGTGGTTGATTGGTGTGGACATCAATATCTTCGTTTTGTAACAACTTTAAGTCTGGTTTATCCATATTGATCCAAGTTTATTTTACTCATTGGAATTGAGCAGACTGTTTAAATTACTGCGATCAATATTTTTTCCATTATCATCAAGAATCCAAGCATCATAGTGTTGGCAAAGCTCACGCATTGTTTCAAACATTTCACTAAGGATACTTAGATCAGTTTTAGGATCAGTTTGTTGAAAAAAAAATGTGAATCCAGGAATATCTTCATTTTCCACAAAAATTCCTGGTTCAATAAGGTTTGCTACGTTGAAAAGTTTTTTATTTCCATGTTTCTTTTCAAATATCTTCATGCTGGTAAAAGACAAATTGTGTCTTACAAATAACTTCATGACCTCATCTAGCGGTATATTGCTTTTGACCTTTGGTGAAAATCTTAAGGCAATCACTTGATTGGGTTTATCGTTATGAAGTTCATTATTATTGATAACAAACTTGTTGCTTATTTTAATTTTTGAATGATGTTTTTTGTTAAGCCACAAGGGCTTAATCAAAAGTACAATGAGTGTTGCAAGTCCTATTGAAAGTAAAATCCAGGTAAAGTCCTTCACGCTGATTGTGATTCTTCTGTAAGAGCCACTGCTTCGTCCAAGTCCACGGTTACCAACCTAGAAACACCGGGTTCGCTCATGGTGACACCAATGAGTTGATTGGTTAATTCCATAGTAGTTTTGTTGTGGGTAATCACTACAAATTGTACGCTCTCACTCATTTCCTTAACGATTTCACAAAATCTAGCAACATTGGTGTCATCGAGTGGTGCATCAACTTCATCTAATAAGCAAAAAGGTGCCGGGTTTAATTCAAATATGGAGAATAACAGGGCAACTGCGGTAAGTGCTTTTTCGCCTCCAGAAAGTAGATGAATATTGCTGTTTCTTTTTCCAGGAGGGCGTGCCATTACAATGACTCCAGCGTCTAAAGAATCATCTTTTTCTAATTCTAAGTATGCTTTACCACCATCAAATAATCTTGGGAAATGTTTTTTGAGACCGATGTTGACTTTTTCAAACGTTTCATTAAATCTTTTCATCGATTCATCGTCTATTTGCTTTATAGCGCCACTCAATGTATCCAATGCTCTATTAAGATCATCAAATTGTGAGTCAAGATTATCTTTTCTTTTAGCTTCTTCTTCGTATTCATTTGAAGCGGCAAGATTAATCGGTCCCAGTCTTTCCATTGATCGTAATATTTTCTCTAATTCTTGTTCAAGTTCAGTTTCATTAAGTGTTTCGACAATGCTTTCTTTAATTGATTCATACGAGTAGCCGTTTGCAGATAACTGGTCGTCCAATCCTTCTTTTCTAACTTCTAATTCCCTAATTGAAAGTTTGTATTTTTCAAGTATTTCTCTAGACTGATTAACTTTTGCATTTTGGTTGGTTCGATCAATTTCATAATTCCTTAATGTTGCTTGAATAATCTCCAGTTGCTCCCTCAGAGTATTTAACGTCTGCTCAGATTCCAAGCTGTGATTCAACAAAGATTCAAGTTGTTCCTTTACTTCAGCTGTTGGGTCTGATTTTTTCCTTGTCCCTTTAGTGATTTCCAGGGATTTTGCCATAATTTGTGTTTTCTGTGACTCGAGGCGGTTCATGGCATTTTTTAAGGCAGAAATTGTGGATCGGTTAGACTCGGCTTTTAACTCAAGTTTTTGCAATGAAGGTCTTTGGCTGTTAATTTTTTGTTTGTAGGTGTTGATTTCATTGGATAAACCTATTTTTTGTTGATCCAATTTTTCTTTGTCAGTGGCTAACTCATCCAATTTTCCCTTGGCCAATTTAAGATTTTTCTTTGATGAATCAATTTGACCTTCATTCTTAGTAATTTCTTGTTCTATGGTCTGAAATTTTAGACTTAGAGACACCAGCTTTTCCCCAAGCAGATCAAGTTTATTTGTAATAATTTCAAAACTCTGTGGATCAAAATAAATTTTCGAACTTTCTATTTCTTTTTCAAGTTGTTTAAAAATTGACTCCGCTTCATGAAGGTTCTTGATTGTTCTTTTTTGATCATCAATTTGTGTCATTTGTTTCGACAACACACTAATTTTAACTGACTCTGTTTCGACGACTGTATTTAGTTCATTGATTTCATTCGTGATAGATTCATTTTGTTCACTCACACCTTGGAGATTCCCTTCAAGTTCATTTAAAGTTTGTTCCAAGCCGTTGACAATAGAGCTTGCAGTAATAATTGTTTGTTTCAGTTTGGACAGAGCAGATGAAATTTGATTAATTTGACCGGAATCTTCTTTGTGTTCTTTGTTTATTCTCTCAAGCTCTTTTTGAATTTCTTGGACATTGAAACTTTTTTGAGACTCCAGTTCTTTTTCATATTCGATTGATTGCTCTAACCTTGCAATTTTTGATTGCAATTCAAAATGATCTTTTTGAGCGTTATTAAAGTTTTGGGTGGCCTCGGCATCTGCCACTCTTTGTTCTTCAATATCCGCTTCTATTTTTCTTAATTCTGTTAAATTCTGGTCAAAAGCACTTTGATGTTGTTGTACTTCCTCTTGATTGTCTCTTAGCTTAGAAAGAAGACCGTTTATTCTAGTAAACAATACTTCTGCATGAATTTCTTTTTCCCTAGATTTATATTTTTTATATCTTTTTGCAGCATTAGACTGAGTCTTTAACCGCCTGAGTTGTTTTTCAATTTCTTCTCTTATATCATTCAAACGATTCAAGTTTTCTTTTGTATTCTTAATCCTGGATTCAGTTTCTTTTCTTTTTTGCTTGTATTTTGAAACACCAGCTGCTTCTTCCAAAAAAGTTCTCATGTCATCAGGTTTGGCTTCAATTAATCTTGAAATGGTGTCCTGTTGAACGATTGCGTAACTTCTAGGTCCAAGACCGGTACCCAAAAACAAGGTGGTGATATCTTTCCTTCGACATTTGGTTCCATTCAGAAAATATCGAGACTGGCCATCTCTGGTAATAACCCTTTTAGTTGAGATTTCATTGTATTTTGAGTATTCACCACCTACTTTTTTATCAGTGTTATCAAATAATAACTCTATAGTTGCAGTACTGACTGGTTTACGTGTTGAAGACCCATTGAATATGACGTCAGACATTGATTCACCCCTGAGGTATTTTGCAGAAGACTCACCTAAAACCCAACGAACCGCGTCTATTACATTGGATTTCCCACAGCCATTTGGCCCAACAATACCAACGATAGTTGATGGAAGAGATAAGGTTGTAGGTTCAACGAAAGTCTTAAAACCAGAGAGTTTTATTTTACTTAATCGCATAAAAAAACTTAAAAAAGATCATTGATTAGTTTAAATTATATTACTGCTATATACATTAAAATATTTAATTAAATATTTAGGTTTCATTATCAAACAAAATGAGCGAAATAAATCAAATACGGTTGCTTGATCACTTCAATAATCCAGAAAAGAAAAATGAATACTTAATTAAAATTAAAGTTCCAGAATTTACCTGTTTATGCCCTAAAACTGGGCAACCTGATTTTGCCACGTTGTATATTAAATATGTTCCAAATGAACTTTGTATAGAGCTGAAATCCCTTAAACTCTATGTTGCAAGTTTTCGACAAGTTGGAACTTTCCATGAAGCAGTGACAAATCAAATATGCAACGATCTATCCAAAATCATTGCCCCTTATTATCTAAAGGTAAGAGCAAAATTCAATGTTAGGGGCGGAATCTACACAACAGTTGAATGTTCTGTAACCGCAGACAACTGGCACGATCGTAACAATTTGATATAAATTCAACCTTTTTATCTACTTGAAGTATTTAATACTTCACAATTTATGATTCATCAGTATAATTCATCATTTGAAAATCCAGTAACTATCAACTCAGGAAACATAGTGGCAAGAAATAGAATAAACAATGTACAAAATGATTTGTTGTCTAGGTTTGGAATAAAAACATATCAAGCCAAGATTCGAGAAAAGTATATGTCCAATAAACAACTTGGTCATTTCACAAAAATACTCTTAACATGGAAAAGCCAACTTGAAACTGAAGCAGATAAAACTGTGAATCATATGAAAAAAGAAAGCATTAGTTTTGCTGACCCCAACGACCGTGCCAGTCAGGAATCTGATTTTGGTCTTGAGCTTAGAACCAGAGATAGAGAAAGGAAATTACTTAAGAAAATCCAGTTCTCACTGAGGAAAATAGAAAATGGCAGTTATGGCTATTGCGAAGAAACTGGAGAAGAAATTGGGCTTGAAAGGTTAGAGGCTCGCCCGGTTGCAATACTATGCTTAGAAGCTCAAGAACGAAGAGAAATTAAAGACAAACAATACAGTGAAGGAGATGACTATCTAAGATGAGGTTGATTCATCTAGCTTTCTCATTGATAGTCTAACTCTTTTCTGCCTGTCTATTTCTATGACTTTGACATTGATTATTTGCCCTTCACTAAGTACATCGTTTACAGATTTAACCCTGTCTTCAGAAATCTCTGAAATATGAACTAGTCCATCTTTACCAGGAAGAATGGTTACAAAAGCTCCAAAATCCATAATTTTTGCCACTCGACCCTCATAAATCTTTCCTACTTCAACGTCTGCAGTTAATAGTAATATTTTTTCCTTTGCAGCCTCTCCTGCAGCTCGATCCACAGATGCTATAGTAATCAACCCCGTATCGTTAATATCAACTTGAGCCCCAGTGACCTCAGTAATCGACCTTATGGTTGACCCACCTTTGCCAATTACATCCCTGATTTTGTCTTTTGCAACGGTTAAAGTAATAATCGATGGTGCATATTTTGAATATTGTTCGGATGGTTTATCTATGACATTATTCATCTCTGCCAAAATACTTAAGCGTGCAGTCTTTGCTTGTTCTAAAGCGTCTTTCATAATGGATTCATTAATCCCTTGAATCTTGATATCCATCTGCAAGGCAGTGACTCCATCTTTTGTACCAGCAACTTTAAAATCCATATCACCCAAATGGTCTTCATCGCCCAAAATGTCTGTTAGAACTGTATATTTTTCGTCTTCTTTAACCAAACCCATAGCAACACCAGCTACATGAGTCTTAATAGGGACACCCGCTTGCATGAGTGCCAAACTAGACCCGCAAACTGTTGCCATAGAACTAGAGCCATTTGATTCCGTTATTTCAGAAACGAGTCTGATGGTATAGGGAAAAGATTCCATATCAGGTAAAACTGCTTCTAGTGCCCTTCGAGCTAATTTACCATGGCCGATTTCCCTTCTTTTCGGTGATCCCATGAAACCTGTTTCACCAACGGAAAATGGGGGGAAATTATAATGCAGCATAAATTTATCTTTGTATTCACCTTCCAAAGCATCAATGATCTGAGAATACCTTTCAGTTCCCAGAGTTGCAGCCACAATTGCTTGCGTTTCTCCTCGGGTGAATAACGCAGAACCATGGGTTCTCTCCAATAAACCTACTTCTATATTAATGTCCCTAACTGTTTTGCTGTCTCTCCCATCCATTCTTGGTTGGCCTTCTAATATTCTTGTTCTAACGATATTTTTCTCTATAGATTTAAGTTCATCCTTGATTTCAGAAGACCCGTACTCTTTTTCTGGGTTTTCATCAAGAATTTTTGCTTCGGTTTCAAGTCTTATTTCTTCTAATTGCCCTTGTCTAGTAGCTTTGTCTGAAATTTGATATGCCTCATTTAATTTACTCTCACTTAAATTAAGGACCTGAGTAGATAGGTCAGGATCTGTTGGTATTGCTTTATATTCCCAAGCTTCTTTACCAATTTCTGTTTGCAGTTCTTTGATCACATTGATAACAGGTTGCATTTGTTCATGGCCATATAGGACGGCACCCAACATAACTTCTTCTGATAATTCATTGGCCTCAGATTCAACCATTAATATTGCTTCACTTGTTCCAGCGACAATCAAATTCAATTGTGAATCTGACATGTCTGATAATTCTGGATTTAGGCAATATTTGTTGTCTATATACCCTACCCTTGCGCCTGCAATGGGACCATCAAAAGGAATGCCAGATATGGAAAGTGCTGCTGATGCACCAATCATTGCAATTATATCCGTCTGTATTTCAGGGTCCATGCTCAATAATGTTGCGATAACTTGAACTTCGTTCATAAAACCTTTTGGGAAAAGTGGTCTGAGAGGTCGATCTATCAACCTTGATACCAATGTTTCTTTTTCACTCGGTCTGCCTTCGCGTTTAAAAAAACCACCCGGAATTTTCCCAGCAGCATAAGTTTTTTCTAGGTAATGTACTCCTAAAGGAAAGAAGCTTTGTCCTGGCTTTGGCTCCCTTTTAGCTACAACAGTAACTAAAATTGTTGTACCTCCTGATGAAATTACAACTGATCCGTGTGCTTGTCTTGCTATTTTACCTGATTCTATAACTATGTTTTGGTTCCCATATGGGATGGTCTTTGTTATTACTTTCACTGTTAATCCTTTTTTTAGAGAATACTAAGAAAACCTAGTTTCTTTTGATTTTTACCTTACTTCCTTAAACCTAATTTAGAAATTAATTGTTGATATTGACTTATATCTTTATTTTTTAGGTAATCCAGCAGCTTTCTTCTCTTGTTTACCATCATTAGAAGTCCTCGTCTTGAGTGATGATCTTTTTTATGTAAATTAAAATGATCCATTAAAGAATTTATTCTCTCAGACAAAAGAGCCACTTGGACCTTGGTTGACCCAGTGTCTTGATCAGACAGTTGATATTCTTCGATTACTTCTTTTTTTGTTTCAGCTGTTAAAGGCATATTTATTACATCAAATATTATTTTCAGACGCTATTCTACATAATTTATTGATGACACAACTAGATAATAATTAATTAATTAAAATTAAAAACTCTAATGGGTTTTAAAAACCCATCTTTTTCAATACACCCAAGCCCAACAATCTGATCATTATGATCATAGACCCTTAGACTTTGATTCAAAAAGGTAGCTTCGGGCTGCAACATAACTTTTTGACCTTGAATAAAACAAGAGCGATATTCTTTGTTTATATTTACTTTGGGTAAAAATTTAATCGCTGTATCCAATGGCAACAAGTAACTGTGTAATTCCTGACTTTTTTTTGCAATTTCTAGTTGCTTCAGTGTGATTATATTTTGACAGTCAAGTAGATCGATTGAGATCCTTCTTAGTTCAGTGACATGTGCATATGTGTTCAGCTGGATTCCAATATCTTCTATCAGAGTTCGAATATAAGTACCCTTGCCACAATGGACAATCAGTTCTAACAAGTCTTCTTTGTAATTTTTTAAACAAATACTGTGAACCACTATTTGTCTACTTTTTCTGGGTATCGTTAAACCTTTTCTTGCATACTTATACAATCTAATTCCATTAACTTTAATTGCAGAAAACATAGGTGGCAATTGTTCTGATTTACCAATAAATAATTTCAAAACTTCTTCAATTTGTTCATTCTTTAATTTTTTAAATGTTTTTTCTACTAATACACTTCCTTCACGATCAGCTGTTGTCGTTTTAATGCCAAGTTTTGCGATTACACGGTAGGTTTTTGACGATTCAATTAAATATTTTGAAACTTTTGTTGCTTGGCCAAAACAAATCGGTAGAACACCAGTTGCAATTGGGTCCAAACTACCTGTATGGCCTGCCTTTTCTGCTGCAAAGAGCTTTTTGATTTTCTGCAGTACCTTATTTGAAGTTACACCTGATGGCTTATCCAGTAATAATATTCCATTTATTTTATTTGTTTTTCTGGTCATTCATTATGGTTTTATCTATTAACTTGTTCATGTACAAGGCATCCTGTTCTTTCGTATCATAAATAAATATCAGATTTGGTAATTTTTTTAAGTTTAACTGGGCGCTCATTTCTTTTTTAAGAAAGCCAGTTGCTTTTCTCAAAATTGATTCAATTTGTTTAGTTTTGCTTTGGCTATTTAAAATAAGAAAATAAACTTTGGCAGTGCTGATGTCCTTGGTAACCCTAACTTCACTAATAATGACATTCTTTAACCTTGGGTCACTTACTTTTAGTGAGAGTAATTCGCTGAGTATTCGTTGAATTTTGACTTCAACTTTTTTATTGATAGCAAATTCATTAGGCATAGATTACTGACCTATCTCTAACTTGGTATAACATTCAATTTGATCACCAATTTTAACGTCATTATAATTTTTAACACCAATTCCACATTCTGTTCCAGATTTTACTTTGTTGACCGAGTCTTTGAATCTCTTTAGTGATTCAAGTTCTCCTTCATAGATCACCGTGTTGTCTCTTAGAACTCGGATAGAACTGGATTTGGTGACCGTACCCTCGGTTACTAAACAGCCTGCTATTTTACCAAGTTTTGGTGAATCAAAAATATCTCTAACTTCTGCAAGCCCTGTTATTTCTTCTTTAATAATGGGTGTTGCATGACCTTCAATAATGTCTGAAACATCGTCTATTGTTTCATAAATCACACTATAGTATTTAATCTCAACATCAGATTCTTTTATAATCTTTCTAGCACCGGTGTCTGCTCTCACATTAAATCCTATAATGAATGCGTTAGAAGCAGTAGCTAAGTTAATATCAGATTCACTAATACCACCAACTCCTGAGGATATAATATCAACTTCAACCTCATCGGTTGACAGCTTCAGTAAAGAATCTCTTATTGCCTCAACACTGCCTTGCACATCAGCTTTAACTATCAGAGAAATTGTTTTCTTGGAACTGTCCATAGATTGTTCCATGAAATTTTTCATCTTTATGATTTTTTGATCGTTTAATTTGTTAACTCTATTTCTGTCTTTCCTAAGAGTTGAAATTTCTTTTCCTTGTTTTTCATTGCTCACAACCCTTATTTCATCTCCAGCATTTGGGGTGGAAGATAATCCAAAAACCTTTACAGGCATGGAGGGAGTAACAAAATTAAGTTCCTTATTATTTTCATCCATTAGGATTCTTGCTTTTCCAAATTCTTCACCAGCGATAATTAAATCCCCCTTGTTCAATCGCCCCTCAGTAATTAAAATTGTTGCCACTGCCCCTTTTCCGCTTTCTATCCCGGATTCTATAACAACACCAACTGCTCTGCCTTCCTTTGACGCTTTTAGATCTAAAATTTCAGATTGTAAAACGATGGTTTCTAATAAATTTTCAATACCATCACCGGTTTTTGCTGAAACATTAACAAATAGACAATCGCCACCTAAATCATCTGGAACAATTTCATTTGCAATCATTTCATTTCGTACTTTCTCAATATCCGATTCAGGTTTATCAATTTTATTTATAGCAACGATGATAGGGACATCAGATGCTCTGGCATGCTCAATAGATTCAACTGTTTGCGGTTTCACCCCATCGTTGGCTGCAACGACAAGAATGATAATATCAGTAACATTGGCACCGCGTGCTCTCATACTGCTAAAAGCGGCATGTCCTGGCGTATCTAAAAATGTAATGGAGTTTGATTTATGTACTATCGAGTAGGCGCCAATGTGTTGTGTAATGCCTCCGGCTTCTTTATCTACAACCTTACTCTTCCTAATGTAATCTAATAGTGATGTTTTTCCATGGTCAACATGTCCCATAATAGTCACAACTGGGGGTCTATCAACTTTTTCGTACGTATCATCTCCATCGTCAAATAAGGTATCCTCAACTGTTCGTTCATCCATAGGAACTGCTTTGTGTCCCATTTCTTGAACAATCAAAATTGCAGTTTCCTGATCAAGATTATCGTTCGCTGTAGCAATAACACCCAAATTCATCATGCTGGTGACCACTTCATCAACCTTCATGGATAATTTTTGAGCAAGTTCCTGCGGCGTAATGGCTTCAGGTATCGCCACCTCTTTTACTACGGGTGAGGAAGGTTTCTCGAATGTATGTGCCTGATCAAGTATTGCTGAACTGAGAGTCCTTCTAATCTTCCTTTTTTTTCTTTTCTTGACTTTTCCTTTTACGTGAAGCTCTTTAATAAGATAGGGGTCTTCATCAACCTGGTTTTTTCTTTTTTTCTTTTTAAGTCCTTTATCTTTTTTATGAGAAGTGTCTTTGGGTTTTTTATCGGTTACAGAAATCTTGGATTGGTTCTTATTGATGATTTCAGCAGGCGCACTCTCCAGCTTTTGTTTTTGAATTTCCTCTTCAATTTGTTTTTGTTTTTCCTGTTCCAGTTTTTTTTGTTCTTCAAGTTCTTTTTTTGCCTGATCAATCAAAGTTTCTTTTTTCAGATAGGTTCTTTTTTTTCTAACTTCAACGTTTACCGTTCTTGATCT
>ENA-ORDG01000173-ORDG01000173.1-marine-metagenome-genome-assembly--contig:-NODE-173-length-29442-cov-3.019854_pt1 | contig 29442 bp, 19 predicted proteins | sample MGYA00248629_ERZ508524 | MGnify/ENA primary metagenome ERZ508524 (study PRJEB26194, sample SAMN05421901) | marine metagenome | isolation source: East of Rio de Janeiro, Brazil, South Atlantic Ocean...
AACAAGGATCTGGGCTTTACCGACGCCGATCGGGTGGAGAATATCCGCCGCGTGGGCGAAGTCGCCAAGCTGATGACCGACGCGGGCCTGATCGTCATCACCGCCTTCATCTCGCCCTTCCGCTCCGAGCGCGACATGGTGCGGCAGATGATGCAGCCGGGCGAGTTTTTCGAGGTGCATATCGACACGCCGCTAGCCGAGGCGGAGAAGCGGGACGTCAAGGGCCTCTACAAGAAGGCGCGGTCGGGCGAGCTCAAGAATTTCACCGGCATCGACAGCCCCTATGAGCCGCCGCAGGACCCGGAAATGCGGATCGACACGACCGTCATGACTGCCGACGAAGCGGCCGACGCGATCGTCGCGAGGCTGATCCCGTGAGCGGCATTGTCGATCCCAAGACGATGAGCGATGCCGATCTGGCGGCGCATCTGGCCGAAGTGGCCGGCCGCATCCTGGTGGAGGTGCGATCGTCCGGGCTGTTCAGCCCCAAGGCGCTGGGCAAGGCCGGCGATCAGACCGCCAACCAGTTTCTGTGCCACGCCTTGCGCGAGGCGCGGCCCGACGATGGACTGCTGTCCGAAGAAGAAAAGGACAACGCAGCGCGGATCGACAAGGAGCGGGTGTGGATCGTCGACCCGGTCGATGGGACGCGGGAATATGGCGAGGCCCGCGCCGACTGGGCCGTGCATGTCGGCATGGCGGTGAACGGCGCGCCGACGATCGGCGCGGTGGCGCTGCCGGGGCTGGACCTGACGGGCACGGGCGGTGGCACCGTGCTGCGATCCGACCAGCCTCGTCCGCTGCCGCCCGCGCCCGAAAAATTGCGCATGGTCGTCAGCCGCACCCGTCCCGCTGCCGAGGCGGTGGCGGTGGCGGACGCGCTGGATGCGGAGTTGGTGCCGATGGGCAGCGCCGGCGCCAAGGCGATGGCGGTGATCCTGGGGCAGGCCGACATTTACCTGCACAGCGGCGGCCAATATGAGTGGGACAGCATGGCGCCGGCGGCGGTCGCACTGGCGCACGGCCTTCATGCCAGCCGGATCGATGGCAGCCCGCTGGTCTATAATCAGCGGGACGTCTACCTGCCCGACCTGCTCATCTGCCGCAAGGAGCATGCGGACAAGGTGCTGGGATTGATCGCGGGCCTGGAGCCAGCGAACGCCTGACGCGCCTTGCCCGGATCAGGCCGTCAGGCGATGATCTGCGAGAAGAGCATGTAGAGAAAGCCCGCCAGCGCGATCGAAACCGGCAGGGTCAACACCCAGGCGATGGCGAGATTGCGGATGGTGCTCATCTGCAGTCCGGAGCGGTTCGCGGCCATCGTGCCGGCCACGCCGGACGACAGGACATGGGTGGTCGACACCGGCAGCCCCAGATGGTCCGCGCCCAGGATCGTACCCATGGCCACCAGTTCGGCCGATGCACCCTGGGCATAAGTAAGGTGCGACTTGCCGATCTTTTCGCCGACCGTCACGACGATCCGCTTCCAGCCGACCATCGTGCCGAGACCAAGCGCGAAGGCGACGGCGACTTTCACCCAGGTGGGGATGAAGCGCGTACCGGCATCCAGCGACCCGCGATAGGTCGCCAGCGTCGTGTTGGCGGCGTCGGACAGGCCGGCGCGCTCGTCCTTGCCCAGCCGCTTGATGGCTTCGGCCGACAGATACATGTCGTTGCGGATATTGCTGACGGCGGCGGCCGGCACCTTGGCGAGCGATCCATATTCACTGACCTGACGATCGACGTCGCGGATCAGCACGGAAAGCGCGGGCAGCGTCGCGTCCGACAATTGACGGTCGGCGATATAGCGCGTGATTTCGCGGCGACCCAGCGCCGGGTCCGCCCCGGCCGTCGGTGGCACGCCCAGAGCCGCCGCCGCAGCGAGGGAATTCTGGTGGAACTCGATCGTATAGCGTTCGGGAACGGCGCGATTGAGGGCATAGGCGGTGGGCACGGTGCCGATCAGGATCAGCATGATGAGGCCCATCCCCTTCTGCCCGTCATTGGACCCATGGGCGAAGCTGACGCCAGTGCAGGTGAAGATCAGCAGCGCGCGGATCCAGGGCGGTGGGGGCACGCCATCCTTGGGTTCGCGATACAGCTCTTCCTTGCGGATGAGGATCTTCATCGCGAGGAACAGCAAGGCGGCCACGCCGAAGCCGACCAGGGGCGAGAAGAGCAGCGCCTGGCCGATTTCGGTCGCCTTGCTCCAATCGACGCCGGCCGTGCCGCTCTTGCCATGCATCATCGCATTGGCGACGCCCACGCCGATGATCGATCCGATCAGCGTGTGCGAACTGGAGGAGGGAATGCCCAGCCACCAGGTGGCGAGATTCCACAGGATCGCCGCGATCAGCAGCGCGAACACCATGGCGAAACCGGCGCTGGACCCGACCTGCAGGATGAGTTCGACCGGCAGCAGCGAGACTATGCCGAAGGCGACCGCGCCGGTCGAGAGCAGCACGCCCAGGAAATTGAAGAAGCCCGACCAGACGACCGCCACATTGGCCGGCATGGCGTTGGTGTAGATGACCGTCGCCACCGCATTGGCGGTGTCATGAAAACCGTTCACGAATTCAAAGCCCAACGCAATGAGCAGCGCCACGAACAGCAGGATGAAGGGCAGATAGGTGGTCGGCTCCACCCCCGCCGCGCTGGCATCGGCATAGATGCTGTAGGCGACATAGAGCAGGGCGACGAGGATCGCCGCGACGAATCCGATCGTTCCGACCAGACCCAGCCCCTTGTCGAGGTCAGGCCTGCCGGCGTCGCCTTCCATGGCGATCGTTGCACTCATTCGATTCGTCCCCTTCGCTCGGTCGGAATTGTGACCAAATTCTTGCTAGGGCGCGTCGATGACATTCAGGTTGCAGTGCAGCGGGCTCAGGGGTCCACCGACAGCGCATGGATCGGCAACAGGGCCGCGCCCAGGGTGATCGGCGATCCGCGCAGCGCGGAGACGCGCACGGGGGGGCGGCGCTGAAAGACGGTGGTGACGAGGTCGGCGCCATGCAGCCGGTCCGCCAGCCCCTGAAGGATGACCGGCGGCAAGGTGCCGGCCAGCATGATCGCGCCCGGGTCCAGCCAGGCGAAGGCGGTGTTGCAGACCGTTTCCAGCTGATGCGCCGCACGGTCGAGCCAGCGCAGGATCGTCGGCGTCTGTGCGGGATCGGCGAAATCAATGTCGGCGAGCGAGGTCAGGGCGCATCCGTCCGCGCGCAGCGTCGCCAGCAGATCGAGCGGGCTCGGCCGCGGCAGATGACCCGGAAAAAGGCAGCCAATCTCTCCCGCGACGCCATATTGACCGCGCACCAGCCGCCCGTCGGTGATGACGCCGGCGCCGATGCCGAAGCCCAGCAGCAGGACGACCAGCGTGGAAAAATCACGGATCAGGCCGCCCAGGTAGAATTCGGCGATGGCAGCCGCATTGGCGTCATTTTCGATCCAGAGCGGCCAGCCCATCTCGGTCGAGAAAATGTCCCGCAAGGGTGCGTCGCGCCAGCCGGGCAGCACATCCACCACGCTCCAGCGATCGCCCGCGGCGGAGAGCGACGGGCCGGGAACCGCGATGCCGATGCCGAGCATTCGTCGCCCCAGCAGCCCGTGACGATCGACCAGCATGTGAGTCAATTGCCGCACGCGGCGGGCAAAGGCCTGCGGATCGAGGGGATCGGTCGCTTCGTGATGCGCGGCGATGGTCGTGCCGGTAAAATCAACCAGCGCGACATCCAGCATGCCCCTGTGCGCGGTCGCGCCCACCGCATAGCCGCCGCCGGCCGCGAGTCGCAGCGGCACCGCCGGGCGACCGCGCCCCTGCGCGCCATTGTCGGGCACTTCCTCTATCAGGCCCAGCGAAAGCAAGTCGCGCGACAGCCGAGTGAGCGCCGTTGCGCTCATTTCCAGTTCGATCGCCAGCGCCGAGCGCGACAGCGATCCCAGGCGGCGCAGCGCCTGAAGAATGCGGCGCTGGTCCTTGTCCAGCGAGGGGAAATGCATGGCAGGTCACCTATGGGCTTCGACCACGCCGCGCCCTATGTGCTTTTATTTATTTTCACAACAATAATTAAAAACGTCATAGTGCGCGACCAGAGGCGCTCCCAACCAAGCCACAGGGGGTCTCTCACCATGATCAAATCGATTCTCGCCACCGGCACGGCGCTCGCCGCGCTTTGCTCCGTCGCTTCCGCGCCCGCTTACGCCCAAGGACCGGACGCGACGCCGGCCGCCGACGCCACCGGCGATGCGCCCAGCGACATCATCGTCACCGGATCGACCCGCGCGCAGCGCCGCTTCGACGTGTCCTATGCAATCAACACCGTGTCGCAGGAAGATGTCGAGAAGATCGCGCCGGTGAACTTCGCCGACCTGATCGGCCAGCTGCCCGGATTCCAGACGGAAATCACCGGCGGCGAGGTGCAGAATATCTATCGCATCCGCGGCCTGCCCAATGATGGCGGGTTCGTGAGCTTCCAGCAGGACGGGCTGCCGCTGTTCCACGAAAATGACGGGGTCTTCTTCCGCGGCGACGCGATCCTGAAGCAGGACCTGATGACCGATCGCGTCGAAGTGGTGCGCGGCGGCCCCGCGCCCGTCTATGCAAGCTATTCGGGAGCAATCATCAACGCCATCACCGTGACCGGCAGCGACGATCCGCGCGGCAAGGCGCAGGTGACGCTGGGCGATACCGGCCTCTTTCGCCTCGACGCCTATCAGGCCGGCCCGATCAGCGAGGACACCTATTATGCGGTGGGCGGCTTCCTCCGCTATCATGACGGCTATCGCGACAATGGCTTCCCCAATGACAAGGGCGGCCAGATCCGCGCGAACATCAAGCATGTCACCGACAATGGGTTCATCAAGCTGAACCTGAACTATGTCAACGATCACAATGTCTTCTACCTGCCGATCCCGATCGCCGACCCGCGCGACCCCAGCCGTTCGCTTGATCCCTATATCGACTATTTCGAAGGGACGATGAACTCGCCGGCCTTCCGCAACGTCAATCTCAAATATCGCGACGGCAACGGCCAGGTCCAGAGCCGCAACAGCGACCTGTCCGATGGCCGCCATATGCAGATGGTCAATTTCGGCGCGCAATATGAAGGGGATTTCGACGGCTGGCTGGTCTCCGCCAAGGCCGGCTACACCCAGGGCAAGCTGGATTTCACCGCCTTCTATTCCACCACCAACCCGGCCGACGCCGATGCGTTCGCCGCCGGTTATCTGTCCCGCGCCAGCGCCGCCTTCGGCGCGGTCGACAGCTTCGGCTATGTGCTCGCCGGCACGAACACCGCCTATGATCCCTATGCCAAGTCGGGGCTGGTCATGCAGGGCCAGTATCGCGACATTCATTCCAAATTCTATTCGGCCCAGGCCAATCTATCGGTCGCGCGCAAGTTCGACACCGGCATCGGCAGCCATGACATCAAGCTGGGCCTTTATGGCAGCCTGTATGGCGAGGACAGCCGGACGCTCTATCAGAATTACCTGATCGAGGTCGCTGGACAGCCGCAGACGCTGGATTTGGTCGCCTACGACGCCACCGGCGCGGAAATCGGCCGCGTCACCGACAATGGCGTGCTCAACTATGCCGCGACGCTGAACCAGGGCGACAGCGACGCCAAGATGTTCGCCATCTACGCCAACGACACCTGGGAGATCGTGCCCGGCCTGCGCATCGATGGCGGCATTCGCCATGAACGCTACAGCTACAAGGGCTGGGCGGCGCTGACCGAACAAGCGGATCTGGGCGACGGAGCGACGCTGGCGGACGACACCACCCGCGCCTTCACCGGCGTCATCCTGAACCAGAAGCGCAAGACCGAGGTCACCAACTGGACGATCGGCGCCAATTACGACTTCAGCCGCAACATCGGCGTCTATGGCCGCGCGTCGCACCTGGAAACGCCGCCCAATGTGCAGACGGTGATGAGCATCAACCCGACGATCATCACCACGGTCGCGGATCAATATGAAGCCGGGCTCAAGCTCGCCTTCGGCCGATCCTACCTCTACATCACCGGTTTCTACACCAATTTCGACCCGCTGAACGCGTCCTTCCTGGCCTATGACCCGACCACCGGCCGCAACGACGTCAACGTACCCTTCATCGGCGAAGCGCAGGTCAAGGGCGTCGAGTTCGACGGCAGCCTGGCGGTGACACCCTGGTTCACGCTGAACGGCGCCCTGACGATCAGCGACCCCAAATACAAGAATTTCGAGAGCGCGACCGGGGCCGACCCGGAGCAGGCAGAAGGCAACCAGATCGTTCGCCAGCCCAAGATTTATGGCAATATCCGTCCGAGTTTCGACTTCCAGACCGGGGAGACGGACGTGTCGGTCTATGGCCGCTACACCTATATGGGCAAGCGCTATGTCGACCTCTACAACAACACCGCCCTTCCCTCCTATGGGACGGTGGGCGCGGGTGTCACCGCGCGGCGGGGCAGCTGGCAGCTGCAGATCGTGGGCGACAATCTGTTCAATGCCCATGGCCTGACCGAAGGCAATACCCGCACCGACTCGCTTGCGGGTCAGGGAAGTTCGGAGGCGATCTACGGCCGTCCGATCTTCGGTCGCAACTTCCGCCTCGTCATCAGCAAGTCCTGGTGATGATGCGCAGCATCCTGCACATGGCCGCCCCGGTCGTGACGATGGCGATGATCGCGACGGCGACTGTCCCGGCTGAAGCCGGGGCAGTGCGCGATCAGCTGGCCGCGCAGCTGTCGCAGCGCCTTTTCCCCCTGTTCGATGCGGTCGGCGAGGATGCCCGCCACATGCGCACCCTGCGCGCCGACCCGGCGCTGTCCGCTGCGCTCCAGGCGCGGGTGGCGCGGCGCGCCGCCTGCGCGGACGCGCCCCTGTGCATCGCCCATGCCATGCTCTGGACGGCGGAAGAGGCCGAGGCGCTGACGCGAGCGGCCGCCACTTTGGACGGCATGCCCGCGCCGGACGACGGACTGGCCGCCCAGGCCGGCCGGGAAGTGGCAGGGGTCAACGCGATCGTGCGCAGCTATGGGCTGGGCGACGTGCCCCCTTATCCCGACATCGACGGAGCGGGCGCGATCGACCCGCGTGAACGGGAGGCGCGGCTGCGGGCGGCGCAATGGCTGGCGCCGCTGCCGCGCGCCGGATCGGTGCAGGCGATGGATCCGAGCTTCGACTATGCGCTGGCGCTGCTCGATGGCAGCGATCGGACCGATGCAATCGGCTATGAGCCGCGCGATGGCGGCGCCAACAGGGCCGCGATGGAGCGGGCGCGAGCGATCGACTGGAGCCGCTATCGCTACAGCGCGATGATCGTCACCGGCATTGGTCCGGAGATCGAAGGCATGGCGCTGAGCCCGGTCGGCAAATATCATCTGCGCCTGGCGGCCGACCGGTTCGCCCGAGGAGAAGCGCCGTTCATCATCCTGACCGGCGGGCGCGCCCATCCACGCGCCACGCCCTTCGCTGAAGCGGCGGAGATGCGCCAGGCGCTGATCGACCGCTATGGCATACCGGCCGAAGCGATCGTCATCGAGCCCTATGCCCGACACACCACCACCAATTTGCGCAACGCCGCGCGCTTGTTGATGATGCTGCGCGCGCCGATGAACAAGGATGCGCTGATCGTCTGCAACCCAAGTCAAAGCGCGTCGATCGAAAGCGGCGACTTCGTGCGGCGCAATACACGGGAACTGGGTTATCAGCCAGGCACGATAGGCGCTCGGCTGTCGCCCACCGAATTGCTGTTCCGTCCCCTGCCCCAATCGAACCGGGTCGATCCGCGCGATCCGCTCGACCCCTGAGGAGCCTGCCCATGCATGTCCTGCCCCTCACGCTCATCGCGCTGTCCGGCGCGGCGATGATGCTGCCCCAGTCCGCAAGCGCCTGGGGCGGGACCGCGCATGCGGTGATCGACCGCGCCGCGATCGAGGCCATTCCCGACGATGGCCCGGTGTTCCTGCGCCGCCATGCCGCCTATATTGCCGCTTCCGCTTCGCTGCCCGACAGCTGGCGCGGCGCGTCGGAGAATTTCTCCAAGATCGAGGAAGATCCCAATCATGGCTGGTTCCGGGAGCAATTCGCTTTCGTCCGGCCGATCCCGCGTTCGCGCTATGAATTCATCCTGGCGCTCTACAAACATCATGAGCAGATCAAGGACAGTGACCCGGCGACGGCGGCGCGCACCAATGTGCGATGGACCGGCACCCTGCCCTATGCCGCGATCGAGGCCTATGACCGGATGGTCGTGTGCATGCGCCAGATCCGCAAGGCGCAGGCGGAAGGCGCCAGCACCGCTTTTCCCGAGCAGCATTGCGCCTTTCAGGCGATCCGCCTGGGCCATTATATCGGCGATGGCGGGCAGCCGCTGCATGACTCGATCCATTCCGACGGTTGGATCGGCGACAATCCCCAGGGTTATACGCGCGACCGCAGCATCCATGGCCGGTTCGAAAGCCAGTTCGTCGACGGCATGGGGCTGAGCGTGGCCGACATCGCGCCCCGGATCGGCGCACCGGGGCACCGCAGCGGCGACATGTTCAATGCGGTGCTCGCTTATCTCGACGAAGCGGGCGATCAGGTGGAGACGGTCTACAAGCTGGAGAAGCGGGACGGATTTGCCGATTTCGCCGACCCCGACGTGCGCGCCCTGATCTATGAGCGGACAGCGGCGGCGGCGGCGATGCTGCGCGACATGGTCTGTCGCGCCTGGACGGAGAGCGCCTCACCCCCCGCCGAGGTGAAGCCGGGGCCGCTCGATTTCGATAATCCGCGCTTCAATCCCGAAACCGGCTCCGCACCCGACTGAGCGCGGCGACGCGCCAAGGCGGCAAGCAGACGGGCGTGCCTGCCATGATCAAGGTCGAAGCGCCGCAGCAGACCCATGGCGGCGAGCGCTCCGGCCAGCGGCACGCCCAAACCGAGCGTTAGCATCCCGGCCTGCACCGTCCCGCCCTGCGGCATGGCGGGCGCATAGCCGAGCGCGCCCAAAGTCCAGCCGATCAAGGCCGTGGAAGCCGCACCGCTCGCCTTCACGACGACGAGATAATAAGCGAACAGTCCCGTTTCGAAACGCCGCCCGCTGCGCCATTCGACCACATCGACCGCATCGGCAAGCAGCCCCCAGGGGAGCATGAAGACGCTGGCGAAGCCGAAGCCGATCAAGGCCGCGCAGGCGATCAGCGCGGGAGGAGAGGCGAGGCAGAGCGCGAACAAGATGAGCCCGGCGGCGCTCACGCCATGCCCTGCCGCCAGCAGGAGGCTCTTGCTGAACCTGTGCGTCAATGCGGTCCAGCCAATGACGCCGGCGAACTGCCCCGCGGTCACCGCCAACAACAGCGTCGGCACCAGATCGGGCCGATGCACGACATAGCTTCCGATATATAGCAGCATCCGGCCGAAGCTGGGCGCGGCAAAGCCGGTCAGCATGGCCAGCAGCCCCATGCCCAGCACCATCGGGTCGCGCAACGGCACCGATATGCCATCGCTTGCAGCCGATACGTCGCGCCGCCCGCCGCTGGACGCGAGGGCGCATGCGATCATGGTGAGCGCGAACAGCGCCGCCGCAGCGCCCCCTGTCACCGCCAGCCGATCGAATGCCTGCGCGCGGCCAGCCTGCTGGACGAGCGGCGTCAGGATCGTCGCGATGGTAAGCGCCGCGGTGGTGCTGAACAGCAGCCGATAGCCAGACACCCTGCCCCGCGCGCGGCTGTCGCCCGCCACCTGCGCCATCAGCGCATTGTGCGGCACGTCGATCACCGCATAGGCGCCGCGGAAAATCAGCAGCGCGGCGGCCAAGGGCCAAAGCTGACGCGCGCCCAGGGCCGGCATGGCGTAGAGCAGCGCGAAGGCGAGAGCGCAGGGCGTCGCCGCGGCGACCACCAGCCAGCGATAGCCCCTGCCCGCCCGCCGCAACCGGATGACCAGCCGCGCCGCCACCAGATCGAACAGAAGATCGCCGCACAAGGCGACCAGCATCATCAGCCCGGCGGTCGTTGCGCCGAGTCCCAGCACGTCGGTGAGCAGGAACAGGATGGTGAGGTCCGCGCCGGAGAAGAGCAGCGCCTTGCCGAAATTGCCCGAGGAATAGGCGAGCATCCGTGCCTCGGTTGCCATGTTCGACAAGGAAGGTCTCACCAGGGTCTGAGTGAAGGACGCCAGCGGCGCTGGCTCGCCTGTGCCGCCGCCTAGGCGCGCATTCTTTCAGTTTCGCGACAGCAGCGCTTCACTGTCAGCGGCAGGGCGAAGCCGTCATCCGCTGGTGCTGCGCCGGACGACGAGGCGGGCGGGCAGCATGGTGGGCGGAAGGGCGCGCCCTTCCACCTGCGCCAGCACCGTTTCCACGAGCAGCTCCCCGGCGCCCTTCAAATCCTGCATGATGGTCGTGAGCGGCGGGCTGGTCAGGCTGGCGGCTGGGATGTCATCAAAGCCGACGATCGCCACATTCTTCGGGATGCTCATCCCCTTTTCGGCCAGAGCGCGCATCGCGCCGATGGCGATCAGGTCGCTGGCCGCGAAGATCGCGTCGAAGGAGACATCCCGCTCCATCAGCGTTCGCGCGGCCGCCTGGCCTGCATCCTCGGCGGTCAGGGCGTCGACCTGCAACAAGGGATCGGGCGTGATGCCCCGCGCCTGAAGGGCGGCGCACAGGCCTTGGTAGCGATCCGCAAATTCGGGATAATGTTCATCGGCATGGCCCAGAAAGGCGATGCGACGCCGGCCGAGCGCCAGCAGATGCTCGCCGGCGAGCCGCCCCGCGCCGACATTGTCCGATCCCACAGTAGACCCGATATTGTCGTCGCCGACCGACCCCCAGCGCACGAAATGGGTGCCATGGCCGACCAGCTGCTCCAGCCGCTGCTTGTAGAGCGTATAGTCGCCATAGCCGAGGAGGATCAGCCCGTCGGCGCGATGGCTATCCTGGTAACGGACATGCCAGTCATCCTCCATCTTCTGGAAGGAGATCAGCAGGTCCAGGCCATGGGCGGCGCATTGGCGGGTAATCGACCCCAGCATCGCCAGGAAGAAGGGGTTGATGTTGGATTCATCGGGCGTCGGATCTTCGAAAAAGAGCAGCGCGATGGTGTTGGAGCGCTGCGAGCGCAGCGAGGAGGCGTTCTTGTCGACCGAATAGTTGAGCTCGCGCGCGATCGCTTCGATCCGCTGCCGGGTGGCGAGGCTGACGGAGCGCGACCCCCGCAGGGCGCGGCTCACCGTGGGCTGCGACACGCCGGCCAGATAGGCGATGTCGAAGCTGGTCGGTTTGCTGCTCGGCTGCCGCCCCATCTGTGTCTCCTGCGCGTGTCCCTTGGTAGAAGCCTCGGCAAAGCGGCGCAATTGCCTAGCTTCGCCCCGCCCCTCCGCGTTGCACCGGGGCTACAGTGCCGTGCTTCCCGTGCCGGCTGCATATTATGCGTATACGTATGCCCTATGGCGGCTTCCGGCCGACGCGGCATAGATGGACGCCACCGCGGGGAAGTGGCGCTACACGGCCACCAGCGCGGCCGACAAAGGGTTTCGCGCCGGCTGCGACAGGGATCGCCGGTGGCAAGGGGAGAGGATATAGTGGCCAATCATTTCGACCGCGCCCAGTGGCTGGGCGCTTCCATGCTCGCGATCGTCGCGGCGGCGGGCGCTGCGCCCGCCATGGCGCAGGACAGCGCGCCCCAAGCCGAAAGCGCGCCGCAGGATGATCCTGCCAGCACGATCGTCGTCACCGGTTTCCGCGCCGCGCTGGAGAATGCGGTCAATGTGAAGAAGAATGCGCAGACGATCGTCGAATCGGTTTCGGCTGAGGATATCGGCAAGCTGCCCGACGCGTCGATCGGCGAATCCATCGCTCGCCTGCCCGGCCTGACATCGCAGCGCCTGTTCGGCCGCGCCAATTCGATCGCGATCCGCGGCGCCAGCGCCGACCTGTCCTCGACCACGCTCAATGGCCGGCCGCAGACGTCGACCGGAGAGCAGCGCAATGTCGAGTTCGACCAATATCCCGCCGAAGTCGTCAGCCGCGTGGATGTCTACAAGACGCCGCAGGCCAACCTCATCCATCAGGGGCTGGTCGGCACGGTCGACATCCGCACCATCCGCCCGCTCGATTATGGCAAGCAGCTGGTCGCCGTCGGCGCACGCGGCGTCTATGCCGACCTGGGCAAGGTCAACGCCGACAGCAAGGATATGGGCTATCGCCTGACCGGCACCTATGTCGACCAGTTTGCCGGCGACCGCATCGGCGTCGCCCTGTCGGTCGCCTATAGCGACGAGCCCTACCAGTCCAAGGAGTTCGAAGCCTGGGGCTATGCCGACACTCCCGATGGCGAGAAGGTGATTGGCGGCGTCAAGCCGTTTGGCGTGTCCACCCAGCTCAAGCGCCTGGGCATCCAGGGCAGCGTGCAGGTGCAGGCGACCGACACGCTGATGCTGACCTTCGATGGCTTCTACGGCGACTTCAAGGACAAGCAGATCAAGCGCGGCGTGGAATTCCCGCTCTACTGGTCCAGCGCGACGCTGGTCCCCGGCAGCACGACGAGCGACGGCAATTTCATCGACAGCGGCACCTTCACCAATGTCGAAGCGGTGGTGAACAACCATGGCTATGAACGCACGTCGCAGATATTCTCGGGCGGCTTCAACGCCAAATATAGCGGGGACGACGGCTGGTCGGCCAGTTTCGACTTTGGCTATTCGCGCACCGATCGCAGCGAGCTGTCGCTCGAAACCAATGCTGGCACCGGCTATGGCCCCGGTGTGGGCGCGACCGACACGCTGGATTTCGTCAGCACCCGCACCGGCACGCGCTTCACCAGCAGCCAGCTGGACTATAGCGATCCGGACCTCATGGTCCTGACCGATCCGCTGGGCTGGGGCGCGGGCGCGCCGCTCGGCCATCAGGAGGGCTATTATAACGACCGCATCATCGATGATGAGCTGAAAAGCTATCAGATCGAGTTCGGCAAGGAGGTCGACAGCGGTTTCCTGTCCAAGGTGACGGCGGGCCTGGGCTATACCGATCGCACCAAGTCCAAGACGCCCAACGAATATTTCCTGAACCTCGCCAATGGCGCTACGTCGCTGGTGCTGCCCGACCAATATCGGATGAGCGCCACGGATCTGGACATTATCGGCGTCGGGCCGATCCTGTCCTATGACCCGTTCCAGCTGCTGGAGGACGGCGTCTATGTGCTGACCGCAAACCCCAGCAAGGATGTGCCCGCCAAGGCCTATTCCGTCACCGAGCGCGTGATGTCCGCCTATCTGATGGCCGACATCAAGGCCGCGGTGGGCTCGGCCGAACTGACCGGCAATGTGGGCGTGCTGGCGCAGAATACCGAGCAGAAGTCGCGCGGCTTCCAGAATCTGGCGGCGGCCGACCTGGTGCCGACGACGCGCGGCGCGACCTATTGGGATGTCCTGCCCAGCGCCAACCTGTCGCTGCGCTTCCCGAGCGATTTCGTCATCCGCCTGTCGGGCGCGCGCGAAATCCAGCGCCCCCGCTTCGAGGATATGAAGGTCAGCCTGGATTATGGCTACAACACCAACAGCGGCACCATCACCGGCACCGGCGGCACGCCGACGCTGCGCCCCTATCGCGCCTGGGCGGCGGACCTCAATTTCGAAAAATATTTCGGCACCAAGGGCTATGTCGGCCTGCAGCTCTTCTACAAGAAGCTGCAAAGCTACGTCTATCGCGAGACGGTGCCGTTCGACTATACCGGCCTACCGATCGTCCTGCCGCCGGGCGTCACCGATCTGCAAGGCACGATCACGCGACCGGTGAACGGATCGGGTGGCAAGCTCTATGGCTTCGAAATCGCGGGCACCGTGCCGTTTGAAGTGATCACGCCCGCGCTGGAGGGCTTTGGCGTCACCGGCGGCGCGGGCTATACCAAGACGAGCATCCGGCCCGGCGTCGATGCAGCGGCGGAAGACCTGCCCGATTATTCGCGCTGGGTCGCGAACGGCACGCTGTTCTTCGAAAAATGGGGCTTTTCGGCGCGCGGGTCTGTGCGTTACCGGTCCTCCTTCGTAGGCCAATTCGTCGGCTTCGGCGGCGAGCGGGAATTGCGCCGCGCGCTGAGCGAGACGATCGTCGACGGGCAGATCGGCTATGACTTCCAGAAGGGCAGCGCGCTGGAAGGCCTGTCGCTCTTCCTGCAGGGCCAGAATCTCACCGATGAGCCCTTCGTGTCCGTCGACACCGGCGCTTCGATCCAGATCCGCAACTATCAAAGCTATGGCCGCCGCTTCATGGCGGGCTTCAACTACCGCTTCTGATGTGTAGAGTTGGGCCGGCGGCGTCCAGCCGCCGGCCATTCACGGGGGTCAAGCAGAGGGGTTTCCCGATGGGACGAACGGCCACGACCATTATCGTGACGGCCGCCGCCAGCCTCGTGGCCTTGAGCGCCGCGTCGGCCCGCGCGGACACGCTGTCGGAACTGCGCGCGCGAACGCCCGTGCAGGAGATCGTCTATTTCGTCCTGCCCGACCGGTTCGCCAATGGCGATCCGCGCAACGACAAGGGCGGCGTGAAAGGCGGACGGCTCCAGACCGGCTATGACCCCGCCTCGCGCGGCTTCTACCATGGCGGCGACCTCAAAGGGCTGACCGCGAAGCTGGACTATATTCAGGGGCTGGGCGCCACCGCCATCTGGCTCGCGCCCATCTTCAAGAACAAGCCCGTGCAGGGCGGGCCCGGCCAGGAGAGCGCAGGCTATCATGGCTATTGGGTGACCGACTTCACGCAGGTCGACCCGCATTTCGGCACGGACGCGGACTTTCGGGCGCTGGTGGACGCCGCTCATGCGCGCGGCATGAAAGTCTATATGGACATCATCGCCAACCATACCGCCGACGTCATCCAGTATCGCGAGAGCCCCGCAAGCGCGGCCCCATATCGCTCCAAGGCCGACTATCCCTTTTCCCGCCGGGGCGGCGTCACCGGCGCGCCGATCAACGGCGGCTTTGCGGGCGATGACGACGCAAGCCCCGCCAACTGGGGAAAGCTGACCGATCCCGCCTTCGCCTACACGCCGGTCATTCCCAAGGGCGAGGAAAAGGCGAAGGTGCCAGCCTGGCTGAACGATCCCGTCTATTATCATAATCGCGGCGACACCGATTGGCGCGGCGAAAGCGCGCAATATGGCGACTTTGTCGGTCTGGACGATCTGGCGACCGAAAATCCGCGCGTGGTGGATGGCTTCATCGCCATCTACAAGGGGTGGATCGACCGGTTCGGCATCGACGGCTATCGCATCGACACCGCCAAGCATGTGAACCCGCAATTCTGGCGCGCCTTCATCCCCGCCATCCGCCACCATGCGGCCGCGAAGGGCATCCCGAACTTCCACATTTTCGGGGAAGTCGCGACGGGCGACTATGATCCCGCTCTGTTGGCGAGCTGGACTCGCAACGCCGGGTTTCCGGCCGTGCTCGACTTCGCGTTCATGCGCGCGGCGGTGGACGCGGCCAGCGGCAAGAGCGGCACCGACATGCTCGCGCGCCTGACGCAGGACGATGTCCTCTATGAAGGTGGCACGTCGGCGGCGCTGCAGCTGCCTACTTTCCTGGGCAATCATGACGCCGGGCGCTTCGCCTTCTTCCTGCGTGAGGCTAGGCCGCAGATGGGCGCGGACGAAGAGCTGGCGCGGACTTTGCTCGGCCACGCTATGCTGCTGACCCTGCGCGGCGTGCCGACGCTCTATTATGGCGATGAGCAGGGCTTTGCCGGCACGGGCAATGACCAGCAGGCGCGGCAGGACATGTTCCCCTCGCGCGTGGCGGAGTATAATAGCGATCGGCTCGTCGGCACCAGCGCGACAACGGCAGCCGACAATTTCGCCATCGATCATCCAGTCTATGCCGAAATCGCTCGGCTGGCCAAGTTGCGCCGCGCAACCCCGGCCCTGTCGCGCGGCGCGACCACGGTGCGCGCCAGTTCGGACAAGCCGGGACTCTTCGCCGTCTCCCGCTTCGATCCCGACAACGGCCGCGAAGTGCTGATCGCCTTCAACACCAGCGACACGGCGCTGACAACTCAGGTCGCGGTCGATCCGGCCAGCCGGAACTTCGCCCCCCTGTCGGGCGATTGCCCCGCCATGGCTGCCGCGCCCGGCAGCCTGACCCTTACCCTGCCCGCCTTCGGCTATGCCGTCTGCGCCGCCCAACCCTGATCCCCGGAAGACCGCATGATGCCTGACCCGATCCCGACCGACCTTCCCTGGTGGAAGGGCGCCGTCATCTACCAGATTTACCCGCGCAGCTTCCAGGACAGTAATGGCGACGGCATCGGCGATCTCGCCGGCATCACGCAGCGGCTGGAGCATGTCGCCAGGCTGGGTGCCGATGCGATCTGGATTTCGCCCTTCTTCACGTCCCCGATGCGCGATTTCGGCTATGACATTGCCGATTATTGCGGCGTCGATCCGATCTTCGGCACCATCGCCGATTTCGATGCGCTGGTGGCGCGGGCCCATGAGCTGGGCCTCAAGGTCACCATCGACCAGGTATATGCGCACACGTCCGATCTGCATGCCTGGTTTCAGGACAGCCGCGCGGGGAAGTCGAGCGACAAGGCGGACTGGTATGTATGGGCAGATCCGAAGCCGGACGGCAGCCCTCCCAACAACTGGCAGTCGGTGTTCGGCGGACCAGCCTGGACCTGGGACGCGCGGCGCGGCCAATATTATATGCACCAATTCCTCGCCAGCCAGCCGCAGCTCAATGTCCATCTGGATGCGGTGCAGGACGCGTTGCTCGGCGCGATGCGCTTCTGGCTCGACCGCGGCGTCGACGGCTTCCGCCTCGATGCGCTCAACCATTCCATGCATGACCCGCAATTGCGCGACAATCCGCCTGCCCCGGACGATGGCAAGCCGCGCACCCGCCCCTTCGACTTCCAGATCCGCCGCTACAACCAGTCGCATCCCGACGTCGTCGGGTTCGTCGAGCGCATCCGGGCGCTGTGCGACAACTATGGGGCCGTGTTCACCATGGCGGAAGTGGGCGGCGACCTCGCCGAAAAGGAGATGAAGGCCTATACGGCGGGGGACACGCGCCTCAACAGCGCCTATGGCTTCAATTTCCTCTATGCTCCCGCGCTGACGCCGGCTCTGGTCAAGGACACGGTCGAGCGCTGGCCCGATGAGCCGGGCATGGGCTGGCCTAGCTGGGCGTTCGAAAATCATGACGCGCCGCGCGCGCTGTCACGCTGGTGCGCGCCCGAGGATCGCCCCGCCTTCGCGCGGCTCAAGATGGCGCTGCTGATGGCTTTGCGCGGCAACCCCATCCTTTATCAGGGCGAGGAACTGGGCATCACCCAGGTCGATATTCCCTTCGAACGGCTGCAGGACCCCGAAGCGATCGCCAACTGGCCGCTCACCCTGTCGCGCGACGGCGCGCGCACGCCGCTGCCCTGGAGCGCCGGCGCGGCGCAGGCGGGCTTTTCCAGCGTAGAACCCTGGCTGCCGCATGGGGAGGATCATCTGGCGCTTGCGGTCGACGCGCAGGAGGCCGACCCCCAGTCGCTGCTCGCCTTCACCCGCGACCTGCTCGCGCTGCGCAAGGCGCATCCGGTGCTGCGCCATGGCGCGCTGGACGTGCTGATCGCGGACGAGCAGCGGTTGATGTTCCGCCGACGGACGCAGGACCAGTCGCTGCTCTGCCTGTTCAACCTGTCGAACCGGGCCGCAGAATGGCCGCTGGAGGCGGCCGGAGCCGACCCCGTCATCTGCGCCGTCAATGGCGCCGCACCTGGCATCTTGCCCGCTTATGGCGCGCTGCTGATCGAGGAATGAGGAGAAAGTCATGCTGACCCCCGCGCTGCGCGCCTGCGCGCTGACCCTGCCGCTCGCACTGATGACATCGGCGATGGCGCAGGACAGCAAACCCGCCGTCACCGCCACGTCGCCCGACGGCAGCATCCTGCTGACCATATCGACCGACAATGACAGCCGCCCGACCTGGTCGCTTTCGCGCAAGGGCAAGCTGCTGATCGCGCCATCGAAGCTGGGCTTCCTGCTGACCGACGGGCTCAACATGACGCGGGGCTTCTCAATCATCGGATCGGACAAGGCGAGCGGCAAGGAAAAATGGGAGCAGCCCTGGGGCGAACGTCGCTTCATCACCGACCATCATAATGAACTGCTGGTCCGCTTCCGCCAGTCGGATGTGCAGGGCAATCGCCTGATGAACATCCGCTTCCGCCTGTTCGATGACGGTGTGGGCTTCCGCTACGAGCTGCCCGAACAGCCGGGGCTCAAGACGATGCGCATCGCCGATGAGACGACCGAGTTCGACATCGCACCCGAAGGCACGGCCTGGTGGATTCCCGGCGGTGAGTGGAACCGTTATGAGCAGGTCTATCAGAAGACGCCGATCGACGCTGTGTCCACCGCGCATACGCCGATCACCATGCGTCTTGATGACGGCACGCATGTGAGCTTCCATGAAGCCGCGCTGGTCGATTATGCCGGCTATTGGCTCAAGCGCGCGGATGGACGCAAGTTCCGTACGACCCTGGCGCCGTCTTCGCAGGCGGCGCGAGTGACGCGCGACCTGCCCTTCAACACGCCCTGGCGCACGATGCGCATCGCCGACGATGCGGCGGGCCTGGTTGAAAATGATCTGGAGCTGAACCTCAACGAGCCCAACAAGCTGGGCGACGTCAGCTGGTTCACGCCGGCCAAATATATCGGCATCTGGTGGGGCATGATCCGGGGCGACTGGTCCTGGGCGGAAGGCCCCAAACATGGGGCGACGACCGAGCGGACGAAGCAATATATCGACTTCGCGGCGAAGCATGGCTTCCGCGGCGTACTGGTCGAAGGCTGGGACAAGGGCTGGAACGGCGAATGGTTCGGCCATGGCGACGATTTCAGCTTCACCCAGCCAACGCCGGATTTCGACCTGCCGGGCCTGGCCGCCTATGCGCGAAAGAAGGGCGTCCGCCTGATCGGCCATCATGAAACGGGCGGCAATATCGCCAATTATGAGGCGCAGCTGGACGACGCGATGGCGCTTTATGGACGCTTGGGCGTCGATGTGGTCAAGACCGGCTATGTCGCCGACGCCGGCGGGATCATCGCGCCGGGCGATGCGGCGGGACAGCGGCGGATGGAGTGGCATGACGGCCAGCGCATGGCGCAGCATCATCTGAAAGTGGTGGAGACCGCCGCCCGCAACCATGTCGCGGTGAACGCGCATGAGCCGATCAAGGATACGGGCCTGCGCCGCACCTACCCCAACTGGGTCGGGCGGGAAGGCGCGCGCGGCATGGAATATAATGCCTGGGGCGCCTTCGCCAACGGGCCGGACCATGAACCGACGCTGGTCTATACCCGCATGCTGTCGGGGCCGATGGACTTCACCCCCGGCGTGCTGAGCCTGGAAGGCGCCAACCACGCGCCGCTCGCCTCCACCCTGGCCAAGCAACTGGGCCTTTATCTGGCGATCTATTCGCCGATCCAGATGGCCGCCGATTTCATCGAGACGCTGGCAAAATATCCCAAGGAACTGGCGTTTATCCGCCAGGTGCCCGCCGACTGGGCGGAAAGCCACCTGATCGCGGGCGAGGTCGGCGATTATGCGATCTTTGCGCGCAAGGACCGCAGCAGCGCGGACTGGTATGTCGGCGGCGTCAATGACGCGACGGCCAGGACGGTATCGCTGACCTTCGATCAGCTGGAGCCGGGCAAGGCCTATAGCGCCACCATCTACAAGGACGGCGAAGGCGCAACCTATCTGACGGAGGCGCGCCACCGCATCGCCTATGAAACCCGCACGGTCCGCAAGGGCGACAGCTACACATTATGGCTGGCGCCGGGCGGTGGCGCCGCGATCCGCCTCACCCCGCAACGATGATGCGCATCCGGCCTTGAAGGCCGGTCTCCCCCGCCGCCGGATCGGACTGCACGCCGATCCGGCGGCATCCTGAAAGACGGCTCAGCGGAAGCCAGCGCAAGAAAATGACAGCTCACGGGGGCAGAAGGAATAATTTGTTTCAATACCTGACCTCAGCCTGTAGAGGAGCCGCCTCCATACGCTGAAGGACCCGAGTCATGCCTGCCTATCGTTCCCGCACCACCACCCACGGCCGCAACATGGCGGGCGCGCGTGGCCTTTGGCGCGCGACGGGGATGAAGGACGAGGATTTTGGCAAGCCGATCATCGCCATCGCCAACAGCTTCACCCAGTTCGTGCCCGGCCATGTCCATCTGAAGGATCTGGGGCAGCTGGTCGCGCGCGAGATCGAGGCGGCCGGCGGCGTCGCCAAGGAATTCAACACCATCGCGGTCGATGACGGCATCGCCATGGGCCATGGCGGCATGCTCTATTCGCTGCCCAGCCGCGACCTGATCGCCGACAGCGTCGAATATATGGTCAACGCCCATTGCGCCGACGCGATCGTGTGCATCTCCAACTGCGACAAGATCACGCCGGGGATGCTGATGGCCGCCATGCGCCTCAACATCCCGGTCGTCTTCGTGTCCGGCGGCCCGATGGAAGCGGGCAAGGCGGTCGTCCGCGGCAAGAAGCAGGCGCTCGACCTGGTCGACGCGATGGTCGTTGCCGCCGACGAAAGCTATACCGACGAGGAAGTGCAGACGATCGAGCGCTCCGCCTGCCCGACCTGCGGCAGCTGTTCGGGCATGTTCACGGCCAATTCGATGAATTGCCTGACAGAAGCGCTGGGCCTGTCACTGCCCGGCAATGGATCGACGTTGGCCACCCACGCCGACCGCGAGCGGCTGTTCCGCGAGGCCGGGCATCTGATCGTCGACATCACCAAGCGCTATTATGAGCAGGATGACGACAGCGTGCTGCCGCGGTCCATCGCCAGCTACGCCGCCTTCGAAAATGCGATGAGCCTGGACATCGCCATGGGCGGATCGTCCAACACGGTGCTGCACCTGCTCGCTGCCGCTCATGAAGGCGGCGTCGATTTCACCATGGCGGATATCGACCGGCTGTCGCGCCGCGTGCCCTGCCTCTGCAAGGTCGCGCCCGCGAAGAACGACGTCCATATGGAGGATGTCCACCGCGCCGGCGGGATCATGGCGATCCTGGGCGAGCTGGAGCGCGCGGGGCTGATCGACGCCAGCCTGCCAACGGTGCACAGCCGCACGATGGGCGATGCGCTCGCCCGCTGGGACATCGGCCGCACCAACAGCGAAGAGGTGCGCAATTTCTATCGCGCCGCGCCCGGCGGCGTGCCGACGCAGGTCGCCTTCAGCCAGGCGGCGCGCTGGGAGGAACTGGACAGCGACCGCGAGAAGGGCGTCATCCGCTCTGCCGAACATGCCTTTTCCAAGGATGGCGGCCTGGCCGTGCTGTTCGGCAACCTCGCGCCCGAAGGCTGCATCGTGAAGACCGCGGGCGTGGACGAGAGCATCCTCGTCTTCCACGGAACGGCGCGCGTCTACGAAAGCCAGGACGCGGCGGTCGCCGGTATCCTGGGCAATGAAGTCAAGGCAGGCGATGTCGTCATCATCCGTTATGAAGGGCCAAAGGGCGGGCCCGGCATGCAGGAAATGCTCTATCCCACCAGTTACCTCAAGTCGAAGGGTCTGGGAAAAGCCTGCGCGCTCATCACGGACGGGCGTTTTTCCGGCGGAACGTCGGGCCTGTCGATCGGTCATGTCTCGCCCGAAGCGGCCGAAGGCGGGCTGATCGCGCTGGTCGAGACGGGCGATCCGATCGTGATCGACATCCCCGCCCGCGTCATCAAGGTCGATCTGGACGACGCGATCCTGGCCGAGCGCCGCGCCGATATGGAAGCGCGGGGCGCCAAGGCGTGGAAGCCCTTCGGCCGCAAGCGCGCCGTGTCCCCGGCGTTGCGCGCCTATGCGGCGATGACGACCAACGCCGCCAAGGGTGCGGTGCGCGACGTCAGCCAGATCGAGCGCTGAGCGCAAGCCATGCGCGGCATTCATCATATTGCGATCATCGGTTCGGACTATGCCCGATCGCGCCATTTCTACAGCGCGATCCTTGGCCTTCCAGTCGTGCATGAGGTCTATCGCGAGGCGCGAGACAGCTGGAAATGCGACCTCGATGCCGGCAACGCGCGGATCGAGCTTTTTTCCTTCCCCGCGCCCCCGCCCCGCCCCACCCGGCCGGAAGCCTGCGGGCTGCGCCACCTGTCCTTCGCCGTCGCCGACCTGGACGCTGAAGTCGCGCGCCTGGGGGGTCATGGCGTTGAATGCGAGCCGATCCGGATCGACGAATATACCGGCCAGCGCTTCACTTTCTTCAGCGACCCCGATGGCCTGCCGCTGGAACTCTATGAAGAGACAGAGGCTTGATGACTGCGAATAGGGGTTGGCAAGTCCGCCCCGGACGGGTGTAGAGGCTGCAATCGCTTGTCACAGGAGTTGCCGCATGAAGACCCGCGCCGCCGTCGCCTTTGAAGCCAAGAAGCCGCTCGAAATCGTCGAGCTGGACCTGGAAGGGCCCAAGGCCGGCGAGGTACTGGTGGAAATCATGGCGACAGGCATCTGCCACACTGACGCCTACACGCTGGATGGGTTCGACAGCGAAGGCATCTTCCCGTCGATCCTGGGCCATGAAGGCGCCGGCATCGTTCGCGAAGTGGGCGCCGGCGTCACCAGCGTGAAGCCTGGGGACCATGTCATCCCGCTCTACACGCCCGAGTGCCGCCAGTGCAAAAGCTGCCTGTCGGGCAAGACCAATCTCTGCACCGCGATCCGCGCGACCCAGGGCAAGGGGCTGATGCCGGACGGTACGACCCGATTTTCCTACAAGGGCCAGCCCATCTATCATTATATGGGCTGCTCCACCTTCTCCAACTTCACCGTCCTGCCCGAGATCGCGGTAGCCAGGATCCGCGAGGATGCGCCCTTCCAGACCAGCTGCTATATCGGCTGCGGCGTCACCACGGGCGTCGGCGCGGTCGTCAATACGGCGAAGGTGCAGGCGGGCGAGAATGTCGTGGTGTTCGGGCTGGGCGGCATCGGCCTCAACGTCATCCAGGGCGCGAAGATGGTGGGCGCCGACAAGATCATCGGCATCGACATCAATCCCGATCGGGAGGAATGGGGCCGCCAGTTCGGCATGACTCATTTCATCAACAGCAAAGGGTTGAGCCGCGAAGAGACGGTGGCGAAGATCCTCGAAGCAACGGACGGTGGCGCCGACTACAGTTTCGATGCCACCGGCAACACCGAAGTGATGCGCACGGCGCTGGAATGCTGCCATCGCGGCTGGGGCGAAAGCATCATCATCGGCGTCGCGGAAGCGGGCAGGGAAATCAGCACCCGCCCGTTCCAGCTCGTCACCGGCCGCGTGTGGAAGGGCACGGCCTTTGGCGGCGCCAAGGGGCGGACCGACGTGCCCAAGATCGTCGACTGGTATATGAACGGCAAGATCGCCATCGATCCGATGATCACCCATGTCCTGACGCTGGAAGAGATCAACAAGGGCTTCGACCTGATGCATGAGGGCAAGAGCATCCGCAGCGTCGTCGTCTACTGACAGGAGGAAGCCAGATGTTCAGTCATGTCATGGTCGGATCGAACGATCTCGATGCCTCGCGCGCCTTTTACGACGCCCTGTTCGCCATTGTCGGCGCCAAGCCGGGCATGACGGATGACAAGGGCCGCATCATCTACCTGCATGATGGCGCCATGTTCATGGTGACGCGCCCGATCGACGGGCAGCCTGCCTGCCACGCCAATGGCGGCACGATCGGCTTCACCATGGCATCGCCCGAGCAGACCGATGCCTGGCATGCCGCCGGCGTGGCGGCTGGCGGGACAAGCTGCGAAGATCCGCCGGGTATCCGGCAAAGCCCGATCGGGCCGCTTTACCTTGCCTATCTGCGCGACCCCGCCGGCAACAAGCTGTGCGGCGTCCATCCTGTCGGCTGAGGCGATCCATGGAAACAGTCTCTCTCAATCAGGCTTTCGGCGGGACGCAGGGCGTCTATCGCCACGCGTCCTCCACCACCGGCACCGACATGGTCTTTTCCGTCTATGTCCCGCCGCACGAGCCGGGCGCGCGCTTGCCGGTGGTCTGGTATCTGTCCGGCCTGACCTGCACCCATGCCAATGTCACGGAAAAAGGCGAATATCGCCGGGTCTGCGCGGAACTGGGGCTGATCCTCGTCGCCCCCGATACCTCGCCGCGCGGTGAGGGCGTGGCGGATGATGCCGATAGTGCTTATGATTTCGGCCTTGGCGCAGGCTTTTATGTCGATGCGACGCAGCCGCCCTTCGCCGACAATTATCGCATGTGGTCCTATGTGACCGAGGAATTGCCGGCGTTGCTGGAGGCGCAGTTTCCCGCTGACATGGATCGGCAATCGATCATGGGCCACAGCATGGGCGGCCATGGCGCGCTGACGATCGGCCTTTCCCTGCCGGACAGGTTCAAGGCGGCGTCCGCCTTCGCGCCCATCGTTGCGCCTTCGCAGGTGCCCTGGGGGCAGAAGGCGCTGGCCGGTTACTTGGGCGCGGATCAGGCCGCGTGGCGGCGACATGATGCCGTAGCGCTGATCGAGGATGGCGCGCGGATCGACGCTCTTCTGGTGGACCAAGGGAACGCCGACCCGTTCCTGGCCGAGCAGCTGCGGCCCGAGCTGCTGGCTGAGGCATGCCGCGCCGCAGGGATCGACCTGACCCTGCGGATGCAGCCCGGCTATGACCATAGCTATTATTTCATTTCCACCTTCATGGAGGATCACCTGCGCTGGCACGCCGCGCACCTGTGACCCCCGCGGTCAGGCGATGGTGACGATGCGCGCGCTGCCCGAGCGGCCCAGCGGGCGCACCACCACCTTGTCCTCCATGCGGTCGAAGCCGATGTCGACCGCGCCCGCTCCGATCTGAAGTCCGCGCACCGTCAGTTGCTGCAGGAAGGCTGGCATGATCGGTTCGCGCAGGCAGATTTCATCCTTCGCGACATCGAAGCCAAGCCCCAGGCAGGATTGCACCAGCGACAATGGCGTCGCCGCCGACCAGGCCTGCGGGCTGCAGGCGACGGGATAGAAGGTCGGGCCCTGCGACCGACGGCGCGGAAAGCCGCAGAAAAGTTCGGGTAGACGCATCAGGTCGACATAGGTGGCGGCGCTGAACAACCCTTCGAAGATGCGTGCGGCTTCGCGACGAAAGCCGTAGCGGGAAAATCCGGCGGCGATCAGCGCATTGTCATGAGGCCAAATCGAGCCATTATGATAGCTCATCGGATTATAGCGCGCTTCGGTGGATGCAACCGTCCGCACGCCCCAGCCGGAGAAGGAGGCCGGCGCCATGAGCGTCGACACGACGGCAGCGGCGCGCTCATCCAGCGCCAGGCCAGTGTAGAGGACATGACCTGCATTGGATGCGCGCACCCGGCAAGGCCGTTTGTCGCCGTCCAGCGCGAGGACATAGGTGTTGAGCGTCGCGTCGAAGAAGGCAGCGTCGAACCGGTGGCGCAATTCATCCGCCCGCGCCCGATAGCCGGTCGCCCGCACCGCGTCGCCGGCCGCTTCGAACAGACTGGCCGCTGCCTGCCAGGCGCCATAGACATAGGCCTGCACTTCGGCGAGCGCGATCGGCCCGCGCGCGATGCTGCCATCGGCATGGAAGACGCTGTCATGGCTGTCCTTCCAGCCCTGATTTTGCAGGCCCTGATCGGTCAGCCGGCCATATTCGATAAAGCCGTCGCCATCCCGGTCGCCATGCTCGTCGATCCAGGTGAGCGCGGCCTCGATCTGCGGCATGATGCCGTGCAAAAAGCCGATGTCGCCGGTGCGATCGAGATAGGCCCCGGCCAGCATGATGAAGAGCGGCGTGGAATCGATGCTGCCATAATAATGGCGGAAAGGCACCTCGCCCAACTCTGCCATTTCGCCGCGGCGAACTTCGTGCAGGATCTTGCCTGGCTCCGCATCGGCGGCGGGATCAAAGCTGGTCGCCTGATGCGCGGCGAGATAGCCCAGCACGCCGCGCGCCAGCGCCGGATCGAGCCAGAGCATCTCCAGCGCGGTGATGATGGCGTCGCGGCCGAACACCGTGCTGAACCAGGGAATGCCCGCATAGGGATAGGGACCATAGTCCGTTTCCGTCGACAGCATGGCGATGTCGGAGAAGGAGCGGCGCGATACCTCGTTGAACAGCGCGTTGGACGACCGGATTGATCCGCCCCGGGCCTGCGCCTGTTTCGCGCCCTGCATCGCTTCGCGCAGCGTCTTGAGAAATTCGAACGACAGGCTGGCGGCAGGCTCCGCTTCATTGCAGCAGATGCGCATGAAGAGCGTGCAGCGCTCGCCTGCCGGCACGGTGACGTCGAACCGCGCGCCGGTCGATGTCAGTTGATCGGGCGCGGGTTCGAACTGGATATGGGTGGAGCGTTCGAGGTCATCGCGCCCGACATAGGACAGGCGCACCTGCGCCTCGCCCACGTCAGGATCGCGGGTGACGCCGCGGCGCAGCCGCGTCATGCCGCGTATCTCGAACAGATCGGCGAAATCGGCGGCGAAACCGATATCGACCTGGATGGTGCGCTCCTCGGTATCGAAATTGCGCACCGTCACGCGTTCATAGACCGCGCCGCGCCACAGGAACCGCGTCCGCCGCAAATGGATGAGGTCATGTTCGACCGCGAGCCTCCCATCCTCGCCGAAAAAGTCGGGATTGGCGAGATCGCAGGTCAGCATCGTATTGTCGTCGCGCACCGCCGAACTGAGCAGGATCGGACGCAGCCCGTTCACCGTCAGATACAGATGCGAGAGGTGCCGGGTATCGCGATGATACAGGCCCTCCGGGCTGCCCGGCCCCGCGATGGCGTCGCCGCTATGGTCGAACACGGCGAAGCTTTCGTCATGTTTGAGCGTCCGAGGCCGCCGCTCCGCCAGCGAGGCGGTCGCAGGGATGAAGAATTGCGTCTGTCCCTGCGAGAGCATCTGCCCCGGATCGAGATCGGCCATGGCGGGATTGGGCTGGCTCAGCGTCATGCGTGCTCCCTCAGGCTACCAGCAGGTCCGGTCCCTCACCCAGCATCGTGCCGAGGCGCGGCGCCGTCCGGCCTGCGATGACATCTTCATAGAGGCTGACATAATCCCGCGCCATCCGTGTGGCCGTGAACCGTGCGTCGAAAGCGGCGCGCACCCCAATGCGGTCGAGCGCGAGCGCCTTGCCCACGGCCGCCACGGCCTCCGCCTCATTGTCGACGATGAAGCCGGAGACGCCATGATCGATGATTTCAGGCACCGATCCGCAGCGGAAGGCGATGACCGGGGTGGCGCAGGCCATCGCCTCGATCATCACCAGGCCGAAAGGTTCGGGCCAGTCGATCGGGAACAGCAACGCGCCCGCATTGCCCAGAAACTCCGCCTTCTGCTGCTCATTGATTTCGCCGATATATTCGACATTGGGATGCGCCCGCACCAGCGGTTCGATCTCCCTGTCCCAATAGGCGCGATCGACCGCGTCGATCTTGGCCGCGATCTTGAGCGGCATGCCGGCCTCCGCCGCGATGCGGATCGCGCGATCGGGGCGTTTTTCAGGGGAGATGCGGCCGATGAAGGCCAGATAACCATCGTTGGTGCCGGTGCGCGGCGGCAAGAGCTCGGTGGGCAGGCCATGATAGATGGTGCCGCCCCAGTTGACCGGGGGCATCGGCAGGCGCTGATGGTCGGAAATCGACACCAGGCAGCTATTGGGAAAGGCGCGGTAAAAAGGCACCAGGTCGGGCAGGTCGAGCCGTCCGTGCAGCGTCGTGACGGTGCGGTCCAGCATGTCCTGCACCATCGGCATGTGCAGCAGGTCGATGTGGAAATGCAGGATATCGAACTCGTCGGCGCGGCGGCGCACCTCGTCGAGCAGGATCATATGATGGGGGATCGGATCCTTGACGTGCGGATTGAGCCGCAGGGCCATTTTCGTGACCGGCACCAGCTTGGCCGAGGTGACGGAATCGCCGCTGGCGAAGAGGGTGACGTCATGCCCCTGATGGACCAGTTCCTCGGTGATATAGGATACGATACGCTCCGTCCCGCCATATAATTTGGGCGGCACGCTTTCGGCGAGGGGGGCGATCTGGGCAATCTTCATGCGATGATCCTCTTCCAGCAGCAGGCGACGCCCCCCAACGCGCCTGCGCGGTAAAATCCCGATCTGGTCCTGAAGTTGCATGACCAGCCCGCCACTGGTCGCAAATTGTCAGATGTCAGGCAGTTTTTGCGCGGCAAAGCCCCAGCCCTTGAGCGCGCCGGCTCGCTCCAGCAGCGGGTCGACATCCCCGATGCCGAACGGATGCGCGTCCTTGATCCCATCGAGTTCATCCCAGTCGATCGGGATAGCGACCGGAGCGCCCGCCCGCGCGCGCGCGGAATAGGGCAGGACCGCCGTGCTGCCGCGCTGGTTGCGCAGCCAGTCGATGAAGATCCGATCCTTGCGCTTGGCCTTGCTCATGGTCGCGACGAAGCGATCGGGCTCCGCGGCGCTCAGCGCCTGGGCGAAGCGGGACGAAAAATCCTTGTGCGCCGCCCAGTCATGGCCGGGCGTCAGCGGCACGACGACATGGATGCCCTTGCCGCCCGAGAGCATGGCGAAGGACACGAGCCCCAGGTCGCCGAGCGCGCCGCGAATGTCGCGGGCCGCGTCGCGGACACGGGCGAAGTCCATCCCCTCGTCCGGGTCGAGGTCGAAGATCATGCGATCGGGCAGTTCCACCGCATCGGCGCGACTGCCCCAGCCATGAAATTCGATCGTGCCCATCTGCACGCAGGTCAGCAGGCCTTCAGCATCTTCGACAAAGAGATAATCCTCCGTACCGCCGTCTTTTTCAGCGATGGGGACCTGATGCACCGCCTTGCCGAATGCGCCGCTGTCATGTTTCTGGAAAAAGCATTTGCGTGCCCGGCCCTGGGGGCAGCGGACCAGACTGATGGGGCGATTGGCGGCAAAGGGTAGCATCAGGGGTGCAACGCGTGCGTAATAATCGGCCAATTCTCCCTTGGTCTGTCCGCTGTCCGGGAAAATGACGCGATCAGCGTTGCTGATCTTCACATCGATATGCGCCTTTGGGGGGCGCGCGGGTTTTTCCGGCGTCACGTCCTTCGCCTTCTTGTCCGCCCGCAGCCCGAGGAAGCTGGCATGGCGGACGCGCCCTTCCCCGGTGAATTGAGCAAAGGCAATTTCCGCAACCAGCGTCGGTTTGATCCAGCATGCGCCGCGCGCATCGCCCTTCGGCACGTCGAGTGGCGGCTTATCCACGGCGAGAGGCGCCATGGTTTCAGCCAAATCGCCCATCGTGTCGGCGTCGAAACCGGTGCCGACCTTGCCCTTGTAAATGAGGGTGCGCCCTTCCTTCTGGGCCAGCAGAAGCGAACGGAACGGCCGGCCCTTTGCACTACTCCTGACCCAGCCGACGAGGACGAATTCCTGCCGGCGCGTGCACTTGACCTTGACCCAAGCGCGTGTGCGCCCCGATCGGTAGGGGGCATCCGCCCGCTTG
>ENA-ORDG01000175-ORDG01000175.1-marine-metagenome-genome-assembly--contig:-NODE-175-length-29389-cov-5.214247_pt1 | contig 29389 bp, 23 predicted proteins | sample MGYA00248629_ERZ508524 | MGnify/ENA primary metagenome ERZ508524 (study PRJEB26194, sample SAMN05421901) | marine metagenome | isolation source: East of Rio de Janeiro, Brazil, South Atlantic Ocean...
CTTCTTTTGCAGATCAATTGCTTTTGGGGTTAATTGTTTCTGGTGATGATAATGAAGTGCAAACCGGAGCAACGATGCGCTCTGTTTTTGGCGCAGTAAAGCAAGAAAGTGAATCTGTAATTTCAACTCTTAAATATAAAAAAGCAAATTTATTTACTGAAGGTTTAGATGTAAGTCTAAATGCCTCGTATAATAATACCCGAACGCGAAATATAGATACCTTAACAAGTTTTAGTTATAATTGGTTAGCAGAAACTTTTCCAAAAGATTCTCAGACCAATGCAGAGCGAGGAGATGCAAGTTTTTTAGAACAAGATGATCAAGATGTAAGTTCTCAATTTAATACAAGTTACTTGTTTAATGAAAAACATTCCTTGTCATTTAATCACGCTTTTCAATATTTTGATCGTGATGAATATGATCGAGTTCGACTAGAGGAGAATGAAAATTTTTTACCGAAAAATCTATATAAAAATGTTTTTGGGCTTGCTTATAAATATCAGATCTCAAAAAAATGGACAACCACGCTATTTGGAAAAGCTTACGCGTTACAAGTTAATAGTTCTGAAGCAGAAAGTAATACAAGTAGCGATATGATTCCTGTTGAAGTAAATTATAGCGATATTGGTTATGGTATGGCAACTTCATATTTTCTATTTAAGAACCTTCAGTTAAAAGCTTCTTATGAAAAAGCATTTCGTTTACCTACCGCAGAAGAGTTTTTTGGGAACGGGATTACCATTCTTCCAAATGCAAACTTAAAACCGGAGCAAAGTCATAATTTTAATATCGGAGCCGATTTTAGTTATGATCTTGATAACGATAATCATTTTAAATTAGGAGGAACTTTTATTTACAGAGATACCAAAGACCTTATTTTTACGATGGTCTCGAATAATCGACCTACTACTAGTTTCGATAATTTATCAGAAACAAAAGCATTAGGAGTAGAGGCGACTTTTGCTTATCGTTGGAAAAATATCTTTAACCTAAGCGCAAATATTACCTATCAAGATATTACCGATGAAGCCGATACTTTTTATGATAGTTATTTAGGTGATTTGCCAAATACAACCAAAGGCGCTCGCATACCTAATACTCCATATTTATTTGGAGGTGCTACTGCCGGCTTAAATTTTCAGAATATTATCATAGAAGAAACAGATTTGTTTTTTAACTATTACTACAGATTTACTCAAGAATATTTCTTGTCACTTAGCAATTTGGGAGATCCGGGAGAAAAAGATATTATTCCGCAGCAATCTTCACACAGTGTAGAATTAGGTTATAGCTTAAAAAATGGGAAATATAACATTTCAGTAGAATGTAGAAATCTCACAGATGCCAACTTGTATGATAAATATAGGCTGCAAAAACCGGGTAGAGCTTTCTATATAAAACTTAGATATCAACTTTAAGAATCAATTAATTTAAATTATATAAATGATGAACAAATCAATAATTAATTTTGGCAAAGCCTTAGCGTTTTGTTTTGTGATGATTTCTGCAATTTCTTGTAGCGATGATGATGATAACGGAAGCACAGAAGGTGTTTCTTGTAATGGAGCAGATTTTGGAGTGACTTTAAGCGCACCAGTTCCTGGGAGTTCAGATTATTCTTACTATACTTTTTCTGTAGACGATGTGATGTCGGGAACAATTACAGCAGAAGGAGTTGGTTTTGAGCAAACAGGCTATTATCAATTTACACAAATCGATAATACGATTTATAGTTTAGGTGGTTTAGATAACACGAATGTAGTTGGTTTTTCTCAAAATTCTGGTGGCTGTTTAGAAGAGTTTGGTGATGTTTCTTTTGGTAATCAAGTTTCAGATTTTGTAAAGGCAGATGATAATACGCTGGTTTCAGTTTCTGTTTCAAGAAATTCAGATATTATTACATTTAGAAAATTCAACCAAAATACACTTGCTGCTACAGAAACTATTGAAGTTCAAGTTTCAGATATTACAACTGAAGCTGAAACAGGTTTACAGTACACTGGTATGGTTATTTCAGGAGATCATTTGTTTTTAAGTTATTATAAATTGCATCCTACAAATTTTACTACCGATCCTACAGATCAAGCAGAAGTAGCCGTTTATTCTTACCCGGAGTTAGAGTTTCAAGAAGTAATTACCGATAATCGTATGGGACCAATCGGAGGCTTTGGTACAAAAACCGGTTTGGTGAAAGATGAAACAGGCAACGTGTATGCTATTTCACATTCAAACCCTGCAAATGGTTTTATTCAGAATGGTAACGGTATAACTGAATCTATCCAACCTGCTGGTGTTCTAAAAATTAACGCAGGAGAAACAAGTTTTGATGCAGATTATTTCTTTGATACGGTTTCAGTTGCTGGAGGAACATTTTCAAATGCTCAATTCTTAAGTAATGGTAAGCTTTTTGTAGACGTTAATACTCAAGCTCGTGTTTCTCAAGCTAATTGGTCTGATAACCCATTAGAGTCAGCTATTATAGATCTAGAAACAGAAAGCGTAGATTTTATCCAAGGAATTCCTGAGCATACCAGAGGTGGTAGAGAAGTTAGTCTTATTGAAGAAGGTAATAACGTTTATACTACGATTACTGAAGAAGATGGAATTTTTATATATCAAATTAACCCGCAAAATTTCACAGCAACCAGAGGAGCTGAATTACAAACAGCTTTTGAAACAGGTTTCTATAAATTTTAAGGATACTATTTAATTACCAACATCAGCTTGAAAATTTTTAAGCTGATGTTGTTTTTTTATGCTGAATTATGAAAAGCAACAAAAAGAAGAAAAATAAAAAATCTCCTTTACGAAAATTAAACGATTGGCTACACTTGTGGTTGGGTTTAATTTCGGGTATCGTAGTGTTTATCGTAAGCATTACCGGTTGTTTTTATGCATTTCAGCAAGAAATAAAAGACTATTTAGAGCCTTGGCGTTTTGTGGAGGTTCAAGATGAAGAATTTGTTCCGCCTTCGCAATTATTAGATACGGCAAAAGTTTATATGCCTAATCAAAAACCTACGGGTTTAACTTATAGCGATAAAGAAGGTGCTGCGGCAGTTGGTTTTAGTTCTTTTGAAAATGGTAAACGCAGTTTTACCGCTGTTTTTATGAATCCGTATACCGGAGAGTTTTTGCGAAAACAGCAAATGTTAGGGAATGGCGAATTCGATTTTTTCCGTTTTATTATTGACGGGCATCGAGCGCTTTGGTTACCCTATGATATTGGTAGACCAATCGTTGGGGTTTGTACTTTAATATTTGTGTTGCTACTTATTTCTGGTTTAGTGATGTGGTGGCCTAAAAACTTCAAAAAAGCAAACTTTAATAAAAGCTTTAAAATTAAATGGAAGGCGAAGTTTAAACGGGTGAATTACGATTTACATAATGTGCTTGGGTTCTATAGTTTGATACTCGCTTTTGTGTTAGCCGCAACCGGTTTGGTGTGGAGTTTTCATTGGTTTGAAGATGGTTTGTATTATATCACTTCCGGTGGCGAAAGTAAACCGGAACATCATCATCCGCATTCAGATATTTCTCAAAAAGATTTGGTTGAAAATGATACGATTTCTCCGCTAGATCGAGCTTGGTATAAAACCTTAGCGCAAGAACCTGAGGTGCAAGGAATGTATATGACGCCAATTTTAGAAGATGAAGACGACGCCATAGAAATTGTGGCTTATCAAGATCACGGTTCGTTTTACAATAAAAATGAACATTATTTTGATCGTTATACTTTAGAGGAATTAAGAATGAAAGGTGATCGTTATGCTGAAGCAGATTTTGCCGATCAACTTTCTTCATTAAATTACGATATACATATTGGAGCCGTTTTTGGCTTTCCTGGTAAACTATTAGCATTTTTTATCAGCCTAATTTGTGCGAGTTTACCGGTTACCGGCTTTTTAGTATGGTGGAATAAAGGCCGAAAATTAAAGCCTTAATTTACTTTTCTTGTTGTTCGAGCTCTTGTAATTTTTCGTACACTAAATTACTTTCCCAGCCTCTATAAAAAAGATAGTCGGCAACTTTCTTTTTCTTTTTGAGTAGATTATTTTCTCGAGTAGTTTCCCATTTTTTAATGGAAAGTTCTTCAAAAGTATTGAAATATGCTTCAGTTGAAATTTCTTTTAAAGCACTATCGATATTAAAACGAGAAATTTTCCGAAGTTTTAGTTCTCTCACGATTCTAATTTTACCCCATTTCTTTTGGTTGAATTTTCCTCGGGCAAAACTTTGTGCGAAGCGTTCTTCATTTAAAAAATTCTCTTGTATGAGCTTATAAATGATCTCTTGGCGCGCTTCCGGGATCATCCGCATATCTTTTAGCTTTTGCTCAATTTCTTGATGACAGCGCTCTTGATAGGCGCAAAATTTCATCATTTTGAGCGTAGCTTCTTTTACCGTATATGTTTTATGAGTGGGTTGCATACTTCAGCAAAAATAAGTAGAATATAGCTAGAAATAATAGGCATAAACAAAAAACGCCCGTTAGTATAAAACTAAAGGGCGTTATAAAATTTTAATTGATCTCTTCACCTTTACTGTCGTGAAAATGATACTCTAAATACGTGTAAGCGTCTCTTGGTAAAATTTTTACCCATCGTTTATGGTCAAAAAACCATTTACTTCTGGGTGATGGAATGCCTCTTGTTAAGTAGGCCGCCACAAAAGGATGCGCGCTTAGCGACAGCTTTTTATGACCTTTTTTAATTAGTTTCTGTAAGTCAGCGTTAATTTTATTAATCACAACGATAGGAGCTTCAATTTCTCCATCACCGTTAGGGTTTTTCTCGCGTGTTTTAATATTCATCTCTGGCCTTACACGTTGTCTGGTAATTTGTATCAACCCGAATTTTGTGGGAGGTAAAATCTTGTGCTTTGCACGATCGTCGCTCATTTCATCTCTTAAATGGTTGTAAAGCGCTTTTCGGTTTTCTGCTTTGTTCATATCGATAAAGTCTACCACAATAATACCACCCATATCGCGCAGACGTAATTGTCTGGCAACTTCTGTGGCGCTTATTAGGTTTACTTCTAAGGCAGTTTCTTCTTGGTTCTTGGCTTTATTGCTTCGGTTACCACTGTTTACATCGATCACGTGCATCGCTTCTGTATGCTCGATCACGAGGTAGGCACCTTTGCTCATCGAAACGGTTTTGCCAAAACCGGTTTTTATTTGTCTTTCGATACCAAATTTCTCAAAGATAGGAACGTTTGATTGATACTGTTTTACAATAGACTCTTTGTCGGGCGAGATTTCGCTAACATAATCTTTAATTTGGGTATAAAGTGCTTCTTCATCGGTACAAATAGAAGTAAAACTCTCGTTAAACATATCTCTTAATAGAGAATTGGCACGATTAAGTTCTCCTAATACTTTAGATGGTGTGCTGGCTTTATACAATTTTTTACACATCCCTGTCCAACGATTCATCAAATTTTGAAGATCTTTGTCAAGGTCTGCTACTTTTTTGCCTTCTGCAACGGTACGTACTATGACTCCAAAACCTTTCGGTTTAATACTTTTTACAAGTCGTTTAAGGCGGTCTTTTTCTTCTTTGTCTTCTATTTTTTGCGAAACAGAAATACGGTTAGAAAAAGGAACAAGTACAATGTATCTTCCGGCGAGCGAAAGTTCACTGCTTATTCTTGGGCCTTTGGTAGAAATAGGTTCTTTTACGATTTGTACCAAAATCGATTGATTTGATTTTAAGACATCGGTAATACTTCCGTCTTTATCAATATCTTTTTCAAAAGAATAATTCTTAAGCGAATAATCTCTTAATTTACCTGTGCTTACACGTTTTATGAATTTCATCAAAGAAGATATCTGCGGTCCTAGATCGTGATAGTGTAAAAAACCATCTTTCTCGTAACCAACGTTAACGAAGGCTGCGTTAAGACCGGGAACAGCTTTTCTAATTTTGGCTAAATAAATATCGCCAACAGAGAAATTACTGTCGTTATCTTCTTTGTGTAATTCAATTAGTTTTCCATCTTTTAATAAGGCAAAATCAATAGCAGAGGAATTGGATCTAATAATTAATTCCTTATTCATCATTCATGCATATTAGATTTTTATCCATACCTACATAGGCAAGTATAGATGGATTAAACAATAATTATCACAGGACTTTTAATTTCCTGAAGAAGTGTACTCAAACACTTCCATGTCAATGAACTTTAAACAAAAAAAGTAGTTAGAAACTACTTTTTCTTGTGACGGTTAGCTCTTCTTCTTTTCTTACGCTTGTGCGTTGCTACCTTATGTCTTTTTCTTTTTTTACCACTTGGCATAAATAAAGATTTTAAAAATTAATAATTCGTTTTATTTTACTTCTACATTTGTTTTTACACCTTCAACAAAAACTTTTGCAGGCTTAAATGCAGGAATATTATGTGCTGGTATTTTAATTGTAGTGTTTTTAGAGATGTTTCTTCCGGTCTTCTCTGCACGAGTTTTAATAATAAAACTTCCAAAACCTCTTAAATATACGTTATCTCCGCTTTCTAAAGAAGTTTTCACTTCTTCCATAAAAGTCTCAATTGTAGCTTGAACATCACCTTTTTCCATTCCTAATTTCTCTGAAATATTCGCTACGATATCTGCTTTCGTCATTTTACAATTATTTTTGTTATAAATAGGGTTACATTTTTCAAGGGCGCAAATATACTAATTTAATATTCAATTAATCAAGCCTAAACCTTTAAATAGTAACGAAATAAACTTTTATTATTGTATTTTAACAAATCGCAGCATGAATTTTTCTAAATTATTGATTGATTGGTATTTATCGAACCAGCGAGAATTGCCTTGGCGTAAAACTAAGAATCCTTATCACATTTGGTTGAGTGAAATAATGCTGCAACAAACCCGAGTGGCACAAGGTTTACCTTATTATTTACGTTTTACAGAAGAATTTCCGACGGTTTTTGATCTTGCTGATGCTTCTGAAGAAAAAGTGCTTAAACTCTGGCAAGGTTTGGGTTATTATTCGAGAGCGCGCAACCTTCATTTTACAGCAAAATACGTTGCAGAAGTATTAAAAGGAGAGTTTCCCAATACTTATAAAGAATTAAAAAAACTAAAAGGAGTGGGAGATTATACTGCGAGTGCGATTGCATCGATTTGTTTTAATGAAGCTGTTGCTGTGGTCGATGGTAATGTTTACCGAGTACTTTCACGAGTTTTTGGTGTCGATACGCCTATTAATTCTACAGAAGGGATTAAAGAATTTAAGGCGCTTGCAGAAAAACTGATCGATAAAGAACAACCTAGTGTTTACAACCAGGCAATTATGGAGTTTGGTGCTTTGCATTGCAAACCGAAAAATCCGTATTGCATTTCGTGTCCTTTTCAGCAGAATTGCGAAGCGTTTCAACAAGGAAAAATTAATGAGCTTCCCGTTAAACTGAAAAAAACGAAAGTACTTACCAAGTATTTTAATTATTTGGTGTTATTAAAAGGAGATCAAACCATTATTCAGCAACGAAAAGGAAACGGAATTTGGAGAAACTTATATCAATTTCCTTTAGTTGAAAGCTATAAAAATTTAGCTGAGGCAGACTTTCTTACGCATCCGGAAGTGAAGAAGTTGCTGCAGGAAGATTTCAAAAAAATAAATTTATTCAACAAAAAATCTATAAAACACGTACTTTCGCACCGTAAATTAATGGTGAAGTTTTGGGTGGTTCAGGTTGAAGAATTTCCGGAAGCCTTTTCTCATAACGATTTTGAAACGATCTCGACGGCAGATATTCACTCATATCCCGTCCCGGTATTGATCGAAAAATTTATAGAGAATTTCAATTTTACAAAATAAGACTTTTTCCTTACATTTACTTAAAAGCAAAAAAATGGCATCAGGAACGTTAAATAAAGTTATGCTTATTGGGCATACGGGAGATGAAGTAAAAATGCACTATTTTGAAGGTGGCGGCTGTATTGGTCGTTTTCCTTTAGCGACCAATGAAGATTATGTGAATAGAACTACCGGTGAACGCGTGAGCAACACCGAATGGCATAATATTGTAGTGCGTAATAAAGCTGCTGAAGTTTGCGAAAAATACCTGAATAAAGGCGATAAAGTTTATATAGAAGGTAGAATAAAAACCAGAAAATGGACCGACGATAAAGGGATGGATCGTTATTCTACAGAAATACAATGTACCGAGTTTACTTTTTTAACTCCTAAAGAACAAAGTCAAGGTGGTGGAGCGCAACCTCAAGGTCAAATGAGTGGTTCGCGACCTCAACAATCTCAACAACAACCATCGCCGGCAGCCATAAATCCGCCGCAAATGGATGAGGAAGAAGAAGACGATCTTCCATTTTAAGTTAAACTAAATCGAAAAATTTGGACCCTGACCCTTCCAGTTTATTTAATACATTTTTAGTGATCGATTTTTCTCAGGTATTTGGGATAGTCGTTCTTTTGTTGCTCTTAATTTGTTCTGCTTTGATCTCTGGTTCAGAAGTAGCATTGTTTTCTTTGACGCCTTCAGATTTTGATGTAAAAGATGGTAATGTATCTGCAAAGCAACAAATTTTAATACGTTTATTAGACCGACCTAAAAAGTTATTGGCCACCATTTTAGTAGCTAATAATTTTGTGAATATCGCCGTGGTGCTTTTATTTGAGTCGCTGGGCGACATGTTTTTTGGCGATATTGAAGCGATTTATTTCGGCATAAACCTTCGGTTTGTGATCGAAGTCGTATTGGTTACCTTTCTTATTTTACTTTTTGGAGAGATTTTACCGAAAATTTATGCGAGTCGTAACAAAGTTGTATTCTCAAATTTCATGGCTTATCCGCTTTCAGTATTAGATAAATTGCTGAGTGTTTTTAGTATCCCAATGCGTCAGGTTACCGTTTTAATTCATAATAGGTTAGGGAAGCAGCGATCAGCGTTGAGCGTCGATCAACTCTCACAAGCCTTAGAGCTTACTTCAGAAGAAGACACGACCAAGGAAGAACAGAAAATTCTGCAAGGAATCGTTTCTTTTGGGAATACAGAAACCAAACAAGTAATGAAACCTCGTATCGATATGTTCGCTTTAAATATTGAACAAGATTTTAAAGAGGTAATTGCTGAAGTTACCGAGAACGGTTATTCTCGAATCCCGGTTTATGAAGATAATATCGATAACGTAAAAGGTATTCTTTATATAAAAGATCTATTACCATATCTCGATCAGAAAAAATTTAATTGGCAATCGTTGTTGCGCGAACCTTATTTTGTGCCGGAAAATAAAAAGTTAGACGATTTACTGAACGATTTTAAAGACAAGAAAAATCACTTAGCGATCGTAGTCGATGAATATGGCGGTACTAGCGGACTCATTTCTTTGGAAGATATCATCGAAGAAATTGTGGGTGATATTAGCGATGAGTTTGATGATGAAGACCTGATCTTCTCTAAACTCGACGATCATAATTATGTTTTTGAAGGAAAAACGCCGCTGAAGAATTTCTACAAGGTGATCAAGTTAGAAGATCCTGTTTATTTTGAAGAGAAAAAAGGAGAAGCTGAAACCTTAGCAGGATTCTTGTTGGAGATCTCGGGAGAATTTCCGCAGAAAAATCAGAAAATAATTTTTGAAAATTATACGTTTACCATAGAAGCCATTGAAGGTAAACGTATCAAACAAGTAAAAGTTAATATTGGGTATGAGGTTAGCGATAGTTAGTGTAATTTTTCTTCTAGTTTTAGCAGGTTGCGAAAAAAGCTACCAACCTAAGCCTAAAGGTTTTTTGGCACTCGATTATCCTGAAGCTGAATATAAAAAAATACAATTGCCTTGCCCGTATACTTTTGAAATTAATAAACAGGTTGAAGTAAAAGCTTCGGTAACCAATAATCCTTGTTGGGTAGATTTGGAGTATCCCGATTTAAACGGAACCATTTTTATTACTTACCGCCCGGTTCGAGATAATTTAGAAGCGCTTTTAATCGATGGGCAAAAATTACCTTTGCAGCATACCATCAAAGCCGATGAAATTGAAGGCGATACTTACATCAACAAAAAGAATAATACCTACGGAACTTTTTATGAAGTGAAAGGTGATGCAGCTTCGCAAGCACAATTCTACATTACCGATAGTGTTAATCACTTTTTAACCGGCTCAATTTATTTTAAAACCCAGCCTAATTACGACAGTATCGTCCCGGCGGCAAACTATTTAGCGAAAGATATTCGTCGAATTATGGAATCGACCAAGTGGGCAGAAATTCAAGAATAGAAATTTTTATTCATCTGGTGTAAAGCTTCCTGACATCCAACCACCATCTATTGGTATTATTTTATTAACTCCTGAAACAAATTGACCAGACACTTGATTGGAATTAGCAGAGCTCCAATCTCCAATATATGTTTCTTCGTTATTTGAATTCATAAACATAAAGTAAACACCGTCTTCTGTTTCTCCTGAAAGAATAGTAACGTTTCTTGGGTTATTCGTGTGTTGCATCATATGAATTTCAATTGTTTTATCCATATAAAGATATTGAGGTAAGATAAAACTCACATTGTTTGCTGTAACTGCATATCTTTTTCCTGCTTCTAAATTTACCGTTGTGTTATCCTGCCAAATGTATGTGTAGTCTTCAATTAAACTTTTGGTATTTTCTGCATACAATGCATATGGTACACTTAGTAATTCAGTAGTTGTTGAAATTGTATAATTTGTTGAACCTGTAATATCAATTTCAGATTGTAGAAAATGTTGGTCTCCAGTTCCCCAATTTATATCTGAAAAACTTCCTGCTTGTGCCGGTATGACTTCTCCAGTTCCTATTTCTAAAGTCACTAATCCGTTTTCATTTGAAGTTGTGTTATGGGTTTCGCTATATATAGTGTATGAGTTTGAGCCGTTGTCATTATTGTATATCTTGGTAATAGTAAATTTAATTCCAATATTTTGATTAGTGACTAGCTCTCCATTACTGTCACGAATTACAGATTGATAAGTAAACTTTTCAGGTACTTGTGAAAAAGTTAATATAGGAAAGAGAATGAATAATAATAAAAAATATTTCATTTCGATTAATTTTTAATGATTTTAAAAGTTTGGCTTTTTGTTTTTTTATCTGATATTTTAAGAAAATAGCTGCCTGTTGAAAGATTAGATATTGTGATATTCTTTTCTCTTGCGTCCAAAATACCTTCCTTTAATAACTTACCGTTCAAATTATAGATTTTAAATAAAAGTATTTTTTTTTCTGCCAATTGAATATGAAGTATATTTTGAGATGGAATGGGGAATATAGAAATGTCTTTTAAAAAATTATCTTCTTGAGTACTTAAATTGTAAATTTCTGTAGGTTGTTGCAGCCCATCATTCTTACTTCCAGATTCATTTATTTGTGTTGTATAGCTTATTTGACCAATAGAATATGAAACTGAACCGGAATTGTTAGAGAAGCTATCTCCAGAAGTTAAGATGTTTCGTTGAGCTGAAACAGTAAAAGGAATAATGAAAAGACTAATTAATAATAATGAATATTTAATCATATTGATGATAGGATATGTATACATTTCTAAATTAAGAATATTTTTTGTGAAAGCATATTAAATAAAATATTATTTTAATACGTTACTATATAGTTGCAAATTCAAGAATAGAAATCTTAGTGCATTTCAATAAATAGTTAGACTTTTGCAAAAAAATTCTAGCGATGGATCACAAGCAGCTTAAATGGATTTACTTAGTTGCCCTTTCTTTAGTTTGGGGGAGTTCTTTCATCTTAATTAAAAAAGGGTTGTTAGGCTTAACGCCTTTGCAATTGGGAGCTTTGCGGACTTTTTTAGCAGGTATTTTTCTATTATTAATTGGTGCTAGAAGTCTATCAAAGATTAAAAAGCAGCAATGGAAATGGATTGCTGTTTCGGCCTTTTTAGGTACATTTTTTCCTGCTTTCCTTTTCGCTTTTGCTGAATTAAAAATAAACAGCGCCATCGTTTCCATATTAAATTCTACCGTGCCAATTCTTTCGATCGTGTTCGGGTTTTTGATCTTCAAAATAAGATCGACTAAAAAGCAAGTTACCGGAGTCGCTATTGGTTTGGTTGGCTCAATTTTGTTGGTGAGTAGCGGAGCAAAAATGGATGACAGTCAAAACCTTATTTATGCTTTCCTTCCGCTTGTAGCGACGAGTATGTACGCGATAAATGTTCATGTAATTAAGCGTTATCTGCAAGATATACCCGCGTTAAGTATTACGGTTGGTTGTTTTACCGTGTTGATGATCCCGGCGACCTTAGTTTTGTTTTTTGCTGATTTTTTTACTGCTGAAAATTTTAATGATTCATCAACACAAACAGCGATCGGTTATATTGCTATTCTTTCGGTGGTTGGTACCGGCATTGCGAAGATTTTGTTTAATCGTTTGGTGCAAATTTCAAATCCGGTTTTTTCAACATCTGTTACCTATTTAATTCCGGTGGTGGCTTTTGGTTGGGGAATTTTAGATGGCGAGCAATTTGGCTTTTTACAAATTCTTTCCGGCGGAATTATTTTACTTGGCGTCTATATGGCGAACCGAAAAAAGAAAATAAAAAAGCCGACTCTAAAAGAATCGGCTTTAAAATAATTAGGTGAAATTAAATTACTGGAAGTCTGCGTCGCTAACTCCTTCATTAATTTTTACTTCACTCATCTCGATCTCAATTTCTTGAGAGCCAAAAGACTGCGTCATAGTATGTGGAAACTTAACCCCATTTACTTCTTTGTAATTATCATATTTAGTTGATGTAGTCATGGTTTGTCCTCCTTGAGAAACAGTATTGCTTTCTTGAAGTTTTAAACCGCTTTCTACGCTATAATAAGATTTACTATTTTCTGAAGTTGAAACTGCATAAGCATCTTTTCCATCAACTTTTTCAATACCAGTAAGAGTTGCATCTTTTGGGGTTTCTAGTTCTGGAAATAAACCTGAACTTTTCTTAGCTAACTCAATTTGTTCTTCTGTGAAATCCATTTTTTGACCTTGACCTTCTGCATAACCAGTTTTACCATTAAAAACTTGTTTACTCATTACCATACCGTTCATTTTGGTTGCTTGGTAGGACTTACCGTCTTTGGTTTGCATGATTGTAAACGATAATGGCATACCTTGAATAGTACCGCTACCTTCCATCCTAACAGTATTTACATCATCTATAGCTTTTTTTCCGCCAATCGCTTTAATGTAGTTGTTATAAACAGTTTTTACAGTTACCCCTTCTGGTACTGCTTTGTTGTATTCTGGTTTTTCAACTTTTTCACCATCTTTATTAAAGTAAAACACAGGAATGGTTTTTCCTTTGTAAGTGATGTTTTCTAAGTTTTCTGCAATTTCGCTTCCTTTACCGGCAACGACAATTTGCATCGCATCGGTTTTGAAGTATTTGTTAGCTACACGTAAAATATCGTCTTGAGTAACTGCGTTGATCTTCTTTAAGAAAGTCTCGTAGAAATCTTTAGGAAGATCGTTAGTTTCAATATTTAATGCATAGTTAGCAATTGTAGAAGGACTTTCTAGTTTTAATACAAAGTCTCCGGCAAATTTATTTTTCGCATTGTTCAAATCTTCAAAATCAACTTTTTCAGTTTTAATACGGTTAATTTCTTTTAAAGTTTCAACAACAGCGCTATCGGTAACAGCGTTTCTTACACTTGCACTAGCAGAAAATCTACTTACATATTTGTCTGTTCCTGTATACGAACGAGCTCCGTAAGTATAACCGTGCTCTTCACGTAAGTTCATGTTTAAATAACTTCCGAAGCTACCTCCTAAAATTTGGTTAGCAACTAAAACAGGGAAGTAATCTTCATCAGCCATTTTTAACTCAACTGTGTTCTGCACACGTAACTCACTCTGTACTGCATTTGGTACATCGATAAAGTTAACTTGCGTGTACTGTACTTTTGGTACAGCTGGTAAAGCAGCCGATGGAGGTGTGCTTTCTGCCCAATCTCCTAAGTACTTTTTTGCTAATTTCTTTACATCAGAATCGTCTACATCTCCAACAACTACTAAATAAGCGTTCTTAGGAGAGATAAAATTGTTGTAGTACGTTTTAACGTCTTTTAAAGTTACGTTGTTTACGCTTTCTTCAGTTTCGAACTCACCATAAGGGTGATTGCCACCAAAAGCAAGTTTTCTACTTACGTTGCTAGCAATATTGCTTGCGCTTTTTTCTCCGGCTTTAAGACCTTCTAAAACTCTATCTTTTTGATCTTGAAATTCTTCTTCAGTAAATAATGGGTTTAAAAGACCATCTGCCATTAATTGCATTACTTCTGGAAAAAATTTAGAAAGTGAGCTTGCATAAGCGCTTTCGCTACCATAACCAACGCTTGCTCCTAAAAAGTCTACTTTTTCGTTAAACTCTTCTTTGCTCATCGATTTGGTACCATTACCCATCATAGAGCTGTAAAGCGATTTTACACCTACTTTATTTCCTTCAGAATTTGGTTTATTGTCGATAATTAAACTTGCTCTAACTCTAGGTAATTTATGGTTTTCTACCACCATAATTTGTAACCCATTCTTTAGTTTAAAGGTCTTTGGTTTACCTAAATTAATTTTAGGAGCCGGTCCCGCCTCTGGTTGTTTAGAGCGGTCGATTTGTGCCTGGGCACCCATCACCATCAGACACATGATAAAAATTGATAATATCTTGATTTTCATTTTTTAAAACTTTTTTTTCAGTTATTATTTAGATTCTGGAGTTGGTAAGTAATCTAAATTTAAACGTTGATTTTTCTTTAGGTACTTGTTCGCTACTTCTTTAATATCTTCTCTGGTGATACTTCTGTATATCTTGATTTCATCGTTAATTAAGTCTACATCACCGTAAAGCATGTGGTAAGTTGCTAATGAAGCTGCAATACCTTGAACGCTACTGTTAGAGCTTACAAAACGGTTTTCGAACTTGTTTTGTAATTTTTGGTATTCTTTTTCTGAAATTAATTCAGTTTGAAGTTTTTTAATTTCTTCATCCATCGATTCTCCTAATTGCTCTAATGGAGTGTCTCCCATTGCTAACGCACCCATTACGTACATTCCGTAGTCTTCTTGAGATCTTGGGAAGGCCAATACTTGAAGCGCTTCTTTGTCTTCATCGACCATTTTCTTGTACATACGAGAACTTTTTCCGTCAGTTAAAATAGAAGAGATCATATCTAATACATAAGCATCTCTATCTTTCATGGAAGGTGTTCTGTAAACGTAAGCTTTTACAGGAATCTGAATATTATCGTCATATTCTGTAGCAACGATTTCTTCAGTAATTGGTTCTTCTTTAATATCTACACGTTCTACTTCAGGTCCTTTAGGAATAGAAGCAAAGTAGCTTTTGATCCATTTTTTAGTTTCTTCTTCTTCAAAATCTCCGGCAATTACCAAAGTAGCATTGTTTGGTCCGTAATATTTATCGAAGAAAGCTTTAAATTCGTCAAGTTGTGCCGCGTCTAAATCTTCCATTGTTCCGATCACAGAGTTTTTGTACGGGTGCTTTTCGAACATGTAAGGGCTAATTCCTGTACTGTAAATAATTTTACCGTAAGGAGCGTTGTCGATACGTGTACGTTTTTCTTCTTTTACCACTTCGTTTTGAGTGTCTACTCCAATTTGGTTAATTACCGGGTGAAGCATACGCTCAGACTCCATCCATAAACCTAACTTAAGGTTGTTTGATGGGAAAGTTTCGTAATAATAAGTACGGTCTTGTGTAGTGTTCGCATTGTTGCTTCCACCGTTTGCAGCTACGATATTAAACCATTCGCCACGATCAATATTCTCGGTACCTTCAAATAAAAGGTGCTCGAAGAAGTGAGCAAAACCGGTTCTTCCTTCTTCTTCATCTTTAGCTCCTACGTGATACATTACCCCAACGGTAACAACAGGAGCCGTGTTATCCTGATGTAAAATTACATCTAAGCCGTTGTCTAATTCATACTCTGTAAATTCTACTTGCTGAGCGAAACCCGCGTAAGTAGCCAAAAGAGTAAAAGCAGCTAAGCTAATTCTTTTAATCATGTTTAATTAGATTTTTTATTGTTCTTCTAAATGTTTGACTTCAAAATTAGTTATTTGTTACATTATTTAGGTTACAATTGTTAGAAATTCTTTAATTAACAAGGTCTTATCATAAAAATTTGTTTGTTTTTAAGAACTTTAAGTGAGTCAAAACTAAAATGTTATGAAAAAGCAAGCAGTTTCAGTTAAATATGGAGTAGGTATTGGTGTTGTTTTAATTTTAGGATTTTTACTGTTATCGTTATTCGATTTACATTTAAAACCATTTTTTAGTGCCATTAATATTGTAATCGTAGGGATTGGACTTTACGGAGCAATTAGCACCTATAAAAAAGGTCATAAAAATGATACCTTAAAAAAGTTTACCTACCAAAAAGGTTTTCGAGTAGGAGTGGTAACCGGATTTATTTCAACCATAATCTTTTCGGTGTTTTTTGTGATTTATTCCAGTAATATTGAACCTGATTTCGTGAATAAAATGCTGGTCGATTTTAATTCTGGTTACGAAGTTGGCGCTGCAACCGTGAGTTTTATTGTGTTTTTAATGGGGTTAGCGACTACTGTGGTGCTGAGTTTAGCGCTAATGCAGATTATGAAAGATAGTTGGAATACCCAACAGGGTAAACGTTACACCATCTCAGATCAAGAAAGAACTGGAATAAAGTCTTAATTTTATTTATTTGAAACATTTGTATTTTAATTATTTAGAAGTATATTTGCATCCATTTTTAAAAAATAATTAATTTATAAACGTTACGCTATGTACGCAATTGTAGAGATAGCAGGGCAGCAATTTAAAGTTGCAAAAGACCAAAAGGTTTTTGTTAACCGTTTAGCAGGAGAAGAAGGAGATAGCATCTCTTTTGATAAAGTTCTTCTTACTGGCGATGGTGACAATATTACTTTAGGCGCCCCGGCTATAGAAGGTGCTCTTGTTGGAGCAAAAATTACACGTCACCTTAAAGGAGACAAAGTTATTGTTTTCAAAAAGAAAAGACGTAAAGGTTACCGTAAGAAAAACGGTCACCGTCAATCTTTAACAGAGATTGTAATTGAAGATATCTCTTTGAAAGGAGGTAAAAAAGCTACATCGGCTAAAAAAGAAGCTCCAAAATCTGAAGCTAAATCAGAATCTTCTGATGATTTAAGCAAGCACACTGTTGCAGAACTTAAAGAAATGGCAAAAGAAAAAGGTCTTGAAGGATATTCTTCAATGAAAAAAGCTGAATTAGTTGAAGCTTTAAGTAAATAAATAGTAATCTACTAAAAACCTAAAATAAAATGGCACACAAAAAAGGAGTTGGTAGTTCGAAGAACGGTAGAGAATCAGAATCGAAACGATTAGGAGTTAAGATTTTTGGTGGTCAAGCTGCTGTTGCAGGAAATATCATCGTTAGACAAAGAGGTACTGCGCACAATCCAGGTGAAAATGTGTATGCAGGAAAAGATCATACATTACATGCCAAAATTGACGGTATCGTAAAATTTACTAAGAAAAAAGACAACAAGTCTTACGTATCTATCGAGCCTTTCGAAGCTTAAGATACCTTAGTTAATCATATAAAAAGTCGCAACTGAAAAGTTGCGACTTTTTTTGTTTAAAATCCTGGATAACTATTCAATTAATTTTCACGAGGAAGATCGTTAAGTGTTTTCATAAACGCTACTAAAGCTTGCTGTTCTTCTTGAGTAAGTTCTAAATTATCAAAAGGTAGGGTTTGGTGTGGTAAATCGAAACCTAAACCACCACCGCCGCCTTTGTTGTAAAAATCGACAACCTGCTCTAAATTATTGTAAACACCATTATGCATGTAAGGAGCTGTCTGGGCAACATTGCGTATTGTCGGTGTTTTAAACATTCCTTTTTGTATAGCTTCTTCATACATAAAATAAAAACCTGTATCACTATCTAAGGTTTTATTCTCTGCCGTTTCAGGAACGCCAATAACTTCTTTTTCTGTATCGGTAAAAAACGGCGGAACTGTTCCGCTGGTAAGCGGCATAAAATGACAAGTTGCGCATAGGGCTTTTCCCATAAATAAATTCATACCCAACTTTTCTTGAGCGGTGAATGTATTTTCTTCACCTCTCATATTCTTATCAAATTTTGAACTGAAACCATTAAGCGTAGAAATATAAGCAGACAAAGCTTTAATGGTTTCTGCGTTGGTATAATTCACTTTTTTACCGAAAACTTCTTCAAAATCTTTTACATAGCTTGAGTCTTTAGCAATATCTCCTGAAAATTCGTGTACCGCACTATTAAATTCTTCTTCGTTGGTAAATACTCCGGAAATTTGTGCCAAAAGACTTTCTGCTCTTCCGTCCCAAAAGAATCCTTTTTGAAATACAGCATTAACTAAAGTAGGAGAGTTGCGTTGTAAAGGTTTTCCCTCGTTGTTCAAATTGGTAACCATTCCGTCGGCGTAAGCTTTGCTGGGAATATGGCAAGTGGCGCAAGACATTTTAGACGATTCAGATAAGTTTTCTTCAAAAAATAAACGTTTTCCTAAGGCTATTTTTGCTTCAGAAGGTTTTCTATTCGTTACCTGTCTAAAATAATCTATGTTGAACGAATTGTCTTCAAAAAAAGTAGGCGCTTCAAAATTAAAAGGCTTATTGTTTACAGGTTGCCAAATTGCTGAAGTCTTTCTTATTTCAACCCAACTACGCATCATAGGGTTAAAGCACTCTCTCAAAAATGTATAACGATCGAACGATTCGAAATCTGGATTTTTTTCTATAAAGTCGATAGCCTTCTGATTTTGTTTTAAAAATCTCTGATGAAGATCTTTATCTTTTGAAGTAATAAGCGGCTGTAAACTCAGTTCGTAAACTGTTCTCAAATTGTTGATAGATGCTTGAGTTTCTGCTAAGCCTAAACTACTTACAGGAGTATCAAAACCTGTGATCCCGAAACTTACGATGCGCATAAGTTGTTGGTGGGTGGCGATAAAGAAACGTTGTGCATTTAATTTACGTTTTTCAATCGCATCTTCTAAAACTTTTATAAGTCCGTTAGTTAATTCAACTTCACGTTTAAAATCATTTTCAGCCACGCCGCCTTCGTAAATCGATTCTTCAATTTTTTGAAAACCAATAGGTAATAATACTCTTTGGGTATCATCGGTTAATCTTGGTAAAGCCGGACCGTTTGCTTGGTGACCAACTTCAGGATTTAAATAAGAAGCATACGGTTCTGCTTCTTTAAAAGCTTGACGGGCTTTAATAAAATAGTTTTTAGCTTCTTCAGAATTAGGTGAAGTTTGATTAAGGCTATCTAAATATTGATGTGTTTTTTTTATATGTTGTAAATAGTACTCGTGAGCTTGCGTCCAGTCTATTTCTTGTTTTGCAGTATAGGTTTCGTCTGTTGTCGACTTAGTTTTTTCTTTACAACTGAAGAGAATTACGGTAAGAGAAATAGTGAATAAAACTGTTGTTATTTTAGAAGAATTGATCATCGGTCTTTGTATTTTATTTTATAGAAAAAACCTCCGCGAGTCACGGAGGTTTTTTGTGAAAGCATTCTAATATATTATCTAGGTAAACCTTCTAATAAAACAATTTGACCTCCTTGGTTATCTTCGTAAGTTCCATCGGTAAAAGTGTGACCGTCTCTACCTCTAAAGCTGTTGTCTCTCCAGTAGTGTGGTTGTAAGTTTAAGATGAATGTACCCGGAACTCCTACTTTATCTGAAATGTCGATCAACGCACCATATTCACCACTAAATCCTGTGCTGCCATCTTCTGCAAGATCTTGTCTTACTACAAATTCAAGTACTTGCTGAGTGTTATTTCCGTTTAAATCTGATTGGTAAATGTAAGCTGAATGTCCTCTGCTGAATGAATTTGGATCTTCTTGAAAGTATACAAAGTTCTCAGTTACACAAATGTTATCCGGGCTCTGTAATTCAGAAAGATTACCGTCGGCGTTGTTGGTATTTGTGTTACCACTTACGATTTGAGTTAACTGACCTTCAAGCGGGTTGTTAGCGTCAAGCTCTAATTTGTAAACCGTTCCCCAGTCATTATAAGTACCAGCTCCCGGACCACGACCTGTAACAGCAAAATATACATTACGGTTATTGTCTGCAGAACCTTTTTGATAATCTACATCTTCAACACGCATAAAAGCAGAAGCTTGTACAGCTACACAAGCATCTTCCATTTCGTTTTTAGTAAGGTTTTTTCCGTTAGGGATCTCTACAAATTCAACATCGTAAGTTTCTTGAAAATCAAGATTACTTTCATTGTAGATCTGTCCTGAAGTTACTGCCATTTTTCCGCCGTTACTATCAGATACTTCTTTAAAACGAAGTGCGTAAATTTTTCCGTTTTCAAGATCGTCGTCTCCATTTTCAGATAAATAAAGAGAAACCTGACCTTCAGAACCACTAGAGTCATCGTCACCACCAATAATTACGGTTTTTCCCGGATAAGTTACCTGAGGAAGCGGTACTGCATTTTCCCAAGAAAATTCACCTAAAGCATCTAAGCCAAAATCTGCTCCCGGTGTTGGCGTCATGTAAGGATCTATACCTTTCACATCATAATTAATACTTTCTGAAGCCGATAAGAATAAGTCTTGAGAACCACCGTGAATCGCTGCTTCCCACATTGTGCCGCTACATTGTCTTGCGTAATCGGCAACACTTGAGTTTAATAACCATTCTCCAGAAATTGGATTTAAGTTTTTGTCAAGCATAATTCTAGATACAGCATAAGTATCTTCTGCATTTACAATATAAATATAACCATCACTATCAGGATCTTTTAAAAAGCCGGCACCATCTTGAGCACCTACTAATTTAAAGTCGTTACTTAAGGTGTCTGATGAGCTTAATATAGAATATGCATTTACATAGTTAAATTGCGGCTTCATTGCCACAAGCGCTTTTAAGTTAGATTTGTCTGAAAACATTTCTGGTTCTGGAGTAAAGTCTTCTCCGTCTTCACCATCTGCTCCGTCTTGACCGTTAACACCATCGGCGCCGTCAATTCCGTCAATTCCATCTTCTACTTCACAAGAAGTATAAATGGTAGCTACAGCAGTAAGTAGCAATAAGTTTAAAAGTAATCGTTTGAAAGTAGTCATGATTAATTGGTTTTAGTTTTTGATGGAGTAAAACTATTTATAAAAACCTAAGAGAATGTTAAGACTATTTCTATGTTTTGTAATGAAATTGCTAACTAAACTTTAAAAATATTAGCTAATTGTTATTGTTTATAATCGTTATGCGTGTTCTTGTTAAGAAATGGAGGAGATTAGGTTGAAAGTTTGTTGGTTGAAAATTAGCTCTTTGCAGAATGCAAAAAGGCTGCCCGATTGGGCAGCCTTTTATTATAAGGTAATTAAAGTAGGTTGGTTACGACTCGCAACTACTACAGTTTACAAGGTTGTTCACCATTTCTTTAGAAACACTTTGGCTTCTTTGGTAGTAAAGTGTTTTTACGCCTAATTTCCAAGCTTCAATAAGAAGTTTATTTACTTCTTTAATTGGCACAGCAGAAGGAATGTTGATATTTAAACTCTGAGATTGATCAACATATTTTTGACGAATAGAAGCCTGCTGAATAATTTCTAACTGACTTAATTCTTTAAAGGTTTTAAATACTGCTTTTTCGTGATCGGTAAGTTCTGTTAGTTTTTGAACACTACCATTGTCAAGCATAATATTTCTCCACGTATCTTCATTATCGATGCCTTTTTGCTCGAGTAATTTTTTCAGGTATTTGTTCTTTCTAATAAAGTTTCCTTTAGAAAGTCCTGCTTTGTAATAATTACTGCTGAAAGGTTCTATACCCGGTGAAGTTTGTCCTAAAATTGCAGAAGAAGAGGTGGTTGGCGCAATTGCTAACGTAGTTGTGTTTCTTCTTCCGTAGCCTTTTAAAACTTCCGGTTCACCATAGATTCTTGCTAACTCTTCTGTTGCTTTATCTGCTTTTGCACGAATATGTTTGAAGATCTCGGTTGTTTTTGCTTTTGCTTCCATTCCTTCAAACGGAATGTTGTTTTTCTGTAAGTAAGAATGCCATCCTAAAACACCTAAACCTAAAGCTCTGTGACGTTTAGCAAAACGATTTGCAGAAGATAAATAATAGTTTCCTTCTGTTTTCTGAATAAATTCTTCTAAAACAGCGTCTAAGAAGAAAGTTGCTAATTTAACCGCTTCAGTATCTTTCCACTCATCATATAATTCAAGATTCATAGAAGATAAACAGCAGATAAACGATTCAGACTCAGAAGAAGGAAGCATAATTTCAGAACATAAGTTACTGGCATTAATTTGCATCCCTAAATCTTTATAAACCTGTGGTTTATTTCTGTTTACATTGTCGGTAAAGAAAATGTATGGTAAGCCTTTTTGTTGTCTACTTTCTAATACTTTTGCCCAAACTTTTCTTTTATCAGGATCGCCATCTATCATTTCCTGCATCCAGTAATCAGAAACACAAACTCCATTAAATAAATTCTGAATTGGATTACCAATGTTCTTAATTTTTAAAAACTCCTCAATATCCGGGTGATCGATATCTAAATAGGTAGCGAAAGCACCACGACGCACACCACCTTGAGAGATCGTGTCCATTGCGGTATCAAAAAGTTTCATAAAACTTACCGCACCACTACTTTTACCATTGTCGGTTACAGCGCTACCACGCGCACGTAAACCACCAAAGTAACCCGATGTACCACCACCAATTTTGGTTTGCATAATTACCTCACCAAGCTTATGGGTAATCCCTTCAATATTATCGGGAATATGCACATTAAAACAAGAAATAGGTAAACCTCTCTCGGTTCCCATATTTGCCCAGATTGGTGAGCTTAAACTCATCCAACCGCGCTCGATCATTTCTTGAAACGATTCTTTTAATTCTGGTTTGTATAATCTTTTGGCTGCTGCCGTGGTAATTCTGTCGATCGCACCTTCTACCGTTTCACCTTTTAATAGGTAACCGCGGTTAAGAATTTGCTCGCTTTCATCATTTTTCCACCAAAGTTTTTCTCTTAGTGAATCGTTCTCTTTTGTTAGTGGTAATTCGCTTGTGAACATATGAGTGAGTGTGTTAGTTTTTAAATTTTAGAATAAATCGTCTGCCGTGATACTTTTATCGTGTTTGGTATAATCTACCGGTCTTTTTGCGAAGAAATCGTCTAAACTGTTAGCAAATACTTCTTCTTCGAACCAACGCATTGGCGCGTATTGTTCTGGAGTAATGTGGTAAATTTTATCCATTCCTATTTTTTCCATACTTTCATCGATACGGAATTTCATAAAATTCAACAGATCGTTTTTCTTTACGTTTTCTAATTCGCCGTTTTCAAAAATCCAATCTAAAATGTTGCTTTCTACATCTAACGAATGCTTCACCGTTTCTTTAATGTTGGTAAGCGTTTCATCATCAAAAAAGTCTGGATATTCTTCTTTTATTTTATTAATAATGTAAATACCGCCATTTGCGTGAATTTGCTCGTCTACAGACGTCCAAGCGATAATATTACTTACATTCTTCATTAAACCTTTAAAGCGTGTAAACGATAAGATGATCGCAAACTGACTAAAAAGCGATACGTTTTCAATTAAAATAGAAAACATAATTAACGAGACTACATACTTTTTCTCGTCTTGTGAGTTGGCATCTTTTAAAGCTTTAGAAAGATATTCTACACGTTCGTTAATTACAGGTACTTCTAGCAAATTCTTAAACTCATCATTATAACCTAAAACCTCTAAAAGACGAGAATAAGCTTCAGAATGTCTAAATTCACATTCTGCAAAAGTGCTGCCTAAACCATTAAATTCTGGTTTAGGGAAGTGATCGTAAATTTTTCCCCAGAAAGATTTTACGGCAACTTCAATTTGTGCAATTGCCAATAAGCTGTTTTTAATAGCGGTTCTTTCTGCTAAATCTAAGTGAGAATGAAAGTCTTGCGTGTCTGCAGTAAAATCTATCTCGCTATGTACCCAGTAAGCTTTATTTATAGCTTCAGTGTATGTTAATACTTCTGGATATTCAAACGGTTTGTAGTTAACTCTTTTGTCAAAAATGCCCATGATTGTATATAGATTTTAGATTATTGCTTTGCTAAAAATGATAACGTTTTTGTTCTCAGACTTATGTAAAAAATCAGTTCGATAAAAACGGGTTTACTAAATTAAAAGATGATTGCATTCTTTTTTCTTAAAAGCTAAAAAAGATTTGAAGAGGTTATTAACAATCTGTTAAGTTATTGTTTTTTAAGTTTTTGTGAGGTTGTTTAAATTTTGGTAATCTTAGGTTAATACTGCTCTAACCTAGAATTAATAATACCTCTGTAAGTTCGCCAAGTTATACAATTACCCCTCAAAATTTTTGATGATGAAGTTACTTTACTCCTTTTTTTTTGTTTTTTTCTCAGTGTAAATCTTCTTGCACAAGAGCCGGAAAGTTTAAAAGCGAATTCTCAATTCCAGGATTCGTTATTCAACAAATTTAAAGATGAGCTCGACCTGGCTAAAAAAAATAAAAGTGAAACAGAAATCACCAAAAAATACCTTCAGTTAGGAGATTTTTTTAAAGATGCTGAAGTTTATACAGAGGCGATCGATCAATACACTTCCGGATTAAAAATAGCCGAACAACATCGTCAAGATTCCATTCAAATAATTTTAAAGAATAGAATCGGGCATATTTATTTATCGCTGAAAAATTATGATAAAGCTGAATTATTTTTAGTTGAAAGTATTGAAAGTGCTCAAAAACATCAATTTTTAAAAGCAGAAGCTATTGCTGAAGAAATTTTAGGCACCTGTTTCGAAAAAGAAAGTAATTATCTAAAAGCGCTAGAACACCAAGAGCGAAGTTTAGCTTTATTTACAAAACTGCAAGATGAAGAAGGCATTGCAGTAGTTAACGATAATATAGGGAGTATTTACGAAGATCTTAATCAATTAGAAAAAGCGCACGAGTACTTTCTAAAATCGTATCAATATTTAAAAAACGTTAACAGCGAGCTGCAAATTAATGTACTTAATAATATAGGAGACGTTTACCGGAAGACGAAACGCTATCAAGAAGCTTTAGATTATACAAACGAAGCGCTGAAATTAGCAGAAGCATTTGAAAATAAACATCAAATAGAAAGCGCTCATAAAGATTTAGCCAAAACCTATGTGCTGTTGCAAGATTTCGAAACTGCTTACCAACATCTTTTTGAATATAATCAATTGCAAGAGGAAGAATTTTATACGCAAAACTTCCGGCAGTTAAATGTCTTGCAGACGATCTATGAAACTGAACAGAAAGAGGCGCAAATAGAATTACTAACCGAACAAAATTCGATTAACGAAGCCAATCAAGATTTAATGCTATTTGGTGGCGGAGCCATTTTATTTGTATCGGGAATTTCCTTTTTGTTTATGAATCGTAAACGAAAGGAAAAAACCAAACTGCAAGCTTACGAACAACGCGTTTTACAGGCAGAATTAGAGAAAAAAGCGATCGAAGAGAAAAAGCTTCAGGACGAAATACAATTAAAAACCGCTTCCCTTTCAAAATATAGTTTAAACATAGCTCAGAAAAATAAACTGCTTTCAGATCTTTCTTCCACCTTAAAGAAAATGAGTTCTCGCTCTAAAATGGATACGCAAAGTAAGATTAAAGAATTGGCAAAAGAATTAGATTTTGCTTTGCAACAAGAAGATGAGTGGGACGAGTTTATGCACTTTTTTGAAGATGTGCATCCGCAATTTTTTAAAGACCTGGCAAAATCGGCCACTTCAAAATTATCTTCAGCAGAATTACGCTTGGCGATGTTACTTCGGTTAAATCTTTCTTCTAAAGAAATTGCTTCGATTTTACGAGTTACTCCAGATAGTGTTCGAGTAGCGAGATATCGTTTACGAAAAAAATTACCTATAAATTCCAAACAAGAATTGGTACATTTTTTAATGAATTTGTAAAAAAAATCGCCTGTCTTGATTAATTGTTAGTGTAATGTAAATAAATCTTAATTGTTGCCTTAAAGTAGCCTTAAAATTTTGGCTTTGTTCATTGTTTGTTGCTGCTGTAAATTAGCCTTAACCTCCTGTTAAATATAGATTTGCAGTGTTTTTAATTGCAAACCAAACCAAACCATTTATGAACTTAAAAATTACACTTGTAACATTATTTGTTGCTTTCAATTTTAGCTTTTTATTCGCTCAGGAGGGTGTAGTAAGAGGTACAATTACAGATGAAAACGGTATTTACGTTCCGGGAGCTTCTGTGATGATCGAAGAACTTAAAAAAGGTACAGTAACTAACTTTGACGGTGAGTTTACTTTACTAGATATTCCTGAAGGAACTTACGAATTATCTGTAAAATATTTGGGATACCAAACCATTACAGAAGAAGTAGAAATTACAGCTAACGAAACCACTTCGGTTAAATTAGTTTTAAACTCGGCAGAAACTACTTTAGGAACCGTGCAAATTATAGGGAACGGTTTAAGCGCACAAGCGAAAGCCTTAAACTCGCAAAAAAATAAAACCAACATTACCAATATCGTTTCTACCGAGCAAATCGGGAAGTTTCCCGATGCAAATATTGGTGATGCTGCAAAGCGTATTCCCGGGATTACGATGCAGGTCGATCAAGGGGAGGCGAGAAATATTATTGTTCGTGGTTTAGCGCCACAACTTAACTCGGTCACGTTAAACGGAAGTCGTATTCCTTCAGCAGAAGGTGATAACCGTAACGTACAGATGGATTTAATTCCGTCAGATATGATTCAAACCATCGAAGTAAGCAAAGCCGTAACGCCAGATATGGATGCCGATGCACTTGGGGGATCGGTAAATTTAGTAACACGTTCTGCACCGGAGAGTTTTAGACTTTCGGCAACCGTAGGTTCTGGGATGAACTTTATTACCAACAAACGAATCTTAAACGGTTCATTTTTATTAGGTGATCGTACCAAAGACGGGAAATTCGGTTATATGGTTTCTGCCTCGATTAATGATAACGATTTTGGATCAGACAACGTTGAAGCAGAATGGAGCAACGAATTTGAGTATAATAACGGAGACGAAGACAATTTAGAAGAAGTTGCAGTAAACCCGTATGCTGAAACTTTCGAAATTAGAAAATACTTAGTGCAACGTGTAAGACGTAGCTTCTCTGCAAATTTTGATTATCGTTTTAACGAAAATAACTCGATCTACTTTAAATCGATGTACAACTGGAGAGACGATCGTGAAAACAGATTTGCTTACTCTTCAGAAATATTAGATGGTGAAGATATTAACGCAGGAGATTTTGATATTGAAAACGGAAACTTAACACGTTTTCCTGCAGAAGTGGTTAGAGAAACAAAAGGCGGGGTTCCCGGAGGAAGAACTCAAAACAGAAGATTAGAAGACCAGCGCATGCAAAACTATACTTTAGGTGGTGATCATATCTTCGGTAATGTAAAATTTGATTGGATGGGATCTTATGCAAAAGCATCTGAAGAGAGACCACAGGAGCGTTATGCAGTTTACGCTTCAGAATATCAAATTAACAACCACGTTTCTAATCCGGAAGAACCCTTGCATACCGCAGTAGAAAATCCTTCTCTTGGTGATTTTGAATTAGATGAATTAACAGAAGAAAACCAATATACAGAAGAAGAAGATATTAATGTGTTTGCAAACGCAGAATTAGCTTCAGACTTTTTTGGTAATGGAGACGGGATCGTAAAATTTGGTCTTCGCGGAAGATTCAAAAACAAAAACAGAGATAACAATTTCTTTGAATATAGTCCGTTATCAGATGCTTACAATACTTTAGCAGACGTTCCTACAAGAACTTATGCCGGAGACGATTTCTTAGCAGGAAGCCAGTATATGCCGGGAGTTTTCGCTTCCACAAGTTTCTTAGGAAATTTAGACTTAAACAACAGCGATTTATTTGAAAGAGAGGCTATTCAAGACGAATATTTAAGTGAAAACTTCGAAGTAAAAGAAAATGTTTACGCAGCTTATGCGATGGCTAATCAAAAACTTTCAGATAAATTAAGCGTACTTGCCGGTATTCGTGTAGAATCTACGCAAATAGAAAGTACAGGTAACGAAGTGATTTATAATGAAGATGGTGATTTTGACGGCTCGATGGAAGTGAACGACGAAAGTAACTATACCAATATTTTACCAAGTGTACATTTCAAATACGATCTAAACGATAAAACCGTATTACGTTTCGCGTGGACAAACACTTTATCTCGTCCTAACTATTTAGATTTAGTGCCTTACCAAGCCATTAATAATGAAGATGAAGAAATTGCTGTTGGTAATACCGAGCTAGACCCAACTACTTCGATGAACTTCGATTTTATGGCAGAATACTATTTTAGTTCTGTAGGTTTACTTTCTGGAGGTATTTTCTATAAAGACTTAGATAGCTTTATTTATACGTATGTTGTTGAAGACGATGCTACCGGTTACGATGTATTTCAGCCTTTAAATGGTGACGATGCTAGTATTTATGGTGCAGAGATCTCTTTTCAGCGTCAATTAGATTTCTTACCTGGTTTCGCTAAAAACTTCAGCATCTATACCAATTATACCTATTTACATTCTACCGCTAGCGGTATTCGAAATGAAGACGGAGATTTACGTGGTGAATTAGATTTACCGGGTTCTTCACCAAATATGTTTAACGCTTCTCTTTCTTATTCAGACAAGAAATTTAGCGCAAGACTTTCTGGGAACTTCTCTGATGCGTATTTAGATGAATTAGGCGGAAATGCTTTTGAAGATCGTTACTACGATGAGCAATTCTTTTTAGATTTCAACGTGAATTTCTCGATCCATAAAAATTTAACCCTTTACGGAAGCTTAAATAACATTACCAACCAACCTTTACGTTACTACCAAGGCGTAAGCAGCAGAACGATGCAGATGGAGTTTTATGAAAGAAGATTAACCGTAGGTCTTAAGTACGATTTATACTAAACCTAAAAACATAAAAATGGCTAGTGCTAAATAATCATTTGGCACTAGCTTAAAAACACCCTAATTATATATTATGAAAAAATTAGTAATAGCCTTAGCTAGCATTGCATTGGTTTCTTGTGGGCCAGACTTACCACAAATGAAGCCAGATCTTATTACAGAATCAACCCTACACGATACCGACGATCCTGCAATTTGGGTAAACAAAGAAAATACCCAAGAAAGTATTGTTTTTGGAACCGATAAAGATACCGATGGAGCAATTTATGCTTTCGATTTAGAAGGTAAAGTGATCGAAGAGAAAACCCTTCGCGGGATGAAGCGACCAAACAACGTAGATGTAGAATATAATGTGAAAATTAATGATTCTGTAACGACCGATATTTTAATGTTTAC
>ENA-ORDG01000181-ORDG01000181.1-marine-metagenome-genome-assembly--contig:-NODE-181-length-28761-cov-4.613443_pt1 | contig 28761 bp, 30 predicted proteins | sample MGYA00248629_ERZ508524 | MGnify/ENA primary metagenome ERZ508524 (study PRJEB26194, sample SAMN05421901) | marine metagenome | isolation source: East of Rio de Janeiro, Brazil, South Atlantic Ocean...
ATGAGCATAGAAAATCAAGCAATAACTTAAGCGTTGGCGTGTAACGAAGAATCTGCATCCGACGACCGCAAGGGAGAGGAATGCACACTTGGACGATACAAAAGAAAAACACAATTCCGGACTTGATCCGGGACCTCATGAACGAGAGTACAAAATAACTTCGCTAAACCAACCCAAAAAACTCGCAAACCCAAAAACTCACATACTCGAATACTCGAAAACCACAATTCTAAAAAACCTATAACTTCCTACTACCTAAAACCTAACCCCTCTCCTGAGCCTGCCGAAGGATCAACTTCAATTTCAATTTCAACTTCAAATTCATTTTCCTTACTTTTACCTTCAGCTAAAATTCAATTGAATGCTAGAGAACATTTCAGAAAAAACACAATTAATCCTAGTGATCATCGTACTAGCCGTTTTATTTATTGCGGTGGTGAAAAACAACAACCGCAATAAAGAAAAACGCTACGATCGAAAATCTCGTAAGTTCAGACAAAACTTTTACGAAAAAAGGAAAGAAAAAGAGAGTCACGACAACACCAAAGATAAACCCGAGTAACCCCATAGATACTCCCTAGATAGTTGCACAAAAGCCCTATCAATTAAAACAAAAAATCATGAAAATATATACAAAAACCGGAGACAAAGGTACCACCGCCCTTTTTGGAGGCACACGCGTACCCAAACACCATATCCGTATCGAAAGTTACGGCACCGTCGATGAGCTAAATGCTTACATCGGTCTTTTAAAAGACCAAGACATCGATCAGAACTTTAAAGAGATCTTATTCGATATTCAACATCAACTCTTTACCATTGGTGCAGAATTAGCCACAGACCCGGAAAAAGCTAAACTTAAAAACGGAAAAGACCGCTTAAATATTCAAAAGGTAGCAGAAAAAGAAATTGAGTTTTTAGAGCAAGAAATCGATCGCATGAACGACGACTTACCGGTAATGACACATTTTATTCTTCCCGGCGGCCACCCGGCCGTGTCATATTGTCACATTGCCCGTTGTGTTTGTAGACGTGCAGAGCGCTTAACAACAGCACTCTACGACTTAGAACCTTTTGAAGATGCCATTTTAAAATACTTAAACCGATTGTCAGATTACTTATTTGTACTGGCACGAATGTTGTCTAAATCATTGCAGGTCGAAGAAATAAAATGGATTCCCAAAAAATCTTCCTAACTTTAAACCCCAGTAAAATTAAGGGTTTAGTTACCTGAAAAACAAGTTCTTGAAAATAATGATGAAATAATAGATTTTTTACTTGACTTTTACGTCGAAAAATTTATTTTTGCACAAAACTAAAACACAATAAGATGTATTGGACTTTAGAATTAGCATCTTACTTAAGCGATGCTCCTTGGCCGGCTACAAAAGATGAGTTAATAGATTATGCAATTAGAACGGGTGCACCGCTAGAGGTGGTAGAAAACCTACAGTCGATTGAAGACGAAGGTGATTCTTACGACTCTATTGAAGAGATCTGGCCAGATTATCCTACCGATGAAGATTACCTTTGGAACGAGGATGAATATTAAAACAACACAAAAAGTAATAAGTAAAAGTCTCTCTCTAGAGGCTTTTTTTTTGCTTATTTTTAAATAAAAACAATAACCACTATGGGTTTTTTAGACGCTGTACTAAAAATGTTTGTGGGCGATAAATCTGAAAAGGATGTCAAATCCATTCAGCCAATTGTCGAGCAAATCAAAGCATTAGAAAGTGAATTCGAAAAGCTTTCTTTAGATGAATTAAGAAATAAAACCACTTCTTTTAAATCAAAAATAAAAGAAGCTACCAAAGCGGTAGATCAGCAAATTATCGAGCTGCAAGAAAAAGCAGAAAATTCTGAAGATATTGCTGAAAAAGAAGATATCTACGCGCAAATTGATACACTTAAAGATGAAGCCTATTCCATTTCTGAAGGTATTCTAAACGAAATTCTTCCGGAAGCTTTCGCAACTGTAAAAGAAACGGCAAAGCGTTTCGCGCATAATGAAACTTTAGAAGTAACTGCAACCGAGTTCGACAGAGAAATTTCAGCAATAAAAGATAATGTAACCTTAGAAGGTGATAAAGCGCTTTGGAGCAATTCTTGGAATGCTGCCGGAAAGCAAGTCACTTGGGATATGGTTCATTACGACGTTCAGCTTATTGGTGGTGTCGCGATGCACCAAGGTAAAATTGCAGAGATGCAAACCGGTGAAGGGAAAACCTTAGTGGCAACCCTTCCAGTATATTTAAATGCCTTAACCGAGCGTGGTGTGCATTTGGTAACGGTAAACGATTACTTGGCAAAACGTGATAGCGCCTGGATGGCACCTATCTTCGAATTCCACGGGATGAGCGTAGATTGCGTAGATCATCACCGACCTAATTCAGCAGCGCGACGTAAAGCGTATAATGCCGATATTACCTACGGTACCAATAACGAGTTTGGTTTCGATTACTTACGTGATAATATGAGTCACTCGCCAAACGATTTGGTACAACGTCCACACAATTATGCCATTGTCGATGAGGTCGATTCTGTATTGATCGATGATGCGCGTACGCCATTAATTATTTCAGGTCCTGTACCTAAAGGTGACGTACACGAGTTCGACGCTTTAAAACCTCAGGTTTCTAAAGTGGTAGAAGCACAACGTAAATATTTAGTGGGTGTTCTTGCTGATGCTAAAAAATTAATCGCTAGTGGCGATACCAAAGAAGGTGGTTTCTTATTATTAAGAGTTTACCGTGGTTTACCGAAAAACAAAGCTTTAATTAAGTTTTTAAGTGAAGAAGGAATTAAACAATTACTTCAGAAAACGGAAAACCAATACATGCAAGATAACAATCGGGAGATGCACAAAATTGATGCAGAACTATACTTCACGATTGAAGAGAAAAGCAACCAGATCGACTTAACAGATAAAGGGGTTGAATTCCTTTCCGGGAAAGAAGATCCTAATTTCTTCGTAATGCCCGAAATGGGAATCGAGATCTCTAAGATTGAAAACTTAGGACTTTCTAAAGAAGAAGAAGCCGAGAAAAAAGAAGAATTATTTAGAGACTTTAGTGTAAAGAGTGAACGTATCCATACACTTCGTCAATTACTAAAAGCCTATACCCTATTCGAAAAAGATACCGAATATGTGGTCATGGACAATAAAGTAAAGATCGTCGATGAACAAACCGGTCGTATTATGGACGGTCGTCGTTATAGCGATGGTTTACACCAAGCGATTGAAGCAAAAGAAAGTGTAAAAATCGAAGATGCTACACAAACCTTTGCTACGATCACGCTTCAAAATTACTTTAGAATGTACCGTAAACTGTCAGGGATGACGGGTACTGCGGTAACAGAAGCAGGGGAATTCTGGGAAATCTACGAATTAGATGTAGTTGAAATCCCTACCAATAGACCGATTGCCAGAGACGATAAAGACGATTTAGTTTACAAAACTAAACGGGAAAAATACAACGCGGTTATTGAAGAGGTAACCAAACTTTCACAAGCAGGTCGACCGGTATTAATTGGTACTACTTCAGTAGAGATTTCTGAGTTGTTAAGTAGAATGCTTCAAATTAGAAAAGTACCGCATAACGTATTAAACGCGAAATTACACAAGAAAGAGGCAGATGTTGTAGAACAAGCCGGACAAAACGGTATGGTGACCATCGCCACCAACATGGCAGGTCGTGGTACCGATATTAAACTTTCTAAAGAAGTAAAAGCCGCCGGTGGTTTAGCGATTATCGGTACCGAGCGTCACGATTCTCGTCGAGTAGATAGACAGTTAAGAGGTCGTGCCGGTCGTCAAGGAGATCCGGGTAGTTCTCAGTTCTACGTTTCTTTAGAAGATAACTTAATGCGTTTATTTGGTTCTGAAAGAATTGCCAAGTTGATGGATAGAATGGGACTGGAAGAAGGTGAAGTAATTCAACACGGAATGATCTCTAAATCGATCGAACGTGCGCAGAAAAAAGTAGAAGAAAATAACTTTGGTGTTCGTAAACGTTTATTAGAATATGACGATGTAATGAATGCGCAGCGTGAAGTAATTTACAAGCGTCGCTACCACGCATTATTCGGAGAGCGTTTACGAGTAGATATCGCTAATATGATTTTTGATATTGCGGAAGCAATTACAGAAACCAACAAGACAGCGAACGATTATAAAAACTTCGAGTTTGAATTGATCAGATACTTCTCAATGGATTCTCCGGTAACTGAACAAGAGTTTGAAAAAACAAATGTTCAGAATCTAAGCGCTAAAGTGTATAACGCGGCTTATCAAAATTATCAAGATAAGATGGAGCGTAATGCAGAATTAGCCTTCCCAGTAATCAAAAATGTATACGAAGAACAAGGTTCACGTTTCGAGCGTATTGCCGTGCCATTTTCAGATGGTTCTAAAACGCTTAATGTAGCTACGAATCTAGAAAAAGCATACGAAACAGAAGGTAAACAATTAATTACCGACTTTGAGAAAAACATCACCTTAGCCATTATCGACGATGCTTGGAAAACGCACCTTCGTAAAATGGATGAGTTGAAGCAAAGTGTTCAGTTAGCGGTTCACGAACAAAAAGATCCTTTACTAATTTATAAGTTTGAAGCTTTTGAATTGTTTAAAGCGATGTTAGATGAAGTGAACAAAGATGTAATTTCATTCTTGTTTAAAGGAGAAATCCCGCAGCAACAACAAACCAATATTCAGGAAGCTAAAGAAACTCCTAAAGAAAAGGTAGAAACCAGCAAAGAGGAAATCCCGAATATCGACGAGCGTGCTGCACAATCGAGAGCTGCCGGACAAACACAGTCGCAACAACGCCCACAAAAGACGGAAACGATTAAAAGAGACCAACCTAAAATTGGTCGTAACGATCGAGTAACCATTAAAAATGTGGCCAACGGAGAATCGAAAACGGTAAAATACAAACAAGCCATCCCGTTAATTGAAAACGGAACTTGGGTACTTACCAATCATTCATAAATAACTTTTATATATAAAATTAAAAATCCCAAATACTAGTGTTTGGGATTTTTTTTATATTTATACTTATGAAAAATATAGGCACTCAACATAAAAAAATCTCCTTAAAGCAAAAACTAAATCTTGCTATTTCGACAACGGTTGTATATGCGGTACTTTTATTTGCTTTACAGTACATTTTACAATTTGAAAAACAAGACATAGGTTCAATAGTCCTACAAAGCATTCTTTTTGGTTTTGTATTCGTGTTTGCTAATACTTATTTATTCAATAGAAATTCTGAAAGTATCACTAATTTCTTTTCGAAGAATACCGATACGATCACTAGCGATCAGGAAGAAATTATAGCGGGAGGACCGGCAAATTTATTTAGAGGAATTGGAGCTGTTGGCGGCAAATTATTTTTGACTAAAGAAGGTTTAGTTTTCAACTCTCATAAATTCAATATTCAACGAGGACAAACAAAAATTTCATATTCAGCTATTGAAAAAATTGAACCTTTTAATTACACTAAAATCATAAGATTCGAGAACGGTTTAAAAGTTCATACAAAAGAAGGAAAAACCTATAAGTTTGTTGTGAATGAAAGAGAAATCTGGATAAAAAATATCGAAGAGCAACTTCAACAAATAAAAGATAGCTAATTAAGCTTATACTCTATTCTATACTAAGACAAGAACTTTCATTACGGAGATTGGAGGAATCTTTTTAAAACAAAAACCTAATCCAATAACAAAATATGTTTCATTCAGTTAACGCTTCATTTTGAAAGATAAAAAGCACTTACAATATGTGTGTGTCATTCCGACGATAGGAGGAATCTTTTCTAACTCTAATAATAGACTGAACATATCTCTTATCATATATAAATATTCTAAAAGAACATAATTTTATATATTTTTATAGTTAATGAAAACTTTAGGAACTCATAACTATTATGTATACATTTTAACAAATAGAAATAAAACTGTTCTTTATACTGGTGTTACAAATAACCTGAAAGACAGGCTTTATTTCCATAGAAATCCAAATGCTAAAAATTCTTTCACCAAAAAATACAATTGTTTCTTTTTGGTTTACTTAGAACATTTTCAAAAAATTCAAGAAGCAATAAAAAGAGAGAAACAAATCAAAGGTTATAGCCGTACTAAAAAAGAAACTTTAATTAATAACTTAAATCCGGAATGGCATTTTTTTAATGATCAATTTGAATAAATGGATTTTCTATAGTTATAATTTCATACTTAGGCTTTAATGACCGCCTAAGAAAGATTCTTCATTTCACTAACGCTCCATTCTGAATGACAAATAAAACTGATAACTACTATCATCGCAAGCAGTGTCAATAAACATTTTCAACTTCAAGAAATGTTTCACTTAGCTCCTTCAAAATTCTACATCACAATTTAGAGAAGTAATTTAGAAAAAATAAGGGAGCATTTATTAATTTAGCACTTTAAAGCTGAATACAACTTACAGATGAAAAATTTTAGAATAGAATTTAGATGGGCCATCATTTTTAGCATGTTCACGCTACTTTGGATGTATTTTGAAAAAAGTATGGGTTGGCACGACGAGCTTATTTCAAAACATGCAATTTACACCAACCTCATCGCGATTCCTTACCTTATCATTTTTGTAATTGCATTGATCAACAAAAGAGAAAAAGACTTTAACGGAGTAATGACCTGGAAACAAGGCTTAGTTTCCGGAACAATTATTTCAGCGATTATTGCAGTATTTACCCCTTTAGTGCAATACATTGTTTCGTATTACATCTCACCCGATTATTTTAATAATATTATTACGTATACGGTTGAATCTGGCAGAATGAGTCAGCAAGGAGCAGAAGCTTATTTTAACTACAACTCTTACTTAATTCAGGGGATTTTCTTCAGCTTAGCGATGGGAATTGTAACTTCTGCTATTGTTTCGATTTTTGTGAAGAAGAAAGCAAAGTAATTTTTAAAAGCAAATTAGGATCGGGACAATTTTTTCGATAGAAATCTAAATTTTCAATACTACAAACACCGGGGTAATCTCCGGTTTTTTGTTCTATATCTTTGATGAGCTGAAAGTGTAAATGTGGTGCATAATCTCCGTTGACTTCTGCCTCGCCTAACTCAGCTATTTTTTGACAGGCAGCCACTTGTTTTCCTACTTTTAAATCTTCAATCGAAGCTAAACTCAAGTGACCGTAAAGGGTATAAAATTCAACTTCATTAATAGAATGTTTCAGTATAATCGTCGGACCGTAATCGCCAAAATTAGTGTTATTCTGAAAGCTATGAACTTCTCCCGCCAACGGACTAAAAACTGCGGTGTAAGCATTTGCCCACAAGTCTAAACCAATGTGAATATCCCGATCTTCAATAGTTTGTTTACCAAAATGTTCACTGCGTCGGTACAAATTTCGCTTTTCTAAATAGCCACCAACTGCCACTCGTTTATCGCTAGACTGCAATTGTTGCTGAATATAATCTTGCATTGCTTGAGGTGAAGTAAGATCTACTTCAGCTAAACCTTTATTAGAAACAGAAAGGTCTAGCGGAAAATAATCTTCAGCTTTAAAATCACCCAAAACAGGTGTAAAACTAGCAGTTAATTGTATTAAATATTCAGTAAAAGTCATCGTTAATTTTTTGCTAAAAATAAAAATGTTTTGCTCTTTCGAACAAAACATTTTTGAAAACAGGAAGGTTTACAAACCTTAACTCAATCTAAAACCAAACTTAATCAATTATTTTCCTGTTTATTTGATTAACACATCGCTAAAACGCGCGTTGATATTAATACTACTATTGGTATTTCTAGATTTATGATAACCGTTAATCAATTGGTTACCATAACTATCCATCACGTTGGCTTTTAAATTTTCAGGATATTTCACGTCGCTTCGAGAACCGTTATAAGTAAAGTTGAAGGATGAACTTGGCAACTTCAACACCAAATCACTATTTTCTAAACTAATATCTAAACGTTTAAAATCGTTACCGGTGTTATTAATGGTTAACTCTCCAAAAGATCCTGAAATAATTCCTGTTTCTTCTAACTCATCGATCACTACATCACTGGCATTAGAAGATAACTTAATGCTTTTTGCTGAATTAATTTTACAATCTTTTACATAACTCACGCGCATACTTCCGTGTTCCCAACTTTCAATATCTATTGGTGAATAAGAAATTTGTAAAGCATTGTCTTTACCGGTAATATTTTTTGCGGTAAAGCCTGCGTGTGCCACCGATCCTCTTAAATTATTCACATCGTCTTCTAGCGTTAGATCGCCGTGTCTTACATTAAAATGAACTTTGGCGTTCTTAGGCATCTTAATGACTAGAATTCGTTTTACTTTTTCTTCTGCTCTACGCATCAAAGGCATCGACATAGGATTACCATTACCACGGCTACTGTATTGCATACTCACCACTTTACCGTTTGGAGTTGTGGTTACAGTTTTCGTCATATTGCCATTTTCACCACCAAATTGTTGTGCCCAAGCTTCTACTTGCTTACCAAAACGCTCGCCCCATTCTTCCATTTGTTTTTCGATCTCTTGCTCACGTTTTTTAAGCTCGCCGCTGCGCTCCATCTGTTCCATTTTGCGCTCTAACTGTTCTGCCCAAACGGCAGCATCTTTTTCAAAATTCTTTCCCCATTCTTCCATCGCCACTTCAAAGTTTTTCCCAAACTTTTGTTCAACTTGCTTTTCGTAACGCTCTACGTAAGCTTCTCCTTCGTCTTGATAGGCTTCATAATCAAACTTCAAGCTACTTAAACCTTCTGCAAACTCTGGTGGTAACGGATGGTTAGACATTTTTTGAAGCATTGGGCCTACCATATTTTGCATCAGCGGAGCGATCATTTCTCTGTTTACGGCACTTATAGCATTTCCCATTTCAGCAAAATCACCTACTCCGGCGTCACTCCCGTTAGAGAAAATTGAAATTTTTCCGCTGTTTCCTAAAACTTCTAAACGCCATAACTCTGCGATCTTCTGAAGTTCTTCTTTGCTAAATTCATCGGAAGAAACTTTAGCTTCTACTTCTACTTCATCTCTATTCCAGGTTTCGAAAACCACGTGCGTACGTTTGGTATTTAAATCGATAAACACATCTTCATCTACATTAAACGACTCTGTTAATTTATCTACTTCTGTTTGAGCATTCACACTTACCTGAAACAAGAACAGTGCTGCAATTACGAGGGGTTTTATAATATTCTTTTTCATCTTTCTTTTAAATTTGCTCTCCTTGAATGTTCTGTAAATTTTCTTTTTTAATTTCTTTCAACTTATCTTTTAATTTGAATAGAAGATCTAACCTTAGCTCTAAATTATTGATCAAGGCGCTTACCGTTTGTTCATCGATACCACTTTCTTTTATTTCTGAATTTAAACGCTGATATTCTTTATCTAACTGTTCTAATTGAACCATAAAAGAATCGATTAACTCTTTATTTTCTGAAGTTACCGTAAGCTGTGATAATTCGGTATTGATATTTGCCAGATAGTAATCTTCGATCTGTTTAAATTCTGGAGAAATGTCACTTAAATACAATTCTTTCTCTGCTGAAGTTTCTTCAGTTTGCGTTGTATTTACTACTGCATTATCTACAGGCTTCCCGGCTCCCGGATTCTGAAATATGAACCAAGAGAACACACCGACCGCGACAATAAAGACCGCTGCGATCTTCATCCAATAAAAACGATTATTAGTATTGGTTTGAGGTTCTTCAACTTCTTGTTGCGGCATACGTTGCGCTAACAACTGCTCAAATCTTTTTTCGTGACCGTTTAACATGTTTGTTTGTTGCACGCCTTTTCTATCTTCTTTAAATAAGTCTCTAAGATCCTGTGCCATTGTAATATGATTTTAACTTTTTCTGCAATTTTTTCTTTCCACGATGCACGAGCGTTCTCGAACTCACAGCTGTGATGCCTAATATTTCTGAAATTTCTTCGTGATCGTAACCTTCTACTAAAAATAACATTACAGGGTACTTGTACTTTTCCGGTAATTGTTCAATTTCATTTTTCACCAAGTCGATGGTAACATCGTCACCGATCGACCAGTTATCGTCTTCTTCTACGGTTCCTAAAGTTTGCTCGTTGATCGCTGTAAAGTTCATTTTCTTCGCCTTCAACATATCGATACTTTTATTGATCACGATACGTTTTAACCAGGCTCCAAAAGTCACTTCACCCGTAAATTGATGCAGTTTTAAAAAGGCTTGTATAAAACCTTCTTGCATCGCCTCTTCGGCATCGTGAGCATTTTTTAAAAACCGCAATGCTACATAGTACATCCCATCACAATACTTATTGTAAAGTTGCATCTGGGCTTTCCTATCATTTCGCTTGCAAGCTTCTATGAGTTCTGTTTGTAACAAAATAATCTTGGTTAGTTACTATTCATTTATAAAGACATCTTAAAATCGCTAATGTTGCAAAAATTATTATTTAAATTTAGCAGAAAATATTCTGAATGCGAAGAAAGATAAAATGGACCATTATTATCTTAATGGTCATTGTACTCGGTGGCACGATCGGTTTTTATATCTGGAAAGGTGAAACCAAATCGTACAGCCCGGAAGATACTACCAAATACCAAAAAGGAACATTAAAAGTTGAAGTAGTTTACAACCGACCTTATAAAAAAGGAAGAGAAATTTTCGGGAATCTTGTGCCTTACGGAGAAGTTTGGCGAACCGGAGCTAATGAAGCAACTACTTTTGAAGTAAACCGAGATATTATGGTCGACGGCACCAAATTACAATCGGGAAAATACACACTTTGGACAATCCCTAATCAAGATTCTTGGAAAGTTATTTTTAATGAAAAAATGTATACTTGGGGAATCGATCTCACTACACAAGAGGCAGCTCGCGATCCTGAATATGATGTGCTCACACTCGAAGTTCCTGTAAATAAAAATTTAAAGGCTGTCGAGCAATTCACTATTTATTTTGACGATCAGCAAAACTTAAACGTTATGTTTTTAGCTTGGGATCATACAGTAATTGCCGTTCCATTTAAAACTGTAGAAAACAAAAAGCCTGAAAATTAATTTCAGGCTTTTTGTTTTATTTCAACTTCAATTAAATTGACTATTCGTCTAATAATAAATTTAAAGTTACGTCGATGTTGTCTCTCGTCGCTCTAGAATAAGGACAAACTTCGTGCGCTTTATTCACTAACTCTTCTCCTTTTTCTACATCTACACCCGGTAAATAGGAATCTAAGACTACCGATAGATCTAGATCGCCTTCATCAGACTTTCCTATACTTACAGAAGCGGTTACGCTAAAATCACCAAGATCTACGCCTTCTTTTTCTGCAATTAATTCTAAAGCACTACCATAACAAGCTGCGTAAGCTGCACCAAATAACTGTTCTGGGTTTGTACCATCGCCGCCTTCGCCTCCTAAACCTTTAGGAACGCTTAACGATTTATCTATTTTACCGTCATCTGTTTTTACATTTCCAGATCTTCCTCCAGAAGCTGTAGCTTTACCGGTATACAAAGTTTTCATAATTTTAAATTTTAGTTTTTGTTAGTTTCAATATATAAAGTAATCAAAGGCTTTTCAAAAATGAATTCATAAATTTGTCCTAAATAATTTTGCTTTGACTCAAAAGAAAAAAGATTCTGCATTGCACGAAACACCCGGCGTTTCACTTCCTAAAAGTGTAAGCGCTAAAAGTGCTGAACGCATTAAAAATCTTCGGAAGAAAAAAGTAGATCCAAAAGAGTTAGTCGAGCAAATCATTAAAGGGAATAAAACTGCCTTAAGCCGAGCAATTACTCTAGTTGAAAGTTTACAAATTAAACATCAAGACGATGTAAACGCAATTATTGAAGGCTGTTTACCTTATGCCAATAAATCGATTAGAATCGGGATTACAGGAGTTCCCGGTGTAGGTAAAAGCACTTTTATTGAAGCCTTCGGAAATTATTTAATTAGTTTAGGCAAGAAAGTTGCCGTATTAGCCGTAGATCCTTCCAGCTCCGTCTCTCACGGAAGTATTTTAGGAGACAAAACCCGAATGGAAGAATTGGTAAAACAAGAAAATGCTTTTATAAGACCAACTCCTTCTGGAGATTCTTTAGGTGGCGTGGCTCAAAAAACACGAGAATCGATTATTTTATGTGAAGCGGCAGGTTTTGATACCATTTTAATTGAAACCGTTGGTGTTGGTCAAAGTGAAACGATGGTTCACAGTATGACCGATTTCTTTTTATTGCTGAAGTTAGCCGGAGCAGGAGACGAATTGCAAGGTATTAAACGTGGCATTATGGAAATGGCCGATGCGATCGTGATTAATAAATCCGATGGTGAAAACAGAAAACCGGCTGAACAAGCCAAATCTGAATTCAGAAAAGCGCTTCACCTCTACCCAGAAACCGAAAGTGGTTGGAAACCTAAAGTCAAATTAGCCAGTGCTTTGCACCAACAAGGAATTGAAGAAATTTGGGAAATGATCGTTACTTATGAAAAAATGGTCAAAGAAAATCAATTCTTTCAGCACAAGCGACAAGAACAAAACAAATTTTGGTTATTACAAACGATTAACGATCGACTGAAGGCTAACTTTTACCAACAAGAAGAAATTAAAATTCAACTAAAACAGCAACTAAAAGCCATAGAAAATAATGAAACTACACCTTTTGTTGCTGCTAATTTTTTACTGAATCTCGCTAAAGATCTATAAGAATTTCTCCTTATACCAATCGATTTGGTATTGAAGTCCTTCCTTTAAACCGGTCGTCGGGTTATAATCTAATAATTCTTTGGCTTTATCGATGTTTGCATTGGTACGCCATTGATCTCCAGGACGCTTTTCAATTACATTCATTTCAACTTTTTTCCCTAAGAGTTCTTCCACATAATCGATACCATCTTGTGTGGTATGTTCTACTTCTGTTCCTAGGTTAATGATCTCACCGTTTACACTTTCGTAACGATTAACTACAGCAACAATACCGTCAACAATATCTCCTACATAGGTAAAGCTTCTTAAATGCTTTTCACTACCATTAAATAACGGGAAAGCTTCTTTATTAAAAGCGCAAGCAATTAATTTAGTGTAAAGTTTCTCTGGTCTTTCTCTTGGGCCGTAAACCGAATATAAACGCAAACTACAAGCACTCATTCGCTTGCTTCTAGCTTCTGCTAAAACTAATTGTTCTGCTGCTAATTTTGTTACTCCGTAATTTGAAGCCGGCATCGGCGCTACACTTTCTGGGAAAGTGGCTTCTAAACCATAAATGGAAGAAGTACCAATATTTATAAACTGCTTTAAGTTTTTATTTTGATGCGCAAACTTGATCAGTTTTTCTGTAGCAATAATATTGTTGGTTAAATACTCTTCAAACGTGCAACTACTTGAAATACCAGGTTGAGCCGCAAAATGAATGATAAAATCGAAATCTGTTGATAATGGTTTATAGCTTTCTTCCACACGAAGATCAACTTCAATTACTTCGACACCTGCTTTAATTAAATCTTCTGCGTTTAATTTTTTAAGAGAGAGGTCGTAGTAATCATTAAAGTTATCTAAGCCTACTACTTCGTGACCTTCTTTTTTAAAACGTTCTGCGGTATGAGAGCCAATAAAGCCGGCTGCTCCGGTAATAAGTATTTTCATAGAATTGAAATAAGCTTACTAAGTAATTTTAGAACTCGCAAAATACAAAGTCATTTTTTAAATAATAGAGATATATAAAAACTTTTATAGAAAATTTACATTAATTGATACATTTGCACCCAATATTAAAATTTATGGAATACGAATTTACCATTATTGTACCCGTATACAATGAAGAAGAAAACTTATTGCGCGTAGAAAAGCAATTAGCAAATTACCTTACTATAGGTTCAAAAAAAAGTTGTATTTTATTTGTTAATGATGGTTCTAAAGATAACAGTTTAGCCTTAATAAAAGATATTTGTGAACGTCAAATGGCTTTTCATTATATCTCTTTTGAAAGTAACCAAGGCCTAAGTGCAGCAATTAAAGCTGGTTTTGATTATGCAACTACACCTTTTATAGGTTATATAGATTCTGACCTACAAACTGATCCTGAAGATTTTAATTTATTATTAGAACATATCGAAGATTATGAACTTGTAACAGGAGTAAGAGCCAACAGAAAAGATTCTTTCAAAAAAAATATGTCTTCAAAAATCGCTAACGGAATTAGACGAAGCTTTACTAATGATGGTATGGATGACACTGGCTGCCCATTAAAAGTGATCAAATTAGACTATGCAAAACGTATCCCTATGTTTAAAGGTTTACATCGTTTTTTACCTGCCATGATCTTACTTCAAAAAGGAAAGGTTTTACAAGTACCAGTAAGGCATTACCCTAGAATTGCAGGAAAAGCAAAATTTCATCTTACCAATAGGTTAATAGGTCCCTTTTTAGATTGTTTTGCCTATTTATGGATGAAAAAAAAATATATTAATTACAAAGTAAATGAGAACGCATGAGCAGTTGGCAAATTTATGCTGTTGGCTTAATTGCTCAATCTTTATTTTCCGGAAGACTTCTTTTACAATGGATTCTTTCTGAAAAACATAAAAAAGTACTCACTCCTTCTTTATTTTGGAAATTAAGCCTATTTGCTTCTTTTTTATTATTTGTATACGGCTATCTAAGGGAAGATTTTGCTATAATGCTTGGGCAAGCTATTACTTATTTTATTTACATAAGAAACTTGCAACTACAAGGTGAATGGCAAAAAGCACCTTTAATTTTAAGAATATTCCTGTACTTTTTTCCGTTGTTAATTGTTATTTACTCTTACAATAACAATGCTTACGATATTGAAAAACTCTTTTATAATGATGCCATACCTCTTTGGCTTTTAATTTTAGGCTCTGGAGCTCAAATGATCTTCAATTTACGTTTTTTTTACCAATGGATTTATTCTGAAAGAAAAAAGAAATCGAGCTTACCATTAGGGTTTTGGATACTTAGTTTAGTGGGTGCTTTATTAATTTTGGTTTATGCCATATTAAGAAAAGATCCCGTACTTTTTATTGGTCACATTACCGGATGCTTTATCTATATTCGTAATATAATTTTAAGTAAAAAATCATGATTACAAAAGAACGCCACAGCTATTATTTACTTATTATTATCGGACTTATATTTTTTGTAAATCTAGATGCGATTTATGTAAATATTATGGAAGCCCGGAATTTTATAACCGCTCGAGAAATGGTTAATCTAAATAACTGGTTATTAACCACTTTAAACGATGTACCTCGCTACCAAAAACCGCCGCTTCCTACTTGGTTAACAGCTCTTTTTGGAAACTTAGCAAATTTTAAAAGCTTAATATTACTAAGGCTTCCTGCTGCTTTGTGCTCCCTATTATTAATTTTTGGGTTTTATAAAATCTTACCAAAATTTAAGATCTCGACAGAGCAATCGTTTCAAGCTGCTTTAATTTTAGCGACTTCGTTTTATATTATATTTTCAGGCAGAAATGGGCAATGGGATATTTTTACTCACGCCTTTATGATGATTTGCATCTATTACCTCTGGAAATTTTTTAATAACGATAATAAACTTTATGTGCACGCAATTTTAGCTGCATTATTTTTCGGATTTTCCTTTTTAAGTAAAGGTCCTGTCTCGCTCTACGCACTTTTATTACCGTTTATAATTAGCTACGGGATTGTTTATAAATATCAAAATTTCAAGAAACGTTGGCTTCCTCTAATTAGCTTTCTTTTAATTGGTTTACTCATCGGTGGTTGGTGGTTTATTTATGTGCGTTTGGCAGACCCTGCTGCTTTTTTAAAAATTGCTGAAAAAGAAACTACCAATTGGGGAAATTACAACATTAGACCTTGGTACTATTACTGGAGCTTTTTTACTCAGAGCGGAATTTGGACTATTCCGTCTTTGGTAGCCTTACTTTACCCTTACCTTAAGAACAAAGTCACCAATAAAAAGGCCTATTTATTTTCCTTTTTATGGACAATTATTTCCGTAATTTTACTTTCTGTTATTCCAGAAAAAAAATCTCGGTATTTGCTTCCTGTTTTAATTCCGATGGCATTTAACACCAGTTTTTATGTAGAATACCTAATAAGAAAATTTAAAGAACTTCCTTCCAAAGAAAAATGGGTTGTATATTTTAATCACGGCTTAATTGCGCTAATCGGTTTGGCATTTCCTATTGCCGGTTATTTTGTATTAGATATTGAAGGAGTTTATTGGATTTATTTTTTACTCACTTCTGTTGGTTTGGTTGTTGCAGCTTTAGTGATGTTCCTCAACCTTAAAAAACAAATTTACACGAAAGTATTTTATGCTACAATTGGTTTTGTATGTATAATTATATCTTTTGGTCTTCCGTTGGTAGATACTTTATTAAACAACCCAAAGTTTCATAATTTTAATGAACTTCACGCTTTTGCCGAAAAAGAAAATTTTAAACTTTATGATTACGGCGGAAAAACACCAGAAATCATTTGGGAATATGGAGAACCTATTCCAACTATTCAAAAAGACAGCCTATACACCCCAAATATTGAAAGATTTGGAATTATTATGGCTGAAAAAGATTCTTCGATTGTAGAAAAATTCACCAATTATAAAATTATAGCTTCAGACCGATACGATTTAAATTATGTTAATCCTGAAAAAGGCGGTTATAAAAGCAGATTAATTAGAAAATTTTATTTGTTACAGAAAGAAAACTAAGCAAATCTCTTCACTAAATATTGCTGAAGTTTATAAAACCCAAAACCTAACAAGGCTCCGATAATTATTCCGGTAATTACATCGCCGGGATAATGTTTACCAACATAAATTCTGCTGTAACCTACAATTGCTGCCCAAAAGATTAATAATACAAAAGCATACTTGTACCAATGCTTCAAAATATTTCCTAAATAAAATGCTAATGCCATAGAACTGGCCGCGTGAGCAGAAAAGTAACCATAACTTCCGCAGTAATCTAACAACATTCTCCCTTCTACTATAAAATCTTCTTTACAAGGTCTTGGGCGTTCAAAATAATCTTTAAAAACATTGGCAAGCTGGTCGGTACAGGTAATAAGTCCCGCAACCAAAATCAGCGTTACAATAGTCGGTTTTAAACCATAATTTTTATATAAAAGATACAGCAAAAACGCATACAGCGGAATCGAAGCAAATTTATGCGTAATAAAAACCCAAAACCAATCCCAGGTTTCTGAGCCTAGATTATTCAGGTATAGAAAAAGTTCTTGATCGAGCTGAATTAATTCTTCCATTAATCATCATCTTGATAACGTTCGACTTCACGATCGTAAAATTCTGAAGCTTCTCGAATTAAGGTTTCTGCCTCGTTCTTTAATTCTTCTTCGTCATTTTTATCAAAATCTTCTAACCATTCTACCTCATCGTCTTGTAGGTTAATAATAAAACGAGGAAATTCGGTATGAATCACAAAAATTGCTTCAGGATAATCGGTGTTATCACCTAATATAAATCTTGGAAATTGCATGAATTTATGTTTATAAGAGGTCTTTGATCACACCTCTTTCAATTAGTTTTTTACTTAAATAATTAAATCGAATATACAATAATATTGAAGATGCCGACAAACCGGCCAACAAACCAAACCAAATTCCCATACTGCCCATTGCGTTTTCTTTTCCTAATAAATAAGAAACCGGGAAACCAATCACCCAATAGGCAAAAAAACAAATTAATGTTGGGTATCTCACGTCTTGCAAACCACGTAAAGCTCCTAAAATTACCACTTGCAAACCGTCACTTAACTGAAATAATGCCGCAACAATTAATAATTGCGCCGCCAAGGCGATCACTTCTGCATTGTCGATATAGAAAACTGGCAATAGATCTTTCAGCAATATAAAACCTAAGGCAAAAAATGCTTCAATAATAAATACTAAAAAGAAAGTTGAAAAAGCGATTCGGCGTAATTCTTCGTAATTATGTTGCCCTTTTTGATTTCCTACACGAATGGTTGCGGTCACGCCAATACCAACAGCGATCATAAACGTCATTGAACTTAGGTTTAACGCGACTTGATTGGCAGCTTGCGCATTTGTACCTAAAGTTCCTGCTAAAAAAACCGATGCGGTAAAGATTGCCACCTCAAAAAGCATTTGTAAAGCAGTAGGAAATCCTAAATTAAATAAGCGTTTGAAAATTTTTTGTTGAAGTGATTTTTTTGCCCATATAAAATAGGTACTGAATTTCTTTTTCTTTTTTAAAATGAAATACATAAACCCCAACATAAAAAATCTTGAAATTAACGTACCAATTGCCGCTCCTTCTAATTCTAACCTCGGGAAAATCCAAACACCGTAAATTAATAAATAATTGAAAAGTACATTTACCAAGTTCGCTCCAATCGTGGCGTACATGGCATATTTGGTTTGCGAAAGTCCATCGCCAAATTGTTTAAACGCCTGAAATACCATTACCGGAACTAACGAAAAAGCAACAATATCGATGTATGGCAAAGCTAAATCTACCACTTCTGAAGGTTGATCGAGGTAATACAAAACCGGTTTAGAAAACCAAACGACTCCAAACAACAGCAACCCAATAATCGTACACATTACGATCCCGTGCTGAAAATACGAACGACCTTTCTCTATATTTCGAGCACCATCTGCTTCTGCAATTAGCGGCGTAATTGCAAAACTAAACCCGATCCCGATCGATAAGGCGATAAAAATTAAACTATTTCCTAACGAAACTGCGGCTAATGGAGCTGCACCTAACCTACCGACCATAATGTTATCGGCAAGCCCGACCAACACATGACCTAATTGCCCCAGCATTACCGGATAAGCAATATTCAGGTTCTTTTTAAATTCTTTGGTGTAAGCTGTGAGTTGCATCGCTCTTCATTAAATGGCGTGCAAAGATATTGGAATTAGCGGAATTCTATTTTAAAATAGAATGAAGTTTTAGAAACTTAAACTTCATCATTTATCTATCCATTTGTAGCCTTCTTTTCCTTGAAAACTCCCATACAAAGCATTTGTAAAATGCATTTTACCGTAAACAAGTGCTATTTTTTGATAAGGACTTTTCTTGACTGCTTGACGAATTTTATCATTTCTAGCATATAGAATAACTTCATCTTTATAAATTTCTGGTAGAACATCACATTCATATTTATCGTTAAGCGGAGTTTCTAAATCACATTCTGTCAAAATTATTTTACCGTGATTGGTTTCATAATTAGTAATGATTTCTGAAACGGAGAAATCTACATTAATGTCATTCTCATTTATGCCTATAGATTCTCTTGTCTGCAAAGCATATTTTTTGTTTTTAAAAAATTTTGGAAATGATTTATTAGTTGAGTCTTTATAATTAGTAAAATTAAAACCTAACAACTTTCGCATTTTTCGTTTTAAACTATCAATTTTAGGTTTCGACATTTGCAAACTATCAAACTTTATCCCCTCATAATAAACCACATAACCTTCTTCCCGTAAACTGGTTAACTTCTTTCTTACATCTTCATAAAATTCTGGTTTATTAAGGTGAACCATAGGAAAACATACCAATGTTCTATCAAATTCTTCATTATAAAAAGTTTCTGTTTTTACCTTTTTAGAACTAACTAAACCAAGGTATATTCTACTGCAAGAAGTTGAAAAAATCGCAAGTAGAACAATCAATAAAAGTTTTTTCATGCTGAAGTTTTAGAATAGCTTAACAGGTTTTCTGTCTTAGAAAACTTAATTTGTGAAGATAATAATATTGAGATGAATTACACCAACAAAGAAATACCACTTTCCATAAAAGATCAAGTTGAAGTTGCTCTAACCCATTATCCGCAACTCAAAGATACGCCCATTGCATTTCGGTTTAAAAAAGAGATTAAAAAATCGACTATGCAAGCGCAACCAACGTATGCAAGTATCTTTAAAAGCCGAAAAAATAGAGCTTATATAATTTTAATCTCTGAAAAGTTTCATATTGAAGAAGAAGAATTTTCTATTCTAGATGTGGAAGACGACGTGCTTATCGGCTGGATTGGTCACGAGTTGGGCCACGTGATGGACTATCGCGATCGAAGTACTTTAAATATGATCTCTTTTGCTTTAAAATACTTATTTTCTACCGCACACATTCAAGAGGTGGAACGTGCCGCAGATACTTACGCCGTAAAACACGGAATGTATCAATACATTTTAGCGACGAAGAATTTTATTTTAAATAACACCAGTATTTCACCCAAATACAAAAACAGAATAAAACGTTTATATATGTCACCCGAAGAAATTATGGAACTTGTGAATCACCTCGATATTGCTGATGTTGAGAAAGAGGTTGAAAAAGAACTTCAGAAAGAGAATTTATAATTCTTTCGATATTCGTTAAGAAAAAGCTGGTTTGATTCTCTGGATGAGATGCTGAATCAAGTTCAGCATTACGTCTTCATTACTTAAAGCTTTTAAAAAACTAAGAATTCTGTTTTACGAACTCAGTAAATTCCTCGTACTTTTCTTCGCCCATTACTTTTTCCATTTTTACTTGTCCGCCTTTTTTCTTGTTGGCGCCACTCCACTCGTAAAAAATTTCCATCGGTAGTAAATTTACTTTTACGCCTTTTAAGGCTTTCGATCTCGCTACGCTATAGTTTTTATTGGCATCTTTTAGGTTTTTATCTAAGGATTCCGCAAGTTCTTCTTCGGAAACAGAAATTTCTTGATCGGTACCAATATGCCAAACGTGATGAAATTCACCATCTATTTTTACAGCGGCAACGGTAAACTCCGGAAGTTCAATATCAAATTGTTCTTCGAGTTCTTGAATCGCTTTATTCATTTTATTAACCGAAAGCTGAGAACCTACAACGTTTAAGAAAAACTTGGTTCTTCCGGTAATTTTTATTTCCGCTCTTTCTACATCGGTAAACGCAATGGTATCGCCAATTAAATAGCGCCAAGTACCGGAAACGGTACTAATCAACAATACATAATCGACATCTTTTTCAACTTCTGCTAAGGTTTTTACCGGCGCATCTTGTTTTAAAGAACCATCGGGATTTATGTAATCGGGCTCAAAAGGAACAAATTCAAAATAAACGCCATTATCGGTCACTAACTCCATCGAAGAAGTTTCAGGACGCATTTGGCAAGCCAGAAAGCCTTCGGAAGCTAAGTAGGTATCGATCACCGTAATTGGTTTGCCCATCAAAGCTTGAAAACTTTTTTCGTAAGGCTCAAAAGCTACTCCGCCAGAAGTGTAAACTTGTAAATTTGGCCAAACCTCATGAATATTTTTCACGTTATGGTAATCGATCACTTCTTTTAGCATAAGCTCCATCCAAGAAGGGATTCCGCTTAAAGCACCGATATCCCAATTTTTGGCATTTTCGGCAATGTGTTTTACGCGCTCATCCCAATCGTCTATTTGCGCAATTTCTTTACCGGGTTTGTAATAACCTTGGAACCAAAACGGAATATTACTAGCGCTAATCCCACTAATTTCTCCTTCTAAATGGCCATCTTTTTCTTGAAGGTTGGTGCTACTCCCTAACATCATAATTTCTTTCTCAAAAAAATCGGAAGGCATATCGAAATTAGAAAGTGCGGTCACTTGCTTGATTCCTGCATTTCTAATCGATTCGATCATCTCATCGGTTACAGGAATGCGCTTACTGGTTTTCCCAGTCGTACCAGAACTTAGGGCGTAATACGATGGGTTTCCCGGCCAAGTAATATCTTCTAAACCTTCGTGCAATTTGTACCACCATTGCTCTTGCATTTGATGATAATCGAAATAAGGTACTTTTTCTTGAAAAGCTTTTGCGATATCGTCTGCTTCTAAAATTTGCTGAAAACCATAATATTTACCAAAAGCAGTGTCTTTTGCCTTTTCTAGTAAATTTTTTAAAACTTTTTGCTGGTTTTCGATATGTTTTGAATGTGAAACAAAATTTCCTGCAACGTCGATCGCGCCTTTAATTAAAGAACCTATTATTGCCATTTTCTGAAAGAATTTGTTAGTTTCTCAAAGATAATTTGAATTGCTTTTGAAAGGAAAAACCCCGACCTAAATGTTTGTTAATTGATGTTAGCAGAGTTTTAATTTGATTTTGAATCTCATCTTGAAAAGTTTTTTCTTATCTGGATGAGATTCGGGATCAAGTCCGGAATGACGCTAAGGTTTCTTTTAAAGTTTAATGAAGAATTTGGGTTAGGGATTGTAGCGGCATCCTTTTTTTGCTTTGATAAGTGGCAAAAAAAGATATAGCGTAAAGCCCGACCAACATCAGTTGGGAACCCCCTGAAAAAAGACGAAAAAATCGTTGTTAATGTTTATATTTGTAGCCTAAAATATTTTCAGGTTGGATAAAGAAGTAATTATAGACAGGGTTGCCGAAATTTTGAAAGAAACGCCGGCATCGATGCAGATTGTAAAAAAAGGTGGAGATCGTGATGCGCGGTTTAAATATTTAGCGCGACATATGGTTGAAAAAGCAATTGCTAAAGATGCATTGATCCTTTCTTCTAACGAAATGGGAATTGCGATCGTGTTACGCAACAGTTCAAGCAAAACCGGCTTTTTTAAAGAAACCATTGAGAATATAAAATTGGTTTTAAATGTAACGGGCTTTAAAAATGTTTCGACCATTTTAAAGAACCAGAAGTACATTAAAAATCAGCGACCTGCAAACGAAGACTACTTATATTGCTGGTTTTGGGGAATTTCTAAAGATGCGCGTGGTGCCGACACTCAGGTTGGTAAAGAGATGAAAGATGAATTTTTGCGTCGCGCTCATTTATACAATTTACCGCTTTATGCTGAAACGCAAACCCGTAGAAATACGATCGTCTATCAAAAATTTGGATTCGATCTGTTTCACACTTGGGAGCGTGAAGATGGTAAAACGATGTATTTTATGAAATATGATCCTACCAAACACGAAGATAAATACACGAAATAATTTATTCTGAAAGTCGGTAAATAAAGCCGAAGGTAAACGTATCGTAACGTTTACCGAAACTACGAATATTGTATTCTGCAAATAAATGCAGATGTTCACCCAGTGGCAAAATTCCCATCAACTTTAAATTGGCGGCGTGGTTAATATCTCCGGTTGAGACGAATAATTCTGTGGTATCGGGGTTTCGCTCATCGATAGGAAAATTGTTAGCCACATAACCTAAACCTGCATAAATATTAGCGGTAGAAACTTGAAAGATTTGGTAATTGGCTCCCATACCAAATGCGTGGTAAGTTTCGGTATTTTGAGCTATGACGTCTCTTCTAAAAAATAAGTTGTACTCTCCGTAGAGGTTCCACTTTTCATTTAAATGATATTGCGATTTTAAATGAACTCCCCATTCGTCTTGCAAACCGGTGCTTATGTTAGCGCCCAAACCAAAGTCGATGGCTTGTTGCGAAAAAGCAGAAAAGCCTCCGATAAAGAGGCTTAATATGAATAGAAAATTTTTCAATTTATTTACTGGCAAAAAGTTCGACATCTTTTTTATCGATTTTAGTTCCGCCTAAGATAATTAAACGTTCGATAACATTTCGCAATTCCCGAATATTTCCCGTCCAATCGTATTCTTGTAAAAGCTGAAGCGCTTCTTTACTGAATTCTTTTTGCTGCGTACCTTGTTCTTCTGCTACTTTTTTAGTGAAATGATCGACCAATAACGGAATATCGTCTCGGCGATCGTTAAGTTTTGGCACTCGAATTAAAATAACCGCTAAACGATGGTATAGATCTTCTCGAAATTTTTTGTCTTCAATTTCTTTTTTCAAATTCTTATTGGTCGCCGCTACCACACGAACATTTACTTTTATGTCTTTATCGCTCCCAACACGCTGAATTTTATTTTCTTGTAGCGCTCGTAAAACTTTGGCTTGTGCCGGCAGACTCATATCGCCAATTTCATCTAGAAAAATAGTTCCACCGTTTGCAGCTTCAAATTTACCGGCACGGTCTTTATTGGCAGAAGTAAAAGCTCCTTTTACGTGACCAAACAATTCACTTTCTATTAATTCTGAAGGGATCGCGGCGCAATTCACCTCGATCATCGGGCCTTTAGAACGTTCACTTTTTTGGTGCAACCAATGTGCCACTAATTCTTTACCGGTACCATTTTCTCCGGTAATAAGCACACGAGCTTCGGTTGGTGCTACTTTCTCGATCATTTCTTTGATCTGGTTGATCTCGCTAGACTCACCGATCATTTGGTATTGCTTACTTACCTTTTTCTTTAATCGCTTATTTTCGGTCACCAATTCTTTACGATCTAAAGCTATTCTCACCGTATTTAATAATCGGTTTAAATCTGGCGGTTTAGAAATGTAATCGAAAGCGCCAAGCTTCATCGTATCGACAGCTGTTTCTAGATCGCCGTGACCGGAAATCATCACAAAAGGTGTTTCCGGTTTTATTTTTTTAGTCGCTTCTAAAACTTCAATACCATCCATTTTTGGCATTTTAATATCGCAAAGCACTAAATCGTAATCGTCTTCTTTTATTTTTTCCATCGCAGCTAAACCATCTTCGGCTTCTTCTACGAGGTAATCTTTACTTTCTTCGGTAAGTATTTTTTTTAGCACCCTTCTAATGGCTGCTTCATCTTCAATAACCAGTATTTTAGACATAATTATATTTTAAATTTGAGTCCGCTACGAATGTAAAATGTATTATCATTTTCGATTACAAATACATCGTCTCGATCGTTATTTCTTATTCTATATTCGTTATAAACCGTATGACCGGCGTAGCAGTAATATAATAAATGATCGGTAAAGTAATGCTCAAAACCAATTCCTAAAGTAACATTGGTCATCGAAATATTTTCTCCTATTCTAGATGAACCCGCAACTTGCACGTTGTTCTGAATATTTGCGAAAAAATTATCTAAAGTAGCAAATGCTTGTAAATGATTTTTATCGTTGAAGCTGTAACGTATTAATGATTTTGGCACTCCGGCAGTATACGACCAGGTTTTATTGATTTCTCTGTAGTAATTTACCAAAGGAATAGGATAATTTCTTCCGGGCGTTGTGCTATAGATAAGACCTAAAATCCAACGATAGGGTTTGCCTACTACTACTTCTCCTTCTTTTCGTTCTTTCACGTCGTTTATCGCATAGATTGCTCCTTGATAAATAAAGTCGTCACTAACCAAAGATGTTTCAAAATTAGAGGCAATTCTTACGCCTACTTTACCTGCTATTCTCCAATTAGAATTTTTAATTTTTCTTATATAGCCAACACTTCCTTCAAAACGTTGGGTATTACCAATACGCTCCGGATCAAAAGGTAATTCTCCTTCAAAATCTAAATCGAGGTAACGGTATTCAAACCCAAAAACCAAGTAGTCTTTTTTAATAGGAATCGGCGCTTGCAATAAAGCTCTAAACCTGTTTAATGACTGCGCTCCGTTAGAAAACGGAATTCTTAAATATTCGATTCTCGCTAAATCTGTGGTTTGCGATCTTGCCGAATAAGAAATTAAAAAAATGCTAAGTATAAAAAGTATCTTTTTGTAATTGGCCATAGAGTTAGTTTAGCAAGTGTTTATTCGATATTTATAAACACACCGAGCCAATTTAATAGAATAGTGTTAAAAGATAATTCTTCTTAACGTTATTTTGGGGATTTTAAAAGAATTTGCTTTTCTATTAATACTTTAGCCAACGATATAATTCTTTATAACTTGGTTTTTTACCGTACATTAAAATACCTACTCGATAAATTTTAGCTGCGATCCATACCAACGCGAAAATAGACAAGACTAAAATGAGTATGGAAAGTAAAATTTCCCACCAGGCAACACCAAATGGAATACGCATCAACATTACCACCGGAGAAGTTAAAGGTATATAAGAAAAAATAGTACTCACCATCCCGTGAGGATTATCGATCACAGAAAAGAAACCTACATAAATCCCTAACATTAGCGGAATGATTATCGGAAACATAAACTGTTGCGTATCGGTTTCACTATCGACAGCTGCGCCAATAGCAGCATAAACCGAACTGTATAAAAAGTAACCTCCAATAAAATAAATTAAAAAGCAACCTATGATTTTTGCTAACGGAAGATGAACAATATCGGTTAATAATTTTCTAATTTCATCTTGTGAACCTGCATCTAATTGTGTGGCAGGAACGGGAGTTGAGCTTGAAATATCGACGCCAAAAATACCGGTAACCACAAAAAGAAGTATGCTTCCAAAGACAATCCAAATAGCGAATTGAGTTATTCCTGCGAAACTCGTCCCGAGAATTTTACCGATCATTAATTGGATAGGTTTTACCGAAGAAATAATGATCTCGATAATGCGGTTGGTTTTTTCTTCAATCACACTGCGCATGACCATATTCCCATAAATAATTATGAACATCATTAACAAGTAACCGGCGGCTCCCCCAAAAAACATTTTTACGTAATTGGAAAGTTTTGAGGTTTCTTCTCCTGAAAAATTTTCGATCTGAAGGTTTACTTCTGTTTTTGCTTGATTAATTGCATTTAGATCTACGCCGCGTTGTTGCAATTCTTTTTCAGTTAAAACGGAAGAGATTTTATTTTCAATTTGATTGATAAAAGAAATACCCGGCGCTTTATTGGCAAAAAATTCAGTATGCTTTGCTAAGTATTGATTATCGGTAGAGTTGGGGAAAAACAACAATCCGTAATAATCTTTTTTATCTACCGAATCGATCGCAGCTTCTAACGGCATATCTGAAAAATCGAAATAGCTAATATCTTCATCTGAAGAAAATTCTGGAAAGAAAGTTTCACTTTCATCATAAATGGCCACAATTTTATTTTCATCACTGTTCAAACTACTTAGATAAGCAATTAAAACAACCATCCCAACCATAATAATCGGACTCAAAAACGTCATGATCATAAACGTTTTATTACGAACACGAGCCAAATATTCTCTTATAATAATGAGCTTTAAATTACGCATGCGACTGAATGGTTTTAATAAAAATATCGTTTACTGAAGGAACAACTTCTACAAAATGATTAATACGACCGTGATTCATTAAAAAAGCCAATAGATCGTTTTGCGAATATTGTTCTGCAATTTGTATGTTTACTTGTAAGTCTTGATGAATACTATGAAAAAATGTAGGCTCTATGTTGAATTTTTCTTTTGCCTGTTGAAGAAAATATTCTTCATTTTCAACCTCTACTCCTACTTGATAGGTATTCGATTTAAATTTCTTTTTGATGGAAGAAACTTTCCCATCTAATAATTTATTCGATTTATGAATAAGCGCCATATAATCGCAAAGCTCTTCTACACTTTCCATCCGGTGGGTTGAAAATAAAATCGTCGCACCATCTTCCCGCAATTTTAAAATTTCATCACGAATTAAATTAGCATTTACAGGATCGAAACCACTAAAAGGTTCATCAAAAATCAAAAGTTTGGGTTGATGTAAAACCGTAACGATAAACTGAATTTTTTGAGCCATTCCTTTAGAAAGCTCCTGTATTTTTTTATTCCACCAGTCGCCAATTTCTAAACGCTCAAACCAATATTTTAAACGTTTTGTAGCTTCTTTTTTAGATAAGCCTTTAAGTTGCGCTAAATACAAAACCTGCTCTCCAACCTTCATACTTTTATACAAACCTCGCTCTTCCGGTAAATACCCAATATACTGAATATGTTCTGGTTGAAGCGGTTCTCCATCTAATAGTATTTTACCTTCATCGGGCATGGTGATTTGATTCACAATTCGAATAAAGGTCGTTTTTCCCGCTCCGTTAGGACCAAGAATACCAAAAATACTTTGTTTGGGAACTTCTATAGAAAGTTGATTTAAGGCTCTAAAATCTCCGTAATTTTTAGAAACTTTATCTGCGACTAAGAGGTTTTGCATATGCATCAATTATTCAGCAAAAATAGATAAATCTAAATGAATTTATTTTTACAAACTGGCTTAAAAATAAAACCCACCCTTAAATTGATAGACTTAAGGATGGGAAAAAAATTGCTATGAAAAAGAAAAATATCACTATAACTAAATAGTGATATTCAAATATATATAAAATTTTGTTAATAAACCGATTTAAGAAAACATATCTTTAACTTTTTCGAAAAAAGATTTGTCGCTCTTTTCTGGGTTTGGTTCAAAATTCTCGTCACCTTGCATCTTTTCAAAGAAGTCTTTTTGCTCTTTAGAAAGTGTTTTTGGCGTCCAAACATTTACGTGTACCAATAAATCTCCTTTACCGTAGCCGTTAATACTTGGGATACCTTTACCACGAAGTCTTAAGATTTTTCCGCTTTGTACTCCGGCTTCAATTTTAATTCGAACTTTACCACTAACAGTTTGTATTTCTTTAGAAGCACCTAAAGCTGCTTCAGGATAACTTATGTAAAGATCGTAATGCAAGTTATCGCCTTCACGCTGTAAACTTTCGTGCTCTTTTTCTTCAATAGCGACAAGTAAATCTCCTGCGATTCCGTTACCCGGAGCTTCGTTACCTTTGCCTCCTACTTTAAGTTGCATACCTTCTACAACTCCCGGCGGTATTTTTATAGATACAGTTTCTTCTTGTACTTTTAAACCTTGTGCATCGGCATCGGCAGGTTTTTGATCGATCATTTGACCGCTACCACCACAAACGTTACAAGGTGAAGCGGTTTGCATTCTACCTAAAATAGTATTGGTAACGCGTGTAACTTGCCCCGTACCATTACAAGTTGAACAGGTTTTATAAGTAGTACCTGCAGCTTGAACTTTTCGTTTAACTTTTAC
>ENA-ORDG01000182-ORDG01000182.1-marine-metagenome-genome-assembly--contig:-NODE-182-length-28613-cov-3.191758_pt1 | contig 28613 bp, 25 predicted proteins | sample MGYA00248629_ERZ508524 | MGnify/ENA primary metagenome ERZ508524 (study PRJEB26194, sample SAMN05421901) | marine metagenome | isolation source: East of Rio de Janeiro, Brazil, South Atlantic Ocean...
CCGGTCGGTCACGTCCCGACACCCGGACCAGCACGGTCCGGGCGGCAACGCCTACCTTGCTGTCGCCCGTCGTGCCGTCCGTCGTTCCCATGGCCCGACGGTAGGACAACCTGATGGCGGGTCACGCACCGGATTCGTGAATGATCCGCCGGACCGGAAGTGCCGAGCCTCGAATGGCCCGACACATGGTGCCGCCGCTAGGGTGGATACGAATCTGACGGACCGTCAGAATTGCTCAGGAGCCGCCATGACGACCATCCCACGCATCATCTCGGTCGACGACCACGTGGTCGAACCCCCCGACCTCTGGACCTCCCGACTCCCGGCGAAGTACCAGGACCGCTGCCCCCGCATAGAGCGCGACACGGCACGGTTCAACTTCGAAGGAGGCGTGTTCTCATACGAGAAGGGTGTCGAGGGCGGTGAGATGTGCGACTGGTGGCTCTACGACGACCTCATCTACCCGTTTCCCAAGCTCTCGGCAGCGGCCGGCTTCGACCAGCTCGACGTGGTGCCCGTCACCTTCGACGACATCCTCCCGGCCAGTTGGAAGCAGAAGGAACGCCTGGCGGCCATGGACGAGAACCACGTGGACGTGTCGGTCTGCTTCCCGAACGTCCTGCCCCGGTTCTGCGGTCAGGCCTTCCTGGAACGGGACGACAAGGAACTCGCCCTGCTCTGCGTCCAGGCCTACAACGACTGGATGATCGACGAATGGTGTGCCGGCGACGGCACCGGCCGGCTCATCCCGCTGACCCTGATCCCGCTCTGGGACCCGATCGCGGCAGCCGTCGAGATCCACCGGTGCGCCGACAAGGGCTCCTTCGCCGTGGCCTTCTCCGAGAACCCCTACCCCCTGGGCCTGCCGTCAATCCACGACAAGGACCGGTTCTGGGACCCGTTCTTCCGGGCCTGCGAGGAGACCGACACCATCGTCAACATGCACATCGGCTCCAGCTCCAAGATGCCGTCGACGTCCCCCGACGCCCCGTTCTCCGTGTCCTCGACCCTCACCTTCTCCAACGCCATGGGATCCATGTGCGACTACATCCTCTCCGGGATGTTCGTCCGCTTCCCGCGGCTGAAGATCGCCTACGCGGAGGGCCAGGTCGGCTGGATGCCCTACGTCATCGAGCGCATGGACAAGATCTGGGCGGAGCGGGGCGACGCCAGCTTCGGCATCGACCTGCCCGATCCGCCCAGCTCGTACATACAGGGCCACATCTGGGGATGCATCTTCGACGACGAGATCGGCCTACGGAACCGGGACGTCATCGGCATGGACCAGATCTGCTTCGAGGTGGACTTCCCACACGCCGACACCACCTACCCGCACACCCTCGAGGTCGCCACCAGAATCTGCACGAATGCCGGTCTGGACGACGACGAGGTCTACAAGTTCATACGCGGCAACGCCATCGAGGCCTTCGGCCTGCACCGTTTCGGCATCACCAGCTGAGTTCGACCCCGCAGAAACCGGTACCAGCCGCCCGGAAACCAGCCACGCAGCCGGGTAACCGCCTACGGGCGGGTGAACGCCGGGCTGAGTGCGTCCCGCGGGATCTCGTCCTCGCCGACCGGGGTGGCAACCTCGGCCACCGACGGGCCGATGCGTGCCGCCAGGGGCGCCAGGGCGTCTGCGTCGAACCGGTACACCTCGACGGCGTTGTCCGTGAAGATCGTCCTCAGGTCGGCCTCGTCCCAGTCGCTGAACGACCGGCGGAGGTGGACGCGGTTGTACGGGAACGTGCCCTCGTGGTGCGGGTAGTCGCTGCCCCACATCACCTTGTGGATGCCGACCTTCCGGATGGCCTCGGCCTCCGACGGGCTGGGGAAGCTGGCGCCGATCCACACGTTCCGGTCGAAGTACTCGCTGGGCTTGTCAGGCAGGATCAGCTCGGCCGGGAAGCCCAGCTCGCCCACCCGCCCCGATGACATCTGGTAGTGGTAGCCGTCCATGCGGCGGAGGTCCTCCAGGACCCAGGCGACGCCCTGTTCCGTCATGACGTACTTCAGCTCCGGGAACCGCTCGAACACCCCGGACATGATCAGGTGCGAGAGGTTCCGGTGGGCGAAGAACGGCACCTCCAGGAGGTACATGAGGTTGGCAGCCGGAGCGTCGCCATAGCTGGGATTGCCCGAGCCGCCGTGCTGGGTGACGACCAGGTCCAAGTCCCGACACACCGCCCAGAGCCGATCGTAGATCGGGTCGTAGAGGCCGGGCATGCCGGAGTCCGGCGGCACGGCGGGGAGCATGAAGCTGCGGAAGCCGTTCTCGGCTGCCAGGTGCAGGTCGGCGATCGTGTCGTCCAGGTCGTTCAGGAACACCTGCGGGAGGCCACAGCGGCGCTCGGGAAAGGCAGCGCACCAGTCCACCAGCCAACGGTTGTGGGTGCGGATGCCCTCGAGGCGTCGCTCGTACTCGGCCTGGTCGGTGGCCGGATAGGTGATTAGCGCTCCGGTCGGGAAGAACGGCGGCACCGTGTTGGGGAAGGAGATCTCAGCGGCCACGCCCTCTGCGTCCAGGTCGGCGTTGCGCCTCTCGTCATCCCAGTTGCGGGACCGACCATCGTCCTGGAGGTCGCGGAACGGGTTGGAGTAGGCACCCCGCCACTCAGCGAAGGCCTCGCGGTAGTCCGGGGAGAGGTACTCCTCGTAGGCCTTCATGTTCCCGCCGGCATGGCAGTCCGATGAGATCAGGGTGTAGTTGGCGACGGTGCTCATGGCGCTCCTCGGGGTCAGGTCGATTGTAGGGAATGTTCGGCCGGTGGGCCTCAGCCGACCAGCAGTGCCGTGAGCTGGTCGAGCATGAACCCGACGTGATCGCTGGTCAGGCCGTGGTGGATGGGCAGCGTCAGACCCGTGTCCATTGCACGGTCGGCGTTGGGCAGGCCGTCGTCCGGCAACCGGTGCTGGATGCGGGCGAAGCCGGGCTGGCGCAGGATGTTGCCGGTCCAGATCATGCGGGTCGCAACGTTGCGGGCCTCCAGGAACTCCTGGACCGCTGTCCTGTCCAGACCCGAATCCGGGCGTAGCTCGAAGCAGTACCGCATCCAGGTGGTGTCACAGTCCGGGGTGGTCCGAGGTCGAACGATCCGATCCTCGTGGGCGGCGAAGAACCCATCCAGCATCGCCCAGTTGTGGCGACGCCGGGCGTTGAAGTCATCCAGCTTGTCGAGCTGCACCAGGCCGAAGGCCGCGCTCCACTCGGTCGGTTCGAAGTTGTAGCCCACGTCATCGAATACGAAGACCAGGTCGTAGGGAGTGCCGTCGGCCAGCGGGCCGAACCGGTCCTCGGACCCGCGATTGGAACCGAAGAGGTAGGACTCGCTCCGGCGCCCCCAACGGCGCAGCGACAGGCACCGGTCGCGCAGGTCGGGGTCGTCGACGCCGACCATGCCACCGTTGCCGCCGCACGTCATGGCATGCGAGAGGGCGAAGCTGGTGACCGTGATGTCGGCCCGGGCGCCGGTGCGGGTGCCCCGGAGCCACGAGTCGAGGACGTCGCAGGAGTCCTCGATGACCAACAGGCCGTGCTCGTCGGCAATGGCGCGGATGGCGTCCCAGTCCGGGCAGTTGCCGACCAGGTTGGGGGCCAGGATCGCCTTCGTCCGGGGACCGACCATCTCTGCGATGCGGGCAGGATCGATCTGGAAGGTGTCGGGTTCGACGTCCACGAACACCGGAACGATGCCGGACTGGACCATCGGAGCGATGTCCGTGGAGAAGGTCAGCGGCGACGTGATGATCTCGTCGCCCGGCTGGCAGTCGAGCAGGTCGATGGCGAGTCGCAGGGCCGAGGAACCGGAGTTGACCATCACGCCGTGGACCTTGGCCAGCAGCCCGGCCACCCGCTGCTCGAACTCGGCGACGTTTGCGCCGATCGAGAGGTTGGTGGTGCGCATCACCTCCAGGACGGCCTGGATCTCGCGCTCGTCGTGGACCGAACCGGACGCTGGAAGCCCGGTGATCGGGGACCCGGTGATCGTGGAGGGGATGTTCCTACTGTCTGTCATGTCTATGTATCTTAGACATTTGCCTACTATGCTTGCAACATGGCTAGGAAGTTGGGCATCACACATGGGGACGTGGTCGCCACCGGGCTGGACGTCCTTGACGCCGCCGGCGTCGACTCGCTCAGCCTCAAGGCTGTAGCCGACCGACTGGGGGTCAGGCCCCCGTCGCTCTACGCCCACGTTGATGGCCTCCCGGGCCTACGGCGGGACCTGGCCCATGCCACGACCGTGGAGTTCGGCGAGGTCCTACGCGACTCCGTCCTGGGCAGGAGCGGGGCCGGCGCGGTCCGCTCCTTCGCCGGCGCCTACCGGGCATGGGCAACCGGATTCCCCGGGAGGTATGACATGACGCTGCTGCCCATCGACGCCGGTGATGCCCAGCGCAGGACCGGAGCCCGTCTGGCCCTCGGCGCCATACAGGCGGTGATCCGGGGATTCGGAATCGACGATGCGGGCACCGTCCGGGCCGGCCGGTCGCTGCGGGCCTCCATGGACGGCTTCTGCCACCTCGAGAACCTCGAGATCATGGGGCGCGGCGACCACGACGCCGACTTCGACTTCCTTGTCGAGATGCTGGTGGACGGCATCACCCAGGCAGGAAGTGCCGCCCACAGACCAGGCCGATAGCCGGTTGGCCGGACGGCCGGACCCTCAGGAGATCGGGTAGGCGGTCCGATCACAGATGGGGCGAAGGGCGAAGCTGGACACCATCCGTACCACCCCGGGTAGCTGGGCCAGGTGCGTCCGGTGCAGAACCTCGTAGTCGGCCACGTCGCGCACCACCACGTGAACCAGGTAGTCGAACTGGCCGGCCATCAGGTGGCAGCTCATTATCTCCGGGCGTTCGCTGACCGCCCGCTCGAACGCCTCGAGGGTGGTCTCGTCCTGGCCGGTGAGGGTGATCTCCACGAAGACGTCGGTACCCAGGCCGACCGCCGACGGGTCCAGCAGGGCCACGTAGCGGTCGATGCGACCGGACTCCTCCAGACGCCGGACACGTCGGAGGCAGGCCGAGGGCGAGAGGTGCACCGCCTCGGCCAGGTCCACGTTGGCGATCCGACCGTCCTCCTGGAGCAGACCCAGGATGGCACGATCCACGGCATCCAGTGACCCTGACGCAGTTTCCACGCTCATAATCATAGTTCAACGCAACTGCATTGTTCTATGGCATGCATCAGCGGCGCTCTCCACAATCGGGTGGCGCGGTGCCGTCCGTACTGTTCAGGCAACAGAGGCGTTGAATCCACTCGGACGTTCAGCCCACTCGAATGTTCAGCCAACGACGACGTCGGGCCCACAGAGGGGCGATCCGGCCCCCCACCCATCGACCGGCACAGCGGCCGGAGACAGGAGCACCGCAATGGACATCGGAGTCCCCGCAGAGATCAAGATCGCAGAACGACGGGTAGGCCTCACCCCGGCAGCGGTGGGCGAACTCGTGAACCGGGGCCACCACGTGAACGTCGAGACCGGGGCCGGCGACGGCGCCGGCTTCAGCGACGTCGAGTACAAGGAGGCCGGTGCGGCCATCGTCGGCACCGCCGACGACGTGTTCGCCAACTCGGAGATGATCGTGAAGGTCAAGGAGCCCCTCGCTCCCGAACGCGCCCGCCTCGAGTCCCACCACACGCTCTTCACGTACCTGCACCTGGCGGCGGACCTGCCCCAGACGGAGGACCTCCTGAACAGCGGTGCAGCGTGCATCGCCTATGAGACGGTCACCGACGACGCCGGCCGCCTACCGCTGCTGGCCCCGATGTCGGCCATCGCCGGACGCATGTCGATACAGGCCGGGGCCCACGCCCTGGAGGCCACCCAGGGCGGTGCCGGACTGCTACTGGGCGGCGTGCCCGGCGTGCGCCCGGGCAAGGTCGTCATCATCGGAGGCGGCGTGGTCGGTGAGAACGCCGCCGAGATGGCCGTCGGCCTGGGCGCCGACGTGACCGTGCTGGACCGCTCCCCCGCCGTGCTGGAGGCCCTCGCCAGGCGATTCGCCGGCCGGGTACGCACCGTGTACTCAACGAAGGCCGAGCTGGAGGCGTCCGTCTACGACGCCGACCTCGTCATCGGTGCCGTGCTGGTGAAGGGCGCCAGGGCCCCCCACCTGGTCACCCGCGACATGCTCGGCCGCATGCGGCCCGGCTCGGTCATCGTGGACGTCGCCGTGGACCAGGGTGGCTGCTTCGAGACCACCAGGGCCACCACCCACACCGACCCGACCTACGTGGTGGACGGCATCGTCCACTACTGCGTGGCAAACATGCCGGGCGCCGTTTCCCGCACGTCCACCCAGGCGCTGTCCAACGCCACGCTGCCGTTCACCCTGGCCCTGGCCGACAAGGGCACCGACGCTGCGCTGAAGGCCGACCACCACCTGCTGAACGGCCTCAACGTGTGCGCCGGCCAGGTGACAGACCGGGCCGTGGCCGACACCTTCGACATGGAGTACGTGGACCCCATCGCCGCCCTCGCCCGGCGCTGACCCACTCCCGGCCCCCGGGACCGACACACCCGCAACGCAACGGGTCCGGCGACCCGATCCACCGGCCAGGTCCGGCACCCACGGGTAGCGTCCGTCCATGGCCCCAGGCATCAGGACCCGCGTCGATGTCGTGGTGGTCGGAGGCGGGATCATCGGGCTGGCCACCGCCGATGCCCTGACCACCCGGCTCCCGGGGTTGACGGTCACCGTCCTCGAGAAGGAAGCCTCGGTCGCCACCCACCAGACCGGCCGCAACAGCGGCGTGGTCCACGCCGGCATCTACTACGCGCCGGGGTCGATGAAGGCCGACCTGGCCGTGCGTGGTGGGGACCGGTTGATCGAGTTCTGCGCTGAGTACGGCATCGCCCACGACCGCTGCGGGAAGCTGGTCGTGGCCACCACCGACGCGGAACGACCCCGACTGGATGCGCTGACCGAGAGGGCCCGGGCAAACGGCGTGGCCGTCACCACCCTGACCCCCGATGCCGCCCATGAGCACGAGCCACACGTGGCGTGCGTGGCGGCGCTGCACGTGGCGGCCACAGGCAGGGCCGACTTCGCAGGCGTGGCCCGCGCCCTGGCCGGCAGGATCATCGCCGAGGGCGGTGAGGTGAGGACGGGCGTCACGGCCGGACGGGCCACACCGACAGCCGGAGGCTGGAATGTGGAGACCACTGACGGACCCTTACGGGCGCGATTCCTGGTCGGGTGCGCCGGCCTGCAGGCCGACCGGGTGGCCCGTAGGTCGGGAGCCACCAGCGACGTTCGGATCCTGGCGTTCCGAGGGGAGTACCTGGACGTGACGGGACGGTCCGCCGACCTCGTCCACGGCCTCGTCTACCCGGTTCCCGATCCCCGATTCCCGTTCCTGGGCGTTCACCTGACCCGCTCCCTGGACGGCCACGTCCACGCAGGCCCCAACGCCGTACTGGCCCTGGCCCGGGAGGGCTACCGGTGGTCCGACATCTCGCTGCGGGACCTGGCGTCGACCCTGGCCTGGCCGGGCACGGCCCGACTGGTGGGTCGGTACTGGCGACCCGGCCTGGACGAGATGCTGCGGTCACTGTCCCGTCGACGCTTCGTGGAGGCGGCACGGCTGCTGGTCCCGGACCTCGACGGCGCGGACGTCAGCCGGGCGCCGTCCGGCGTGCGTGCCCAGGCGGTCGACAGGCGCGGAGCCCTGCTGGACGACTTCCACCTCGTCGACGGCGAACGGTCATTGCACGTCCTGAACGCACCGTCCCCGGCCGCCACGGCATCACTGGAGATCGGCGCCCTGGTCGCCGGCCGCGTCGCCGCCAACCTGGCCCACTGACCAGCCCCTTCAACTCCCATACCAGTGTCAGCCTCTTACGGAGACCACGATGACCGACAGCAGTGAGATCGACGCCCACCGGGCCGAACGCCTGTTGGACGGCTCGGCCTGGGATGACTTCTGCGAGACGCTGAAGCTGGCCGGCCGCGTGGTGCTGGAGGAGACCCCGGACGGCGACCCGATCGACCGTGTCGAGGGCTTCCGCTACCTGACCCGCATGATGCTGATCGCCAACATGCGGGCGGTCGAACGCACCACGCCCTGGGGCCGCCCCCGCAGGATCAACGTGATCCCACCACCCAGGAAGGGTGGGACCGGCGTGCAGTCACCCAACCAGGACCACATCGTCCAGCCCGTCGACCCGACCCGCAGCTACCGCATCACCGGCGACCGGGGCACCGCCTACGTGCACCTGTCGGCGTGGAGCCCGCCGATTCCAGCCGACGTCGGGGCCTTCCCCAGCGGGTCGAATGCCCGTGACCACCTCGGGGAGTTCAACCCCAACTCCGCCATCACCCCGTTCACCTGCATGCTGGAGGAGATCAGCGACGAGGACGGAGCGGTGGACTTCGTGATGTCGATCGAGGATCCCGCTGACGGCTCCCGCTGGCTGCCCATGGTGCCCACCACGCGGGAGCTGATGGGCCGGGTGGTCTATGACGACCGTGAAACCCAGCAGCCCCCACGTCTGATGATCGAGTGCCTGGACGACCATGTCGAGCCGGAACCACCGCCTCCGGCCGACATGGCCTCGCGCCTGGCCATCGCATCACAACTGGTCCGGGGCATCCAGGCCGACTACGCGGCGTGGACGCGGCACCTGGCAGCCAGCGAGAACCGCCTGCAGCTCACCGACGACCACTACCGGCGCATCGGTGGGTCACCAGACGACCGCCACTTCGAGTTCGGATACTGGCGCCTCGGCGCCGGCGAGGCGTTGGTGGTCGAGTTCGTCGAACCGGTATGCCAGCACTGGAACTTCCAGTTGTGCAACCACTGGATGGAGAACCTGGCCGACTACTCGGCCGGCACCGGCTACCTGGACCGGGAGGGCGCCACGACGGCACCCGACGGATCGGTACGCCTGGTGGTGGCTGCCACCGACCCGGGCACCTCCAACTGGGTCGACTCCGGCAGCAGGGACCACGGAGTGATGGGCCTGCGATTCATCCGCCCGACAACCCGACCCGAGATCACGTGCAGTGTGGTGCCGGTAGCGGGCCTGGCCTGACCCGGCCATCGCCCTGCCCTGACCCGGCATGCGACCCGCGCAGGCTCCCGTCCAGACCCCTAGGACACGACCGGCTTCGCGTCCCTCCAGCGGTCGATGCCGCCGCCATCCACCACCCGGACGGTGCGGGCAACTGCCTCGTCCACGTCGGCAAACCGCAGGTAGATCGGTGCGAAGCCGAACCGCAGGAGGTCGGGCGGCCGGAAGTCGGGGATGACCGACTCCTCGTGGATGAGCGCCTGACACACCGCCCGAGCCTCCGGATGGCGCAACGACACATGGGATCCCCGCTGGGTCGGGTCCCGAGGCGTCCACACCTCGAAGCCCAGCGGAACCAGCCGCTGGTCGACCAGGGCGATGAACCGCTCGGTCAGGGCCACCGACTTGGCATGCAGACGGTCCATCCCGGCCTCCAGCAGGAGATCGACGGCTGGGCCCACCGGCACGGCCGACAGGATCGGGGGCGTACCGGTCAGAAAGCGGTCTGCGCCCCGCGCCCGGCCGGCATCGAAGTCGAATCCCATCGGGTCGTCGCTGCCGTACCAGCCGGCCACCGGGTTGACCAGTTCGGGCAGGCGGGCCGAGGCGTAGAGGAAGGCCGGCGATCCGGGCCCGCCGTTGATGTACTTGTAGGTACAGCCCACGGCCAGATCGGCCTCGGCGGCCGTGAGGTCGATGGGCACGGCACCCACCGAGTGGCATAGGTCCCACAGCATCAGGGCGCCGTGGTCATGAGACAGAGCAGTCACCTCGGCGAGGTCCCAGCACCAGCCCGAGCGGTAGGCCACATGACTGAGCGACACCAGGGCCACCCGATCGCCCCCGTCGGACTCCAGCTCGGCTCGGATCGCCTCGATTGGTCCGTGCACCCCGTCCGAGCCGACGACCACCACCTCGTGGTCGGGCCCGGCGGCCGCCGCCACCGCCCGCAGCACCTGGACGTCGGACGGAAAGTTCATGTCGTCGGTGAGGATCCGGGTCCGACCGGGTCGGGCCCCGAGGGCCGCGAGAGCCGCCTTGTACAGGCTGACCGACGTGCTGTCGGCCAGCACCACCTCGCCGGGCGAGGCACCGACCAGGCCGGCGATCTGGTCGCCGACTCTCCGGGGCAGCTCAAACCAGCCATCGTTCCACCCCCGGATGAGCCGGCGTCCCCACTGGACCTCGAGGGCTTCGACCACCGCGGCGGCCGAGCGGAGTGATTGTCGGCCCAACGAATTGCCATCCAGGTAGATGAGGTCCGGTTCGTCGTCGGCATGGACAAACTCGTCGCGAAAACCGGCCAGCGGATCGGCGGCGTCAATCGCAGCTGCCGGCTCGAGGGACTGACGGGCGGGGGACATCGGCCTGACGGTAGCGCTCCTGAAGTCGGGGCCGGGAAGCAGCGATGGCCCGGGTCGCCCACCGGCCCTACGCTCAACGCAGCCTTTCGACCCACCCTCTGCCGTCAGGATGGAGATACCCGTGTCCGAGACCATTGGCTTCATCGGCCTGGGCAACATGGGTCGACCCATGTGTCTGCGCCTGCTGGCCGCCGGCTACGACGTCGTCGCCTTCGACCTGGCCGACGAGGCCGTCGCCGAGGTGGTCACCGCCGGAGCCAGCCCCGCCACCGACGCCGCCTCGGTGGCCGCCTCCTGCAACGTACTGCTCACCTCGCTTCCCCGTCCCGACCACGTCGAGGCCGTCATGGAGGGGGCCGGGGCCCTGGCCGCCCTTCGTCCCGGTTCCTGCTGGGTCGACCTCACCACCAACCGCCGCGACCTCGTCCTACGCCTGGCCGACGCCGCCCCCGACGGGGTCGCCGTGGCCGACTCGCCGCTCACCGGCGCAGTCGACGGGGCCCGCAACGGTCGTCTCACCCTGTTCATCGGCGGCAGCGACGCCGCGGTTGCCCGGGCCACACCCATCCTCGAACACCTCGGTCGGGTCATCGCCTGTGGACCGCTGGGTACCGGCAATATCGTGAAGTTGGTGACCAACCAACTGTGGTTCGTCGCCGCGGCAGCCATTGGCGAGGGGTTCGCCCTGGGCATGGGCAACGGGGTCGAGTTGTCGGTCCTGTGGGACGCCATCACCGACAGCGTCGGCGACTCGTTCGTGGCCCGCCACGACGCCCCGTCGATCTTCTCCGGCCACTACGACCCGTCATTCACCCTCGACCTCTGCAACAAGGACCTGGGCCTAATCGGCGAACTCTCGGCCACGCTGGGGACCGACCTCCCAATGACCGAGGCGGCGACGGCCACCTTCACCAGGGCCACCGACCGGTACGGGCCCCATGTCGGCGAGCTGCACGTGGCCCGCCGCATCGAGGACGACACCGGCCTGTCATTCCGCCTCGACGGCGACTGGACGCCTCCGTGGGAACAGTAGGAAACCGTCCATGGGCATGACCGCCAGCTCGCACCATCTGTGCCCGATCCCCATCGCCGAGCTGATCGACCTCGACCGGTACCCCGTCGACCGACCCGACTCCCCCCGATACGCCGCCATGGTCACTGGGGCACGAGCGACGCTCGCCGATGACGGCTGCGCGGTGATCCCCCAGCTGCTCCACCGCTCTGCGTTGTCCATCATGAGCACCGAGATCCTCGGAATCCGGCCATTCCTCCACGAGTCGAGGATCCACATCAACCCGTACTTCTCCGACGGCGACCCGTCGCTTCCCACCGACCACGCCATCAACACGTTCGCCGAGCGGTCCGGTGGGTTCATCCCCCGCGACGCCTTCGACTCCACGAGCCCCATCAACGCCATCTACCAGTGGCCGCCGCTCCTGGCCTTCATCGCCGACTGCCTCGACCTTCCCGAGATCCACTGCTTCGCCGATCCGCTGGCCGGCCTGACCATCAACGCCCTCGACCCCGGCCAGCAGTTCACCTGGCACTACGACACCAACGACTTCGCCGTGACCATCCTCGTGGACGAGGCCTCCGGGGGTGGGTTGTTCCAGTACTCGCCGAATATCCGATCGGCCGGCGACGAGAACTTTGACGGCGTCAGTGCCTGCCAGAACGAGGACCTCACGACGGTCCGGACGTTGCAACTCCGAGCGGGTGACCTGCAGATCTTCCGTGGTCGGTTCTCACTGCACCGCGTGACCCGGGTGGCCGACGACTCGCCCGCCCGACACACGGCGGTGTTCGCCTACACCGAGCAACCCGGCGTGATCGGTCGCCTCGAGCGCACGAGACAACTGTTCGGTCGGGCCCTGCCCGCCCACGAAGCGGCGGAACGCAGCCGGGCCCGAAGCGATGAGCTGAAGGATTGAACCCCTTCCACTGCGCGCTGCATCCGTCTAGCGTCCGCGCACCGAGCGACGTCGTCGCACCCAATTTCCGGAGCAGAAGCAATGAGCGAGAACGAGCGTTACGACGCAATCATCATCGGCGCCGGGGTGATCGGCTCCGCCATCGCCTTCGAGCTGGCCAAGAAGGGTTGGCGGACCCTGAACGTCGACAAGCTGCCCGCCGCGGGCTACGGCTCGACCAGCAACTCGTGCGCAATCGTGCGCGCCCACTACTCCACCTTCGACGGTGTGGCCATGGCCTACGAGGGCTTCTCCTACTGGAAGGACTGGTCCAACTACCTGGACTCCGAGGACGAGCGCGGCCACGCCCTCTACATGCAGTCCGGCACCGTGCTCTTCATGCTGGAGGGCGGCCACCACGAGAAGGTCCTGCCCCTGTTCGACCAGGTGGGCGTGCCCTACGAGATCCTCAGCAACGAGGAACTCTCAGAGCGCTTTCCGTTCTTCGAGCACGGCACCCACGGTGAGCCGTGCCGCCCCGCCGACGACCGCTTCTGGGAAGAGCCCGAGGGTGAGATCATGGGGGCGCTCTACACGCCGGACTCCGGCTACGTGAGCGATCCCCAGTTGGCCAGCCACAACCTGCAGAGGGCTGCCGAGGCCAAGGGCGGCGAGTTCCGGTTCAACACCGAGGTGACCGACATCCGTCGGGCCGATGGTCGGACCACCGGCATCACCCTGGCCGGCGGGACCGAGGTGGACTCCCCCGTTGTGGTCAACGTGGCGGGCCCCCACTCTTTCGTCATCAACAAGATGGCCGGCGTCTACGACTCCATGAACATCAAGACCAAGGCGCTTCGCCACGAGGTGCACCACGTGCCGTCGCCGCCGGGGATCGACTTCGAGAAGGACGGCCTGCACACCTCGGACTCCGACCTGGCCATCTACGTCCGACCCGAGTCCGGCAACAACATCCTGATCGGCTCCGAGGACCCGACCTGCGACGAGCAGGTCTGGGTGGACGACCCGGACGACTACGACAACGTGGTATCAGACGAACAGTGGAACGCCCAGGTCCTACGCCTGGCCCGCCGCATGCCGGATCTCGGGATACCAAACGAGAAGAAGGGCATCGTCGACCTGTACGACGTGTCCGATGACTGGATCCCGATCTACGACCGGACCGACCTGGATGGCTTCTACGTGGCGATCGGGTCCAGCGGCAACCAGTTCAAGAACGCCCCCGTGGCCGGCTGGTGCATGGCGGAGCTGATCGAGGCGGTGGAAGGCGGCCACGACCACGACGCCGATCCGCTGGTGGTAACAGGCGTGCACACCGGCCTTGAGATGGACATGGGCTTCTACAGGCGCAACCGGGAGATCAACCCGGACAGCTCGTTCTCCGTCAACGGCTGAGCCCGGCCGCCCAGCCGGGCCGGACCTCGTCGGCCACGATCCACAGGGCCCGGGTCAGTCGTCGTCGGCCACTATTCGTAGGGCCCGGCGGAACTCCTCACGGGTGAACTCGTCTCCGAGGCTGGACTCGTCGCCCGGCTCCTCGACGAGCACGGGCGGATCGTCGTCGTACTCGAGGCGCAGGGCACGGCTCATGACGCCGTGCAAGGCGTACGTGCAGACGATGTAGGTCAGCTCCAGGATCTCCTCGTCGGAGAGGTGCTTCTGGAGGGCTGAGAACACGCCGTCGGGGACGCGGCCATGCTGGATCGAGAGGGCATCGGTGTAGGCCAGCACGGCCCGTTCCACCTCGTTGAAGCAGGTGGCCGTCTCCCAGGCCTCGATGGCCTCGATCTGCTCGTCGCCGATGCCGACGGTACGACACGCCTTGCGGTGCTGGGAGTAGACGAAGCGGCTGCCCACGCACCAACCGACCCTGGTCTGGCCCAACTCCCGGAGCTTCGGATCCAGTAGGCGTCTCGGGCTGCGGTAGAGGGCGATGCCCGCGACGGCGTGGTCGAACACGTCGGGAACGAGGGCGAACGTGGACCACCAGTCGCCCGGGGTGCCCGTGAGGGTGCCGGGCTCGTCGATCGGGTCGCGGTCCCCGAAGAGCATCTGGAAGATGGGTTGGGCACCGGCGTGGAGGTCGGCCCTACGTACCCGTCGGAGGCGTGGCATGGCCGGACTGTAGGACCGGGGATCAGCCCGACCCCCAGCCGGGCACCGGCGCCGGTCAGCTGATGGGGCTGGAGGGGCTGGAGGGCAACCAGTCGTCGGTGGACTCCGTCGCCGTGGCCCCGACCACCACCCGTGTCTTGAACACCTTGTCAATCAGGCGCTGGTTCTTCGAATCCCACAGCGGCCAGAGGTAGTCGATGACCTGGAGGACGTTGCCGACACCCTGGATGCCGCCGACCAGGCCCGGTACCAACCAGCGACCCACGCCCTTGGCGCCACCCGGCGCCTCACCGCTGGCCACGTCCACGAGGCGGATCTTCAGGCGACGCTTGCCGGGCGTGGAGCCGGTGACCCCCTGCCGGTAGCCGAAGAGCCAACCACTCCACACGAACACGCCGACGCCGGAGATGATCCCGACGACGAGCAGGCCCGCGCTCGCAGCGGTGAACGAGGTCCCGTCGGCGGCCTCGTCCCATGCCATGACGACCGCCACGATCACGAGGAGGACCGGGACGAGCATCGCACCGAAGAACAACAGGGCGTCGATGATGACCGCCTTGCCACGGGTCCACCATGTGGCGGACTCCAGGTCGGAGACGGGGCCGTGGTCAGCGTCGGTCATGTTCAGGTATCCCTCTGGGTGGCGCAGTCGATCGACGGGGTCGTGGAATCCGATGCTACGACCCCGGTGCTCCCTCGGCACCGCCCCTACGCTGCGCGAGATGGCCACTACCTGGAGCTCCTCGCTCACCGACGGGCAACGTCGGACCTATGCCGAAGACGGCGTGGTCCACGTACCGGGTGCCGTGGACACCGGCCTGCTGGCAGACATCGAGGTACTCGTGGACCGGCAGCTGGCCGACCCGGGCCCATGGGTGACCGACACCGGCCCCGAACCGGCGGCCGGACGGCTCTTCACCACCCGCTACCTGTGGCGCACCGAACCGGCCATGCGCAGTTTCGTGTTCGGGTCAGGCATGGCCGAGCTGGCTGCCGCCCTCATGGGTTCGGACTCGGCCCGCTTCTACTTCGACCACCTGCTGGTCAAGGAGCCGGCCACCGAATCACCGACACCGTGGCACCAGGACATCGGGTACTGGCCGTTCCTGGGCTCACAGATCTGCTCGGTGTGGGTGGCGTGCACCGGAGCCAGCGTGGCCGAGAGCTCGCTGGAGTTCGTGCGGGGATCGCACCGCTGGGAGAGGTACTTCGCGCCTGAGTCGTTCACCGGCGAATCGGCGTGGACGGCAGACTTCGTCGGCGAGTGCTGCCCGGACATCGAGACGGCCCGGGACGACTACGACATAATCGGCTTCGACGTGGAACCGGGCGACGCCATCGTGTTCTCTTCGTGGATCGTGCACGGATCACCGGGCAATGCCGGCACGCACCGGCGCACCGCCCTCTCGACCCGCTGGCTGGGCGACGATGCCATCTGGTCACCCCACCCGGGCTGCGATCCGAGCGTCACCCAGGCCGACACGAGCGCGGTTCCGGGCGAATACCCGGCCGACGACGACCGCTTCCCGCTGGTCTGGTCCGCCTGACGGTCAGGTTGCGGCTTCGGCCGCCATGTGGGCGACCGGCGGATCCGAGGTCTCGTCAGCAGACCGGGAACCGGAGCATCTACCCGCCGGAGCGGCTGAGATGTTCCCGTATGGCTTCGACCACCTGGCGGAACGGTCGCTCGTACCCAGCCTGCAGGTCCTCGGGGAGGTTGCCCATGTTGAGCTGGCCCGGGGTGTCCGTGGGCTCGAGGAAGATGGGACCGGCCATGTGGTTCTCCCTCGCCATGAGGAACAGCAGACCCCTCAACAGGTCGAGCCCCATCCAGTACGGGAGTCGACCGGACCGCTCCCATTCCTCCCTGATCGGCTGATAGAGGCCGTAGAGCGCCTCCGGGCTGTCAGCGACCCGGTCGTAGCCGTCGTAGTCCGTCGATCCGAAGTAGAGGAGGTCGTGGAAGTCGCAGTCGGCTGCCGGGAGGGTGTCGAGGGTGGGACCGATGTGTTCTCTCATTGGTGTCGGGTCAGTATCGCCAGCTCGCGCAGCCGGGCCACGGTCCCGCAGAGCTCGTCGGCGGCCGGTCCGGGTCGTCGCACGCTGAACACCCGCGCCAGCTCGTCGTAGTACCAGGCCTGCTGGTCGGGTCCGGCGTTGAAGCGGCTCCAGAAGTCCCCGCCGGTGAGCAGGGCGGCGGCCGCATCCTCCACGATGCAGCGGGCGTTGTGCCTCTTGTCGGCCAGCGACACGCAGAGCGTGGCCTGGTCGGCCTCGGCCAGATGGTCGATGTAGGCCTGCTTACGGCACGACCAGGGGGGCTTCTCCTCTCCGGGCATTGACTCCGTGGTGTCGCTGCAGGCGGCCACGATGCGGGCCACCTCATCGCCGAATCGACCGGCCACGTCAACCACCGTCGCCCGGGTGTCCTCTACGACATCGTGCAGCATCGCCGCGACGGCGATCGTCTCAGTCTGGTCCCGCAGTGCGTCATCGGTGGCGGCGTCCTCGATGGCCAGCGCCGTGACGGCCAGGAGGTGGCTGATGTAGGGGATCTGCGTGCCCTTGCGGGCCTGCCCGGCGTGCATGGACCGGGCGAACAGCACGGCATCGCCGAACCGCCTCGATACCGGGGGCGGCCTTCCGAGATCTCCCATCTCCCCAGTCTCGCCGACCTCGTCAGGCCAGACCATGGGGTCTCCGTACCGGCCCACGTCGGCCGACATCCTGGGCCTGTCCGGGCAACGGGTCTCACCCAACTCCTCGACGCCTGACGTCCACAGCGTTGCGCTACTCGATGCGCATGCCGGAGATGGCCCGGCTGATCACCAGTTGCTGGATCTGCTCGGTGCCCTCGAAGATGTCGTGGATCTTGGCGTCCCGGTGCCAGCGTTCGACCGGGTAATCGCGGGAGTAGCCGTAGCCGCCCAGGATCTGGATGGCCCTCTCGGTCACCCACGTTGCGGTGCGGCCCGCCTTCAACTTGGCCATCGAACCCTCGGCGTTCTTGAACGCTCCGTTCTTGGCCAGCCAGGCGGCACGCCATATGAGCATCCGGCTGGCATCGATCTCGGTTGCCATGTCGGCCAGCATGAAGGCGATGCCCTGGTTGGCGATGATCGGCCGGCCGAAGGCGTGGCGCTCCTTGGCGTACTCCAGCGAGTACTCGTAGGCGGCACGGGCCACACCTATGGCCTGGGCCCCCACCGCCGGTCGGGTGGCCTCGAAGGTCTGCATGGCGGCCTGCGCATTGCCCTTCTCGCCGCGGCGCACCCGGGCGAGGCGCTCGTCCAACTTCTCCTTGCCGCCCAGAAGGCACCGACCCGGGACCCGTACCTCGTCGAGGACGACCTCTGCGGTGTGGCTGGCCCGGATCCCGTGCTTCCTGTACTTCTGGCCCTGGCTGAGTCCGGGGGTGCCGGGTGGAACGATGAACGAGGCGTGGCCCTTGGAGCCCAGCTCCGGGTCGACCACGCCCACCACCACGTGGATGTCGGCGATGCCACCGTTGGTGATCCAGGCCTTGGTTCCGTTCAGCACCCACTCGTCGGTGGCCTCGTCGTAGATGGCCCGCGACCGGTAGCCGCCGACGTCGGAGCCGGCGTCGGGTTCGCTGGCGCAGAACGCCCCCAGCTTCAGGTCGGTGGCGTCGCCGTAGCACTGGGGCACCCACTCCATGACCTGCTCCTGGGTGCCGGAGGCGGCGATGCCAGCGGCAGCCAGAGCGCTACCCATGATGGCCATGCCGATCCCGGCATCGCCCCAGAACAGTTCCTCGATGGCCACCGGCATGGTGAGGCCGGTCTTGTCGCCGAGCATCCCCTGGGCCAGGAATTCCCAGCTGTACAGCCCGATCTCGGCCGCCTGCTGGACGATCGGGTAGGGAAACTCCTCCCTCTCGTCCCATTCCGCAGCAGCGGGGCGGACCACGTCCACGGAGAACTGGTGTACCCAGTCGCGTAGCTGCTCCTGCTCCTCGGACAATTCGAGGCTGAACTCGCTCATGGGATGCTGCTCCTCGGCGCTACGGCTCGCGGGCGGACACCCGGAGGTTACCGTTCGGTAACTTGACCGTCCAGCGATTCCTCTCCCCGGGGCCGTGGCACGACGGCCAGGGCAGCCAGGGCCAGGGCGGCGGCCACCAGGTACGGGGCCCCCACGGCCACCCGGCCGAACAGCACGCCGGCCAGCAACGGCCCGATGATCCGGCCCAGCGCCCCGGCGCTCTGCTGCAGGCCGAGGGCCGACCCACGCCCGTCGGCACCCACCGTCTCGACAGTGGCGTTCGAGAGCGTCGGCCCGAACACCCCCTGGCCCACCACCAACAGCACCAGGGCGATGGCCAGCCCGGCCCAACCTCCACCCATGGCCAGCACGACCATGCCGGCCGCAACCAGCGACAGCGCGGCCCGCAGCGCCGAACGGGTTCCCAGCCGGGCGTTGACCGGTCCCACGATCCGGGTCTGGACGAGCACCATCAACAGCCCGATCGAGGCGAACAGGCCGTACACGGTCGGGTCCCCCACGTCGGGGAACCGTCTCTCCACCAGCATGGCGAAGGTGGCCTCGAACCCGGCGAAGCCGACCATCGCCACCAACGACAGCACGGCCAGGCGACGCACCGCCGGACCCGATGCACCCCACAGGGCCAGGCGACCCGGCCTCGGCCCGGGCCCTTCCGACGGACCTGCCCCTCGACCTGCCGTCTGACCTGCCGTCTGACCTGCCGACCCATCCGCCGACGTGTCCGCGGACCTCCCCGCGGCGCGACCCGAGGGCAGCCGCACCAGGGCGACGATGGCGTTGCCCGCGGCCAGGGCGGCGGCCACGAAGAACGGCAGCTGCCGGCCTCCCAGCGCCGCTATCGATCCGATCAGCGGCCCTGCCACGAACCCCACCCCGAACGCCGCGGCCAGCAGGCCCAGCAGGCGGGGCCGGTCCTCCGGCTCGGCCAGGTCCGCCACAGCCGCCTGGCCCACCGCATACGACGACCCGGACGCCCCGTCCAGCACCCGGCCCAGGAACAGGATCCAGAGCACCCCGGCCAGCCCGGTCACCAGGCTCCCGATGGACGAGCCGATGAGGGCGGCGATGAGGACCGGCTTGCGGCCGATTCGGTCCGAGAGTCGGCCCCAGAGCGGCGCAGCCACCATCTGGGCGGCGGAGAACACGGCGATGACCGCTGCCGCCATCGCCGGCGAGGCCCCGAAGTCCTCGGCGTAGAGCGGCAGAACCGGCAGCATGATGCCGAAACCGACCATGTCCATGGCGACCGTGGCCCACACCACACCGAAGCCGACAGGGAGCGGCGAACGGCCGGTAGCGAAACGTCGTACAGAGCGGGTCACGGCGGCGAAGGCTAGCGGGGCCCCGGAGGCCCGCCGGTAGCCTCTGACCCTCATGAGCCACCCCGACGCCTCGGCCCAAGCGCCCGCCCCGACCATTCCCGAGCGCCCCGGCCTGGAGGGCCTGGAGGAGCGTTGGGACGCCACCTGGGAGGAGCGGGGCACCTACAGCTTCGATCGCTCCAAGGCCCGGGCTGACGTGTTCTCCATCGACACCCCGCCCCCCACCGTCAGCGGTTCGCTGCACGTCGGCCACGTCTTCTCGTACACCCACACCGACACCATCGCCCGCTACCAGCGCATGGCCGGCAAGGAGGTCTTCTACCCGATGGGGTGGGACGACAACGGCCTCCCGACAGAGCGCCGGGTCCAGAACTACTTCGGGGTGCGTTGCGAACCCTCACTGCCATACGACCCGGACTTCGCCGCCCCGGACGACGCCGGCGACCCGAAGGCCATCAAGAAGCGTGGCGACCTCGCCATCAGCCGCCGCAACTTCATCGAGCTCTGCCATGTCCTGACCGCCGAGGACGAGCAGGCCTTCGAAGCCCTGTTCCGCCGCCTCGGACTGTCGGTCGACTGGGCCCAGAACTACGCCACGATCGACGAACGCTGCCAGCGCGTCTCGCAGCGGGCCTTCCTCCGGAACCTGGCCCGCGGCGAGGCGTACCAGATCGAGGCGCCGACGCTCTGGGACGTCACACACCGCACCGCCGTGGCACAGGCCGAGCTGGAGGACCGGGAACGACCCGGCGCCTACCACACGCTGGCATTCCACCGACCCGGCGACGACGGCGACATCCACATCGCCACCACCCGCCCCGAGCTGCTGGCAGCCTGCGTGGCCCTCGTGGCCCACCCGGACGACGAGCGCTACCAGCCGTTGTTCGGTACCACCGTCACCACGCCGGTGTTCGGCGTGGACGTCCCGGTCGTGGCCCACGAGCTGGCAGACCCCGAGAAGGGCACCGGTGCGGCCATGATCTGCACGTTCGGCGACACCACCGACGTGACCTGGTGGCGCGAGCTGGACCTGGACGTCCGGGCGATCGTCAACCGGGCCGGCCGGATCAACCCCGAACCACCCCCCGGCATCGAATCCGAGGCCGGTCTGGCCGCGTATGCGCGCCTGGCGGGCAAGACCATCTTCTCGGCCCAGGCGGAGATGGTCGAGATGCTCCGGGAGACCGGCGAGATGATCGGCGAGCCGGAGCCCATCACGCATCCGGTCAAGTTCTTCGAGAAGGGCGACAGGCCGCTCGAGATCGTGACCAGCCGCCAGTGGTACATACGAAACGGCGGCAGGGACGCCTCCCTGCGGGCCGACCTCATCTCCCGCGGCGACCAGATCACCTGGCATCCCGCCTACATGCAGACCCGGTACACCAACTGGATCGACGGCCTGAACGGCGACTGGTTGATCAGCCGACAGCGGTTCTTCGGCGTGCCGCTGCCCCTCTGGTACCCGCTGGACGCCGACGGCGAGGCGGTACACGACGCGCCCATCGTCCCCGACGAGGCCGACCTGCCCGTCGACCCGTCGTCGGACCCCGCCCCCGGCTACGACGAGGCCCAGCGCGGCCAGCCCGGTGGTTTCGTCGGAGACAGCGACGTCATGGACACCTGGGCCACCTCGTCGCTGACCCCGCAGATCGCCTGTGGTTGGGAGGAGGACGACGACCTCTACAGCCGCACCTACCCCATGGACCTACGGCCCCAGGCCCACGACATCATCCGGACGTGGCTGTTCTCGACGGCCGTGCGCTCCCACTTCGAGGCCGACGCAGCACCGTGGGCCCACTGCGCCCTGAGCGGCTGGATCCTGGACCCGGACCGCAAGAAGATGTCCAAGTCCAAGGGCAACGTCGTCACCCCGCTGGACCTACTGGACCAGCACGGCTCGGACGCCGTGCGCTACTGGGCGGCGAACGGCAGGCCCGGAACCGACACGGCCTTCGACGACGGCCAGATGAAGATCGGTCGGCGCCTCGCCATCAAGATCCTGAACGCCAGCCGGTTCGCCCTCGGCTTCGGAGCCGGCGAGGCGACCCCGCTGGACATCGACCCGGCGGCCATCACGAACCCGCTGGACCGAGCCATGCTGGAACGTCTCGCAGACCTGGTCGACGAGGCCACCCGGGCCTTCGATGGCTTCGACTACGCCCGGGCGCTGGAACGCACCGAGACCTGGTTCTGGACCTTCACCGACGACCACGTGGAGCTGGTCAAGGCCCGTGCCTACGAGGGCGACGAGGCAGGCGCCGAATCGGCCCGCCATGCCCTGCGCCTGGCCCTCTCCACCCTGCTGCGCCTGTTCGCGCCGTTCCTCCCGTTCGTGACCGAGGAGGTCTGGTCGTGGTGGAGGGGCGGCTCCGTGCACCGCCAACCGTGGCCCTCGGCGGCCGAGCTGCGGGCCGCAGCCATGGTCGACGGCGAGTCGGTGGACTCCGCAATGGCCGGCGCGGCCGCCGATGCCCTGGCCGAGATCCGACGCCACAAGACGACCGAGAAGCGCTCACTGGCCACACCGGTCGTGGCCTGCACGATCACCGATACGCCCGAACGCCTCGCCTGGCTGCGCCCTGTGCTGGCCGACGTGGCCGCCGCCGCCCGGGCCACCGGCATCGACCTGGTCGAGGGCGAGACACTGTCAGCCGAGGTCGTCCTGGAGCCTGTCGCCGACTGACCCTCCCCGGGCCCCGGCAACCGGACACCGGTGCCCGACCGCCGGGGCGGCAGGGCCACCGCCGGATGCCCGGTCGTGCACCAGCCAGCCCAGCGGACGAGACTCGCCGGCATGTCGACACCCCCGGACTTCCAGACCATCAAGGTCACCTGCGATGGCCGTCGCGGCACCCTCACCCTGAACCGCCCCGACAGGCTCAACGCCCTGTCCAACGAGCTGATGGCCGAGGTGGCCGAGGCGGCCTCCTGGTTCGACCACCAGAGCAACCTCCGGGTCGTCGTGGTGAGCGGCGAAGGCCGGGCGTTCAGCGCAGGCTTCGACCTGTCGGTGTTCGGCGACGACGGCCCGTCGCCTGCCGGCGGACGGGTTCCGGCCGACACCGGACGGCTCATGGCAGACGCCCTGGAACGCACCTCCCCGGTCCTCATCGCAGCCCTGCACGGCCACGTGGTTGGCGGCGGCCTGGTGGTCGCTGCGGCGTGTGACCTTCGGATCGCCACCGACGACGTGTCCTTCTCGATCCCGGAGGTGGACCTTGGCATCCCGCTGGCCTGGGGAGGCATCCCCCGCCTGGTCCGCGAGATCGGGCCCGCCCTCACGAAGGAACTGGTCATGACCTGCCGCCCGTTCGGCGCCGAAGAGGCGATGGCCGCCGGGTTCCTGAACCGGATCGTGCCTGCCGACGACCTGGACACCGCCGTTGACGAGCTGGCCGAAGCGGTGGCGTCACGGCCGAGGGCCGCCGTGCTGGCCACCAAGCGACACGTCAACGCGGTGACCGACCAGATGGTCGGAACCGGACGGTCCTGGTCCGACGCCGACGGCCTCACCGTGGCGTTGCGCGACCCGGAGGGGCGTGCATCGCGTGAGGCCTACCTGGAGCGGATGCAGGCCAGGAAGAAGGATCGGGGCTGAACCGTGACGATCGCCGATCGCCTCTTCACCAACGGCTCCTTCCGCACACTGGACCCGGACAACCCCATCGCTGAGGCGCTGGCCTCCTGGCGGGGCCGCATCATCGGCGTGGGAGCCCGAGTCGACCTGGAGGCTCTCACCGGTCCTGACACCGAGGTCGTGGACCTGGGTGGTGCCACCGTGCTGCCCGGCTTCATCGAGACCCACATGCACCCCATCGCCGCCGGCGTCCAGATGCTGGCCCCCCAGATCGGCTACCCCGACTGCCGCACCGTCGCCGACGTGATCTCCGTCCTGCGAGAGGTGGCTTCCTCCACTCCAGTAGGCGAGCCCATCCAGTCCTGGGGCTACGACGACTCGCTCATGGTCGACGACCGCCACCTCACCCGCCACGACCTGAACGCGGCCAGCACCGAGCATCCGATCTTCGTCCGGCACATCTCCGGACACCTCTCGTATGCCAACGACCGCATGCTGGAGCTGGCCGGCATCACCAACGACGTCGAAGATCCCGTCGGCGGGCTGTTCCAGCGCGAGGCCTCAGGCCGCCCCAGCGGTTGCATGGAGGAGACGGCCAACTTCACCGTCGGAGGCATCCTGCCGTTCGCCGAACCCGACGTAATGGCCGCCGGCGCCAGGGCCATCTCCGACCACTGCCTGGGCGTGGGTGTCACGTCCATGACCGATGCGGCCGTAATGGCCACCGAGATGTACGCCACCTACCAGGAGGGGATCGACGACCGGTCCATCCGGGTACGCACCCGCCTGTTCCCCGGCTGGAGATTCGTCGGCGACCTTCCGCTGCGCACCGGCCTGGGCGGCGACATGCTCTCGATAGGGGCACTCAAGTTCGTGTCGGACGGTTCGATCCAGGGGTACACGGCATGCCTCTGCAAGGGATACCACGATCGTCCCGACGTCAACGGCACCGAGGTGATCCCCGCGGCAGAGTTGATCCAGCTGGTCTCCGAGGCACACCGGAAGGGCTGGCAGGTCGCCGTGCACGCCAACGGCGACCAGGCGATCGACAACACGCTGGATGCCTTCGAGGCCGCTCTCGAAGCACATCCCCGTGACGACCACCGGCACCGCATCGAGCACTGCCAGATGGCCCGCGAGGACCAGCTGGAGCGAATGGCCGAACTCGGCGTGATGGCATCCGTGTTCGTGAACCACGTCTGGTACTGGGGCGACCGCCACCGTGACCGGTTCCTCGGCCCGGAGCGGGGCTCGCGCATCGACCCATTGGCCAGCTTCACGGAGCACGGCATCGTCCACGCCCTCCACTGCGACATGCCTGTAACGCCGCTGGACCCGTTGTTCACCATCTGGACGGCGGTGAACCGGATCACCCGCGACGGTGACCTGCTCGGTCCCGAGCAGCGGGCCCGCGTGGCTGACGCAGTGGCGGGCTACACGTCGGCCGCAGCGATCCTGAACATGGAGGAGCACGACAAGGGCACGTTGGAGGTTGGCAAGCTGGCCGACCTGGTCGTGCTGGACGCCGACCCCTTCACCGTCGAACCGATGGCCATCCGTGACATCAACGTGCTGGCCACCGTGGTGGGCGGCATCACCGAGTTCGAGGCGTAGCCCCCCCGGGTAGACGACCGGCGGTCAGCAGCGCTCCAGGAGCTGTCGGTAGAGGGACTCGTGGGAGACGTCGGTGTAGACGTTGCCGGTGACCGGATGCGAGCCGAACTTGGCGATGACCAGGTCCTTTTCCGGATGGCAGAACAATCGCTGGCCGTGTACCCCCATCGGCATGAACGCCCCCATGACCCGCTGCATGTTCCAGCAGTGCCGGTGGAAGGTCCAACCCTCCCTGGTGGCATAGCCGCCTGCGCTGCCCGGATGCGGCTCGCCACCTGCAGCCAGGTCGTCGGCCGCCACGGCCGGAATGACCTGGCGTTCGTCAGCCCCGTCTCCCGCCCGCCCCGACCGTGACAGCATCCGTCCGAATCGGGCCAGATCGCGCAACGTGCAGGACATCCCACCGGAGGACACGGGGATGCCGAGATTGTCCAGGCTCACCGCAGCGTCTTCGGCGGCGCCCATAGGCCCCCAGATGCGCTCGGACACCCCGTCGATCCAGCGCTGTCCGGTCGCCCTGGAGACCGCCCAGGCCAGGACGTCCGTCGTAACCGACTTGTAGAGGAAGACCTCCCCGGGTTCGGTGGCACGCTCCGTGAAGCCGAGGATCGCCTCCTGAATGCCGTTCGGACCATCCCAGTCGGGAGGTGTGGGCGTGAACGCCATCGCCCGGCCGTAACGCATGATGTCAGACTGGTTGTCGCTGTAGTCCTCGACGAAGCGGATGCCATCGGTCATGTCCAGGGCCTGACCGACGGTGACCGGAGCAAAGGCGGTCTGCGCCAACTCAGGTACGTGGTCGGTGAGCGGATCGTCGAGGCCCATCACACCGTCGTGGATGGCCAGCATGGCGAGGACGCCGGTGACCGTCTTGGTCATGGAGAACATGGCGTGTCGGGTGGACGGGCCCATTGCGTTGGAGTACCGCTCGAGCACCACCCGTCCCCGGTGCAGGACCAGGAACGCATCCGTGTAGGTGCCGTGCAACATCTCATCGAGGGTCCATCTGCCGCCGTCGCCGTCGTCGATTGACAGACCGTCCAGGTCCAGGCCGGTCCCGGCCGGCGATGCCGTCACCAACCCGGTGGCCGGGCCGTCACCGCGGTTGATCCGACCGGAGGCCCGCAGTTCGTCCATGTGGGTGAGCGCCCAACGGATGTGGGGCCATGCCAACCAGTTGCCGTGGTGGACGCGCTTGTCGACCGGAGGGGGACTTCCCACCATCAGGCCGTGTTCTGCCGCAGTCAACGGCTCCGGGAGCACATCCAACTCGGTCGGACGCAACCGCCCGGTCTCAGGGCTGACCATCGTCACAACGAGCCTGGGGGTCAACATCGGTTCGGGTTCTCCTCAACGGTTTCCCGGGTAGGGGCCGGGCGGACCACCACCGGGCGTCCACCCGTGGGATCGTGGTCGGGTCGGCTGGTACTGGCCGGGTCGACTGGCTGGCTCGAGCCGTGAACCGCTGCCAGCTCGTGTTCCGTGGACTGGAAGCCGACAGCGACGAAGACCGCATCCAGGACCGCTGGGTCGATCGCCCCGGGAGTAGAGATGGCAACCAGGCGGCCGGAGGCCGGGCCGGCCAACTCCTGTGTCGCCACAGAGCCACCGGCGAGGTGCACGGCGGTCGGCCTGCCCTGCATATCGGTGACCACGGCCTTGGCACGCAGCAGGAGGTGGGCGTTGCCGTCCAGGACAGCAGCCAGCAGGTCCACGTCGACTGGCCCGGTTGACTGCCATGCGGTGGCGACCACCGCTACGTCCAGCGCACCAGCGGGCGTCGGTTCCGTGGCGTCCAGGCCACCCAGCACGAGCGGAACCCACCTGTCGTCGTCACGTGCCTCCACCACGGGGGTGTCAGGCGCCACCTCGGCACACCAGGCCCTGGCTGCAGCACCTCCACCGGCATCGATATCGGTCTTGGTGAGGATCAGCAGGCCGGCAGTCTCGGCCTGCCGTCTGACCAACGGCCCGTAGTTCGCATCGGAGGCTCGGGAAACCACGCTCGTGGCGTCGACTGCTACGACCACACCATCCAGCCGTATGCGCCGCCGGTCACCATAGGCGGCGACGCGGTCCGGCTCCGCCACGCCGCTGGCCTCAATCACCAGTCGATCCGGTGGGCGATCCGAAAGCACCAGGTCCCGCAGGGTCAGGGCGAGGGAGTCGCCAATGGAACAGCAGACACAGCCGTTGGTGAGCTCCACGGTGGCGCCGTCCCGGGCCGCCACCAGCTCGGCATCCAGGTTCACGGCCCCCACGTCGTTCACGACCACAGCGAAGCGTTCGCCACCTGACGCCCTCAGGAGGCGGTTCAGAAGGGTCGTCTTTCCGGACCCCAGCCAACCGCCCAGCACCACCATCGGGATGCGGTCGAGGCCGGGCTCGGGTCCGAGGTCTCCCGAGGCAGCCGAGCCGTCGGTCACCGGCCTCTCGCCAAATGGTTGCCGATCAGGCAGCGTTCAGCCATGGGCACACGAGCGATCGACGATCGGTCAGCGGGTCACCCGTCATCGAGCGGATGCATATGGCCACCATCACCGTGGACGGGATCCCGATGTCGGCGCATTGCACCGTGCGGACGCTGGTCACCGGTGCGCCTCGATGTCATAACCCACGGCGGCCAGGGCCAGTCTTCGGAAGTCGGCGATGGTGGAATCGTCGAGCGGCTGGCCCTCCAGAACGGCGCGGTAGTAGATGGGGCCGAGGAAGAACTGCTCGAGGTGGCCCACCTCGACGTCGGCATCGATCTCGCCCCGCTGGATCGCCCGGACGAGGATCTCACGCATGGTCGTCCACGTGGCGTGGCGATCTGCGTCCATGGCCTCTCCCACGTCGGGGTCATGCGCCGCGACCTCCAGGAGGCTCGCTGCGACCTGTCGGAAGCCCGCCTGGTTGTACTTGGCCTGTCTGTCGGCGTACCAGTGGTCCAGTTCGGCGGCAAAGTCACCCTGGTCCTCGACGTGGGCGCGCCCACCCCAATGCTGCATCACCGCCCGGAAGACGGCCTTCTTGTCCGACCATCGACGGTAGATGGAGGTCTTGGAGACCCGGGCCTCGGAGGCCAGTCGATCGGTTGTGAATGCGGTCAGACCACCGTCTGCAAGCAGCCGGAGTGCGGCATCGAGGATCGCGTCGCCTGCCGGGTCAGCCCGCACGGCTGCCGTGTCGATCACCCCATCGCCGTCTTCCACCCTTGCGTCCTTCCTGTCGCCTGCCATATCGTGCCCCCGATAGCGGCCGGTGTTTCTCCTGCTCTCCGGTAGATGGGACCGACCAGTTGCCGACGGGTCACGTCGGGCACGGCTGGCCCTTGCCGGAGGTAGGAGAATACAGTACCGTACCGTACTGTCAATTGAGTGACCGGTGTCACGCCCGCTTCGGCGGGCGCTTCGCCGTATTCGATTCATCAACACCCTGGAGGGGACCATGCGTCGCAACCGACGTGTTCTGCTGGCCCTGGGTCTGGCGATCACCATGATCGCCGGCGCCTGCGGCTCCGATGACGGCGGCGGCACCACTGCTGCTCCTGCTGCGACGACCGCTGCTCCTGTTGCGACGACAGCTGCTCCGGCTCCGGCTACGACCGCTGCTCCGGCTCCTGAGGAGGTGGCGACGGTCGAGGACCATCTGGGTGATGG
>ENA-ORDG01000187-ORDG01000187.1-marine-metagenome-genome-assembly--contig:-NODE-187-length-28134-cov-3.977831_pt1 | contig 28134 bp, 34 predicted proteins | sample MGYA00248629_ERZ508524 | MGnify/ENA primary metagenome ERZ508524 (study PRJEB26194, sample SAMN05421901) | marine metagenome | isolation source: East of Rio de Janeiro, Brazil, South Atlantic Ocean...
TTCCGCTGTCCGAGCGGATGTATTTGACCAAGGCGATTGCCGCGAGCACCAGCACCGCCACGATGAGTAACCAAACCAGTCCCATCGCGATCATCATGCCGCCACCCATCATTCCACCATCCATCATCATGCACTTCATCCTTTGTTTTCCCTTGAAACCGGTCAGGCACGGGATCGCACCAGACCGCGCAATTGATCATTCGACCGCATAGACGGTCGGGTTCACACCTTCTTCGACGGTGTAAATCTTGAACGGTTCCTGCTTCGCGCCCCCCATACCCGGCGATCCCAACGGCATGCCGGGAAGTGTCAGACCGGCGATGTCCGGGCGCTCATCAAGCAACTTGCTGACGACATCAATTGGCACATGACCGCTGACGACGTAGTCACCCAGAAAGGTCGTATGGCAGCCCTGGAAATCGTCCGGGATACCTGCATCACGGCTGATCTGAGCAAGATCATGGGTCGGCTTTACCTCGACCGTGAAGCCATTCTCGCGCAGGTAGTCCGCATAGCTCTCGCAGCATCCGCATTGCGGGTTCTTGTAGAGCGTGGCCTCTTGCGCTGCGGCAGGCGCGGCATTCAGGCTCATTGCAAAGACAGCGGCAGCACCTGCGGTGCCAAGACTGGCAAGTCCAATTAGTTTCTTCATCGGTTCTTTCCTTTCGTGGTGATCGTTACGTGAGATTGTTTCAGGTTTTGGTCGTGCCAGGATCGACACGTATGATGCCCATCATGCCGGCCGCCTGGTGTTCGAGGATGTGACAATGGAACATCCAGTCTCCCGGATTGTCCGCCACGAAGGCGATTTCGACCCGTTCCTCGGGTGCCAACAGGACGGTGTCCTGCCATTCGCGATGCCGTGTCGGTTGTCCGTTCCGTGCGATCACACGGAACGAATGTCCATGAAGATGCATCGGGTGATGCCACGCGGTGCGATTGTCCATCTGGAGCACATGCGACGTGCCCTGCTGCAGGAGCAGCAATGGATCCATCATGTGCCCCGTTGCTGCTTTGCCGTTGATGAACCACATGTTGCCTTCGCGCATCTGCTCCATCATGGACCCCATGCCGCCGCCCATCATCATCTGCCCCATCATGCCGCCGTTGAAGACGATCTGATGCCGCGTGGCGGCTTGCATATCGGGTTCGGCCAGCGGGTTGGGAGGCAGCGCCATCGACCAATCCGGCACACTGTCCCGCAGCCTGTCAGGCCCGTAAGCGAGATCGACCAGACGGTATTCGAGGCCTTCGTAAAAGGCATCGGTGACGGTGAGGGCGTCGCCAGGCTTGCCGGTCATGTCGATCACCAGATCGACACGCATGGCCGGGCCGACCACCACGATGTCATCGTCTGGTACATGAGGTGACACGGGTTGACCGTCCAGAGCGACCACGACCGGCGCAAGACCACCGAAATTCAGCCCGAAGATCCGGGCATTCGCCGCGTTGATCAACCGCAGGCGGATGCGTTCTCCGGATCGCACGGAGATGCGTTCCGGCATCTGGCCGTTGATGGTCACGGAATTGCCTATGCGGCCGCCGTGCATGGCGTCGTGACGGCTTCCGAAGTCCCCGGCAATCTGTCCTTCTCGGGTCATGCGCCAGTCATCGAGCATCCAAGTCAGGTCGCGATCCACACGGATCGGGTCCGCCTCCTCGACGATCAGCGGCCCGTAAAGGCCACGGCCGACCTGTTCTGAACTGCGCTGGTGCGGGTGATACCAGAACGTACCTGCGTCCAGCGCATCGAATTCGTAGAGAAACTTGCCACCGACCGGGATCGGGTCCTGTGTCAGGAAAGGCACGCCGTCCATCGCATTGGGTGTGCGAATGCCATGCCAGTGGACCGTCGTCCCTTCATTTAGCCCGTTCTCGGCCAGAACCCGAATTCGGTCTCCCTGCAGCACCCGGATCTCGGGGCCGGGGAGGGATCCGTTGTAGCTCCAGACGTCGGTAGAGCCGTAGGGTGCCGGTCGCAGGGCGGCTTGTCCGGCCGCAGCGCGTAGCAAGAATGGGTCCTCTGTCGGACCTGCCATCGCTACTCGTGCCGGTGACAGAGCGGATATGGCCGTGAAAGCGGCACCGGTGCACAGCACGTGCCGCCGTGAAATCAGTCTGTTGAGGGTCATTACTTCTGCCTTGATCTGAAAGGGTCGCACTCAGCCAGCTTCGGCCAAGGCAACGGTCAGGCCCCGCAACAAGCGAGGTCGTTATCAGGTTCAGACAGGCAGCTTGGGAGGAAATGGATCAAGGGAGGGAACCGAGCCAATCGGGATCACAGGTCCCGCGACCGGGATGACAACTCCGAAGGCCATCTCAAGCGTCATCGCTGACGTACGAGCTACGATACCGGCCGTACTTCCCGCGCCACAAGGGACTGTACACCCACCCTCGCAGGATATCCCGTCAGCAAATCCGATCGGATCGCATCCGCTGCAATGGTCGTCCGCGCTTTCGGCGCCCGCCATCTGAGCCATTGCTGCCTCAGCCGCATTCACTGCCGATACATCCGGCGCAACCACGGCACCGAAGCTCAATGCAAGAATCAAAATGAGGCGGAAAAAGCGGATCATGCAGTTCTTATGCAAGCTTCCAGTAGGGGGAGGTCAAGAAGTATCCTGTAACATAGGCGTGACATTGCCACGCGGGTACTGACTGATTGGCCAACGGATGCCCGAGGTTGGTTTCGGGGGAAAATCTGAGGCGAGACTGCGGACTCATCCAAGGTCTTTTTCGGAGCCAGGCAACCACCCGCATCCTTTCATGCTGGTGGCTGCCCTTGTGTCAACTTGCGTCTTTGAATTCGGTGTATTCACCGCGCACCTGGACAGTCACGGTTGCGGGCTGGCTGTCCCGATTCCGCCAAAACCATCCGTGTTCGTCGTCAAATGTCGCGATGATCTCGCCCTCGTCGCCCGTCGAACCGGGGCCCTTTTCATAGGTCACCGAATTGCCCTCGCCATGGCCGTGCATGTCGAAGTTCACACGCCCGCCATCGACCAGCATTCGGTATTCTTCCGTCTGGCCCTCTTCCATGACCAGCTTCCACTCGGCACTGTCGCCGGGTGCAAGCGTAAAGGTGGTTTCGTCGCGCCAGACCTCGACCTCCTGCGCGTGTGCCGCACCGGTGCAGGGTCATAACCGATTCCGGCGCTATGTCCCGAGAATGCTCCATCTTCTTAAGATCGACGGGGCGCATGTGGCTACGCCGCTCTTGGCTGCCATCGATTTGATCAAAAATGGCGCAAGGCATTCTGTGCCAACAGATTTTCTGCGACGCACCTCGAAGTGGCACCAGCACCTGAAGATGCAGCAACCGAGTGATCAACGCTTGTGGGAGGTGGCGGTTCTGTTCCATTTGCGGGACGCCTTCCGATCCGGCGATATCTGGCTGGCACAATCCAAGCGCTACGGTGATCTCAAGCAGGTTCTGGTTCCCGCAACAACGGCAGCGGCAAATGCGCGGCTTGCTGTGCCGCTTGATCCCGAGCAATGGTTGGCAGACCGCCATGCCCAGATGGAAATCGGTCTGGAAAAACTCTCAAAGGCGGCGAAACGCGGAACGATCCCCGGCGGGGCCATCGAAGACGGTGTCCTGCAGCTCAGCCGATTGCCTACACAAAACCCGAACGGCGCGGCTGATCTGCTCTTTGATCTGTATAAGCGTGTCCCGGATACGCGCATCACCGACATCATGTTGCTGGTCGATGATGCAACTGGGTTCACCGATGCGTTCACACATCTACGGACAGGGGCACCGCCGAAGGATCGGATTGGCTTGCTGAATGTGCTGCTTTCGGAAGGCTTGAATCTTGGATTGAGCAAGATGGCTAAGGCGAGTAATTCGCATGGGTTTTGGGAATTGATGCGTATTTCGCGGTGGCACATCGAAAGTGAAGCGTACGGACGGGCGCTTGCGAATATCGTGGACGCTCAGGCCAAACTACCTATGGCGCAGTTCTGGGGCATGGGGATAACCGCATCCAGCGACGATCAGTTCTTTCCAACCACCCGACAAGGCGAGGCGATGAATCTGATCAATGCCAAAGACGGAAATGAGCCGGGGCTGAAAGCCTACACGCATGTTTCGGACCAGTTTGCGCCGTTTGCATCTCAGACCATTCCGGCCACGGTCAGCGAGGCAACTTACATCCTTGATGGGTTGCTGAACAATGATGTCGGCAAACGGATCAAGGAACAATATGCAGACACAGGCGGCTTCACTGATCACCTCTTTGCGGTCACGTCGATCCTGGGCCATCGGTTCATTCCGCGCATCCGGGATCTGCCATCAAAGCGGCTTTATGTGTTCGATGCCGGAGGAACGCCACAGAACCTTAAAGGAATGATTGGCGGCAAAATCCGCGAAGGCCTGATCGCGTCAAACTGGCCTGACATTCTCAGGATTGTAGCCACAATGACGGCGGGGACGGTCGCGCCAAGCCAAATCCTCCGCAAGCTGGCTTCGTATCCACGCCAGAACGATCTCGCCGTTGCTTTGAGGGAAGTCGGCCGTGTCGAACGCACATTGTTCATGCTGGATTGGGTACTCAACGCGGATATGCAGCGGCGAGTGCAGATCGAATTGAACAAAGGTGAGGCGCATCACGCGCTGAAGAATGCTCTGCGCATCGGCAGGCAGGGCGAAATACAAGACCGCACGACCGAAGGACAGCACTATCGTATGGCGGCGCTCAATCTGCTGGCGGCCATCGTCATATACTGGAACACCGCCCGGCTCGGTGAGGCGGTGGTGCAGCGCCAAGACGCGGGCCTGCCTATTCAGCCTGACCTCCTTGCGCATACATCGCCACTCGGGTGGGCGCACATTCTGCTGACAGGAGAATACAAATGGCCAAAAAAAATGATACGCAGGACAGCGGACCTTGGCTACGAGGCGCATGGACTCACACAGTGCGGACAAACCAAACTTATGCAGTTGCGGCTATTGCTGACGCAGCATCGCTATGCAACTGCGGCAAACATGCCGTTCGACATCTGCGCATATCCTGGAAGCAGTCATTGGATTTTGCCTGGGCTGATGCGAAGTGTATGGTTTCGTCCTCATCTATTTGACTGTCGAAAAGCTCTGCTTACTCACAGAATTGAGTTTGCCTAGATTGGAGGAGGTGTAATTAGTTCAGATGTTCGACATCATTCGCCGCGTCATTCAGTGGCTCGTCCGAAGCATCCTCATAGAGCGCGGCAAACAGCGCGAAGGCGACGGCCGCCGCTATGCCCGCCAACGGGATCCAATGCCATTTTTTCGATTTCTCGAAGTCCGGTTCCTGGTTCGACATATTGCACCTCCAAAAAAACGATCTGGCCGGGCGATGCGAAGAGCGCCCGGCCAAAGGGATCAGTCGTCGATCGAAATCGGGCTGACCAGCGGGCCGCCATCGACAACCACCGGCTTGTCGTTCGCAACGCTTCCGGGTCCGAATTCGTAGACGCCGAGTTCGCCATCATCGACGTGCAACATCGCGATGACTTTGTCTCCGTCATAGTCACCGGTCAGCGGAACGTAGACATTTTCGGTCATGCCAGCCTTGACATAGGTATGCCCGATCGAGGCCGGAACGACCGGCTTGCCGTCCTTGATTGCGTGGATCACGACCCAACCATCCGCGGCGGCGGTCACGGACTTGACCACAACGGCGTGGCTCAGTTCCTGCTCTGCGGTTTCGAGCGCGTTGGACACGTGGCCGTCAGCGAGGGCGACGGACGCAGTGGCGGTCAGGACCGCGATTGTGGCGATAACTTTCTTCGTAGCGTTCATGAGAACTCTCCTTTGAATTCGGTTGGAGCGCCGCTTTGGGCGGAGCTTGCAAGGTTCACGACCGACAGCCTGGAACCCTTCCCAAGTTTTTGTTCACGAACCCGTGATCGACAATTTTCAAAAGATTTCCGGGAATAATCCGGCGACCGCGCGCGTTACTTATGTGAATGCATGCAAACGGAGGCAGCGTGCCGACCCATCACGCCCTTGCCCAAGAGGCCGACGCCATGAAGCGGTACGCGATCACGCTGACGCGCGACGTGCACACCGCCGATGACCTGGTGCAGGATTGCATGGAACGAGCCTTGCGCAAGTGGACGCTGCGGCGCGCAGGTGTCCCCCTGCGGGCCTGGCTGTTCACGATGATGCGCAATCTGCATGTTGATGGGTGGCGGCAGGCGAAACGACGTCAGACGGAATCGCTTGAGACCATGACATCACCGCCCGCGATACCGCCGACCCAGGAAAACCATGTCGAGTTGAACCGGTTGTTGGCGCGCGTCATGTCTCTGCCCGACGATCAGCGTGTGGCTTTGATACTGGTCAGCGTTGAAGGCTTCACCTACCGAGAGGCCGCTCAGACGCTTGGCGTCCCAGAAGGCACGATCCTGAGCCGCGTAAGCCGGGCCCGCGCCGCTTTGCGCGGGGCAACGGCTGAGACGGCCCCAAGACTGAGGAGCGTGACATGACAAGCGCGCCGAAGGATATTCGTGAAGAGGATCTTGTCGCCTACGTGGACGACGCCTTGCCGCCTGATCGGAGAAAACAAGTCGAAGCCTATCTGAATGACACACCAGAAGCCGCCCGTCGGGTGGAAGCCGACATGGCCATCGCCCGCGATCTGCGCCATGCCTTTGCGGGGCTGGTTGCCGATCATCCGATGGCGACGCTGCCGGTTGCCGAACGGCGCAGGCACATGCCGTTGGCATGGGTTGCGTCAGTTGCGATGGCGCTGATGATAGGCGGTACGGCAGGTTGGGTCCTGCGCCCCGACACAGCCCCGCAGCCGATGTCGGGCCTTGTGGCCGAAGCCTTCGCCGCACATCGCACTTTCGTTGTCGAGGTCGCGCACCCGGTCGAGGTCGGGGCGGAGAACAAGGGCCATCTGGCCACTTGGCTGACCAATCGGCTGGATCGTCCGTTTGCTATCCCCGACCTGCGTGTCGTGGGTCTGTCGCTGGTCGGTGGGCGGCTCCTTCCCTCGCCCACCGAACCAGCGGCACAATTGATGTACGAAGACGGCAACGGTCAGCGCCTGACGCTCTATCTGCGACGCGGCAGCGAAGGCGATCCAAGTTTCCGATTTGCCGAAACGGCCACCGAGCAGGCGTTCTACTGGAGCGACACCGAGTTCGCCTACGCCCTGACCGGTGCTTTGCCGCGCGCGCGCCTTCTGGAAATCGCTCATTTGCTGCAGGCTCAGTTCGAGGATCCAGGCGCGCCAACCTGATCTCACGGAAGCGTGATCATAAATTCGGGAAGGGTTCTGGATGTCGGCGCGTCAGTCTTGTGAAGGCCGCCCGCAATCGGTGGAGGCCGATCCACGACCCTGACAGGAGATACCATGCGACTGACAACGCTTTTCACCACCACAATCCTTGCCGCCGCCCCGGCATTCGCCGACACCGCAGCCGACCGCCGCGGTGATACCGCGTTCAACGATCCATCTATCGAACACGCGCCGCAAGACGGCGTCGTAAAGCTTTACGGCGCGGGTGGTCCGCACACGGCATTCCGCAAGGTCGCAGCCGTCTTTGAAGAGCAGACGGGAACCTCCGTCGAAGTGATCGCGGGCCCGGAATCGAAATGGACCGCAGACGCCCAGGCCGACGCCGACATTCTTTGGGGCACATCCGAGCAGTCGATGACAGCCTTCCTGCTGACCTACACGGCCTTCGATCCCGCGAAAGTCGAGCCGATCTACCTGCGGCCGACCGTGATCGCAGTGAAGGCCGGCAACCCGCTGAACATTGATGACTTCGATGACCTTCTGGCCGACGGGGTGCGGGTTGTCGTGACCGAGGGCGCAGGTGTCTACAACACCTCCGGCACCGGCACATGGGAAGACGTAGCGGGCCGTTTGGGGAGCCTCGATGACATCTCCGGCCTGCGACGCAATATCGTGGCCTATGCGCTTGGATCGGGTGCCTCCTACGGGGTCATCTCAAACGGTGACGCCGACGCTTGGATCACCTGGCCCAATTGGCCGATCACAAAGGACGACCTCGACATGGTCGAACTGTCTGAGGATCGTGTGATCTACCGCGACGTGAATGTAGTGCTTTCGCCCGATGCCGATCCGGAGGCGCAAGCCTTCCTTGACTTCCTCATCACGGATGAAGCGCAGGAACTCATGGCAACCGAAGGCTGGCAGCGATAGTGCGGTTGATCCGACAACTTTCGCAACATGCGGAATAAACCAACGTGATTGGACGTTTTGTCTTTAGGCCCCGCTGCTTAGCCGGGGCCTAAAGGACTTTCGGAACGTGAGATGCTTGATGACACAGCCCTGATTGCCCGGTGACGCCGAACGGACTTCAGTCCTCCCCGCAAGGCCGAACACCGGTTCACGGTCTGCGCCCTGTTCCTGACCCGGAAGTTTTATTTTCGTGAGCTTTTCGCCATCGGAGCGGCGACCGTCTGAGCGGTCGCAGCGGCGTGTTTCTCAGATATAGAAATAGGACGGTGCCAGCGTCGAAGGCGCTGCTGCCGTGGTTCAGCTATCTGGAAGTCGCGCGATGGCGGGCATCTATTTCCGGACAAACTGCGTAGCCGTGCGGTTTCTCAATTACGTGGCGCCGACTGCGCTGACACGGCACCTGACCGCATCCATCGATCTTGATCCGTCGCAACGTTCTGACCCTGCCCCTCGGTTGAATACAACATACGGGTCTTCCCAGGGACTTTCGGCAGTGGTTATTCTTGTATTGCGCGACGGCTCCTACGCTTTTCCATCCGACAACCCTGCCGGTTATGGCTCTGATCTGTTGGCGCAGCCTCCGGGAGCCGTGCGCCCCCCATATCCAACTGACTGAGCATCGGAACCGCACGACCCCAATTACCAAAATGGGTTATCCGGCAAGCAGAGCGGCCGCACAAGCGGGCACCGTCCTTTGGCCAGCCGACCCGGCCACGTGCATCCACTTATTTGGGGCTTCGCGAATATTTTTCCGTTCCGCGGGAATAAAATGCATCCCCAACACGTTAGTCACGCATGAAGCTGCTGCATACCGTGGAGTGCAAATGCTTCGAACCACGGGAGGAAAGACATGAAAATCATAGAAAACGTAAAGCGTCGGCATTTCCTGATCGGATCAGCGGGCACGATGGTGGCTGCTGCAGTCGGGGCACCGGGGATGGCGCAATCAGACGGGGAGCCGTTGCCAGATTACGTCGCATGGAAAGACGCCGAGGACATGATCGTCCATTCCAAGCAGACGCTTGAGACGAAGCGCGCCGCGCAAGGTTCGGAGCTGATCACGCCCAGTACCGAGCTTTACATACGCAATAACCTGCCCGCCCCACCCGACGAGATCGTCGCAGATCGCGATGCCTGGGAGGTCGAGATCGACGGGGTCGCGAACCCGGGTAAGATGACTGTGGGCGAGATGAAGACGCTCGCGGTCGAAACCGTGGTTTGTGTGCTGCAATGCTCGGGCAACGGGCGCGCTTTTTTCGATCATGAAACCAGCGGCTCGCAGTGGTCGGTTGGTGCTGCGGGCAACGTGGTGTGGACCGGCGTGCCGGTGCGCGCCGTGATTGACGCGATGGGCGGCGCGAATGCGGGCGCCGTGTTCCTGACCGGTACAGGTGGCGAAGAGATCCCCGAAGGTCTTCCACCCGAGACGATCCAGGTCGAACGGTCGGTTCCAAAGGCCGCGATGGATCAGGCTATCCTGGCGTGGGAGATGAACGGTGAGCCTTTGCCCCTCGCCCATGGAGGCCCCCTGCGGCTGGTCATTCCGGGGTATTATGGCGTGAACAACGTCAAGTATCTCAAACGTCTGGCAATGACGGCCGAGGAATCGCCCAATAAAATCCAGCAAACCAGCTATCGCGTGCGCCCCGTGGGGGTAAAGGGCGATCCCTCTCAGCCGTCGATGTACGAGATGGCCGTCAAATCCTGGATCACCGGCCCTCTGATGGATGCGGCGACCGGCAAGGTGCAGGTCCACGGCGTCGCCATGGGCGGTGTCAGCGGTCTGGACAAGATCGAGGTGTCCACCGACGGGGGGCAAAACTGGGCAGAAGCGCAGTTCCTTGGCCCGGACCTTGGCCCCTATGCATGGCGGCCATTCGTGCTGATCACGGAGCTGTCCGAAGGCACACATATGCTGGCGAGCCGTGCCACCAACGAAGCGGGCGTTACCCAACCCGAGTTTTTTCCGCCCAACGAACGGGGTTATGGCAATAACGGCTGGCGCGCCCATGCCGTCGACGTGACTGTCAGCTGAGCTGACTGACCGGCGGCATCCTCTGCCGCCGGTTTGACAACAAAAAACCGGAGACATGAACATGACCACCCAAACGACGCCACGACTCGGCGGCGCAGTTTTTCTTGCCTTGATGGCCGGTGCTGCGAGCGCCGAGGCTGATCTGGATGCTGGCCGTAAGATCTTCACTGAAACCGCGCAACCTGCCTGCGCCCTTTGCCACGCGCTGAAAGATGTGGGTTCGGAGGCCGAGGTCGGCCCCAACCTCGATGAATTCAAACCGACAGTCGATCAGGTGCGCGCAGCCGTGACCAGCGGAATCGGAGTCATGCCAGCCTTTTCGGAAACCCTGACCAAGGAAGAAATCGAAACGGTTTCGAAATACGTGGCCCAGGTCACGGGCGGATCGGAGAACGCAGCCGGATCAGATGCCGCTACTGAAGCGACAGATTCCGCAGATGCGGAGGAGGTTGAAACTCCCGGCGCCGAGATCCTTGCGCAGGGCGACCCGGCTGCCGGCGAAAAGACGTTCAGGAAATGCAAGGCTTGCCATACGGTAGACGAAGGTGGGTCCAATCGCGTCGGTCCCAACCTTTATGGTATCGTCGGGGCACCCGTGGCAGCGGTCGACAACTTTCGCTATTCCGACGCGCTGGTTGAATACGGGGGCGATTGGACCCCAGACCGTCTTGCCGCGTTCCTTGCAAATCCGCGTGGCGAAGTCCGTGGCACCAAGATGGGGTTCGCAGGCTTGCGTGATGCGCAGGATCAGGCCGATGTCATTGCCTATCTTGACAGCTTGACGGACACCGCAAAAACCAACTGACCTAGCCGACGCAGGACCGTGCCGTCCGGGTTGCCTCCGAAAGCGACGCCATCACGCTTTCGGAAACACGTTCGCGGGTTTCAAGCATCAGATAACTGGCGATAGCATCGAACCGCGTGCGGTCCATCCCTGTCGCGACGACTATATGACGAAGGTGATCCCCGGACAGCCAGGTTGCGATCTGCTGACCGGGTGTGTCGCTGCTCTCTGGGAAAACGGACGCGCCGCGAAAATAGGTCAACCTGCATCCATTCTGACCCGCATAATGCATGACTTCGCCGTTGTCCGATGTGCGGAAGGCAACAGCCGTCAGGTTTGCGACGGACAGGTCGGGTACGCCCACCGCACCGCCTGTCGCGGCGGGCCGCAGATCGGCGGTTTCGACGTCATACATCTCAGCGGCCAGTTCAGCGTGAATGTCAAAAGCTGTCGGGGTGGCGACAAAAGCGGGTCCGAATACCACAGCCAAGGCAATTCCCGCAGCGACAGCACCGCCCGCCAGCCAGCGCCGGGGGTGCCAGCTACTATTTGCGGCACTAGTTTCCGGCATAGATTCCGAATGCACGAGGTCCGGTCGCAAGGCCGCCAAGCTGACGGACACGTTCCGCACGTCCTCAAGCGCTGCGGCAAGCGCGGGCTCGGATGCAGGCCGCCCCTCGAACGCGCGCATGTCGGCCGCGCACAACTCACCATCGTGGTAAGCGTTGACCTGTTCCCAGTCCTTGTCGTTCAGTTCATTCATGTCTTCCGCGTCACTTCCTGCTTTGCCGTTTCGGCCCCATCGACGATTTCCAGCAACGCCTTGCGGGCACGGCTGATCCGGCTCATCACCGTGCCGTTCGGCACATCCATCACTTTCGCCGCCTCGGCGTACTTCAACCCCATGATATCAACGAGGCACAGAACCTCGCGGGTCTCGGGCGGCAGTTTCTTAAAGGCCAGCCGGATCAACACATCCCGCGCGGTGTCCGACGCACCCGCTTCATTGGATAGACGTTTTTCGGCCGCGAAATATTCCCGACGCACGCGCCTTTTTCTCAGCTCATCGTAATGCAGGTTGCGAATGACACGGAACATCCAGGGCCGTAGTTCCCCGATCGGGTCTGGCCTCCCACCTGATCGCAGCCCCCGTTCCACAGCATCCTGAACAAGATCTTCAGCCTCCTCGCGGGAATGGCAAATGGCTATCGCATAGGCCCGAAGTTCAGGCAATAGGATTTCAATGGAGGTCAGCTGCGCCATGACGAACCGTACCGCGTTTGCAGGTAGGGTCAAAGCAAACAAGGCGCGCTGGAAAAATCCGGTCAGGGCTTAAAATAAATTCATACCGTCGCATATGCGAATATATGAAAGTAAAGCAGATCCAAGAAAACGCGGACAAGGCTGAGGCGCTGCTCAAGGCGTTGGCCAGCCGGAATCGCCTGTTGATCTTGTGTACGCTTGTCGAAGGCGAAAGGTCGGTCGGCGTCAGGCTGGTGCAGGTGGCTATTCCACAAGGCTTCTACGTGCGCTCGACCCCAAGCGGCAGCCATGTCGAGGAAAGAAGGGGTATGGAATGACGGGCCGTTGGTACTACCGTAAGGTGCACACCCGCCGACTGTCGACGGGGCGAACAGTCTCGGTTCGCGGCTGTTGGGCAGTTCGGGGCGATCGCAGCAGGAAGAAGGGAGCATCATTCAAGCGGACTTGTCCAATACGCGGTGCGCTGATCGTAAGCGTGGGCATGCCCAGAGGGGGCTGGGTCCACTTTGAGGGCTGCAAAGGCCTGACACGAATTAAGCACCCTTGTCTGCATCTTGGCGAGGATCTTAGCAGGCGGCGCGACAAGGATACACCCGATCTTTTCGAAAGGCTGCCATAGCTCGCTGTCGGATCACAAAGAGCGATTCTGACCAAAACACTTAGGTCGATGTTCAAACCACGACCCTTTGGCGGCATCGATGAACGTAAGCGTTGGCGGCAAGCGCTCCTCCCTCAATGAACCGAGAAGGTCTTTGTCGCTGGATCTGATCCCAACGGTCTAGTCCTTGATCCGCCACATCCTGAAGCGTCCTTGTTGCGTCACTTCTCGGATCAGGCCCCTCTCTTCCATCCAAGCGAGGTTCCTTTGAACAGCCGCGCGACTTGCGCCTGTTAAGACTTCCGCCATCGGGGCCGACACCAAAGGCCACTCTGTCAACGCCGAACGAAGAGCGGCCGGAGTCCGCCCCGAAAGCTGAGACATGACTTTTTCCGCCCGAGCACTCCATGTCTGGGTATCATCTAGATTACGCATCGCCGTTAGAATTGCGCTGTTCATCCCATCCAACCAGCGGGCCAAGCGTTCAGGTGGCAAGCCCGAAGCACGCAGCCCCCCTGCCCCGCCCATAGCGAGCGGAGCGAAAATGGCGCCGCTTCCGTCACTGGCCGCGATCCTAGACGCGGTGACGGCGGCTTCCATCTGGTCGCCGTGCTGTCCGAGGCCCGCCAGGTTCCAGAGATGAAAGCCCATGCAAGCCCGCGTGATTGGGTGGAGATTGGCCGCGGCTGCCATTACGTGCAACCATCCGCCCGCGCGATCTTCGAAACGCTCAGCGCTGTCTTCAATGCTGTCGGGATCGCGGCGATCCAAGAAGGCGGCCAAGTCACCTTTTGGTCCTGGACCGCCTGTCAGTCGCCGAATAGCCCATCCAACTCTTGCCAGGGCATTTGGGTCATCCTGTGCGCCCGAGAGCCGCATCGATACCCAGAGCGCCAGACGATCAGCACTCACCCGATCTCCTGCGAACCAGCTAAGATCCGCCGCCTCGATCAGCGCGAGCCGATACTGCCACCCTTCCGGGCCACGCAGCAGTCGGTCATCCAGAGCTCCCAGGCGTCCAGCCACTCCTGCTAGTCGTGCAGCGTGAACCCCCTCTGCCTTTGCCCAGTCGTCGATGACAGCAGTGTCGGGCGGTTCCGCCCGTGGCCCAGGAGGCAAATCATCCGGTTCTTCTTCGAGTGGCCCAGGCATAAACCAGTGTCGCATTTTCTTCACCATTTCAGCACATGATTATTACGTGATTTCTAGAAGATACGGCGATATCGCACATCATTTTTCAGCTTAAGGTTTCAATTTTGGTTCCGTATTTCAGCAAGTGGCCGCCCTGTTGGCGCACTGCCCAGCCGGTTTCGAAAGTTTCATATCGATGACGTCCGGCGGAGCGCATGCCTCGGATGAAGCTTGGGCCAAGGCGACGCGGATCGCGCGCGAGTTGGACCGGATTCTTGACGGGGCGGCGCCCGTGCGTGAGGCCGTGATGCGCGCGGCATCCGAGCTGCGGCTTTCGACACGCCAAGTCTACAACTATCTGGCGCGGTATCGGGAAGAGCGCAGGGTATCGTCCCTGCTGCCGCGAACGAGTGAGACAAGGAAACCACGGGTCAGCCCCGCTGTCGAGAGCATCATCGCGATGACCCTGCGGGAGATGTGGCTTTGCCCTGAGCAGCCAGACCTTGCACCGATCGTTGAAGAGATCCGCGCCCGCTGCGCAGAGGAAGGGCACACTCCACCCGCCTATGTCACTGTCGCCCGGCGGATCCCCATTCTGTTCGCACCGGAAGAAATTGCCCGCCGCCGCCTGTCAGATAGTAAACACCTGAACCGGCTGAAGCCGCGACCCGGCTACATCCGGGCTAACCACGCGCTCGACGTTGTCCAGATCGATCACACGCCGGCAGACATCCAGTTTGTCGAGGTGATTGATGACCACGGCGTCTTCGTTGGTCGCCCCTATCTGACCATCGCAGCAGATGTGGCCACGAGCGCGATCATCGGCTTCTGCCTGACCCTCGAGCGGCCGTCACGACTGTCTGTCGCGCTTTGTCTGGCGCACGCGATGTGCTGCAAGACTGCCTGGCTGGCAGAACGCGGCATCGATCATGCCTGGCCAATGCATGGTCGCCCGAAGCAGATCGTCGTCGATTCCGCCAAGGAGTTCCAAAGCAGCACCTTCAGCAGAGGATGCGCGGACTATGGCATCGCCATACGCATGCGGAACAAGGGCACCGTGCATCGGGGCGGAGTCGTCGAACGCCTGCTGGGGAAAGTGAACACGGCGCTGCGGGCTTTGCCGGGCAAGACGGGGCGTTCCATCGCGGATCGGGGCGACTATGCCTCGGAAGCGCGGGCACGGCTCAGCTTCGCGGATCTTGAACGCTGCATCGCGCTCGCGATCATCGACCACAACCTGAGTCAGAATGCGCGCAAGCTGACCGTTCCGGCGAAAGAGTGGGAAGATCGGTTCCAGCCGAAAGACCAGCCGATCGATGCACCTGTCGATGTGCTGCTGAATTTCCTGCCGCGCAAGACGCGGAAGATTTCACCTCAGGGCATCAGTCTCTTCGCCATCGACTATTTCGAGCCCTGGCTGGGCCCGCTGGTCGCGCGTCGTGACCGGCTGAACCCGCTCGATCTGTGCTATGATCCTCGCGACATCAGCCATGTCTACGTCAAGGATCCGGATACCCAGGCTTGGCGGCCGGTCAGGCGACGGGACGGACTGGCCGAGCCGATCACGTTCTGGCAGCACCAGACGGATCGACAGCGGCGGCGCGAAATCCAGCGGCGCCCTGTGCAGGAGGCATCAGCGATCCGACGCGAAATCGCCGCAACTGTTGCCGCCGCCAAAACCCCCAAAAGCCGGTTGAAGGAGATGACCCGCGCCCGGCATGCCACCGAGGCAAAGAAGCCTTATGCCGACTTCGCTGCGCCTTCCGCCTCGGCTCAGGCAAAGCTCGACCCGGATCGTCCGCGGCGGGTCTTCCCAATCGAGGATTGGTAAGGTGCCGGACCACCTCATGCCCGCCATAGTGCCACTCTTGCAGGCCGATGACGCAGTGCGGATCGCCCATGTGCGCGCGCCGCGCTGGATCAGCCATCCGGCGGCCGGCGCGGCGCATAACGCGATGCGACTGCTGCTTGAGCGACCGCCATCGCTGCGCCCACGCGGTTTGCTGCTTGCCGGTCCCTACCATAACGGCAAGACCATGATCGCCGAACGCTTCGCCGTCGAACATCTGCGTGCCGCCGACCAGCAAAAGGTGTGGGTGATCCAGACCCGGGAAGGTGCGGGCCTGTCGCATTTCTACGCCAGCATCCTGTCCGGATTGCGCGCGCCACAAGCCGCGGGCTGGCGCAGCCTGTCCCGCGCCGGCGATCAGGTCGATCATCTTCTCGAGCGCCTGAAGCCGCGCCTTTTGATCTTCGACGAGTTCCACAGCGCGTTGCGTGGGCGGCGCCAGGATGTGAAGGCCATCTTCTCGTTCTTGCGGCGGATCGCACGGGTGCATGACATCTCACCCGTCCTTGTCGGCGAGATCGCGATCTACGATGCGGTGCATGACACCGACGAAATGGGCTCACGTTTCGATACGATCCCCATTCCACGATGGGCGTATGACGAGGAGTTCGCGACGCTTCTCGACAGCCTGGAAGCCAGTCTGCCGCTCGCCGACACCTCCGATCTGTCGCGCGAACCCTTGGCGAAGATCATCCACGATCTGTCAGAGGGGCTGATCGGCGAGGTTGTCGAGATCGTCACCCGGGCCGCAGTTGCGGCCATCTCGCGCGGTGAGGACCGGATCACGGACGCAACCCTGTCGGACCTTGGCTATGTGCCTCTCTCGAGGCGCCGCAATTCGGCTTTGCGTCACGAGATGACATGAGGTTTGGGCCGACCGGGATCTCCGTCACACCTGCAGAGCGGTATGAAAGTGCGGCGGGAAACCGTTGGCCCATGAGCATTATGCCCGCATCAGGTGAACTTCTGTCGAGTTGGCTGCACCGCCTCGCTTACGCAAACGGCATACCTCCGCACTATTTTGGTGCGCTTCTCGAAGCGCCGGGTGAGAACTGGTCGGCGCGGCTTGATCGGGCATTGCCCGGTCGCATCCTGCAGCTTTTGGAAGAGCATACCCACATACCTCTGGAAGACATAACGGCTCTGACTAATGCTCCCGACCCTTTGGCCGTGCTGCGTTTGCCCCTGCGGGCATCGCCTCAGCAGAGTTGCGCACCAAAGACGCAGGCGACCTGGCTGCAATTCTGCCCGGCCTGTCTGGCGGAAGACGAAACGCCCTATTTTCGCCGAGACTGGCGCCTCGCGACACGCGTTTCTTGCTTTCGCCACGGCTGCCGACTTCGGGACAGGTGCCCATCCTGCGGACAAGGATTGGCTCCGTTCAGCCAGAAGCGTCTTGTGCCGCATCAGATCTGCGCCTGGTGCGGCGCGGCCCTCTGCAAACGCACCCGTCCTGCCACCAATGGGGTTCGGCGTCTTGAGCGTCTGATCGACGATCTGCTTCGTCTGCAGGCATCAGGGCATCGAATGGCAGAGGGGCGATCACTCCCGGACCTTCTTGGATCAGCCTGCTTTCAATTTAGTCGACGGCCAATGTCCATCGCGCGCCTCTCTCATCGGGATCGCTATCAGCTGTTTCGGCAATTGACGGACGGGCAATCGACGCCGTTCGGAACGCGAAGAAGTTCCGCGATCATTTATTGGAAACGCGTCGCTCAGGTTGCGCCAGCTTGGGGCGGACTGGTCACATCTTTCAGCGATGCCGTCCTGCCTCGGCCCAAAGCTGGGCCTTGCTCTAACACCGCTGGCCCGAATTTGGCGGATCTCGTTCAGGCGGCCGCGCGGCTCGATCAGCAGCGGCAAGCGCTGTAAAAATTCCCGGTGAGTTTCAGGCGCTCGCGGCCAGCCCGGCATCATTCAGCTGTTCAGGATCCGGCAGGTCCCGCAAGCTCTCCAACCCGAAGGCCGCGAGGAACGCGTCTGTGGTGACGAAGGTATAGGGGGCACCACGACGCGGCGCGCGCGGCCCAGTTCCAATCAGACCGTGTGCATGGAGCCGCCCGATCAGGTCCCGACCGATCTCCTTGCCGAAGATGTCCTTCAGCCCATCGCGCGTGATTGGCTGATGGTAGGCGATGGCCGCCAAAATCGCGACGTCGAACTCGTTCAGGTCCAGCAACTGGTCCCCGACATCCGCTGCGGAGCGGATCGCAGGCGCGTAAACAGACCGCGTCCGGAACATCCACCCCCCTGCGACCATGGCAATCTCGAACGCCCGCCCTTCCAGATCGGCGGCAAGATCCTCGATCAGCAGATCAACCGAGGTCGCCTGCCCCACTATGCGCGCCAGATCCTCGCGCGGTACAGGCGAGGCAGAGGCAAACAGTACCGCCTCGATCCGCCGCATCCATTCGCGCCAGCGCAGCTCCGGCGGCAGGTCGGACAACTCGCGGTCAAATTCAGGCTCGGAGCGATCCTTGGCCATCGTTACACCCCGTAGAGCCGGAAGGTGTCGCGGCCAGTCAGTTCGCGCACAGCGCCGAGATCGACCAGCCGGTTGCAGAGCCGCCGCGCCGCGCGGTCCGGCAAAGGCAAGACTGAGGGAGCGACCGCGTCCTGTTTCAGGAATATCTCGACGGCGTCGGCCGCCCCCTTGGCCCGAAGCTTTGGTGCGACCGCCTTCAGATGCGCCGCCCGGCGCGCGAGGTTGGTGGAGAGACGCACGGCCTCGGCCGCCGATGACACGAGCGCCCGATGACAGGCGAGCTTCAATTCGTCGCCTTGCTTGCGCAGGTCGGCACGTTTCAGGCCAGCCGCCAGCAGCGGCACGACATGATCCCAACCAAGCGCCTGGGCGAGTGCAGCATCCGCGAGGATCAGCGCAGCTTCGTCAGCACGTGGCGCCTCGCGCAGAACAGCTTCCAGCACCAGTGCTGCTCGTTTGACCGGCGCCCCCACCCCCGCATCGAGCCACGTCGCGATCTGGCCCGGCTCGAAGGCCGACAAGGCTCGGCCCAGAGCCTTGACCGCCACCGGCCGCTCCACCGCGCGCCGCCAGATCAGATAGGTTTCACCTGCCGGTCCGGGTAGATCGCCGGGACGCAGAAGGTGCGCTGCATCGCGCAGTTCCCCTGCCCGCTCCCGTCGGCCAGAAAACGCAACACAAGCCTCAGCTGCGCACAGCGCGAGCCGCTCCCGCAACAAGGCTTGGGGCACCTCCGCGCATCCCAGCACAACATGCAAGTGGTTCAACGCAGCGCCCGACAAAAACGCCACATCTTCAAGGGTTTCAACCCGTGCCGAGGTGACCCAGGCGGGCATCCGGGGTAGAGTGTCTGTGTCGATGGAGTGTTCCGGTCGGGCAAATGTCATGACTGAAGCCTAAACCATCGCGGCGCTTTGCTCCAGAAAATAGCACAGAAAACGCCTCACTCTATCTTTTGCCATGACGTCCAATAATTTTGCATTATCGGACACAAAAAGATATGCTGTAACACAGTCTTATGTCGTTTTAGTTTCATGGGTGGATTCTGTCGGATGACCGGAGTTCACGAGATTCAAGCACTTCCCCGAAAAACGAACCGGGGTTCATGAGATTCTGGAGCGGTATTGATGAGACTGGACGAGTTGGAATTCGTGAGACTGGATAATGCCACGCCCCCCAAAATAAGGGCTTTCCTACGACCAAACTGCTTCCGATGGCGCCAAAACCCGCGAAAAATAGCCATCCGTTCGGATGCGATCTTGTCTCATGAACCCCGGCATGTTTTGTCAGCAGTCTCACAAATACTGACTCTGGAGAACCGCGGCGCTTCGGCTAGGCCATTGAAATTAAAGGAACCGCAGTCTCATGAATTCCGGCATTCCGACAAATTCGCACCCTACAGCAGTGAACAGGGCGCTCCCAAACAAGGGCGACGAACACAAGGCATCGCACAGCGACGCTCTGGCACTCCCTTCCCATGTGGCAGGCTATGGCACGCTCAATCGTCAGATTGCCCCGGCGCGCAACTAAGGCAAGGTGTCGACTGCAGAGAACACAAACAAGGCTTACGCCTCAGACTGGAAGCACTTTGCCCGCTGGTGCCGATTGAAAGGCACAGCCCCCCTGCCCCCTTCGCCTGAAATGATCGGACTCTACCTGACCTACCTGACCGCCCCGACTGGGGCTACCCTTGCTCTGTCTGTCTCCACAATAGAGCGTCGATTGTACGGTCTCGCATGGCACTACGCGAGGCGTGGGTTCGAACTCGATCGGAAGGATCGCCGGTGCTGGCAGGCATAAAACGAAAGCACGCGCGACCACCGCTGCAACGCGGCTCTAAGGATCAATCCTGCCCCGTCCATGCGCTCGAGCAAATCACCGATTCGATATGTACGCAGCGCGTCAACTTATTGAGCGTTGCGGAGAAGATTCCACAACATCTTGAGTAACGCCGCTCGGAGCTAATTTTAGCTCGCATTAACATGCTGTTAGCGTCATAGCTTGAAGAAATTGATAGCGCGTCATCATTTGTTAAAGCAGCATCCCGCAAAAAATTTGTTGCCTGAGGATAAGTTGCGTGTCATGAGTTCAGTTGTCGCAGTTTGACGTAAATCACGCGGTTTAGCGACGAAATACAGATGACCCACTAAGAGGTCGTGAGGGCAGTATGAATTCAAACGCAGATATCGCGCAAACCAACTCTATCGCCGCATCTATTGCGTCGAACGCTGCCCGCCTGTCAGAGGCGCTTAACAATCATATGCGCAATAGCTTTCAGCCCGATAGCAGAAAGACGCTGCGTAAATTTCATCCTGCAGAGGTTTCAGAGCTGACCGGGATCAGCATGTCGAACCTTCGGACGCGGCATCAGGAAGGCGATTTTCCCGATGTAGAGACTGATTCCAGAGGTCGCAGGCTCTACACAGCCCAAGAGATCAACCAAATTCGCCATGTGATGGCGAAGACTGGTCGGAACGGTGAAACATATCTTCCCGGTCGGCGAGAGAACGATGCCCTTCAGATTATTTCTATTGTCAACTTTAAGGGCGGCTCTAGCAAGACAACCAGCGCCATCCACTTGGCCCAACGCTACGCTTTGCGAGGCTATCGCGTACTTGCAATCGACATGGACCCACAGGCAAGCTTGACTACTATGTTCGGATACCGTCCGGAGATTGAGTTCGCGGAAAGCGGTACGGTTTATGACGCGTTAAAGTACGAAGACCCGGTGCCGCTGAGCCAAATTATCCGAAAGACTTACTTTCACAATCTTGATCTCGCCCCCGCCGGCCTGTTGTTATCAGAGTATGAGACCGAAACAGCCTACGCGCTTCAGCACAAGGTTGATCCGCCATTTACTCAACGTCTTGCAATCGCGATCGACGAGATTGAGGCAAACTACGATCTTGTCATCATCGATTGCCCGCCTCAGCTTGGCTTTACAACCATGACCGCTTTGTTGGCGTCTACAGGCCTTCTGATCACAGTCGTTCCCAGTATGTTGGATGTCGCTTCAATGGCGCAATTCCTTGAAATGGCTGGAGAAACTGTCCAGACCCTTGAGGAGGCAGCCGGACCTATTGACTGGAATTTCCTTAAGTTCTTGATTGCTCGATATGAGCCAACCGACGTGCCACAATCACAAATGGCAGGTTTTTTGAGGTCTATTCTCTTGGATCAAGTGTTGACTACACCAATGCTCAAATCCACCGCAATCTCAGACGCTGGGATGACCCAGCAAACCATCTATGAATTGGACCCCACTCAGGTCGTGAAAAAGACTCTAACCCGGATATTGGAGTCAGTTAATGGTGTCGCTGATGAATTCGAAAACACAATACAGCAAGCTTGGGGAAGGGAAACTGACTAATGGCCCGTCGAAACCTATTCCAGCCTCCTCCCCCACCTGACACAGACAACTCGGCGGTTCCAGCCGGTGAGCAGAAGGTACGTTTTCCTAATACTGGGGCGATGAGTGGCGTGAAGTCCACTTTAAAGGATGTGGCGAGCAACGCTGTGAGAGAAATCTCGGTTGATGTCATAGAAGAAAATGGCCCTAAGGACCGGCTCTCTTTCAGCGATGCTGATGTTGTAAAGCTAGCTGAAAGCATTAAGGCTCACGGCCAACAAGTGCCTATCATGGTGCGCCCGATTGCGGACAAGCCCGGACACTATAAGATCGTCTATGGTCGCCGTAGACTGCGGGCTTTGAGATCGCTCGGTATCCCTGCGAAAGCACTTGTCAGGTCTCTTTCTGACGAGGAAGCAATCCTCGCCCAGGGGCAAGAAAATACCCAGCGTTTGGATCCCAGCTTCATTGAAAAAGCGCTGTTCGCGGCTGAACTTTCCTCAAGTGGATACGAACAGGGCATCATTCTTGATGCCCTCGCGGTGGACAAACCAATGTTGTCTAGAATGACCAAAGTAGCGCGGTCCATTCCAAAGTCAGTCATTGAGCAGATTGGATCCGCTCATGGCATTGGACGAAGACGCTGGGAAGAACTTGCGGACCAGTCGCGTAACAACAGCATCGATCTTGAACAGGTTACCTCAGCACTTCAGCTTAATGCGACTAAAAGTCCCGACGACCGCTTTAGCATGATCTGTGGCGCCGTTAGTCAGATGCTGAAACCTAAGGCAACAAGTAAACCCGTTCCCTCCCCTACCCTCGCCATCAAGCTTAGTGATGGGACTGCCATAGCAGAGGTGAAAGAAACGGCCCGTGCTTTGACGGTTAAGCTGTCGAAGGCTGAAGCCCCAGAATTTGCTCAGTGGATGCGTAACAACGCAGAAGCGGAGCTTACACGCCTCTATGAGGCATGGCAGGCAGAGCGAAAGCCTGACTGATTATCGACCGAGCAGAAACACCAAAAAAGGAGCACACCAACAGCCTAAAAAGAAAGAGCCCCCCAAGGTTTCCCAAGGAGAGCCCAATCTGTTCTTTGCACTTTCAGATTTAACAGCTTCTCCGCGCCAGTCAACAACAACCGATTCGGTTGCTGAAGATTTGCGGCCTTTTTTCTGATTTTCAGGGTTATTGGCGCCTTTCACATCAGGTTGTCGTGAAAATACATGGCATTTAAACAAGCAACTGCACCCTGCGGGTTGCGGACCGGTGAATTATTGTCCGCGGACAACTCCATTCCAGAGCGCCACATCATTGTTGCGACACTGCGAAATGCGGCCCCCCGCTTGGGTCTCAGCGCTTCTGTGATTTCAACCTTAGACGCAATGCTTTCGTGCCTCGCACCTAAGCGCAACCACCACACAGTATTTGCATCGAACGCAACACTCACATTTAGACGCAATGGCATCTCTGACCGGACGATCCGGCGCCACGCAGCAACGTTGCAAGAGATCGGGCTGCTTGTTCGCCACGACAGCGCAAATAGAAAACGCTTCACAAAACGCAGCAGCCATGAAGGCAAAGCGTTGCGGTTCGGATTTGACCTATCGCCACTCTTTGATCGTCTGCATGAGCTTGCGGCATTGGCAGCAGAGGTGATGCAAGAGCGAGAACAAGTTGATTACCTGCGCGCCAAAATCCGCGCAGCGGCGAACGCGTGTCTAGCCGAAAACCCAAACGACGAAAGGGCCCTCAACACCTTCCGTATCCTACGTCGTAAGTTATCCCTCGAAGACTGTGAGCGGATCCTTTCAGAGCTGGCAATCTCTGAAATCGCAGCCGAGTCTACGAATGATCCGAGTTCTAGTTTAACAACAACTATGACCGCCAATGACGGTCAATTTGTCCGACACCATCATAAGTCAAATAAAGAACTTATTGATAAAGAGAAGGTTGCTCTAAAAAATGAAAAGTTATCTCCAACTTCAGACGCTCCAATCTCCATCCCAGAGTTGTTATTCGCTTGCCCCGTCGCGGCCGAATTTTCGTTGAAAGGAATAGAAACGATGCATGATGTCGTTAGCCACGCTCGAACCCTTGCTCCAATGATTGGGATCACCAGCCAAAGCTATGAAGCAGCGCATAAACGCCTCGGCGCACTAAGAGCCGCAGCGACAGTTTGGGCGATTATGCAGTTCCATGACAGGATTCGAGCAGTGGGTGCATACTTTCGATCAATCACCACTGGTTCAAAGAGTGCCGATTTTAGCCCCGAAAGGTTAATACGGCGTCTCGCCACGGCCCAGAGCTATCCAAGTATGAACCTGTAATTGTCCGCGGACAATTTTCTTACCCGAACGCCGTTGAAAAGTCGTTCATGACGATTGCTATCGCGAATAGGCGCGATCCCTGACATGCGGCCCTTTCTGGGCAACGCGCTACGCACTGATGAACAGCCGGTGCGCCACTTCGAGGCCTTTGAATTGCCGCCCTGGCGAGAGGGCGAGTATCTGAACGGGCTGATGAGCACGCTCACGCTGCCTCCTCGGCACGAATGATCAAGGTGACCGACGGCATCAACTCTGGCATCTTTTCGCTCCTGTCACAGTTAGCGATCGCCACCATTGAAAGAAGCGAGGAACGCATCTCCTCGCATGACAGCCTCGGCGACGACCGGTTGCAGGCGGTCTTGGGAGAGCCGGTGTGACGGCGCGCGGACGCCTACCGGTGTTGTCACGTTAACTCGCTGAGCTTGCAAGTTGGCGTGCCGATCGTTGATCAAGCGACGTTTGCCGCGGATTTCCACACCTCGAATGCTTCGGGTCGATGGTAGCGAATGGTGAGAGCGGAACGACGGCGGACTGGTACGGAGAAGGAATTGCGGGTTGCAGATTGCATCGAGACAAAACGTTGTAAACTACCCGGCGATCGGAAACCCTGCATCACCCGCTCTCGTTTTCGGAAAGGCAAATGGCTGTTTTCTGCGCGGTTATTCAGCCCTTGTTTGACCAATGATCAAGGCCAGGCGCGACCTCGCGTTTTGCTGCCCCGTAGGAGCGCAGCTTGTCTCGCCTGAATTGCAGGATTTCCTCTAGGACGATGCCGTGTTAATCGACCGCGCGCCGCAGCCAATATGACCGGCCCGCGATTTTCACGACGACTTCGTCTAAGTTCCAGACATCGCCGGGCCGCGGCCGCCGTCGCCGCAGGACGTGGACGATCAGAGGGCCGAACTTGACAGTCCAGCGCCGGATAGTCGAGACGTCCACGCCACGTGCTAGCATCATCTCCTCGACCTCGCGCAGGCTCAGGTTGAACCGGACGTAGAGCCAGACAACATGACCGATGATCTGAGGGGGGAACCGGTGGCGCTTGTAGCTGATTTTCAATACCTGCATCGAAATCCCCTACGCCTAGATCAATGCGCCAGCAACCACACGACTGTTAACGTGACAACACCGCATGGACCAGTACCAGCAGCGCGCGCGAGGGGCCACGCAACAGGCTCACATGATCGACGAGATGCCGAGGATCTCAAGGCGCTGATGATGGAAGGGCTCGAGCGGGACATGACGCGGGCGGATGACTAAGCCTGCCGCTGGATAGGTTTTCTGCTATCCGTTCCTATGGAAATGCGAACAGATGGCGGGTGAGACCGAGGGCCGCAAGACGCGGCCTGTTTGTATCGCCGTCACTGTCGCCAAGTCCGATAGCGAGACTGTGGTGTTCATCCTGTCGATCACCACGCAGCCGCTCTTGCCGTCGCGCAAGTTCATAGAGGTGCCACGGACCGAGTCGCAGCGCGTGGGGTTAGAGACCCATGTCAGCAAGTGCGTCATGCTGGACGAGATAAACACCGATATTCTGGAGGGGCCCTATGTCTGGGAGGACCGCACGCCCATCGGCACGTTCAGTTCCGTCTTCACATCCAAGATCCAGTCCAGCCTGATTGCGCTTGCCAGGTCAGGCGGGGCATCGATTGTTGATCGGCTGAAGTAGTCTCAATCACCGCAGGGGCTACCCAGCTTCATTTGTTCCCATCGATCCATTTTGACATCAGCCCCTTGTCGCGGAAACACTCATCCGGGACGGCGCGGCGTTTGATCCGGGCGAGACGCTCGGCGAAGGCGACCTGCTTCGATGTCGGGCGGCTGTCCTGCGCGCCCGGGTTCAACTTGGCTTGTGCGTCGATCCAGACACTCAAGGAGCGCCGATCTTGCTGAACCTCCCACGGCAGAAGCGTCTGGTTGCGCAGGGCCAGCAACCGCGCATAGGCAATCTGCTTTGGCGTCGCGGGCAGGGCGTAAGTAGTGCTTTCCATCGGGGATTTCCCTTCTTAGCTCGGCTCTTAAATAGAACATAACGGGAACAAATACAAGCCACCTCCGGAAATCATGGGGTTTGAGAGGAAGAGGAGGGCCGAGTCAGGCCTGAAGGTGTCGGAGAGAGGGTGCCCGAAAGAGGGTTGAACCGGCTTGATCCTGTTCCTCATCGGGGTCTGATGCCAGAAATTGCAGGATCCTGCGTTCTCATGAGCTTCGCATTTAACAATCTCCGGCATCAGATCTCTAAAGAGTGAAAGTGTCCTTCGGGTTTTGTGACTGACGGATGAGGGCCTTTGGGGTCCCTCAGATGGGTCCGGGCCGGGTTCCGGTCTGTCTTTCCTGATTAAGGGCATTCCCATGCAAACAGGTGTCTTGCGCGTGTTGCGCGCGAGCGCGAGACTGTCCTGCGTGACCTCGGCTATCTGAAGCAGGCGGCGTCATTGCCAAACGCGCATGTGATCTGCGGAGAGGGCGGGACATTCATCCATCTTGGTTGGACCACCGTGTCGACCTTCGCGCCGATCGAGCGCTTTCCCTTGGCCACTCTTGCGGTCGCACGAGGGACCCCGTTCATCGATGTCCGGCCCGTCACCGATGTCATTGCCTTCGCGAACTTGCCGCGGGTGGCGCGGGACGGATCGGACGACTCTGAACCTTGGGGTCCCGGCATGTCCGTGTCGCTGACCACCTACATCGACATGGTCGAAGCCCTCGGTGCCAGGATCATCAACGATCCGCGGCCCCGTCAGTCAATCTAATCACCATTTCCTCTCACCAAAACTCGAAAGGAGGCCAGCCATGGCCCGATCCCGCACGCCCAAATTCGATGCCTCCGAGGTCATCACAAACGAAATCATCCGTATTATTGAGCGCGGCGTGCTGCCGTGGCGAAAGCCCTGGACCGCTGGCGGCAGCTCTCGTCCCCTGCGCGTGGGTGGTGAACCCTACCAGGGGGTGAACAACTTCCTGCTGACGATGCGGACCGTGATGGCGGGCCACAGCTCTCCCTTCTGGATGACGTTGCCGCAGGCCAATGCCTTGGACGCAAAGGTCCGCAAGGGCGAGAAGTCCTCTGTCGTCGTTTATTACGGTCAAAGCCGGAAAGACACGGGCGGCGAGGACGACCGCAGCGACGGGGATGATCACTCCGAGGAAGCCCGTATATTCCGCTTCCAGAAATCCTACCGCGTGTTCAATGCCTGCCAGATCGAGGGCTTGCCCGACAGCTTCTTTCCGGACCCGGAGCCCGTGCCCGAGCATCCGCGGTCCGAGCCAATCCCGCACATGCAGGCGTTTTTCGATGCCATCGACATCACGACCGTCTTCACGGGCACGGAGGCGTACTATTTGCCGCCCGTGGACAAGGTCTACATGCCGTCCATCACGCGGTTCCAGGACCCGCGCAATTTCTACGGGGTCTGGGCCCATGAGCTGGCCCATGCCACGAAAGCCCCCCATCGACTGAACCGTGATTTCGGGTTCTCGAAGTTTGGCAACACGTCCTATGCGCGCGAGGAGATCGTCGCGGAATTGACCTCGGTGTTCCTGGGTCAGACGCTCGGCTTCACGGCGCATACGCTCGAGATGAATGCCGCCTACCTCCACAACTGGTTGCGCGTTCTTCGGTCGGACAAGGGTGCGATCTTCAAGCACGCCGCGGATGCGCAGCGCGCCTGTGACTATCTGATCGCACAATCTGAGGCGGGTAGGGCAGGGCGCAGTGCCGAGGCCGCCTGACCACACGGAGAACGGAGACTCGCATGTCACGCAAGGAACCCAAGACGCTGCGGGTGGCCTGCTTCGAAGACGGCCGCCGCAAGATCATCACCTTCAAACGCGGTGCCTATTGGTGGAGCCCGTCCGAGGGCGCTTACCCGCTCTCGGCGGCACTCGAGAGCATCAAGGAACAGGGCGGCTGGATCGAAACCATCCCCAACCCGAACTACAGAGCCAGAGGGCTGTTCGGGTAAGGCGCCTTCTGCTTCGGTCCTTCCGCCAAGCAGAAAAGTGAAAGCGGGCTTTGGGAAGGGTGTTTCAACTTCTCAAAGGAGATCCCATGTCCATGACCGTTCAACCCCAGCCAGACCGTCCGGATCCGACCGTGATCGCGGCGCAAA